>Ga0315312_1000393_pt1 | contig 56681 bp, 37 predicted proteins | sample TDP7_MG_FD_203629 | JGI IMG/M metagenome (GOLD analysis project Ga0315312, IMG submission 203629) | Freshwater sediment microbial communities from Lake Towuti, South Sulawesi, Indonesia - TDP7 | ecosystem: Environmental > Aquatic > Freshwater > Lake > Sediment | place: Indonesia: South Sulawesi... | reverse complement strand
GCCCTGTCATTCCCGCGAAAGCGGGAATCCATAGGTTTATATGTACTGGATGCCTGCTTTCGCAGGCATGACACAGTGATTGGTAGTCTACCAAAAAGCGCATTTATTTAGTTGGATTGGTATTATACCGTAAAAAGGGATTTTTTTTGCTGAAAAATCATTTAGCTTTTTTCATCCAATTTTCACATTCACATCCAATCCAGGACTTTAGCAAGCTTACTTTTTCGGCCATTATCGGAGTTTGTCCGTAAACCTGGGGATTTTTGCCTTTTTTTGTGCTGTAGACTTGACAAAAGTCCAATCGAGAATGTATAATAATGGTTCATTTAATTAGTTAGTGCCCTCAAGGAGGGGGTGCTTCCGAGTTTCCACGGGGTGGTGGTTTACCATCGTGGCATCGCATATTGCATAAGGAGAGGTGAATTTTGACTTTCGACTACTACTTTGGGGTTATAACTTTTGATGTATTCGGTTAGACCTAATTACCCAACGAAACCGCCCGAAGTGCTTTGTTGGAGGTACGTTGAACGCGGCAAAACACCGCTATACTTCGTTTGGATTTTGGCTGTGCTGCTCTTGATATTCGCGGGAATAACCTACCGTGTTCTTGCATTTCACCTGAAACTTGTTGTTGATACTCCCGTCACGCTGCCTGTTCCCTTGAGTGCTTTCCCGGTGCAAATCGGCGATTGGGCAGGGGCGGATTTGACCATTCCCAGCACTACCAGAGAATATATGGAGAAGCACTTTGCGGATGATTTTTTGAGTAGACGATATGTTAACGCTGCAACTAATGCCTGGACGGATGTCTACACGGTATATTGCTCGTCCCAACCGGGGGGTATACTGGGTCATCGGCCTCGAGTGTGCTATCCTGCACACGGCTGGATTCCTGACAGCACCGAACAATCGCAATTTATATCGCGGGCTGGGCGGCAAATAACTTGTCTAATACATCGATTCCATAAGTCGGCTCCAACGCATCAACAAACGGTTGTCTTAAACTTCTACATCTTGAACGGACATATTACCGCTGACGAGAACGATTTTTCCGGGCTCCTTGGCCGAAGGCCTAATATTGCCGGCGACCCCGCTCGATACGTGGCACAGGTTCAGATTAGCTCGGTGTTAGAAAGCTCCGTTCGGACGATGGCAAAGGATATGACGGATTTGGTTCTGGATTATCTTCCAGATGAAAACGGTAAGGTCAGGGCAGTTGAGTATATCAGCGTCGTAGATGGTGTTCTGAATTAAGAAGTAAACAGCCACCATACCGGCGAAAATCGGTAAGAGGCGGCAGCGGCATAAGTAACGCTATTACAAGAAGTTACATTGATTTTTTCAATGCAACCGACGGGGACGGAGTGTAGCTGTAGCAGATTTAACAGTTAATAGCTCTGCTGGCGTGGTACGGTGCGGGATATTGTGCACTGGTTGGCTTGTATGCTGCTACGGCACTAAGTAATGAGGCTCTGGTTTGGGTCTTTTGCGGATGGCGGCCTGGTTTGCCTGTGCGTAGAGCGGGGGTTCGCTCTATGATTGCCTTCGGGGGCATCTGACGGGCTTCAACGTAGTTAACTATTTTGCCCGAAATTTTGACAACATTTTTCTGGGGCGATTTTGTGGGTTCAATGTACTTGGTTTATATAGCAGGGCCTATAACATAATGATGTTAACGATAAGCCAGATTCGTAACCCTCTGGAATCAGTTGAAATTCCGGCACTAAGTCATATACAAAATGAACATGTTCGATACATTACGCAAAGCTTTTTCAAATAAAATCGCCCTGACAAAAGGCAGCAGTCTCAAGGCCAGAGCTGCGCGCGGGTCACTGATATTGGGAATAGGCACATTTTTTGAACTCGGAATTAATCTTGTTCGCAATATGATTCTTGCCAGAATGTTGACTCCTGGTGATTTCGGCCTGATGGCTATCGTGATGTCGGTATTATCAGTTTTGTCGTCTTTGACCGATATTGGTGTTAAACAATCAATTATTAGTCATCCGCAGGGAAACAGAAAGGAGTATCTTAATATTGCCTGGTGGATTCAGGTAATACGAGCCGTCGGTCTATTTATTGCAGCATTCCTGATAGCACCGGCAATTTGTCGATTTTATTGTAAGCCGGAGCTGCTTAACCTGATCAGAGTTTCATTTATGGTTTTTATATTCGGCGGTTTTACCAGCCCACGTTTATTCCTCTTGGACAAGGAATTTAGATTTGTAAAGGAATTATGCCTGATGAAGGGTAGTTCATTATTCAGCACAGCGACATCAATTAGTTTAGCTTTCTACATGCAAAGCGTGTGGATACTCGTCATAGCACAGTTGGTGCAAACAGGGGTACAATGCCTGTTATCTCATATCTTGTGTCCCTTCAAACCAGCGTTGAAAATTGACCGCAGATATCTCAAGGATGTTTTAAATTTTGGGCGAGGAATGGCGGGGTTGTCTTTTTTGACGATTATTTCGATGCAAACCGATGTTTTTGTAATGGGAAAGCTACTACCTTCAAAACAGGTCGGGATGTATGCCTTGGCGCTCTCCCTGGCGCACCAGCCCATGATGATTTTTGCTCATACCATTGGACGGGTTTTGTTTCCTGCATTTGCGGAAAAACAGGATGACAAAAGGGCGATCTGCTCTGCTGTAGTAAAGATACTTAAAAGCATATTGTTGTTTGGTATTCCCTTATTGGTTTTAGCTGCACTTGGGTCTAAAACTATCTTGTCCGTTATTTACGGGGCGCAATATAGTGTAGTTGCATTTCCATTTGCGCTGCTTTGTTTTACTATGCTGTTTTATGTCCAGGCTATTGTGTTATCTTCAGTAAATTTTGCCGTCGGTAAACCACATTTACATCGACGTTATGTTATTCTCCTAGCTGGGCTTATTATCAGCTTGATATATCCTGGGATAAAGTTTTTCGGGCTTGCAGGTGCAGCGGGTGTACTTCTGTTTTCGCATACTATCGCGGTTTTTATGCAGGTTGTTTGGATGAAGAAAGTAATAGGTTTAAGATTCCTCGATTATATGTTATGCTGGGTAACTAAAAGTCGGTTCAATAATTGTATTGGTTACTCGAGATTGCAATGATATGTTGAGAAAAATAAGTTTTATTAGTTGCGTAAACGATTTTGATTTATACAACAGGTGCATAGAATATTCGCTGAAAAAGCAAAATACTACCGTTGAAATAGAATTATTACCGATTGATAATACGAGAGACCAGTGGTCCGTCCCAGAGGCACTTAATAAAAGTCTAGAAAAAGCCAAAGGGGAAATTATTGTTTTTTGTCACCAGGATATCATTTTCCCGTCCTGGTGGACGAAACAATTGCTTTCTCAAATAAATATTGTGGGCGGTTTGTGTGATAAATGGGGTGTACTTGGACTGGCTGGTTGTGCATTTGATGGTACGTCTTCGGGACATGTGATTGACAAATGGGGACATTTGTATTCTTCACCTTTGCCTATAGAAGTGCAATCACTTGATGAATTATGCATTGTTATAAGAAAAGAAAGCGGTTTGAGATTTGATGAGGATATTGGGGGATTTCATTTCTATGCTGCCGATTTGTGTCTTGAGGCATTATGTAAGGGACTAAAGAATTTTGCAATAGATGCATGTGTAAAACATTTAGGAAAAGGATTGATGGGCGAAAACTTTTATTTCACACAAAAGAGGCTTTCAGACAAATGGAAACGAAGGATTGCACCAATAAAAGTAATGCGTACTCCTTCTTCGGTTGTGATTTTACAACCTGGTTTGAAGCCTTTGTTGCAGTTTATTCTTATTAAGTTTAATTTAAGGTTTAAGCATATCATAAAGAAAATGATTTCTTTAAATGATAAAAAGCTCAAGATTCAGCAAAATGATATTGATATTGAATCTGTTGGTTATGCTTCTCTATATTATGAGGGGTTTCGCTCTGATGTAATTGCGGCTGTCCCGCCGGATGCCAAGACCGTACTTTCGGTTGGATGCGCAGCAGGAAGGACAGAGGCTGAATTAGTCAAACGGGGAATGAAGGTTGTAGGTGTTGAAATCAACTCCGATGCAGCAAAAATTGCAAGAGAGCGTGGGTTAATTGTCTTGGAGGGAGACGCGTCTGTGATTGATATTAGCCAAGTGGGCGATTCTTTTGACTGCCTTATCTACGGTGACGTTCTTGAACATCTGCCAGATCCCGTTAGCGTGCTCAAAAGGCATATTAAAAGTTTAAAGCCCGGTGGAATCATTTATGTTTCTATCCCCAACTTTCGGCATTATTCGGTATTTTGGCAATTGTTTATACGGGGACATATCCATTACAAAGACGCTGGCATTTTGGATCGTGGACACGTTAGGATTACGACTCGCAAAATGGTTTTAGATTGGTTTGACCAACTTAGCCTTAGACTTTGCTCCTGCACATACAAGATTTTTAGCCGAAGGGATAAACTGATATCGGCACTTCTATTAAGATTGGCAGTAGAATTTATTGCGGCGCAAGTTTGCCTTGTTGGCAGAAAAGATTAATAATTTAAGAAAAGCTCGCCAGATTGTTTGTAGACTGTGGATATGAACAATTTGTGAGAATCGGTGGGTTGGTCAGCGGCGGTTCGGAGAATTTAAAACTTGTTGCATAAATAAAAAGCAACAATGTAAGGAGAAATTGTAGTGGAAGGCATAACTCTAATAGTTGCTGCCATAGCATGCGTCCTTGTATTTTTCCTACGGCCGATTTACGGACTTATTGTCTATATAGCGGCTTTTGCATGGTATCCGACATATCTTGCGGTTCCGGTCGGAACGATTGATTTCACAGTACGCAGAATAGTAATCCTTGCTATATTTGCGAAGTTGTTTTTGCAGACCGATTTGCCTGACCGGTTCAAGCTTATATGGCTTGACAAGTTTATAATTATATACTTCGCGACCGAAATCATTATTGGAGCTGCAACAACTCATTTTTCGATGGCATTCATTGAGAATCGTGGAGGGGCGATTTTTGACACGGCCCTGCCTTACTTTGCTGTGCGGATGATAATAAAAAACAAGCAGCAATTTTTAACTCTGCTCAAAGCGGTCCTGATGATAGCAGCTCCTCTGGCAATAATCGGCTTGTACGAGTGCTTAACGGGTAGCAACCCCGTCGGTTTCTTAGGGAAATACTATGCCTGGGGAAGGCCTAAAAGTCCTCTTTCACCGGCCCGTGCCGGTTTTTATCGTGCAAAGGTTACATTTGAACAGCCGATTATGTATGGTTTATTTTTTGCGATGTTTGGTCCCATTTGTGCAGGTTTGTTTCGTCACGTAAGAAAAAATAAGCTTGTTTACGCTATTGGAACTGGTTTGATGGTGGTAGGCGTGATATCGTCCCTGTCCGCTGGGCCGTGGCTGTGTACATTATTAGCCGTTTTATTCATCGCTTTGTACTCCTACAGAAGGTATTGGAGAATAGTGCTATTATTGGCAATAATGATGTGCGGGATGGTGGAAATTATCGGTAGGCGGCATTTTTATGAAGAGATAGACCGGTTTGGTTTCAGCAAAAGGACGGCCTCGTATCGGGTTAGATTGTTAGAAGTAGCGTTACTTGAGGGGGGGATGAGTGGTCACTGGGTCACTGGACATGGCTGGGGTGTTGACCCTGGCTGGACGGTCATGGTTTATCCTGATTGGGACAAGCCTACAGATATGACAAATCACTATCTGTTGATTTTAAGCAACTACGGATTAATTGGCCTTGCGCCTTTCCTCGCTGCGAACATAGTTGCTTTTAAGAAACTCGTTGATAGCTACAAAGCGAGTATATGTAACTTGGATAAGTGGTTAGTTTGGTGTTTGTCAGCGGGATTATTCGGGATAGCGGCTGTTCTTTTGTCGGCATCGCTGTACGGTCCGCCTATCACGGTTTATTATATGGTGCTTGCATTTTGTGGTGTTATGCCTTCTGTCATAACCAAAAGATATGCGAGGACGAGCTTAGCTCTGACTAACCGTGCGTGAATGCGGAGGTTTTGTGAGAAGCTCTTAGTCCGTGGAAAGACGCACGAATCAAAATTTGCAAAATAGGAAACACACTGTGAAAGCATAAATTCGCAGTCGAAGCAGGAGCCAAAGGACTTGCGATGAAAAGTGCTTGCGGGGACGGAGGAGATTTTTGGAACAAAAACCTCAGATGACTTTCAATCAGAGCATTGTCACCAAATTAATGGGGCATTATTATTCTCAACGCGGAGAAGACCTGCTGGATGCAGCTTTTTGTGCTCACGTACGGCCTGGCATGAAAGTGCTTGATGCCGATTGCGGCTGGTATAGAGGATATAGCCGTGCGGCCCCTTTGGAAGAGATTTATATTATGGGCGTTGATATTGACCCGAGGGTTTACGAGAATCCATATTGCATTGAAACCATGGTTTGTGACCTATCAAAACGCATTCCGTTGCCGGATGCCTCATTCGATATAGTTCATTGCCGTTGGGTGATTGAACACCTTGAGAACCCTTGTCAAACTCTTCGCGAATTTGCCAGGGTGCTGAAACCTGGCGGGTATGTCCTTGCTTTGACATCTAACCTGTTTCACTACGCTATGATTGCTGCCAGGATTACACCGTATTGGTTTCACGCATGGTGGCAGCGCAAGGGAGATGGACAGATTTTTCCGACGTACTATCGGGCTAACTCCAGAGGCAAATTGCGTCGTTTATGTAAGGATGCAGGATTGGAGGTTAAGCGGCTGGAACTTTTCGAAGGGCCACCATACTATCTGACCCGATATTGGCCTCTCTTTTTGTGCGGTGTGCTCTATGAGCGCATCGTCAACACAACGTCGAGGCTTGAATGGATGCGGCAGCAAGTTGTTCTGGAAGCACAAAAGCCAAGTGAAGACTTCGGCAGAAAAGGAAATAAGTAGAAAATCAGAATGTTGACTATCGCGAAAAGGATTCCAATTGTCAAAGGTTAGATATTCATTTTTAATATCATTGAAAAGAAGAGCTTATGGGTGTCAGGATGAGTGTTCTTATTAAAGGTATGTGAAGGGCAAACGATACGAGAGATAGGCTGAATAAATGTGCATATAAATGTAGAATATGAGGTAACCGTTGATATATGTCTGCAGGAGCTTACGTATGAAAATACTCGGAGTAAAAACATTGCAAATTAGACCCATAAAAGTAATCCAGTTTGCTCGCTTTTGTGACCATCGAGGTTATTTCACCGAGGTTTATAACAAGAGTGATTTCAAAAATCAAGTAGAGATGGCTTTTATGAAGGATGTGGAATTTGTGCAATGTAATGAGAGCTACTCCCGAAAAGGCACGGTCCGCGGTTTGCACTTTCAGTGGAATCCATATATGGGAAAGTTAGTCCGTACTTTAACGGGTAGAATGGTCGACATGGTTTTGGATATAAGAAAAGGTTCTCCAACCTTTGGTAATATTATTCTTTACGATATGCCAGCCAGTCACAAAGCCAATTATCAAGAATGGATTTGGGTAGCGCCTGGATTTGCTCATGGCAACTTTTTTACAGAAGATACTGTGATCGAATACTTTTGCTCTGGTGTGTATAGCGCCGGTTGTGAGGCTGGTATATCGCCTTTAGCTAAAGACATTGATTGGACGTACTGTGATAAGAATTTAAAAGACTTGTTCGATGCTGTAGTCCCGTCAACTAAGCTAATTTCAGATAAAGATAAAAATGGGAAATCCATCAATGAATGGAATCATGATGAGCGTTCCAATAATTTTATTTACAAAGAATTGTAATATTCTGATTTCAAGCGCAGGACTACATGGCACGAGCGTGCACCAGTTTACTTTAAGGTGTCAATAATGCGGCGAATATTCCAATTCTATACGAAGGTCGTACGAATATTAAGTATACCAATTATCCTTCGTGAGTATTTCAGTAAGCAGACTGTTGAGGATTATGGTGTTGGACTGCGTGCCAAATTCTTTTTAGCTCTGAGAATGAGGAGAAACACCCGAAAGATAATTTCCGGCTCGCACTTCTTGGAGCATCTTGTAATGGCGACGGACATATTGAAGATTCCGAAGTCAATCGAAGGTTGTGTAGTAGAATGTGGCTCTTACAAGGGAGCGAGCACAGCTAATTTGTCTTTAGTTTGCGCATTTTGCAATCGCCGATTGGAGGTCTTTGATTCATTTGAGGGCTTGCCCGAACCTTTGAGCCATGATAAAGCACATATTTGTCTAAGCACAAAAGAGGTTCATACTTACACCAAAGGTGCTTGGAGCGGTAGTCTTGAAGAAGTGAGGAGAAATATTACGGACTATGGGGAAATAAAGGTTTGCAATTTCAATGTTGGCTATTTTGAGGGGACATTGCAGGGTTTCGGTAAAAGGTGTGTGTTTGTTTTTGCGGATGTTGATCTGAGGAGCTCATTGGAATGTTGTGTTAACCACCTATGGCCGGTGCTTCAAGACAGATGTAGTTTTTATGTACATGAAGCGCACCACATGGAGATTGCGAGTCTATTTTTTGACAGAGAATGGTGGCGCAAAAATTGTAACTCCAATCCTCCCGGATTGGTAGGTGCAGGCAACGGGTTAGGTCTTGACCCAGGCAGCGGCGGTTTTAAAAGCGCTCTGGGTTTTACGCTCAAAAATCCCAACGTTGTAGGTCTTAGAGAGGTGCAGCAAACGGGGGTTTAACAAAGACGTCGTGTCCACAACTATGCCAGAGGCGGACTTTGTGTGCATCAATACTTCATGCTTTAAGACACACAAAAGCGTTACATAAAGGATTGATTTCTTGGGTCAAAGGAAATCCTTTTAGCAACTGAAGGGAGTAGAAATGAATAGGTCACGAATTATTTTTACCGGTGGGAGCGGACTATTAGGCTCGGAATTTAGGAAAATATTACCTGATATAAACTATCCTTCTTCGAAGGAATTTAATGTCACCGACTATTATCAGATGAAGCAATATATGGAATTACATGGCTGCGACTTAATAATTCATGCTGCGGCGTTTACCTCACCACCGTTGATTGATAAGGACCCACTAAAGGCGATTGAAATCAATATTGTCGGTACCTCAAGTGTTGTTAAACTGTGTATGGAATTTGATGCTTGGTTAATCTACATCTCCACAGACTACGTCTTTAAAGGCGACAAAGGTAATTACAAAGAAACCGACCCTGTTTACCCGGTCAATAAATATGCATGGTCGAAGTTAGGTGGAGAGTGTGCCGTGAGAATGTATGATAAGTCTTTAATTATAAGAACAACATTCGGGCCTAATTTTTTTCCTTATAAAAAAGCCTTTACTGACCAGTGGACGAGCAGAGAAAGCGTTTCAGTTATAGCAAAGAAGATTAGCAGATTAATCGACAAGAAACTCACCGGAGTTGTACACGTAGGGGGAAAAAGAAAAACCGTATTTGAGTATGCAAAGAGTCTAGACAGGAGCGGTGAAATAGAAGAGCTATCTATTAATGACGTCAATTTTACTGTTCCAGTTGATACATCGCTTAACTGTGACAAATATAATGAATTGATAGATGGTAGATAGAACAAATTAGGGGGTATGGGTTAAAAATGAAACTCTTAGTTGCAGGAGGGGCAGGTTATATTGGGTCACAATTGATACCGGTTCTGCTTGAACATGGATATAAGACCAATGTTATTGACTTGCTATGGTTCGGCAATCATTTGCCGAAAAGTATAAATGTAGTCCAAAAAGACCTTTTCAAGTGTAACAAAGAAGATTTGAAAGAATATGACCAGGTTCTCTTTTTAGCTGGTCTTTCAAATGACCCGATGGCTGAGTTTGATCCTTCTCTGAATTTTATTTTTAACGCAGCTTTGCCTTCATACTTTGCTTTCATTGCAAAAAAAGCTGGAGTAAGGCGTTTTATTTATGCATCATCCTGTTCCGTTTATGGATACACAGTGAATGAACTCTACGACGAGGAAAGCCCGGTAACATGCAATTACCCCTATGGAATTTCAAAATTACAGGGTGAAAGAGGAGTGTTGCAGTTAAGGGATGAAGATTTTTCAGTTATAGCATTAAGACAAGGCACAGTTTGCGGTTTTAGTCCCCGAATGAGAATGGATTTAATTATAAATACGATGTTTAAATTCGCTATGACTGAACGAAAAATTACAGTGGATAATCCGTCTATCTGGCGACCAATTCTGGATATCAGGGATGCTGCCACAGCGTATCTAAGGGCTATTCAGGCAGATTATTCCATAAGCGGAGTTTACAATGTTGCATCAGGGAATTACACAGTCGGCCAGGTTGGTGACATGGTAAAATACGAAATGGAAAAGTTGATAGGTGAAAAGGTAGATATAGTGATAAAAAATATCGAAGATTACCGAAACTATAAGGTGACAATAGACAAAGCAAAGACGTATTTAGGCTTTCAACCACAATACGCAATAAAAGATATAATCAAAGATTTATATGAACATAAGGCCGACTTTGAAAATTACGATAACGAGCAATTTTATAACATTAAAGTATTTAAAAAGCTCAGGACGTTAAGTAGTCAATAGGTGTAATTCTTTATTTTTTTCGCTTGAACCCTTGCGAACATCCCAGAAACGTGTAAATAACTATAGTGTCGCATACATTTCATTGTTCATCTCAAGATATTTGTGAAACTCATTAAGGACAAGGTCTAAACATGATAGATGTGTCAATAATTATTGTTGCATGGAATGTTAAGGAGCTTTTATTTAACTGTTTGCGCTCCGTTTATGAAGAAACAAGTGGCATTGATTTTGAGATTATCTATATTGATAACGCTTCAACTGACGGAAGTGTAGAAATGGTCACGCAGAAATTTCCTCAAGTTAAGATAATACGGAATGATGAAAACAAAGGATTTATAATAGCCAGTAACCAAGGAATTGAAAGGGCGAAAGGAAGATATGTACTGCTTTTAAACTCAGATACGATAATTTTAGACAACGCAATAGCTAAAACAATCAAATTCGCAGACGAACATCCAGACGGGGCTGTATTTGGATGTAAAGTCTTAAATTCGGATAGAACCTTGCAGAGAAGTTGTCACATGTTTCATTCGGTCCTGAATCTTTTCTTATCCGCAACCTATCTTTATAAGATTTTCCCGAAAAGTAAATTTTTTGGAAGAGAATTGATGACATGGTGGGACTACAACAGTGTCAGAGAAGTGGAGGTAATAGTGGGTTGTTATTCTTTAGTACGAAAAGAAGCAATAGAAGAAGTAGGTTTAATGGATGATATTTACTTCTTTTACGGCGACGATGTCGATTGGTGCTATCGGTTTAAGCAAAGCGGCTGGAAAGTCTTTTTTACACCTGAGCCCCAAATAATTCATTATGGGGGTCAGAATACAAAACAGATGGAAGAAGCGTTTTTCCTTCAACTACAGGCAGCTAAATTAATGTTCATGAGAAAACGAAGTAGGCTAATATTTCCGTTAGCCTGCTTTTTAAGAGCATTGTTTCTCTTTTTGAGAGTTCCTTATTGGTTTGCCGTTGGGATGCTTCACAAAGACAGAAGGAAAAGCTCCTTCCAAACTGTGAAGACATACTTAAAAGGAGGTTTCTACTGTTTAGTAGATTGGAAAAAATTGTTGATGAATAAAGAAGCCATTAAAGGGAGATTATGAAAATGGTAGGTCTGCGGTATTAGAGAAAGCACCATGGCAGAATTGGCAAAGTCAGCTATGCAGTAGTTATTTTACTGCGCAATGCCTTGCGGGTGATTGCAAGGGCAATCCAGTATGCGTTTTGGCCATCCAGTAGAGAAACGGCGGGCTTCAAACTGCGACGGAGCTTGGCATGTGTTCGTTGGATACTTCATATTTGAAAACCATGCTATAAAAATTGCAGGCTCTGATTTAACCTTCCGAAAGAGACGATTTGTATGAAAACGAAGTATGTGCTGATAACCCCGGCTTATAATGAAGAAGAATTTATCGAGAAGGTGATAGAGTCTGTTATCGCACAGACGATTCTACCACAGAAGTGGCTAATCGTAGATGATGGTTCAACTGACAAGACAAATGAAATAATAAAACGATATGAAGCTAAGCACAATTTTATAATTTGCTATCGAGTTCACCGGTCAGAAGTAGAAAGCTACTACGCTCGCAGAATTCGGGTTTTCCTGTTAGGTTATGAAAAGGTCAAGAACGTGGAGCACGATTTTGTAGCCACGTTGGATGCCGACCTTTCCCTTGAGCCGACATACTATGAGCGCGTTCTTACCGAATTTGCTCGAAACCCAAGGCTGGGCATCGCGAGCGGGTTCTTCGTTAACAAAGTTAAGGAGCAAATCCGAAATGTCGTCAGGGACCCGGACGAAATCAGTACACCGGGGGGTCTTCAGGTGTTTCGACGTGAATGCTATGAGGCTATCGGCGGTTATTGTGTCCTGAAGCATGGTGGGAGTGATGCCCTGGCAGGTATTGTGGCAAGAATGTACGGATGGCAGACACAGCATTTTCCTCAGTATCAGGCAATTCACTACCGCGCTCTTGGAACAGGTAGCGGGGCACCTCTGCTTGTTGCAAAATGCCGCGATGGTCTGGTTGACTATACTCTTGGGACGCATCCTCTTTTCGTGCTGGCCAAGTCATTCCGCCGCATTTTTCTCGAACAACCTTTTCTTCTGGCAAGCCTGGCACGATTATCGGGATTCTTCAGCGGATATTTATTGAAAAAAAAGAGAGAGGTTCCAGACGAGGTCATCGAGTTTGTTAGAAAAGAACAGATTCATAGATTACGAGCCTGGGGACATAAAAAGTTTAGAATATCCGTGTAATGTGCTTTTATGGCTATTGTGTTGAACAAAGAAACAAGCAGCAGACGTATAGCTGAGACTGTAACAATTGCCGGTATTAAAATACATAATGTGACATCTGAACAGGCTATATCTACTATTATGGGATGGATAGAAAACGGCAATACTCCCAGATATGCGGTGACTCCGAATGTAGATCATATAGTAAAGTTAAAGCGTGACAAGGAGTTTCAAACAATCTATCAGAACGCTGATTTAGTGTTAGCCGACGGCATGCCTTTAATATGGGCGGCAAAATTTCTTGGAAGTCCTCTTTGCGAGAGGGTGACAGGTTCAGATCTGTTCATGAAACTTTGTGCAGTGGCAGCAGAAAGGAAGTACAAGCTGTATTTTCTTGGAGGCAATCCCGGAGATGCGGAAAAAGCTAAAGAAGTGCTTATCCAGCGCAATCCCGGATTAATTGTTGAAGGTTGTTACTGTCCGCCATTTGGCTTCGAGAAAGATGAGAACGAGAATAAGAAAATAGTCGAATTGATAAAGATAGCTAAACCTGATCTGCTTTTTGTTGGATTAGGGGCACCTAAACAGGAAAAGTGGATATATAAGAATTATCAGAAAACTGAAGTTCCAGTGACAATTGGTATAGGCGTTAGCTTTGCATTCGCTGCTGGCACAATAAAGCGAGCACCCGTGTGGATGCAAAAAACAGGTTTAGAGTGGTCCTGGCGTTTGATGATGGAGCCGAAACGGCTTTGGAAGCGTTACCTCGTCGATGATATGAAGTTCTTCTGGTTAGTTTTAAAACACAAACTATCTTAGCAGGCTTATACTAAGCAGACTACATAAAACCGCGGAAGACGAGCATTCTGTAAAACGAGTTAAAAAAATGAGATACCTATCAATACACTTAATAAATCTGTGATCAAATTTATGCATGTTTTATATCTTAATGACTATTCGATTGAAACGATTTATAAAGATGTTACATCAACTGGTCAAAATGCTGCTCACCTATGGGGGTATGATTTTTTCTCAAAATATGAAACTGTATCCTATATTTCTTTTAATAGGCGGATTCATAATTTCCAAAAGAAAATTCAAACTTATAAGTTGTTAGGAGACTTATGCCAAGAGATGAATGTATTTTTGTTACGAAAGGATGTCGATTTAATTATTACTGCTAATATCAACCTTGTGTGGGGATTGGGATATTTAAAAAGATTTATTAAACTTCCGCCTATTATTGGTGTTTTACACTCCATACCACGAAGAAAAGATTGGCTTTATAAAAAATTTATGAAATGTCATTTTCATGGTATAAACAAGATTATTTGTATAACGAAGAAAGATTTTCTCTTTTTAAAAGACACCCTGATGATGCCTGCTAATAAAGTCTATTATATTCCCTGGGCTCCTAATATAAAAAATTATTATGTCCTGAGCGAAAAAATAACAAATGAGTTTCATAGCGACTGTAATAATATTATTAGTATAGGCAAATCTAAAAGGGACTATCAGACTTTGACTGAGGCGTTTAGACAAATACAAGCACCAAATGTGCACTTAAAGATTTATTGTTATAACCTTAAGGTCGGGAAAATTAAGGAAGAAAAAATCCATTTTTATCATAACTTTATTACGTTCTCAGAATGCATCAAGGAGTATAAGAAGGCTAAATTTGTAGTCATTCCTTTAAAAAGAACAGATCGGACACTCGGATTGTCAAGCATGTTTGATGCAATGGCTATGGCCAAAGCATTTATTATTACCAGAAATCCAGGAATTGATATAGACGTCGAAGCAGAAAAGGTTGGGCTTTGGGTGGAACCCGAAGATATAGACGATATGAAGAATAAAATCTCGTTTTTATTGAATAATCCTGCAATAGCGACTTTATATGGCGAAAATGGGAAAAAATTATTAGAGCGGAAATATAACTATAGAAGTTTTTGCAATCAACTCTATCGTCTTGCAAAATCCACTTTCGATGAGAAGTTATCGTCTTAAGGCCGACATGAAAAGATTACACTGCCTTCCATTCTCTAAAAATTATTTTGCATTTTCCAACTTTGAAAGCATCCAATCTGTGATTTTATGTGAAAGCATAATCTTATCAAGAAAAATTGAAGTTCAGGTGACAATTGGTATAGGCGTTAGCTTTTCATTCGCAGCTGGCACAATAAAGCGAGCTCCAGTGTGGATGTAAAAAGCATGTTTAGAGTGGTCTTGGCGTTTAATGATGGAGCCCAGACGTTTCTTGAGGCGCTATCTAATAGGTAATAGCTTGTTTATATATTGGTTGATAAAAGAAAAGTTTGAAAGTTAAAGGGAGGTCCAAAAATGACAGGGAAAGGTACGGCTCTTGTATGCTGTGCCGGCAGTTTTGTTGAAAGTAGCGATTGAGCTCAAATGACTAAGCACCGCTTTAGAAAACAAAATATGAAAGCTATTATACTTGCCAACAGCCGTGACTTCGGGCGCTGTCCGCTGGCGTCGCATTTACCCGCAGCCCTGTGGCCGGTGGCGGGAAAAGCTGTCTTAGAAAATCTGGTTGTTCATTTAGCTAATCAGGGTATAAAACAGGCAGTAATCTGCTCCAACGGTGACGGTGCACTGCTGGCTGAATCGATTCAGGCTGATAATCGTCTGGAATTGAAGGTATTGAATGAATCGCTGCCGGTCGGCACTGCAGGATGTATTCGCGACGCTGTGGGTGATGAGACAGAAGCATCGGGTTCAGGCCCGGTGGGACCCCTTTTGGTATTTCCTGCTACTATAACGTGTCCGCCGAAAATCGACGTGCTGATAAATGCTCACATTGAGGGTAAATCCGATTTGACTGTGCTGTTGAATCGCGGCTGCGGAAATGGTAAATCGCCGGGCGAACCAGCGGAGATTTACGTCTGTGAGACCAGCGTCCTTGAGCATATTCCAAAGGAGGGCTACTTTGATATCAAGGAAGGCTTGATTCCTGAAATGCTTCATGCCGGCAAGACCATTCATGCGGCTACATTACCGAATGACGTCGGCAATTTTCGTAATCGCCAGGAATATCTATACGCCATTGCCAAATACCTCGAAAGCGCCGCGAAACCGGGTGCGGATTTGAAACTCCGTAAGGGTGACGATTCACAAAACGTGTGGATTGCAGTCAGTGCCAAAATTGACCCAACGGCGCGAATTTACGGGCCGGCTGTTATTATGGATGGCGCTAACATTTCAGAGGGGGCGGTCATTCTCGGGCCGACCATACTCGGAAAAAACGTTAGTATCGGTAAAGACAGTGTTACGGTAAATAGCGTGCTGTGGGATGGTGCACAAATAGGGCCAAATTGCGAAGTTCAGCGATGCGTAATTGATTACGGGGCTATTGTGAAACGCAATATGGCTGTGCAAGACAGATGCATTCTGTTTAAAAAGGAAGGGGTTCTGATGGGTTCGGCAAAGGATGTGTTAAAAGTTGCAAAAAGCAGCGCAAGCAGATTGCAGGATGCGTTGCAGCAACAGTTCGAAAAGATAAACGAAAAAATGCCTGATTGGATACAAACGCGCAAGGCAAAGATTGTACCGTGGCTTGGGGGCGGCGTTGTTCTCATTGTATTTCTATGGTGTTATTGGCCCGGCCTTATGCACCTTTGGAATTTTTGGCGGAGAAGCGATGAATACTCCAGCGGGCTTTTGGTTCCTTTTCTGGCTGTTTATATCCTGTGGTCGAGGCGTGATATCATCGCCCAGTGCCGGATTAAGCCTTGTATTTGGGGTCTGTTTGCCTTCATAGCGGCACAGGCGTTCAGACTTTTCGGGCTGTTCTTTTTGTATAGCTCAGCAGAAAGATTATCCATTGTTTTGAGTGTTGCTGCATTAGCGATGCTTCTGTTTGGCTGGCGGCTTTTGCGAAAAGTATCTACGACATTACTGTTCCTATGCTTGATGCTACCCTGGCCCAACCGGATCCAGGAGGCTGTGACGCTGCCTCTGCAACGTTGGGCCACTTCGTCAGCGGTATTTTGCCTTGAGGTGATAGGCTACGAGGTCGCACAGGAAGGCAATGTTATCCATATCGGGGATTCAAGCGTTGCGGTAGCTGAGGCGTGCAACGGCTTACGAATGGTTACCGCCTTTTTTGTGATTAGCGGTTTGGTTGTTCTATTGGTAAGGCGAGCGTGGTGGGAAAAACTGATAGTCCTGGCTTCCAGCATACCCGTCGCTTTACTATGTAACACCATGCGATTAGCAATCACAGCGCTATTTTTCACGGTGCTTGAGGGCGAGGGCTGGGAGAAAATATTTCATGACTTTGGCGGATATGCCATGATGCCATTGGCCCTTGCGGCGGTCGTTGCTGAACTCTGGCTTTTAGCAAAACTCACTATGCTTCCGACGAAAGAAGAAGCGTTAATAATCACACGGCAAAATAGGTAATTGGCGTCTATTGCAGAAAGCGCAGCCTAAGAATGAGCTTGTCACAGAGGGTTATTATGAACAGAAGATATCAAGGTGACGATGGAGAATCTGGTCTGGTAATTCGCCGAGCTACTTTCGAGGACGCAGATGATTTGACTACGATTAGCCACTTGTGTTATCCAGATTTTTTGAGGTGGAGGGGGCCAAAATTTCATACTCGGAAATGGTGGCGGACGCTTCTTGATTCTGAATGTTGCGAGCTATGGGTGTGTATGAGCCATGAACAAATGATCGGCTTTTTCTCCTTTGTTCTTGATAGGGCGCGATACCAAGAGGCGAAGAGTAGGCATCGTCCAGGCTTGTTGATTGCCTTCTACATGTTTGCGACTTGTCCATGGCTGTTTGTCCGGAAGGCCCTACAACAATTGAAACTTAGCGGCACGGAGAGTTTACGGAGGTTGCTCAGGTCGCCTTCTAACTGTGACGGGATACACGCATCCGAGGGGTCAGGAAGACTATCTGACAGCCAAATTCCATTGGTGGGGCTAATTGTTGTGGTACCAAGCATGCAAGGCAAGGGCGTAGGGACAGAAATGCTCAAGTTCTGTCTTCAAAGGGCAATCGAGCTTGGTTACAAGGAGATACGAGCAACCATTAAACGTGATAACACAAGGTCGATAGGACTTTTCAAAAAACTCGGCTTTGCGATGATAACAAACGAAGGACAACATAATCTGTGTTACGGGAAAACTCTCAAGTAAGTGATGCGTTAGTAGACGAAGCGGTAGCAAGCAGCAGTGTATCTAAGAATTTCAATAAAGAAAAAGTATGTTGTTTCTAACGAGTCTTAAATTCAGCGATTAAGCAACTAATAAGAAGGCGACCAGTATGTTTGGTATAGCTGGTATTGTGAGTGGTGCTAAAAAGAAGCCCGAGGATATAGATAGGCTTTACAGAGAACTTCTCTGGCCGTTTGTCAAAGATGGATTGCCTGTCAGGCAGTTGTGCACCACTGAATCCTGTATAGTCTCGCTGATAGAGCCAAAGCTTGCCTGCGTCCGCTCAAGTTTCTTCGGACAATTTGATGACGGCATTTCAGTGATAGTCTTTGGGGAAATTTTCAATGACCGGCAGCCGGATGAATCTATTGTAGAGTATGTCCACAGGCTTTTTGTAAAGGATGGAATATCGTCCTTCGCCGCGCTCAACGGGTCATTCTGCATGTTCATACATAACGAGACAGAATATGAAAGCTTCTTAGTTGCAGATAAGTTCTCGAGTAGACCGGTGCTGTATCATATCGGCCAAGAATATACCATGTTTTCTCCAGACCAGAGGTCTTTTGTTCATTCAGAATGTGTATCAAAAAAGGTCAATCTGGGAGCTGTCGCAGCCATGCTTAGCAGTAGCCATCTTTACAATGACGATACTTATATTCAGGATGTTAAATACCTACAAGGAAGCTCGGCTCTCCGCGTTTACCCAGCAGGAAAACAAATCATCAAATATTGGGATTATGTAATTGAGCCGCATACAGATGAAGGGATACAGGCTTATCAATCTCGGTTAGCACCGCTGTTGCTGAAATCCGTTGAACGTCGGATAAAAGGTGAATCAAAACCAGCGTTGCTCCTCAGTGGAGGAGTTGATTCGAGAGCGCTGCTGGGAGCCTGTATGGAGCTTGGGTTCAAGGTAGAGCTTTGTTCATATTACAGCCGCCAATACAGGGAATCCGATGCTTGCATTGCCGAGAGGATTGCGAAGCTTTCTGGAATGCCTCTTCACTTAATACGTTACGAGCCGGCGGATATTCTGTCATGCGTACGCGAGACCATGCCATTCTTTGGCGGAATGCGCAGGTCCATCTACGAGTATGAGGCACTAAAGAAAATCCAAGGTGAATTCAGCTCCATCCTTGTGGGTGATGAATCATTTGGTTGGTATGATCGTGCTTTGGCCAGCGAAGAAGACATGTTTGCAAGCGTCTTTATTAATCGTTTTTCCAGAAATCTATGGAAAAAACTGTTAACCGACAGCCATTATGAAGAAATGCGAACTCGCGATGAAGCAAATTTCAATAAGCTCTCCAGTCGGACGAGTTTGGTCAACCTGCTTGACCGAAGAATATATTTCGGAACAACCGAGCATCTGGTTAGAGACATAGTATTAGGCCGTTGTTTTCTTAACTATTGCATTGCGAAAGTCCGCCAGCCCTGGCTTGATAACGATATTCTCAACTTTATGCGCCTGTTGCCCACTCAATACAGTCTCTCCAAGGCGCTTTTCCAATCTACGGCAGGGATAATGTTTCCGCATCTTTTTTCAGTCCCTAAAGCAACCAACAACGGAAGCTATCGTGATACTTCCATGTACTACCCTATGATTTTAGAAAAAAACCCAGACGTAGTCAAAGAAGCATGTTTTCAAGGGACATATTCGATAGATTCTATTTTTGTTCCTGCTGCTTTGGAGCATTACCTTCGTATTCCAAATCGTTCGTTGAGAGGTCGAATTAAGGAGCAGATTAAGAATTCGGATTTTTTGGTATTGCGAAGGGTCAGTAAATCGATATATGACATGGTAAAAAAGCATTCAGCAATTTTTGCCAGGGAGATGTGTCATCCAGATATATTATCACAGTGGCAGATTCTCGAACGGATTGCAATTCTGCGGTTTACAGTTGGAGGTCAGTTGGCTCTTGAGCTGGAATAGGTTTCTGAGCGAGCAATCCGGTCGTGAAAACTAAAAACTTAAAACTAAAAGCTCAAAACTAAAAACTCAAAACTACTTAGTTTGGAGGGTGACAAAAATGAACGATTTAGAAAAGTACCATGACCAGGTGGTCGAACAAAAGGTTGTAAATATCGGAAGTCCACCTGAACCCGAAGGCGAGAGCACATCCGCTTTGATTAAAGGTGTGCTGCAACGCTGGTACATTGTTCTGCTAACATTCATTATAATGTGCGCAGTTGGACTGCCGGCAATATGGCTTTTAATCGAGCCTTTGTACAATGTAACCGGCGCGATAAGGGTAGCTCCCACTTCACCAAATGTCTGGACCGGTAGGGCAGACACAGCGGAAATATCGACTTACGACATTTTCGTGAACACCCAGGCAGGAATAATCACCAGCAGCCGGGTAGTGCAGAGAGTAGCGGATGATTTGGTAGACAAAAACCTGTCCTTCTTTGAAACAGAAACAATCGGTCTTACCGCAAAATTGAAGAAGGCATTGGGGCAGGCCGAGACAAAACCTGAGCCGGCAACTAAATTAAAAGAAGCGATACGCCGTGGGATAATCACAGTCGCACCAGCTGAAGATAGCGAGCTAATAGAAATAACCATGAAAAGCCCAAAACCTGAAGAAGCGACACAGGTTGTAGACACTTTTATCAGGAATTACATGGCGGTGGAAGTTTCCGCTTCTGCCCAGGACCGTGACCAGGAACTGACGCTCCTGGAAGATGAGCGAAAGATGCTGGTCGAAAAGTTACAGAGCCGGCGCAAAGCAATCAACCAACTGGCCCAGGAATATGGGACCGATAATTTGGACAGTCGGCGGGAAATGATGTTACGACGCGTTGCAACTCTCCTATCGGAACTGACAAGAGTAGAGGCGCAGAATATTGGCCTCGAAGCTCAGGTGAAATCACTCGAGCAGACCGCGGAGCAGACGGGCACGCCGGTCGGGTTATTGGACTCGCCAGAGACATTGCTTCAAATGCGGCAAGAGTACATAGAAAGGGACATGAGTGTACGTGTACCGTTGCAAAATATTGCATTATTAGACCAAGACCTTATCGTTGCCCAACAAACATTAGCTCCTACAAATCCAGATCTTAATGACAAGGCCAAGGTATTAGAAGCATTGATGGCACGTCTTGAGGAGCGTAAAAAAGAAGCGAGTCAAGAATTTGATGATTTGATTGCCAAGACCAGCAAGGAAGAACTGGCGAACGCACGGGCTGCATTAGAACAAGGCATCGCGTCCAAAAGCCTTTTTCAAGAGATGCTGGCTAAAGAAGACGCTGCGGCCATTGAACTTGGCCGTAAGCAATTGGCCATTCAGGACTTGCAGGATGAATGGGAATTAACCAAGGACATGTACGATATAGTGCAGCAGCGTCTACAAGAATCGCAAATGTTCCGAAAGAGCCCCGCAAGGATTTCTGTGGCTTTTAATGCCGACATTGCTTATATCCAAGATATGCGATTGAAGTTCTCAGCAGCACTGGTTCTTGGTGCACTGGTATGTGGTGCGATGCTGGCATATCTTCGCGATAGGGCCGACCAAAGCCTGCGGACGCCTGACGATGTGGTCAAGCGAACCGGTATCCGAATAATCGGCACTACTATAAGTCTACGTACCATCAAACCGGCCCTTCTTCCAGAACACTTAGCCGGAGACTACCAGACTATTCGTACCAACTTAGGATTGCTCGACGGCGAAGGGATACCTAAGAAGCTTGTTGTTACAAGCCCTGGTATGCGAGAGGGCAAAACTACATTTGCTATTAATTTGGCGACAAGTCTGGCTGGGTCGGGGAAGAAGGTTTTGCTAATAGACGGCGACCTGAGAAAACCTGATATCGCGCGCTTGCTGAGTCTTCCTCCAGGCTCAAGCAGTCTGCAGGCCGTACTTTTAGGAAAAGAGTCTGACCGAACTGTTTACTCTATACCTTCAACAGGCCTGGATATACTTGTGGCTGATTCTCACAACAAGAAGGCCGATGCTTACGAACTATTAGCTTCACCGGATGCGCTGCGGCACATAGATATGGTCAGTCAAAAGTACGACCACGTGATTATTGACACACCTCCTATGCTGGCCTTTCCTGATGCGCTTATGTGGGCCAGCGTTGGAGATGCAGTTATTTTGACCAGCTTCGCTGGCCGAACTACTACGCCGGACCTAAAAGAAGCAAAGGAACGACTGACACAAATAAATGTCAGGGTTTTGGGGACGGTGCTAAATAACGTCCGAGTCGAGCAGAGTTTCTGCCGTCGTGGTTATAGTTATTACGCGCATAGTAACCAAAAGGTAAAGCCAGCCGAGACAAAGCTGCTGCTCCCTATGTAACACACAGAAACTAAAAACTCAAAACTAAAAGCTCAAAACTAAAAATGAAGCTAATCATCATTCACAAAGATAATAACTCCACAACCAGTAGATTTGATAATCTGCTCCGGTTTGCTATCTCCAGCGAACCTATCGCTGGCGTTATTCTTGATGGGTTATCTGCAAGCTTATGCCGGCCCCCTGCTTTCAGGCGAAAGCAAGAAGAGGGCTGGGGCCATAATGCTGTTTGCGCCATTCCAAAAGAATGGAGTGTTGAGCCCACCACCCAAACGGCGGGCAAGCCCGTCTACACAGAGCCCGCCTGCCCAGAGTCTTGTACGGCGGGCAGGGCTCGTCCGTCAGGCAGGCCTTGGTTAACCGCACGAAAGATAATACCGCACAAGACCCAAGACCCAAGACACAAGACCCAAGACCCAAGACACAAGACCCAAGACCCAAGACACAAGACCCAAGACGCAAGAATCAAGATAATACCTTACATGGAAAACGTGCCAATCAGCCCGGAGCTCATGCAGAAAATCAGACGAGACCGGTGGTTTGTTGTTTCGAACGGACGGTTTGCTACGCAAATCAACAGCGAATTACTCGAAAAGGTACTGGCTGGTGTCCAGGCAGACGTGATAGCGGTCAATGTCGAACCTGAGGTATTGGGCAAACGAGAAAAGATGCGACTGACAGTCGAGAGCAAGGTTGCAGGTTTCCGTCGTTTTTACTTTGATTCGGCTGAACCCACACCTGTTCCCGATGATTGGCCTACTCATATTTTTATTAAGACTAATGTTCTTGACCAGGTTCTGGCTGACCCAGTTAGAAGTAAGTCACAAGGAGTGACTGATGCATCTTCGGTGCGAACTTCTAACGGGGCTGACGGTTCTTTACCTCAATCTTTTACCGCTCTTTTAGAAAGGTGTCGGTCAAATGCGTTGACGGTGCGTGCAGTTAATGTAGGTGGGACTATATTAGATTTAGGGACGGAAAGTGGGTTGCTGAACTTTTGCAGGGCAAGGCTCTTAGAAAATCAAAAATCAAAAATCAAAAATCAAAGATTAAAAATGCTATATGAGCATTCAAGATTAGTCGGGGAGGTCCTGTTAGGAAAGAATGTTCAGATGGGGGCGAAAGTCATCATTGTGGGCCCAAGCATTATCGGCGATAACGTTACAATTGAACAAGGAGCTGTAATAAATTCGTCAATCATCGGGCCGGAGGTTTGCGTGCCGCAGAATCAACTTGTGCGGAACTGCATTTTAACCGCAGAGAACGCTGAACTCGCCATGCGGGGGACGAAAGACGAAAGACGATGGACGATGGACGAGGGACGATGGACGAGGGACGATGGACGATGGACGATGGACGAAGGACATGACGTCTTTGTCAGTTGGCAGAGGTTTTCTTATGCCGGGAGCATTAAACGAATTGTCGATTGTATTGCTGCGATAATAATGTTGATTCTATTTGCTCCCATACTGCCCTTCATCGCACTGGCGATAAAATTGACATCGCCAGGTCCTGTATTTTTTAAGGACAAGCGCCAGGGACTGCGCGGCAAAGAGTTTTACTGCCTGAAGTTCAGAACGATGACTGTCGGGGCTGAAAAGATACAAGATAAACTAAGGAACGTCAGCTTGGTTGACGGCCCACAATTCAAGATGGCTGACGACCCGCGAGTTAGCGCCGTCGGTAAGTTCTTGCGGGACACGTATATCGACGAAATACCTCAATTCCTTAATGTTCTACTTGGCCAGATGAGTGTTGTCGGTCCGAGGCCCTCTCCGGAATCGGAGAATACGTTGTGTCCAACCTGGCGTGATGCCAGGCTATCGGTTCGGCCGGGAATAACGGGACTTTGGCAGGTTTGTAGAACCCGACAACCAATGAAAGACTTTCAGGAATGGATTTATTACGACACTAAATACATCAGAAATCTGTCACTAAAGACGGATTTATGGATATGCTGGCAAACAGTCAAGAAATTGTGCAACAATTTCATTAGCCAATTCTAAATCGTGAATCGTGAATCGAATCACGAACCACAAACCACGAACCACGAACCCACTCGTGTAGGAGGATAGACAAATGGCAAAACGGTACTTTAACTGGAAATTAGCAGTTGTTTTGGTAATCGGCGTTGTTGTTTTGGGGGTAACTGCTTTCGGACTGCGGCAATGGCAGAGAGCCAGCAGGGCCGAACGCGGACTTATCCTTGGCAATGAGGCGTATGAGAAAGCAGACTATCAAGAGGCAGCAAAGAACCTGGGTCGTTATCTCTCTGTTAGGAAGGATGATGTGCCCGCGCTGCTCAAATACGCTGACGCGCAGCTTAATATCAGACCCCTCAAAGCCAGTAACATTCAGCAGGCAGTAGAGTCTTATCGAACTATTCTGAGAATGGATGCAAACAGCTCCGAGGCAGCTAAGCTGCTTACCAAAGTCTATTTGGGAATGGGTATGTATGGCGAGGCTGAGTTAATTGCGAAAAGACAACTCCAGACACAGGAAGACCCCGGGCTTCGCCGGATGTTGGCCTTGGCGCTGGCCGGACAACGCCAGTTCAATGAAGCGGTAGCGGAATCAAAGGCCATTTTGCAAGAGCATCCTGAACAGATAGCAGCCTACGAAACATTGGGTCAGATTATAGAGCAACGACCGGAAGATTTTCCGGAACCGCCGGTCTATTGGTTCAATCAAGCGGTGGAGAATAATCCGTCCTCGGCGCTGGCCCATATAATTCGTGCCGGTTTCTACCTGAGAAATAGAGACAAGGCCAATGCCTTAGCTGACCTGGAGCTGGCCGAGAGGCAGGATTTGTCTGACCCTGCCGTGCGATTGCGCCTTGCCGGAGCATATATCGAAGCAAACGTATTAGATAAGGCGGAGGAGCACCTCAAAGCCGTGCAAACGGCATCACCGACAGAACAGGGTCTCTGGCAAAGCTGGGCACAGCTCGCTCTGCAATCACGGTCGCAAGAAAAGATGCTAAAAATAGCCGAGACCGGGTTGGAGAAGCTCTCTTCTCAACCATGGGACTTTATGCCTATGGCAACGGAGCTGTTCATCCGTGGTGGCCAGCTTGAACGTGCCGCTGATTGTATTTCCCAGATGCGCCAACAAGACGTCTTCCACGCGGCCGTTGCATACTTAGAAGGTCTTGTAGCCGAGCAGAAAGGCAATACATCCGAGGCCGTCAAATGCTGGTACCGGGCAATGGAATTAGGTGATAAATCTATCCGAATACGATTATCGTTAGCATTGGCACTTTCTCAGTTGGGCGATGCACAATCGGCACTTTTACAGTTACGTGCTCTTATCTCTGAAAGGCCTGATTCCTTCGATGGGCATTTAGCCCTTGCCAAGCTGTTAGCTCGGTCCAGGAAGTGGGCTGAGACAGCAGAACAGGCTCGCATGGCAATGCAACTATTGCCGGATAATCTTGAGGCGGCTTTAGTGTATTTACAAGCACAGTTACAACTGCTGGCTTCAGGCTCGCCTGCCGGCGGCCGAGGCTCAAGAGGTGAAAATGTCCCGCCTACGGCACGGGCCTCCGCCGAGACGGGCCAAATGTGGCAGGACATGGAAAAGCAGTTGTCTGCATTGGAGAAAGCCGCTAACGGCGCAGACGAGGTCAAATTGCTGCAATTTCAACTCGCAATCCAGCGGGGTGATTTAGCCAGCGCTGAGACGTTGATAAGCCAATTAAAGAAGGCCGGCCCCACTCAACTAAGGACTGCTTTAGCCGAAATTGACTTGCTCGTTGCTCAAGACAAGAAGAAAGAGGCAATATTAATTTTGAACGACATAATCAAGGAATTTCCACAGGCTGTTGAGCCGGTAAGATACATCGCGATTTTGTTGGCCCGGCAAGGCAATCAAAAAGAGTGTGAGACAGTTATTAAAGACGCGATGTCACGTATTGAGCAATCGCAGATACAACGCGAATTATGTTTGCTGCTTGCCGAATTTTATACTCAGTGGGATAGGAAGGATAGTGTTTACCCGCTGCTTGACAGCCTTGCACAAAAACTCCCCGATGACATTCTTATAAAACGCCGACTTTTACAGTGCGAACAGGTTATCAAAGAGCCCAAAAAAGTCCAAGAACTCATCGATGACATCAAGTCCCTGGAAGGTGAGGATGGCTGGCAATGGCGATATGAACAGGCAAAAGTCTGGTTCACGAGGGGCGATTTCAAGGGCCAGTATCCTCGAATCATTTCGCTTCTGCAAGAGAATCTTCTGGCCAACCCTGACGACCAGGCCAGCCGAGCGTTGCTGGCGGCAGCCTATGAGCGCTCCGGTGAGCTGCAACTGGCACTTTCCACATACCGGGACGCCTTGAGCCGGTCGCCCAACGACCTTCGCATCATTATTCCGGCCGTTGCCGCAATGTACAAAGCACAAGAGTATGAGCAGGCAGATGAGATTCTTAACCGCGCTTCGCAGCAAGAGCTCTATCATCCGCAACTTCAGCAACTGCAATTGCAAAGCTACCTTAGACACGGTCAGTTGGGTTCGGCCTCAGACATTCTGCAGGACATTCTCAGTAACGACCCTAATAACCAGTCTGTGTGCTTATCTCTTGCATTACTCAAGATAAGACAGGATAAGATTGACGAGGCGGAGGAATTACTGACTAAACTGAAGATTCAGGACCCCAACTCGCTGGCGGTGACTGCAGCACAGGTCCAGATAAATGTTCAACGAAATAAACCAGCAGAAGCGTTAAGACTTTGCGATGAAATGGTAAACAACCTTAATAGCGCATCGGCCTATATCCTTCGCGCCAGAACGTACTCTGCGCTGGGTCAAAACGACAGGACAGTGGAAGACCTTGAGCGTGCTACCGCTGTTGAACCCAATAACGTTGACGTGTGGGCAGCGATGAGTGACTTCTACCGTTCTGTGGGCCAGCTTGATAAGGCAGTAGCTGGTGTGCAACGGGCCCTATCTCTGGCCCCGAACAACGTTCAAATCCAAAAACGTGCTATTCTGCTGTTTTTAGCATCCGAGGACCCCGGCAAAATCCGTCAGGGCAGGACTATCCTCGATGAAGCTCTGGGAGCGAATCCTGAGGATATCGAGCTGCGGCTGTTCAAAGCGAGGTTGCTACTGACCGAAGGAACGGCTCCGGCAATTGAAAGTGCGCAGCGGATTCTTCAGGGGATAACCGAAGACCAACCTGCAAATGGCCAGGCCTGGCTGCTGTTGGGAGATGTCTGGCTGAGACAGGGACAGACCGGTGAAGCTATGGACGCTGCTTTGCGAGGCCTTGCTCATAAATCCGACGATAAGATGTTGCTGCTGTTGAAAGCTCGTGCGGAGGCGGCGCGGTCACCACTGCTGGCGATTGCAACTCTTAATTTATTGCGTGAAATCGACCCAAATGACATTGATGTTGTACGATACTTAGCAGACACATATATCGCAGCCGGTGAGCCCGAACAAGCTGTGAAACTACTACGAAAGCAGCTAACTGTGTGCGATGCCTCAACTCGTCGAACATGTAACATCGCGCTGGCTGTTGCCTTGTACAAAAATGGCAACAAGGAAGAAGCTCAAAAGGAATTTGACTCTTTGCATCGGTCAGAACCGAATGACCCGGCTCCGTTATTAGCGCAAGCGCCATTGTTAAGAGACGACCGGTTGTGGGACCAACTGGTCCAGAATGTCACGGACTGGCGCCGAGAGCGCCCCAAAGATAATCGTACACCCGTCAGTATTGCCAAGGAACTGATAACGGGGGACGCCGAGACTAAAAAAGCAGCCGAGGACATACTTGCGATGATACTGACAAATGATCCTGATTGCACAGAAGCCATGATAGTTCTGGGTATACTTTTGCAAGGGACCGGCCGTTCCGAAGAATCAGCCAAGCTTTATGAGCGACTTCTTACCCTTGAGCCTGACAATCTAATCGCCATAAATAATCTGGCCTGGATAATTTGTGAGGAGCAAGGTAAATATCAACAGGCACTCGAGCTTGCTCAGAGAGGATTGAAGATAGCACCGAACTATATTGACCTTATCGATACTCGCGGTGTGGCGTATTACCGATTAGGCCAACTTAATAAGGCTGTCGAGGATTTCACCAGATGTATCGAACTTTATCCGAAGGAGGTGCCATCTATTGTTACTTCGCATTTTCATTTAGCAAGAGCTTTTGCAGGACTGGGACAAAGAGACAAGGCTGTTGAACATTTGAACCGAGCTTTGGACTTGGACAGCCGAATCGGTGGTTTATTAACCACGGACCTGGCTGAGGCACAGCGTCTGCTCGAACGATTGCAGAAAGGTAGTTAACTATGCTCCAATTGCCAAATTTACCGAGCGAGAATGTCCCAAGCGGTGACATTCACCCCAAACAATCCACACAGATACTACTTGATAAAAATCAGTGGTTATACGTTGAAAAGATGTATAGTTTGACGCCCCGTGAGCGTCAAGTAGCAGAACTTGTTTGCCAGGGTCTGCAAAATGGGAATATAGCCAGGTATTTGCGTATAAGGCCCGGAACGGTAAAGACTCACACAAGAAATATTTACCGGAAAGTCCGCGTTACGAGCAAAATTGGTATGCTCTTAAGATTCGTAACTGATGTAAGAGAGCTATCCGGCTAATGTGACCAGATGCTTGCTATCGTTAGTAGAGAGCAGATTAATCAAATCCCCCGGCATAGTTCCCACCCCTTAAGGCACATAAAAAAGCTCCGAAATCAGCCAGAAAAGCTGTTTTGCCGAGGTATTCTCATCCCGTCTGTAAAAAATTGTACCTTACGAGACATACATTGTAAGGGGTCTCTTTATACTACTTTGGTGGTAATCCAAAAGTGGTACACGGACTCCCGCTCGTTTTTTGCATAACTGATGTGCTGAAAGAGAGAATTTTTCTTGGAAATTTTTTTGATTTTTCGTTTTTTTTCTTGACTTGCGGCTTGAATCTTGATAAGCTAATAAAACAAATGGCGCCTCATTAGGAGGAGGGCCATATCTAAGGCTGTCAAAAAGAGGGTCTGCTACTTCTTAGCTTACGTTCTTAGGGAGTAGGTTTTTTTAATTTTGAGGAGATGGAGGAGCGGTGTCAAACAAAAGCAGTAAATTATTGATTGTACTGCTGTCGCATTGTGTGGTATCGGCTGTACATGTCACACCAACGATGAGCGATTGCAACAGAGATGTTGTTGCATGTCAGCCTATTTGTTTTTCATCAGCACTTATTTTTGCACAACTGCCGCGCGGCCCGCCCCAGTCGGCCTTGAGAAAATTGCTAAGCTAACTCCTTTATGCGGAGGGTCATTGCGCAAGGCCCTTCAATTTAAAGGTACAGGTGATTGCAACATAAGTAAATGTTTTGTTTTTCTCAAGAGGAATAGCGAAGGAGACATATATCATGAAAAAGAAGTTAATAACATTTTTCGTAATGGCAAGTGTGGTATTGCTGAGCACCTCCGTGGCAACTGCCTTAGTCACGGTGGACCCTGATGCTTACCCCGCAGGGACCAACATCAGCACCAAATTTTGGGCCGTAACCCTATCGTCCCGTGGGAATGGTTGGAATATGCCCAGCACGGATAAGCCTATCGGTAGGATTATCTCGATTGACCCAACCGGTTTGCCAATGGATTTTGAGCCAAGCACCGGCGACCTGGCGTTTGGCACAAAAGACAGGGACTACCCCCATCTGTTTTGGGGAAAGAACCAGCTCCATTTTCGAGCTGATTTCGCGGTGCTGGCCACCGAGGTTAGACTGGATTTCATCGGCAACAGCATCTACAACAGCGATGTTGGTGAGCTGTGGGCGTACGATTCCGGTGGCAGCGTCGTAGACCACACGGCTACAGGCGTGTTGTGGAAAAACGACGTCGAGACGCTCACTGTCAGCGACGCCGGAGGTATCGCGTACATCATTGCATATGGTCTGTATCATAATGCAGACTACTCGGACACCCTCGGTCTTGACAACATGCAATGGGAGCCCATTCCTGCACCTGGTGCTATTTTATTAGGCAGTATCGGCATAGGCATTGTCGGCTGGCTGCGCAGACGCAGGACACTGTAGTCGATATTGGGTTACGAAGAATTATTATGGATAGACTCTATTGTCAAGGATAGAGGTTATTTAAGAAATGCTATTTAAGCATAAATGTTGCCTTTTTGATTAGGAGGTGCAAATGAAAAGCTTAATAATAATTTTTGCAGCAGCGCTGATTCTGGCCTTCGGTGGTACGGCGCAGGCGGTAGTGACTTACGTCACCGTTGATGACACGGCCAGCCAGGACGTATTGAAGCTCCCGGAGATGGTCGACGAGTTGGGCAATGGTTTTCCACCTGGGGAATTGATCATGTCCTACGATAAGGGGCCCACACAATATAGGCCGTGTTTGCAGAACGAAGACAGTACGGCGATTCCGAATATTGTAGTGTCTATGACCAACATGACCGGCTTGAACTGGGCGGATGTTTGGTATGTAGCGGACGCGCCGGATACTGGGCTGACGAATGATGATGGTTTTATCAATGGTGGACTGGCCTTCAAGATTGACAGCGTGGGGCTGAACAAACCATTGATAATGGAGAGCATTGCCTACAACGACATCTTCGAGGTCGGTGAAACGTGGGAGTTCGTCATCCAGGACTACACCAACATATTCGGGCTGCCGGCGTCGGCTTTCGGTAGTATAGGTGTTGGCGTTGTCAGTGGTGGAGAACCAATTATGTCATCGGGCAGTATAATTGCCATCCCCGCGCCGGGTGCTATTTTGTTAGGTTCGCTCGGAATTGGGCTTGTCGGATGGCTGCGTAGGCGAAGGACGCTGTAAGACGGTGCAAATAAAGTACAAAAGGCAGAGTTAAGGATGGGGAAGCTAACGCCCTGCCCTTAAGAGCCTTTTTCCAGGAGGAACGTTTATGAAAAAATTAATTAAAATGTTTTCGTTAGTGTTGATTTGTTGGCTTTTGACCGTCGGAGTTGCTCAGGCACTTCCATTTGTCTACCCGCCGGAAGTGCATTATCCGCAGGGCTGGGAGACACCCTTTCCGTATCAGCGCAACATATATTGGGACTTTTCTACCATTTGGCCCCATTACGAAGGTACTGATGACAAAGAGCTATACGAATCAGACTGGTGGAGCGTGAGCGGCGATGTCGTTTGGTTCCGCAACCAAAATGTGATTGGCATCGATAACACCGGCGGAAACAACCCGGCTTCTGGTTTCGCGGTCTTCCACATCGATAACTGGCCTGATCCACGGCTGGAAAAGCATATGTGGATAGAGGTAGAAACAACCGGGACACCCTACGTGGACTACGACTTGACCCTTATAGTTGGCTACCCTGGAGGACTCGGAGCAACGAGTTCTGCGGGGCTGGCCCAGAGTTCTGCTGGGCAGGCGGCTGGGTTCCACATCGACGCGTGGTGGGGCATTATAATTCCGAATCCGCTATGGGAAGAGTTATACATCAACATGTACGTTCCAGCAGGTGGCTCGATTTATGTTTCAGCCCTGCACGTTGCAACTGAGTGCGTACCTGCTCCCGGTGCTATTTTATTAGGTTCGCTCGGCATAGGGCTTGTCGGCTGGCTGCGAAGACGAAGGACGCTGTAAAGATACCTGAGACCAGACAACAAAGGGGGCAGGGCGTGTTCACCCTGCCCCCAAATTTTATTTGTTGCGATGGAATAGGAGGTGAATCGGTGATGAATGGATTAACAACAGTTCACCGAGGCAGGGCATGGCTGGCGAGAAATCCAGTAATGATTATTGCAGTCGCAGCGATAGTTGCGCTTGCGCTATCGGCGTCTGATTCTGCTATTGGAGCGTTTATCGTACCGGAAGGCGTCGGTTATGTTAGAGCTGGCGGCAGCTTAGCGAATACCGGCGACTACGCGTGGTGGTACGGCTGCTCTCCAACTTCAGCGGGCATGATGATGGGCTACTACGACCGCAACGGCTACCAGGGCTCCAATTACGATAATCTTGTCCCTGGCGGGGTCGCAGAGTCAGAGACCTATGTCGGGCCTCCTACCGGCTGGGGCGCTCTTGCGAATAATGCCATTGCCAGCCAGGGCCATGTCACCGATTTCTATTCTGCCGGCTACGGTGCCTCCGGTGATGACCTTCCCGGGCCATGGCACGGTTTTAACAGCTTAGCTGATTTTATGGGCACCAGTCAGGACGCTTGTGGGAATTGGAACGGCTCTACTCTTTTTTGGTGGTGGCTGAGTGGAGCACCTTTTACCGAAGCCGATGCATTTGCTACGGGCGTCTGGCCCACCTGTGGGATGTATGGAATCGGTGAGTACGTAGACTACGCCGGCTACGATACGGCGGTGTTATACAACCAGTTGCTTCCCGGTGTTGCCGACAACCTGTGGGATGCGCCACCTAACGTGTTAGGATTTACTCTCGCGCAGTACCAGGCGGAGATAGATGCAGGTAGACCAGTACTTATTCATATTGTTGGCCATACAATGTTGGGCTATGGCTACGTTGACGGCACGAACAATATTAACGTCTACGACACCTGGACGTTAGGCGGCGGCACAATGACATGGGGTGGCATGTACGTCGGCCCCGACCAAGTCGGCCGTTATCAATATGGCGTCACAGTTATGACAATTATTCCCACGCCCGGTGCTATTTTGTTAGGCGGTATTGGTGTCGTCCTTGTCGGCTGGCTGCAAAGGCGTCGCACGCTGTAGAAAAGTACAAAGCCAACTAAGAGCAAGGTGGCTTTTGGCAGGCTCTCAGGAATTGTTTAGGAAGGAGTAGTTATGAAAAAGTTAATATTATGTTTGGCAACGTTACTTAGTTTGGTAACGGCTGCGGGGGTTGCCCGGGCAGAACCGACTAAGTGGACGCAGAACCCCGACATGCAAACAGGGATAGACTGGAGTTCAATGGAGGATTTTTACATCAGCGCCGATGATTACGTCTGTGAAGACCCGCTGCCTGTTATAAACGTCCGCTGGTGGGGCTCCTACTGGGCAGGCAGCGACCCCCAGACCATCGCAGGCTTTACTATCAGATTCTTTACTGATATTGTGGAGGTCTTCAGTCACCCTTACCAAAAGATTTATGAGGTCTACATTGCGGGCAACTGCAACGAGACATTCTACGGATATTCACCCTATGATAATACCAACGTCTACGAGTACAACACGGATATCCCTCCTTTCCCGCAGGAGCTTGGGCAGATTTACTGGCTCAGCGTCAAGGTAGATCCAGGCTGGGATGCACCTCCCTATTGGGGATGGCACAATTCCCGCGACCATTGGCGTGACAGCGCTGTTCAGGCATCAGAGCCGTCTCCTTGGATTTGGTATAAATTATCGCATCTCCAGTTTGAGTACGAGGATCTGGCATTCGAACTGACTGTCATCCCCGCACCTGGTGCTATTTTGTTAGGCGGGCTCGGAGTAGGCATTGTCGGCTGGCTGCAAAAAAGAAAAATGCTATAAAAAGATAGCTTATTAGTGCTCAAAGAAATGTATATCAGACAGGGTGGAGAGATAAGATTCCACCCTTTTTTATTGTCCACGTTTGAATGGTTATTTCTGACCGCGTGCTTTCTGCCTGCCGCCCCGCTTCGAGGGAACGGCGGAGGCAGGCGAAAGCAGAAAATGGGGAAGTTAATCCTGGCTTTTAACCGAGTGACGTATTTCGCCAGCTTCCAATCCCATCCCACCAGAGGTCAATGTAATCAATAACAGCCTTGTTCTTGCTTCTCTGTCTGGCTATGGCCATTGCCATATCACGAAGCTGGCGCATACAGCTTAATCCCCCGATTTGCCAAGCGTTGACGCCTATGTCAACCGCTTCAAGCTCGGCCTGTTTAAAATCAATTCTATCGGCAGTGAGCAGTCCGGCGAGCTTTTCAGCATTCGGATTCAACAGTTTCTGCCAGTGGTTGCGAACCGATTTTTCCTCCGCCAAGACCTCCGCCAGCAGGCGCTCACGGTCTTTTTGTCTTTTTTCACGCAAGGCTTTAGCTCGGGCCAGGCGTTGTGCCCGATGCTTTCGGCTTGCAGGCGGCAATAGCATTTCCAGCAGGCCGATTGCCGGGTCAAGAATCACCCAGACCAGAAAGGTCGCCCCCAAGGTCCCCAGTGAGGTTCCAAACAGAAATTGACTAATTGTCTCGACGCCTATCATTCCCAGGCAGCCTGCCAGGCCGCCTAAAAGGGGTGTTGTGACGTACAATACCCTATAGTAATTCGTGCTGGTTAGGGGGTGTTCTATTTTTACTTTCTGACTGCTGCTAATGCCTCTGAATATTGCAAATAAATATAGACTCATTAGCAGCAAAAAAAGAAATACCGAATAACCCGAGAGGGAAAATATAACCCACCAGCGGACGCCTGCTTGCCGTAACGCTGAGATTAGAATATAGCCTACGCACAGGATGAACCAGAGCGTACTGGCGAGATGTATTAACTTCAATGTTCTACGCTCTGACATGAATATTTCCCCTCACTACCTTTATTAATTAATCTTCCTACTGCTGGGTTATACAATTCGGCAGCCAGGCAAACCTATCTCAGTAAAAAACTAAAAACTCAAAGCTAAAAAATTAAAGCTAAATCCGCCGAACGTCTGGTGGATAAAAACGAAAAAATTTGGCATTCCTTACGTTTTTCTTTTTAGTTTTTAGTTCTAAGTTTTTATATTTAATAGCCGTAGCCGTAGTAGCCGGGGTACTTGCCCTCAAGGCCCCTTTGAATAACGTATGTTCCGGTGATTGCACGTGTGATCGGCCGAATCACTTCTTCGACCTTCAGAGCCAGAGCCGCCAATATAGTTGGGGGCACATAGACTATATCACCTTCCTGCAGCAGAACGTTCTTAGTTGTGTCGCCATGCACCCTCATACGCTCAAAGTTCACTTCAAAGATTTCAGGTCTAACAAGCTCGCTGTCTGACGGCCTTATTACCTGGATACGCTCGAGCCAGGCCATCGGGTTAAGTTGTGCCTCGGCAATAGCAGACAATACTGTATCACGCCCGGTGTACATCTTTGGGCCCGGCGAAAAGACCTGGCCCAAAACGTAATACACTTTGCTTTTGTACGTAGCAATCCGAACGTCGATGGGATTGTCTCCCTTCAGCGAGTAAAGCTGTAATATCTTCGTCCGCAGGATGTTTGCAACCTCATCAATGGTTTTACCCGCCACCTCCAATTCGCCCAGACCTTCAAAGCTTATCTTGCCATCCGGACGAATGTACTGGCGTTGCATGTGAATTTCCGGCACCTTCGAACAAAGTATCTCAATCTCGTCCGGTGGCTGCAAAACATAACTTTCAGCAGTAACATTTACCTCATACGGTTTTCGAAACGCTCTTATGTCTTGAGTATGAGACGAAAAGCAGCCTGTTAGACCTATCATAATTAATGACAGAATCGTCACTGACATTGCTCGTGCGCACGTCATAATTATCGCTTCCTTTGTGCCATTGGATTTCCGATTATATATCGGCGCACTCGAAAGCGAACTTACGACAAAAATATATTATACCTGATATCATGTTTCTTGTCAAATTTCACCCCGCGTACAAAAGTGAGCTAAATTGCCTAAAGCGAACTAAATTGCCTAAAATGAGAAGATAACACCTGACTTTAGTCACTTAAAACTTTAGCTCACTACAAACTTTTGCATTCGTTTAGCTACGGCCAATAATGTGCGGTATTTTTGAAACTATTTGTGTATTTTTGTCTTTGATAAACTCGAAATTTTGTTTATAATTCACCAAAAGTTGCAGCGGGTTAAAAGGTATTTCTCACGCAATCGGGATTAAAGGCTGGATGATGATGGTTTTTGCGCCTGTAGCTCAATTGGATAGAGCGTCGGTCTACGGAACCGAAGGTTAGTGGTTCGAGTCCTCTCAGGCGCGTTTTTATAAGTCTTTGTTAATCAAACGAGTCGCTTTTTCCACTGACATCCGCGATGACCTGGAAATGTCCATTTTTGACCAGAGCCGGTCAGTTTTAGGTCAATGGGGTTATTTATCGGAAGATGTGGTTTGAAATTTCCGGCCGAAATATGACTTCTCGAAGCAAGCCGCAATACAAGACAACTGTCAAAGACGAACACTGGCGAAACGAAGAGTTACAATGGTCAAGAATTTTTTCCTGCGGAAATCCAGCCAAAAGTATAGTTCTTTTGTACATACAGAAGGCTTGCACGGCGTTTCATGAATTTGAGCCCGCTTGGAAATCCGGTGCCTTGGACAAAGGGCAAGTCGAGTTTTTTCGTCAGCGATTGGCAAAGCGAGTCAGACATATACTGATAACGATGGAGAATAATGGTCTGGATACGATTAATGGAGCCGCTGAGCTGGCGGAGGTTCTGCGCTCAATCGAATCGGCAAAAAGCATGGACGAATTGGCCGAGTTGACGGAAAAAATGCACACCGTCAACCACTTGCTGTCGGATTCCTTAGAAGAAAAATAGCAGACCGGGCGCACGAAGTTGCTTTGGGCGCGACAGGCGGTGGTTCTGTTCGGTTCTTGATACAAGTAAAATCACGAGAGAGGGACATAATTGTACAAAAAAACTGTACCGGAGCAGAAAACTTTGTTATGATTTTATACAATGTTTATTAACCATTTTAAAGGAGTTATACCAATGGAACAGCAAGACGATTCACGACACTTGAACAAGATTGTTTTTCTGACATTTCTGCTCATATTTATAGTTTGCGGTCTTGGAGGGATTTTGGCCACGGCTCAAATGAGCTCGCCGAAGTCCGGTAAGCAAGCCCACCAGGCAAAAGGCGGGCAAGCCTCGGATTGGGCGACTTACCGCTGTAATATTGCGCGAAGCGGAATAACCAGCGAAACCGTTGGCCCGAGACTTTTTCTGCAGTGGAAATATGTTCCCACCCATCCGCCCAAACCAGCCTGGCCTATGCCTTCGGAAGAGATGCCGAGAATGCACGACGATAATGCGTATCACGCGGTGATAGCTGGTGGCAACGTCTATTTTGGCTCCTGCGTGACAAACAAGGTCTATTCAATCGATGCAGCGAAAGGCAAGATACGCTGGACATTCTTTACCCAGGGGCCGGTTCGATTTGCTCCTGCCGTTTATGAAAGGCGGGTTTACGTCGGCTCCGATGACGGTTATGTGTATTGCCTTGATGCTGAGGATGGTTCGCTGGTGTGGAAATACCGGGCCGGCCCCAGTGATGAAAAGGTCATTGGCAACGGAAGGATGATATCGCTCTGGCCGGTCAGAACCGGCGTTCTGGTGGATGAAGGTATCGTCTATTTTACGGCCGGCGTTTTTCCGTATGAAGGATTGTACATTTACGCGCTCAATGCTAAGGACGGCACGGTCGTCTGGAAAAACGATACTATCGGTGACCGTGCGCATGAGCTGGATTACGGAGGGATATCGCCGCACGGTTATTTACTCGCATCCCAAGACGTCCTATACGTTCCTTCAGGGCGGTCCATGCCCGCTGCCTTTGACCGCAGAACCGGAGAATTCCTTTTCTATGCGTCCCCCGGTGCCAAACGGGGCGGGACGTGGGCTCTGTTGGACAATGACAGACTTATCTCCGGCGTAGATTTCTCTGGCGAACCTCAAAAAATTGCCTATGACGCTAAAACCGGCGGGCGAAAGGGGGATGTTTTCGGCTGGTTTCCAGGAATTGACATGGTCGTGACTGCTAATTTTTCTTACGTCCTAACCAAAGATGCGGTTTATGCCATCAACCAGGACAGGTACGCGGAAGCTTTGAATAAAGCCGACAAACCGGCTAATGAGCGCAAAAAACTGGCAGAGCAACTGAGGGAGGCCTTAAAAGGGACACTGCGACCTGCCGATGAGAAAACCAGCAAAGAGATAAACCAGCAAATTGACGAATTGAACCGAAAGATTGCCCTTCTGGCCGCTGAAGAAAAGCAATTGCGAGACTCGAGCTATCAGTGGCGTTATTCCGGGGAAGGGTTTACCCGCCAGACCGCCGTAAGGCGTCCCCAAGCGGAGAACGGCGGGTTTAGTTCGTTGATTATTGCCGGAGATATCGTGTTCGTGGGTGGCGAAGGAACAGTCGTCGGCATTGACGCTAAAACCGGTAAAGAGGTCTGGAAGAACAGCGTAGACGGTCGAGCCGTCGGACTGGCCGCCTCCGGCGGTCGTCTGGTCGTCAGTACTGACAGAGGCCCTATCTACTGCTTCGGTAGAACTAAGGTTGCCGCTGTTAAAGAGCTTAAAACAAAAATCAAAGCCAACCCCTACCCAAAAGATGGCCTCACCGAAACTTACCGCAATGCAGCCGAAAAAATACTTGCAGAAGGCCCCAGCAAGAAAGGATACTGCCTTGTCTTGGACTGCGGTCAGGGCCGGCTTGCCTATGAACTGGCACAAAGAACGGAGCTGCAAATCGTCGGCCTCGAAAAAGACCCCGCCAACCTAAGAACGGCCCGAGAGAATCTTGAAGCTGCCGGGTTGTTAGGCTCACGCGTAGTCGTCGAGCCCTGGGATATCGAAACCCTGCCGGACTATTTTGCAAACCTGATTGTATCCGACGGTATGCTTTTCTCGGGCCAGATCTCAGTAGACAGAAGCGAAGCAAAGCGTGTGCTTCGGCCTTACGGAGGTATGGCATGTGCGAGTTTTCACAAAGAAGGTGAGCCTGCCAGCCCAACGGCAGGCAAGCCTGCCACAAAAACGGCGGGTGAACCTGCCACAAAAACGGCGGGTGATCTTTCATGGAGGCAGTACGTTCGTGGGCCGTTAGAAGGAGCCGGCAACTGGACACAGCAGTATTGTAATCCTCAAAATACGGCCTGTTCCGGTGACGAGCTTGTTGATGGCCCGTTGGGTATCCTGTGGTTTGGAGAGCCGGGCCCTCGTGGGATGGTGGAGCGGCACGCAAATGCGCAGAGTCCGGTATCAATGAACGGCCGTTTATTCGTGCAGGGCGAGGAGCTCATTATGGCTATCGATGCCTTCAACGGCACTTTACTGTGGGAAAGGCAGTTACCAGGGGCGGTGCGTGTCCAGATAAAATCCGATTGCGGCAATCTGGTCGTTACGCAGGATGGTCTATACGTAGCCGCTCATGACAAGTGTTACCGGCTTGACCCGGCTACCGGCCAGACAATGCGGGTGTATGAGATGCCACCTTCCTCAGATGGCGGGGTACGGCGGTGGGGATACGTGTCGGTCATAGATAATATTCTCTATGGCTCGACCGCGACGGCTATGGATGAGGAATACGGCGCTTTGTTAAAACTCTTCCTGGAAAACGGAAGATGGAGGGGCATAGATGATGTGCCGGAAAAGCACAGACGGTCATACGAGTATTCCAAAGAGCAATATCCTCAACCGGAGGATTTGCGAAAAGCTGCAGAAAGGTCGGGGACCTTATATAATAACATGACGTCATTTGCCGGCGGCGGAGAATTCATGCAGAAAAATGCCGTAACTAAGAATTTAATGGTCAGCGACAAAATATTTGCCGTGGATACCGAGACGGGAAAACTGCTATGGGTGCATAACGGCAATAGAATCGCAAATATAACCGTTGCTCTCGGAGGCGGTAAAATCTTCTTCGCCGAAAGCACTATCACAGAAGAACAAAAAAAACTTGCTCTGGAAAATAGACAGAAACTCATCGAGACAGGAATATACAAACAGAGAGAGGGCGTCCTTGAAGAATTAAGGGAGAAGAAAAAACAGCTCGCCGAATATGATGACAGCCGGAACAAACCGTCTGATAAAGCTCGGCTCACTTATCTTATTAGCTCTCTGGAATCGGAGCTATATGAGGACGAGGCCGATGAAGGCCGCCTGACCTACGAAGACGCCGACGTGAGAGTCATTGTTGCGCTCGATGCCGTTACGGGCAAAGAAGTCTGGAAGAGGCCCGTTGATTTGACGGGATGCTGCGGCGATAAAATGGGGGCCGCGTATGCTGACGGTATGCTTCTATTTTTCGGTAACCATGGCAACCACGATGCGTGGCGGTTCCAGCTTGGCGGTTTGAAGTGGCGGCGTATCACGGCTCTGTCGGCTGAGAACGGCGATGTCCTTTGGTCACGCCCTCTGAACTACCGCACCCGACCTGTGATAATACGTGACAAGATTATTCTGGAGCCGCGCGCCTGTGACCTTCGCACCGGCGAGACCATAATGCGGACACATCCTATCACCGGCAGAGCGGTTCCGTGGGAATTCTTACGGCCGGGCCATACCTGCGGCATTACAGCGGCCTCTGCAAACGGCCTTTTCTATCGCTCAGCCTGCACAGCATTTTATGACGTCCAGGAGGACAGAGGAGTAACCATATTCGGCGCCTATCGTCCGGGCTGTGCGATTACTTTGATACCGGCCAGCGGACTTTTGCTCTCACCTGAAGCAGCGGCGGGCTGCACATGTTCATACCCCATCAGGTGCTCGGTGGCACTGAAACGCAAACCGGAAAGAGCTCAGCCGTGGACCGTCTATGTTACGCCCGGCGAGATGAGTCCCGTCAAGCACTTTGCCATTAATCTTGGCGCTGTCGCGGATATGAAGGACGACGAGGGAACGGTTTGGTTCGGTTATCCGAACCCGAAAACCAGTCCGAACTTTCATCATCATTATCCGAATTACGGCGTGAAGTTTGACCTCAAAGACAAGGTGCTGCCGGGCATGGGATATTTCTGCAGCGACTTCAAAGGCGTCGATATAGCCGGCACCGACAAGCCCTGGCTTTTCACATCAGGCTGCCGAGGGTTGTTACGTTGCGAAATACCGCTGATTGATGATACCGCCGGACAAGAACCCGGCACATATACCGTTCGTCTTGGTTTTAAGGCTTTATCGCAAGACCGCTTAGGCCAGCGCGTCTTTGACATTAAGCTCCAGGACGACGTAGTATCGAAAGACTTCGATATATTAGCAGCGGCGGGCGAGCCCGCCAAACAAACAACGGGCAAGTCTGATAAAGCCGTAGTCAAACAATTCGAAGGTATTGGCGTGCAGAATGTTCTTGTGCTTGAGCTGGTACCAAAATCAGTCGAGCCGCAGGACGACCAGGCGCCGATAATCAACTTCATCGAGGTTATCAGGGAGGACGCGGGAGAGACTGCTGAAATATAGCTAAGAAAAGCTAAAAGTTTAAAGCGAAAAACTTAAAACTGTTGAATTACACAGTTTTACGTTTTCAGCTTTGAATTTTACGCTTTTATATAGTGGAGGATTTGAGCATGAATCGTCATTCGGTAACGCGGCGTGATTTTCTCAAGAAATCTGCGAGTGCGGCTGGGGCCGTGGCTTTGCCTTATTTTGTCCCGGCCTCGGCGTTGGGAGCAGGGGGTGTAAGCCCATCGGAGAAGATAGTAATAGGGTACTGGGGCACCGGCAGTATGGGTTCAGGACACGTCAAGGCCTTTACGAATATGCCGGATGTTCAGGCCGTGGCGGTTTGTGATGTCAACCGCGAAGGGACAAACTATGCGAATAATCGTCTGGCTGGTCGCGAGCCAAATGTGAAGGTCATTGAGGACATCTACGCCCAGCAGAAGGCCGTGGCCTCGTATAAGGGCGTCAAAGGATACAACGACTTCCGTGAATTTCTTCAACACGAGGGCCTGGATGCGGTCGTCATTGCTCTGCCGGACCACTGGCACGCCCTGGCGGCGGTCGCGGCGGCGAAAGCAGGTCTGGACATATATAGCGAGAAGCCCTTAGCTCGAACTATCTACGAAGCGCAGGAGATGGTAAAGGCCGTTCGCCGGTACGGCCGGGTCTTCCAGACCGGCAGCCAGCAGCGCTCGGATAGGCGTTTCCGTCACGCCTGCGAACTTGCCCGTAACGGATACTTAGGCGAGCTTAAAGAGGTGTATGCCAAGGTGCGCGGTATCTCTCGTCCGTGTCCTTTCGGTGGCGAGCCTGTACCGGATGGATTCGATTTCGATATGTGGCTGGGCTCGGCGCCGAAAGCAAGCTATCATCCCAAGCGCGTCAGCGGCAGCTATGATTGCTTCGGCACCGCGTGGCGGTCATGGCGGGATTATTCCGCAGGCCATATGACCGACTGGGGTGCTCATCATTTTGACATTGCCCAATGGGGTATGGGCATGGATGGGAACGGGCCGGTTGAGATTACGCCCGGCTCCGGCCCCGATGCCGACGGTCTTACAATGCGATATGCCAACGGCGTTTCGCTGATAAAGAAGCTCGGCCCGAATGAGGGTGACGTGCAGTTCATCGGCGACAAAGGCTGGGTGGGCGTGAGCCGGGGTGGGATATGGGCGTCTTCCGAGAGTCTGTTGACGCTTCAAATGAAGCCCGATGACGTGCACCTCTACGAGAGCAAGGACCATCGACAGGATTTTCTGAGCTGCGTTCGCAGTCGCAAGCGTCCCATTTGTGATGTCGAGATTGGGTGCGGCTCAGTAACGATATGCCTTCTGGGGGAGATAGTTACTCTTTTAAATCGGCCCTTGAAATGGGACCCGCAGCGATGGGGGTTCGTCAATGACCGCGAGGCGGAAACTTTTTTGAGTCGGCCGATGCGCAGCCCATGGGTCCTTTAAAACCAGCCTCTAAGGGGATGAAGAATCGCCGTCGCAGCGTCCTTCGTCCATCTTCCATCATGCCTCGTGAGTCGAAGGACGATTGACGAGAGACGAAGGACGACCGCAGGCGGCTTAATTTCAATCATTTGTGCCTGTAAAACCCCTCTTTTCGTTCTAATTCGTGTTAAAAGCCCCGTAGAATTGTGAAAAAACTGTCAAATAAAGAAAAATCGTTAAATGCAGAAAAATCGTTACATTTAGCACCGGTGATGGCACGTATCTATGGTTTCTGATGATTTACCCGCCCAGACAATTGGCGTGTTTAGGATTCTAAGTAAGGAAGGTAGTATAGTGCGTTGAATATATACTATCACTTAAGCCCCTGCTTAGTTGAACCCTCTCCTCCTAACGCAGGGGCTTTGTTATTATGAGTTTTGAGTTTTAAGTTATAAGTTTCTATAGACCTGATGGATGTTATCAATGATGTAGTCGTTGATACGCTGGGTGTATTTGGCGCCGACGCGGACTTGGACAAAACGGTCGAAGATTTCCAGCGTCTGCCGGCAACTGTCGGGACCATATTCGATTTTCTTTCCTTCCGGGCTGTTAAAGGACGGCCAGTCGGGATGCCGGGTTCGTTTGTTGACCACAGATTCCGCGACGGGCAGCAGAATCGAGCCTGTCAGCGTGGATGCCGGAACCTTTCGTTTCTTCAACTCGGCGATGCAGTTGTCGCGTGCTGCTTTGTCTTTCATTTCAAAGTAGACGCCGTAGCCGATGTCGCCTTGCGGGTCGGGACGGTGACGCAGGCTGATGCCGGGGAGATTTTTAATGCCATTGTAGATAGCCTCTGCATTGCCGCGGAGTTGAGCGACCATTAAATCCAGCTTTGAGAGTTGCGCCCCCAGTACGGCTCCGGTGAACTCATTCATTCTGAAGTTCTCACCGGCGAAGGTTTGCACAGCGCTGGAGCCTAAACGGTCAAGAAAAACCTGCTGTAATGTGCCCATATTGTGAAAGCGGGCCGCTCGTTCGTAAATGAGAGGGTCGTTCGTTACAACGGCGCCGCCTTCGCCCGATGTAATTATTTTGTTGACTTGAAAGCTGTAAATGCCTACGTCACCGATGGACCCCAGTTTCTTTCCGTGATAAGAGCCGCCGACGCATTGCGCGCAGTCCTCCAGGACGGCAACACCGCGTTTACGGGCGGTCTCCACGATTGGGTCCATATCGCACGGCCCGCCGAGCAGGTGGACGGCAATAACGGCTTTGGTGCGAGGAGTAATCTTTCGTTCGAAGTCCTTGGGGTCGAGGTTAAACGTGCGGTCGATGTCGGCAAAAACCGGCAGGGCCCCGGCATGGACGATGCAGGTATAGTCTGACCACCAGGTGTAAGCCGGTACGATTACCTCATCGCCCGGCCCAACACCAAGACCTGCAACCGCGCAATCCAGTGCCGCAGTGCCCGAGGTTACGCCCAGCGCAAAGCGGGTGCCCATATATTTTCCAAAATTTTCTTCAAAGCGCAGCACCTTTGTCGGTTTGCTCGACCCCCAGAAACGGAAAGGAGAGCGGGATTCCAATACCTCCAGCAGTGCCTGCTCTTCACGTTCATCGAAGAATTGAGGTCCGACGAATCCCGGCTCGATGCTTGGCGTTTCTATCGCTTTTGGGCCTTGCTCACCCAGGAGCTTCTGCGCTGCTACGGAGAGCGCCGCGCCGGACATGGCCGAATAACCTGTCTTTAAAAATTTTCGTCGGGTTAGATTTTTATTTTCCGTATGTTTAGTGACATTTTGTGTGTTCATTTTTTAGCCTCCTTATTCGAGCGGTCAGCCTACCCTGCTTTGCCAAAGCCTGCCCGCCGTACAAGACCTGCCCGCCGTACAAGACTCTGGGCAGGCGGGCTCTCTGGCTCGGTGACCCCGCTCCGCCAAAGGCTTCGCCGGCGGCGAGAGGACTACGCCGAAGCAGGCTGGCTACGCGGCGCCCAGCCGAGCTTTAGATTTACCACATACACCGTCTTGCGGCCTTTCTGAACCTTCAGATATGCTTTATTACCAAATTTATCCAAAAACTTCCAACGTTTTTTGTTTCTTTTCGGCCCCGCACTAATTTCGTTACCTCATTTTTTTAGAGCTTATCTTCTAAGAGGCTGTAACAAAATGAACTCTGAAATTGCTCGATGAGTCTGGATTCCCGCTTTCGCGGGAATGACAGATAGGCAAAGTTCTTTTTGTTAGATGCTCTAAATTTCTCTAAAGAAATTGGTTGTATTTTTGCTTTGGCGAAATTAGTGCGGGGTTTCAGACATTACTCGTCGGGATGCAGAAATCTTCCTGTGAAAATCGCTGGTGCATCATTAACAAAAGTCTTGGATAAGTTCTTCCCTATGTACTTTTTGTAAGGGTTTTCCCGTAGCAATTCCGCATTTTTGTACAGTCTCATCGAAAAGTATGCGTAATCTCTAAATATGCGTAATTTCTTTCAAAGATATGGAATTTTTTTCTTGATTTGAAGCTGGTTAATAGAGTATATATAAAAATTGATTAAGTTTGTTACAGCGTAGGGAGACATCTGTGGGTTTTGGTCTTCTTATCTGCGGAATCTTCGTAGTTCTTCGATAAAGGAGGAGCCGTTACACGATACGTAGAACTATATAAGGATTTTATGTCACTTTATCTCACCATTGAAACATCAAGATTGACAAAGAAATTGATTTCCAAGGTCGGAGGAGATTATGGCAGACCAACGTTTTTGTTTGATTGTAATGAATTCCTTTTAAATCGTGTTTCATAGTTAAGGAGACTTTATTATGAAAAAACTATCAACCCTTTTGTTAGCTATTACTATGATAGCTTTAATAACAGTTAGAACAAATGCGCAAATACAGAATGTTCTGTTAGAACAGCACACAGGGGCGTGGTGTGGCTGGTGCGTCGATGGAAATGTAAAGATGGATGAGATTACCGATTTATACGGTGAGCAGGTCATCGGTGTGAAAATTCACAACGGCGACGCCATGGAAATTTCTCAACAGTCGGTAATCGCGAGTGAATTAGGATTGACCGGAATCCCAACAGCATCAGTTAACAGGAAGAATATCGGAGGGTCGGTATTTTTGAATCGAGGCGACTGGAAGACTGCATGCGAATTTCAAATGCAACAAAGAGCAAAAGCTGAGGTTGACTGCTTTTATACATTAGATAGAGAGACGCGCATTGTAAGAATACAGGTTATGGCGAATATAACTGAATCAATGAATTTCCCTGTCAGATTCAACGCCTTTATTGTTGAAGATGATGTAACGGGCGAGGGTTCCGGTTACAACCAGAAAAATTTTTATTCCGGTCTTCCCGGCTTTTCGAGCCATCCTTATTATAATCAACCTTCAATAATCACTGGATTCCATCACATGAAAGTAGTCCGCAAAATGATTGGCGGCGCTTGGGGTGTTAAAGGTAGTCTTCCGACATCCGTTCAGGCAGGCGGCTTCTATACGCATGAATTTGAATCGGCGATTGAGGAGGGATGGAATATCGATAATCTGTTTTTTGTTGGAATGCTCCAGGCGAATGCTGCAAATAATAAAGAAATTATTAACAGCGCCATTGCAATTAAAGACGGCTCGCTTTTAAATAAAATTATCAACACTGATACTCCTGCAGCGAAGGCTCTCCCCAAAGGCTCTGACTTAACCAATACTTATACATTGGCAAATGTTACTAATGCAGAACAAACATATACAGTAACATTATCGACAACTAACAAAACACCTGCAAATTGGTCGGCTAAATTCACAAGTGGTGCTACAGAACTGACTGCTTCCGGTACACAAAAGAAACACGGTCAAATTATTGTTCCTGCAAATTCAACAGCAGAATTTTCATTAAACTTGAAAATCGGAACAACATTAGGAGTCGGAGATGCCAAAGTGACTCTCGAATTGGAAGGTACACCTACGATTAAAAGGTCAAGAATGATTACTGCAGCTACAGTTGAAATTGAAAAGCTGCTGCTTGAGACCGGCTCCGTTTATTCAATGCGGCCATATATCAATCAGACTGTTTATGGTGACGTTGTAACTCTTGACGGGAGTGATTATTTAGCTTTCGTGAATGAAATGCCAAATGTCAAGCTTGTTATTTGGAACAAAGGCCCCTCTGACGGGCTGTCTCCTGATGAAATTAATGTTATTAAAAATACTGGGAATGTCAGTAATTTCGTATGTGGTGACCGCGTTATTAGTAGTATGGTCGACCCCGATAATCTCGGCTTTTTCGGCTTGGCATGGATTGGGTGGAACTTAGAAGCACAAGGATGGACTGCCACAATTTGGATTTCGGGTCAGCAGGGTGATGTTATTACTGGTAATTTGGGAAATAATATCGAAGGACACCTGATTGAATATTATATAAATATGGTCAGAATTGTTGATACTGAAAATGTATTCCCGATAATGCACTTCAAGAATAATGGAAGCAGAAAGCATTTAGGTGTTACGTATCCTGTCACGGCTGCTGATGCAATTTTTGGCGTCAGGTCTACAAAGAACAACACCAGAACAGTCATTCTCGGTATATCTCCATATGTTATTGTTAATGCAAATACCCGCCGGACTTTAGTTAACAATATTCTTGATTGGCTTGTTGGCAGGCTTTGAGATTAAAGAGAATTTAACGCTACAATGTGATAGGAGTCTTCTAAACTAACGAAGGAAAACCAAAAAGCCGGTTGACAATGCAACGTACTTACTTTCTGTGATTGGTATTGTCACTTGTTTGGCCCACACCCTGAATAATATCAATTGTTAATAGTTAATGCGCTTATTCGTGTCATTTCGAGCGAGCCGTAGGCGAATCGAGAAATCTATTTGAACAGATTTCTCCACTACGGGCCACTTTGTGGCCCTTCGGTCGAAATGACATAAGCGCAAATTTTAATCATAATTGGTATAAAATCATACTTATTACTCATCTGGTGTGTAACCTAATTTCCCCCGTACGTCTTTCAATGGATAATACATATACCATCAACGCATGTTGGTTTATAACCCAATTTCCCCCATGCTGCCTTCTGAACGCGGTACAAATCCAGATTGCCCAGCGAGGTAGATATATCGGCGTGCCGGCCTGTGCCCTGCCAGTAGTCGTAGTCCATTTTGGCGATTTCTATCGTACGTGGGTCTTTCCACTTCCAGTATTCGCTGTGACCGTCTGCAAAAGAAAAGTTCGTCCCGTCACCGTGCCGTGCCGTAATCTGGTCCCACCATCGCTCCTGGTCATACCAAATCGTCCAACTGTTGGGGCTCAGCCGGCCCTCGTCTAAGAAAACAGCCCTTTCATTTTCTCTCTTTAGCTGCATTCTTCGATAGACCATAATACTTTTGGTTCCAGGTATCCCATCATAGCCGTTCATTGCGTCCACTACGGTGTAAGTCACTGTCTCTCCCCGGATTCCCGTTGGGCATCTGTAGAGCTTCACATCCGGACAGTAGCTGTACAGCAATCCCGACCGCAGGCCTTTTAATTGCTCTTGCTCTGAAACCCCGCGACCTCGCCATCTCACCCAGGCGTCGTCGCGCCCCGTATTGGCGTGGACGATTTTGTCGTCGTTTTCATCGGCGTACATAATCCACCCGAGTGTCAACTGGCCGAGATTATTGAGACAAGCTGAACGTTTGCCCTGCTCTCTGGCCCGATTTAGGGCCGGCATCAATATCGCCATCAGTATTGCAATGATGGCAATCACTACCAGAAGTTCTATTAATGTGAACCCGCTCGCGATTAAACTGCTCATGGATTGTTTTCTGTAAATGCTCATGGCTCTCCGCTGGATGCTCTCAAAACTACAGGTGCCCGGCTTAGCAGGCACAAGCTTCACTGATATTATGTATACTAAATTATTCACATTCCCGTCAACAAAAATCTTCATGCGGTATGCCTTATTTTTTGACGCCGTTGACCACATTCTTCGCTCTGCCGGCAAGAAATGCCGCTACATTGTCGACAGCTACACCGAGCAGTCTTTCTCTCGCTGCCCGAGTGGCCCAGGCAATGTGCGGAGTAATGTAGCAATTCTTGGCCTTGAGCAGTGGATTCTGCTCATCCGGCGGTTCGATGGCAAGTACATCGAGGCCGGCGCCGGCAATCCTGCCATTATTGAGTGCATCGGCCAGGGCCTGTTCATCGACCAGCGGTCCCCGGCTGGTATTAATCAGAAAAGCTGTTTTTTTCATCAAGGCCAGCCGCTGCTCATTGACGAGATTCTCGGTTTGGGGCGTAAGCGGGCAATGCAAACTGATGACATCGGCAAGCTGAAAGACGTCCTCCAGCTCCACCATCTCGAACTCTCGTTTATTCTTTAGCTGAAAGGAGGGGGGCGGCGCCGTTATGTCGTAAGCGATGACCTTCATTCCGAATGCCGAAGCCAGCCTTGCAGTCGCCTGGCCGATTCGTCCAAAACCGATGATGCCCATTGTCAGCCCCTTTAGCTCGACCAACGGCGTATCCCAGTAACAGAAATCCGGACTGGAACACCATCGTCCGTTCCTTACAGTCTGAGCATGGCCGGCGACATTCTGCGCCAGATTGAGCAGATGTGCGAAGACCATTTGGGCCACCGAGTCCGTTCCATAAGTCGGAACGTTGGTTACGGGGATACCTCGTTTACGCGCGGCTTCGGCGTCCACTATGTTGTAACCCGTTGCCAGCACGCCGATATATTGTAGCCGGGCAAGGCGCTCAATTATATCCGCCGACAGCACTGTCTTGTTGGTCAGGACAATCTCGGCACTCTCGGCCCGCTGCACTGTGTCTTCGGCGGCTGTGCGGTCGTAAATCACACATTCGCCAAGCTCCTCGAGACCCTTCCAAGAGAGGTCTCCGGGATTAAGGGTGAAACCATCCAGGACAACGATTCTCATTATTATTTGACACCCGCTTGCTTTATCGCGGCAGCTATGCTCGCACCTTGCTTAAATTTGAAACCCTGGTCCGTAAGACATTTCTCCAATGCCGAAAGAAGCAGCATGACGTTACTGAGTGTTGAGGCCGTACCCATTAGACCAATCCGCCATGCCTTTGCTTTGAAAGTCCCTAATCCGCCGCCGATTTCGATATTGAACTGGTTGAGTAGCTGTTTCCGCACGGCCAGGTCGTCTACACCGGCAGGTATGAAAACGGCATTGAGCATTGGCAGCTCATATCCCGGTTGTGGAATATACCCAATCCCGATGGCGGACAGCCCTGCCTTAAGAATTTTGTGGTTTGTGACGTGACGTGCCCACCTTTGTTCCAGGCCCTCTTCCTTAATCATCCTTAGGGCCTCCAGCAGGGCATAGTTCATGTTGACAGGTGCCGTGTGGTGGTACAGACGCTCGCTGCCCCAATACCGTCGGATCATGGACAGGTCAAGATACCAGCTTTGGACCTTGACCTTGCGCTTCTCAACCACATTTAAGGCGGCGTCACTGAAGGTAACTGGCGCAAGCCCAGGCGGACAGGATAAGCACTTTTGAGTGCCGGAATAGCAGGCGTCAATTTGCCAGCCATCGACGTCGACATTCATTCCACCGAGGCTGGTAACTGTATCGACCAGGAACAAGGCACCGCTGCCGTGGACGAGCCTGGAAATCTCTTCGAGCGGCTGACATACACCCGTTGAGGTTTCTGCGTGTACAATTCCAACGACCTTTGCAGGTTTCTTTTTGAGGGCATCGGCAATCTGCTCGGGGGCGAATGCCTTACCCCATTCGATTTCGATTGTCGATGTGTTCGCACCGCACCTTTGTGCGACATCCGCCATGCGTGTGCCAAACAAACCGTTGATGCACACGAGCATGGAATCGCCCGGCTCGATAAGATTCACCACGCAGGTTTCCATACCAGCGCTTCCTGTGCCGGAGACGGCGAACGTCATTTCATTCTTGGTTTGAAAGGTGTACTGGAGTAACTGGCGTATTTCGTTCAATATGCCGAGAAATGCAGGGTCAAGGTGTCCAATGGTGGGACGCGATAGTGCCTCCAGAACTCTCGGGTCAACATCAGACGGGCCCGGCCCCATAAGGACCCGCTTTAATGTCTTAGGTGTAGTCATTCGTCTCGTATTGCTCCTAATCGTGCTGATTGTGCTATAGAGCACTATCTTCTAATAGATTGTCAAGGTTATCTTACCCAGGGCACCACAATCTCCTTCATAATCGCCCTTCATTTTTTCTCCTTTGACCTTATATGCTGGTGCTGCTGTGCCACTTATAACGACGTCACCTGGTTCTAACGCACCGCCAAGCTTAACGACATGATTGGCCAGCCAAAGCAGTGAATTCCAGGGGCTACCCATGACGTTTGTGGCGGAGCTTTCTGCAACGGTTGTTCCATTTCGTGCCAATTTGAGTGTTAGTACATCGACATCTACCTCGCTTGGGGCCACCGCTGGACCGAGCACGTGAAAGTGCGCACCAACACCACTGGCTATCATGTCCTGCGGCGTGGGCTTTTCCTGGCCCGGGACAAAGGGATTATCACCGATATCGAAGGCTGTATGTACCCATTTGACATAGCTCTTGAGCTCTTGGACATTTTCGATAGTCCGGTCGAGCCGCTTGCCTATGGTAAAGGCTATTTCTGTTTCAAGGGTTAATTCCATGATGGAGCTTGCTCTCAGCTTCGAGCCGCTCGGCACACGCTGAAGTCGAAACAAAGGAGCACCTGCCGGCTCATCAACACCGAATTGCTCTTGTGCTGCTTTGCTGGCAAATGCGACCTTGTAACCGGCCACGCTGCCCAGCTTCTTGCTGAGTCCTTTTGTCAGAGCCGCTTGAATCTGGTAGGCCTGCTCAATAGAAAATGAGCCGTATGTTTTCGTCAGAAGCTGGATTTGTGTTTGAGTCTCACGTGCGGCAAGCATTTCCCTAATCATCTCATCTATTTTTATCCTGTCTTTGCTGCGCGCTTGCTGGCCTGCTGCCGCTGCAAAAAGACTGCTTATCGCAATTAGATAAATAGTTGAAAAGATGAACTTTCTTGCCTGTCTCATTTTGTCACCTCCAAATAATCTATCAATATGATTGTGACACAGCTTTAGCCGATTGGGAACACAATGTCATCAATCCACGCAGTATCCTGGCCTGCGGACGTAGAACCATCCTTTGAATATATCCACTCAAAGGTTCTTTTGCCCGCTGTCACGCTGAAGGTATCCTGGGTCCAATCCTTTTCGCCCGACCACTTGCCTTTTTCCACTCCGTCAATGTAAAACTTCAAGTAGTCATACTTTGATTCGCAAGAGACTTTGCGGTAGAAGGTGATATTGCCCGATTTACAGTCAACCGTCACCTGCAAAGAAGTATTTTGGTCGTGGTCAATCGACCCGGCCTTGGCACTATAGGTTCCGGAATGTTTCTGCCGTGATGTAACGGTCCAGGTTGTTTCTCTATCGTGTTCCCACGGGAATTTGCTGAAATCATTCGTTTCAAAATCCTCCACAAAGTCCATCCCTAAGGGACTGTCTGCAGGTGTGGACACATAGGTGTTCATAAGGGCGTTTTCAAGCGTCTGTCGGTCGCTGCTTGAAAGGACTGCATTGTATTGATAAAACTCGGCGATATAGCCGGCAAAGTTGCCCGTGCCGGTGTTCGAGCCGTCGTGGAATTTCGTGCCTCCTTCTTTATGTCCAAAAGCACAATCATCACTGTGATTGTGTAACTGGCCGATGCCGCGGACACTGCCGATTTTCGCACCGTTGACAAAGCCTTCAAATGTGCCGGCGCCGGCATTGCTGACCATCGTTGCCACGTAAGTAGTGTTCGGGGAAACACGATGAGCCAGGCCCGTCGGACCCCACAGCCCCTGCGTCTCATCCAGGTTCCAGCCGTTGATATATAGATTGCCGCTTTCTAAGTAGAAGTTAAGGCCACGCGTGCCGCCACCCTGCTCCCAGATTACCTGCCGGCTGGTGATGTCACTGCCGGTCTTGAAGACAACTACCAGCGTCTTGCCGGCATACGGGCCGCCCGTGTTGATGTCTGTACTATCGGCCACATCCAGATGCTGGCCGGCCCCGTTAAACGCAATGGCCGGCTGGCCATTGATGCCCCCGCCGGTTTGCCCCCTGGGGGCAGCGGGGGTAATCAATTCAGGTCGCTCTGTCGGGGTATCTTGATAGGCATCATTGTTGTTCGCCTGGTCTTGCCATCTAATAACGACCGGCCCGCTGGTCGTTACTCCAATACCGGCTATAAGTTTCATTACCGGCTGGACGCCCGGACTTGCAGAGACTTCATTGGAGTAGCCAGAACCGTATCCGAAGGTATCTTCTGCGGTCACGACATAATAGTAGGTTATACAGTTACTCACAGTAGTGTCCACATATTGCGAATTGGTCAGCAGTGATTGGTTGACCCTTGTATAGCCCGAGCCGTGGCCGACCGAACGATATACGTTATAACCGGCTAAGTCGGCCTCTCTGTTGTCGTCCCAATCCAGCGAAATCCGTCTATCACCGGGTTTGGCGACCAGATTTATCGGAGCTGCGGGATGAACACCGAACAGCCAATTTGCAGCCAGAATTGAGTAGTCATCAAGGTTTACACTTCCATTAGCTGTTTGGTCGGCTCCGCTGCACCAATCGTTGAGAGTATTGCATCCGACGCGAAGCCATTGAGCGATAAGTTTAACCAGATCAAGGACGTCGACGTCCTTGTCATGGTCCAGATCACCAGGCCTTGAGACGGAGATATTGATGTCATCGTAATATGAGGCGCTGCCATCGAATGCAATCAGCCGAAGGGTATATTGTCCCCACTGCGAGAACGAAGCGGTTGTATCGATAGCACAGGGGTCGCCGAAGGTAACCTGGCCCGGACCTTCGAGCTTGCTCCAGTTGGTTGTTACGCCAATCGGAGCACTGGATGGGTCACAGGGGTCGATTCTCGGAAATCCGTCATCCGTGATGGTGGCATCAAGTACCGCTGAGGCCATAGGATAAATACTCTGGTCCTGGCCGGCATCGACCACAGGCGGATAGTTTGTCCCCACGAGACATTTAACTTTGCCGTTTTGCAGGGAAAGGAAGAGCCGGCCGTTAGCGACGGCCATGCCATCCCACACCGGCGGGGATTCAAGGTTGTATTCGCCCACCCTTTTACCGTCTAAGGCGGACACGGCCCACAGCAGACCGCCCCTTTGCCCGCTAAGAGCAGCGTCCTGTTCGTCGAGCTTTGCCGGGATGTTGGGGTCGATGGCGGGGTTGGCCCAGTAGTCGAACGCCACCTCCTCATCAACCACGTCCGGGGGGCCGGCAATGAATAGCGTCTTATCGGCCAGAACCATGGCGCAGGCCAGAAGCGGCACCGACCTGTTAGTCCAATGGTACTCGATACTCTTGCTGGCAGGATACTTCTCGGCACAGAAAAGGTGATATTCCAAAGGCGTCGTCCATTTGTAATATTGCGGCTGTCGCCCATAGCCGTAGACGCGCGTATCGCCGATTGCCATAATCTGCCCGGCTGGTGCGAAGGCTCCAGCCCTGTGATAGCCGCCGGCTCCAGAGGCCCATTTTCTCCCCCAGACCCAGTACGTCCGGTGCATGTAAGTATCATCTAAAAAACCGGTTGGAGAGAACAAGTGCATCCCCACACCATACTGTTGCGAGCCCTGCTCATTGTTATTAGCCGAGTAAGGGGGAATTTCTTCGCGATTGCCCTTCAGGTCGAGCCGTTGCGAATGCATATAGATATACTGACCGTCGCTGGATAGAATGTCCGGCAGTGCGACAGGCATGTTCAGGCCTTTGATGTGCACCTGCAGGTTCTCGCCGGTGTTTGGGTCGCGGTCGTCGAGAACGACTTCGTTGAGCTTATTGCCGGTGGCCGGGTCAAGCTGCAGTAATCGCAGCCCACCATCAACGAACATTGACCTGCCGGCAATGCAGTAAATAGTGTCATTTAAAACAAGTACACTGCCGGGCACCGGCCAAACCGATTCGACCTGTTCAAAGCAGGTCATTCTAAGGTTAAGAGGTGCCGCCAGGTGCCGCCATACGAGCGTACCATCCGAAGCGCCAAGACAATATACATAACCATCCGCGCATCCGAAAATAACCCTGCCTCTGTAGATGGAGGGCGGTGAATCCACTCGACCGCCTGCCGTATAGCTCCATAGCATCTGGCCGTCTTCTTCGTTGAGAGCATATACAGTGTGCGTGTCCACGCAAGCAACATAAACCCTGCCGTTTGCAATCACGGGACTGGTCAGCTTGCCTTCAAGTTGCGTTTGCCATGAGAGTTTCAGGTCTGCAGGAACGACCGATTGCGTGTGTCCGCTGCGATTCGGGTCGCAGCGGTACGTAGGCCAATCCTTATCGCCTGCCCCCACGGCTTGCTGGCGCAAGCCAGCAGAGGGGGCCGGAGACTGACCGTATGCCGGGCCTTGTTCGAGTCTGCTGGCATCGGGCAAAGTACGCGGGTATTGCGGGTCGCGATGCGCAGGTGCCAGCGCGCAGAATCCAAACATCTTTGACTCAAAATAGCACGCGCAATCATGAGGTGACGTATAAATCAGGCCGTTGGCGGGCAATATTCCGTAAAGACAGCCGCCTCGCACCCAGTGATGTATAATCCAGTGCTGGGCCTGATGGTCGACGAATTCGATGCCCGTCCTGGATGTCAGCAGGTACTTATCCGTTGCCTTTGCGCGGTAACATCTGTGATGAAACCAGTGAGTCTCAACGTCGGGTGGGAACTCACTGATGACTTTGCCGGTATTTGGGTTCCACCCCGTAAAGATGCCTGAGTGGGAGCCGGCTGCGGTGGCTCCGACCCATGCCAGCCCACCTGCGACAAGAAGGTCATACGGACAATTGTGTCCCGTCGCAGGGTGGTTAGACTTCCATAATACCCGTCCCGTTGATGCTGACAGTGCCGTAAGAGTCATGGCACTATCCCCACCCTCGAACAAAATAACGCCGTTGTTCACAACCAGCGTTGGTCCGAAGTTCGGCTGCATTGACGATAGTCGTGGTATCGGTACCGAAGCCCACAATTGATTGCCGTTATTTCTGTCAAGACAGACGATACGATTGCCGTCGTGGAAGTATACGCCATTGCCCGCGACCGCCAGTGACAGTGGGGCAGCAGGATACCGCTTCTGCCACAGAACTTTGCCCGTCTCGGCCTGGATAGCCATGAGCTGCCGATTTGCCTCATCCCACGGATAATCATTGGCCACACGGGTCTTGGCCTGACCGACCGCCCTGTCTATAGGTCTATATTGATTCCACGTCGTTGTCGGGGGATTATCCTTGACCGACAGAAAAAGAACTCCTTCGCAAGCAATTATCTCTTCGGTCATTTCTGTGCCGGGATATGTCTGGATAATCTGGCCTGTCGCCGCGTCAAGCTCACTTAGGGACGCGCCATCAAGCCCAAGCGTGACGTAAACCCTGTCACCTACTGCTACCAGACGGCGGGGAGGCAGTGCGGGGCCGCTCTTGAAGGGCCATAACTGCGTCACCCATGAGGGGATCGGCCTCTTCCAGAGAATAGTTCCGTTAAATGCGTCTCTGGCAAACAGCGCCCACTTAGACGGCAACTGGACGCTGGCCCGCGAGCCTTCATCCATAATGTAAAACACACGCCCACCGGCTGCAATGTATACGGTGACACTGGCCATGTGGTCGTGATGCCGTGACCATTTGGGGCTTCCGAGCCATTGAAAGCGGCTGAGCGGGGCGATGACCGAGTCCTGGGAGACGGCATTATTGCTCGGGTCGTGCAGGTAATGCGTCCACTCATCAAGCTCTGCCGGACGCTGCTTAACCGTCTTCGTCCAGCTTGGGCCGTCTTTGATGTAGGCTACCCCATTGGGAGCAAGCACTCGCATAACCTCATCCATTGAGACGCCTATCGGCTGCTCGCCGACAA
>Ga0315312_1000392_pt1 | contig 56701 bp, 52 predicted proteins | sample TDP7_MG_FD_203629 | JGI IMG/M metagenome (GOLD analysis project Ga0315312, IMG submission 203629) | Freshwater sediment microbial communities from Lake Towuti, South Sulawesi, Indonesia - TDP7 | ecosystem: Environmental > Aquatic > Freshwater > Lake > Sediment | place: Indonesia: South Sulawesi... | reverse complement strand
CAGTTGGTGGTTGGGGCACAATCCTTTTGATTCTTTCTTTTGGAGCCATTTTGTCTCTGTATGTTTGGAAGAAGAAGGAGAAAGAGGCGTTGTTACTGCTGTCAGTTACGACAATTGTAGGTTCCATAATGTGTTTTCCTCTTATACTAAGCGAGTGGCTGTGGAGATTTCTGTTAATGACTGTTGTTCCAACTGCCATAATTCTGAGCTATGGTATATCGAAAATTTGGAGCCACAAAAATGAGGACTCGAAGTTTGCTGCTCTTGTTTTGGCTATGATCTGTTTGTTATTCTTTGTTGTACAAAGTGTCAGCATAGCTACGAGTGTCTTCGTCACTATAAGTAATGCAGGTTACCTCGATTTGGTTAACATGAAGAATCAAATTCCCTCGGACTCGATAATTGTAGTCCCCGACCACAGCATCATCTACTGGGTTGAATATGTAGCCGAAGTAGACACCACGCACGGGCGCATTGACGAACTGTCTACGGATCTTTGGCAATCATATTCGCATGTACTTGGTCTGTTTTCAAGAAATCAAGTCCCACGAATCCCCTTCAAAACTATCTTCGTTGGAAATGTGTACATACTCGTAGAATTACAACAAAACAATTACAGCAGATCTTAGTGTATGATTTCTTCTTCTGAGGACTTTCATAATCACGTAAAGTGTGCCCTTAACTTTTAGCCCATGTTTCAGCGAACCAATTCAAGCTCATAAATTCGAGTTCTCCCAAAAAAGGTAAACTTTTGTGTGCGAGAGGAAACCGCAGATCTTAATTAAATGTGCCAAAGTTTCTAGGCTTGCATTAAGAATCTTATCGTTGAAATAGTTTCTATTGCCGAAAGGTTGATGGTAAAGAAGTATTTCATGAATCTGGGATGATTATATTTCGCGAAGGCCTCCCGTATAAGCCTTAACTCAGCCGGAACTAAGTTTTGCAGCTTATTCAAATTGCAATTTTCGCTTCCCAAGAGCTCTATGTTAAACCCGATGTTCTTGAGGATCTCGGCGATTTTTGAGGCTTCATCTGGTGGGGGCTGCTCCATTGTTTTCCGCATACCTGCCTTCTCTGCGAAGGGATTATATTTCGCCATAACAGCAGGCATTTCTATGTAAGGTGTGCCAACTAAGGGTAATGTTTCTTTGATAAGTTTCACTCCAAGTCGAATAGTCCGATATTTCGGATGGGTAACCACGCGACTAATAATACTGAGTTTCTCGTCGATCTCTGAAATGAGCTGCATGAAACCTTTATAACAAACCTGATTGTAGTTTAAGTATTTGCAGGTTTGCTTGATTGACATGAAGTAGTGGCGGGAAAATCGATGGAAGTCTCTGCTGAATTAATAATATTCGTGAGAGACTTCGCCATCTTCTTCGCAATATACCTCATGATAGCGCTAAGCCTTAACTTGGAGTATGGCTATACAGGTGTTCCCAACTTCGGCAAAGTACTGGCTGTAGCTGGAGGCGCCTTCACTGTCGGCTTCTTTCCAGGCAGGATAATAGCCTGGCTTTTCGGTATAGGTTCAGGCTTAGACTACATCACGGATAACACAGCAATAGTTACGGATGTGAATAAGGTGCTTATGGGAAATCCAGCGATTAGTATTGCAATTTTTCTTGCTACTTTAGTTGTGGCTGGAGCCATTGGTGCAGCTCTAGGTTTGGTAGCTTGCTATCCGGCCATAAGGCTGCGTGAGGACTATTTGGGGATGACGCTACTTGCGATGGGGGAAGCTATCCAGGTTATAGGCTACAACTATACTCCTATCATCAAAGGAAACCTTGGCGTCCTAGTGCCTAACCCGTTTGGATGGGCTGGAAATCTTAGATACGCAGTAATCGCGGTGTTCATCATCGGTATATGTCTTCTAGTGTTTTACTACCTTGAGCGGTTGGTAAGGAGCCCATTAGGTAGGATGTTAAGAGCGATTAGGGATAATGAAAACGTATCAGAGTCGCTTGGCAAGGATGTCACCCGCATAAGGATGAAGACCATCATAGTAGCATCGATCATGGGATCAATTGGCGGCGCCCTAGATGCGTTCAAAGCAGGAGGGATAATCGCCACCAGTTACCAGAGGGTCTCATGGACATTCTGGCCTTGGGTCATTGTGGTCTTGGGAGGCTCCGCCAACAACATGGGTGTCGTCGTGGGAACCTTCGCCTTCACAGCTCTCAGGAGATTCATAGACTACTATAAGGAACAACTTGCCCCCTTTGTTCCATTCAACGTCGTATGGCTGGACTTGTTGCTGTTTGGAATGATGTTGATATTGATACAGATGTATAGGCCTGAAGGCATCATACCGGAGAAACCCACACCCACACTTGGTTACAGGAGACTCAAGAAATTCATCATCTCAAAAAGTGCGGTTTCGCGGTCAGAAAAAGAGGAAAAAAGAACTCTTCTGAGACGATTACGAGGCTTTGCTTCTAATCTTGTTTTTAAGTTGTGAAGCCGATTTTCTCGCTGATCGGATGAAGCCTCTCCAATCAACCCCGGCTAAACCACTGGGGGCTAGGAGGAGGGTGACCACTATGGCGATCAACGGAATCAGAGGCCTATAGGGTATTACATCTATGTTGAGCCAAGAGCCAAGTAGCCGATCCAAGTAACTGGTGCCCAAGACTTCAGCAAGTCCGATCAAGAAGCCTCCCACTAGAGCGCCGTAAATGCTGAAGACTCCCCCCACCGTGCTTGCAGCAAATGTGCTCACTATCAATCTCGCGCCCATATCTGGGTTACCGGGAAGATATAGGGGAAGGAGTGCTCCCGAGAGGCCTCCAAGCCCGCCTGCTATGAACCACGAGATTGCGTAAACTAAGCTAACATTTATCCCGACTATACTGGCCAAGGATGAATCCTCAATAGCCGCCCTCATTGCAACTCCAAACTTACTTCTAGTTAGAGCTAAATACAGCAAAGTGACTGTAACTGCAACGAGAGCCGGGGCAACGATCAACAGGCCCCTCTCGCCTGCGATGTCTATATCGTAGGCCGCTGAATAAGAAAAGTATCTCGAACGGATCTTGAACACTCTTGACAAGTAGTCGGCGTAGATATTGAGTGCACCTAGTAGTATGAGTTCGATGGCGATCGTGGTTATCATCAGTCCAACTATTGGAACTCCTCTTCGCATAAGGGGTCTAAAGACGAGGACATACTGAGCTAGCGCGATCAATCCACCAACAATTGGGGCCAAGAAGAGATAATGGTACGCGTTTCCCTTCCAGATCTCCACCGCTGTCAATGTGACGTATGCTCCTACCGCTGCAAAAGTCCCATGAGCGAAGTTAGGAACCTTAGTGGTTAGATAAGTGAGGGTCAGACCTATGCTCAGTTGCGTGAGAAGACTGCTGAATATGATCGCTCCTCTGAGTAAGGGATCAATCATACGTTTTCCTTTACTAGAATAACTTGGGACAAGAAAAGCTTTCTCCTTGGAATCAAAGCTCGATCAAGACTAAACAAATCGTTTGATAGTTCTCTTAGATTGAGCATCCCTCAAAGGAATTGAAGAGGATTCGATCACTCCGAATCCATTCGTCTTTATCCAAAGATAGTGAGCCTCCATAAGTAGTGATCGCTCATTCGCCACGGGTTGAATCCGTAAAATCTTCAATACAAGCGTAACATTTTTAAGGAATATTGAAGCATATCTATGGTTCGCAGTTAAGAAAAAAGGATATTTTGGAGAGGTTTGCGTTGAGCCAAGCTTGGAAGACGTATGCAATCGTGTTTCTGTTGGTGGGTCTGCTAATCGGAGCTGGTATCGGCTGGGTTGCGAAACCAGCACCCGCAGGATTGGTTCCGAAAGAAGAACTTGACGCGGCAAAAGCCGAAGCTGCCGCGGCCAGAGCCGATCTTGACACAGCAAGAGCTGAGACGACTGCAGTCAGGGCTGAGCTTGCCTCTACAATTGATAGTTGGGTGAGCTTAACACAACAATCAATAGTGGAAGAGGCGAAAAGCGCCTTTGTCGCTGCGGGCGGAGAGGTACCGATCAAAACTACATTAACCGGGGAAATTCCGCTTGGTGGGTTGTTCTCGCTCACCGGGGATTTGGCTACATACGGTGAGAACGAATACACCGCGGCATTACTCGCGGCCGAACATGTGAATGCGTTTCTCAGAGCCAACGGAGCAGAATGGACCATAAAGATCGTAGCTGAAGACACTCAAACAAAGCCTACCCTCGCATTGGAAAAGGTGGAAAGTTTCGCGGCAAGAGGCATAAAGCTCATTATAGGTCCATTGAGTAGCGGAGAGGTCAGAGCTATCAAGGGATATTGCGACGCCAACAAGATATTGGCGATAAGCCAATCCTCGACCGCGCCGGACCTTGCCATAGCAGGTGACTACATCTACAGGTTCTGCCCCACTGACAAAGCGGGACAGGGACCCGCAATCGGCCGGATACTGTACGAAGACGGAAAAAGGTACGTGATTCCAGTAACAAGAAATGACCCTTGGGGAGTTGGACTAGAGGAAGCTAGCGCGGAGAGATTTGAGGAATTAGGAGGCACCGTCCTCGAAGGCGTAAGATACGCCCCCGAGGTAACGGAGTTCTCAGCTGAGGCGAAGGATCTGGCTGATAAAGTCTCAAGCGCGGTAGCTGCCTATGGGGCCGAGAAGGTATGCGTCTTGGACATCTCGTTTGGAGAAGTCGTTCCATTATTCATCGCGTGTAGCGAATACGATGTTCTCTCGACCGTTAAGTGGTATGGAAGCGACGGGACCTGTGGCGAGGCGGCGATGATTAAAGATCCGGTAGTACTAGATCTCACCTTAAAGGTCGGCTACCCATCCACGATATTCGCCCCAACGGAGTCCGCTAAGTGGGAGATCGTTCGTCAAAATGGCGTAAAAGTCTTGGGAAGGGAACCGGAGTCCTACTCATATGCGATCTACGACATAGTCTGGGTGTACACTCTATCGCTCTTAAAGGCGGATAAGTACGACGCTGAGGCTGTTCTAGAAGTTTTACCGCAGGTGACCGAGTCGTTCTTCGGTGCTTCGGGATGGATCGAACTTGATGAGTCCGGAGACAGGAAAGCAGGCGACTACGTGATATGGCAGATTGTCGAAGTGTCCCCAGGAACAAACGACTGGAAGATCGTAGGGAAGTACATCCTTACCACCGATTCAGTAGAATGGTACTAGACCAACCTACTCCCCCTCTTTTTTGTGATAGTCATGGAACATATACTCAACGTTGAGAGCTTAACGAAGACCTTCGGTGGATTGGTTGCTCTAGATGAAGTCGACATCAGCGTCAGGAAAGGGCTGATGACCATGCTGATAGGCCCCAACGGAAGCGGCAAAACAACTCTCATAAACTGCATCACAGGATTCTACAATCCAGACAAGGGGAAGGTGTCGTTCAATGGCCAAGAGATAACTGGATGGGCGCCACACAAGGTGTATGACCTAGGCCTCATGAGGACCTTCCAGATACCACAACCCTTCCAAAAACTGACGGTTTTGGAGAATTTGCTTACGGCTTATCGCGGTAACCCAGGTGAAGGATTCTTGAAAGCACCCGTCAGAAGATCGTGGTTGAGCCAGGAGGAGAAAGCAACAGAGATGGCTTTCAGATTTCTGGAGCTCCTTAACCTCGATCACATGTGGGACAAACCCGCTACTCATCTGAGCGGGGGACAGATGAAGCTGGTTGAGGCTGGAAGAGCCATAATGAGCGGAGCCAAGATGATCCTTATGGATGAGCCGGCTGCAGGCATATACCCAAAACTTGCCCAGGAGGTCTTCTACTATTTCACAGAGGTGAAGAAGAAGCTCGGAGTCACCTTCCTCATCATCGAGCATCGACTTGAGCTAATCTTACCGTACGTTGACTACGTGTACGCCATGGCACAAGGAAAAATAGTCTCTGAAGGAGATCCGGAAAAGGTTTTAAATGACTCGATCGTAATAGAAAGCTATCTGGGTGGATGAAATACGTTAAAGGTCGAGGATGTCAACGCCGGTTACGGTAGGCTCCACGTGCTCTTCGATATCGGCGCCCAAATAAGAGACAAGGAGATCACGGTATTGGTGGGGCCTAATGGAAGCGGGAAGAGCACGCTGCTGAAGACAATTATGGGGATAACCGAGGTTTACTCTGGGAAGATACTCTTCAACGGGAACAACATAATTGGGCTTCCCCCACATGTAGTCACGAAGCTAGGCATCGCCTACTTGCCACAGGTCAACAATGTCTTTGCGAACCTAAGTGTCAAGGAAAACCTGCTTATGGCCGGATATATCCTAGGCAGGGAAGAGGCCGATACACGTACTAAAGAGGTATTGGGCGACTTCCCGGTGCTGGAAGGATACATGTATCGAAGGGCGAGGACACTCAGTGGCGGAGAGAGGCAGATGCTGGCGATGGCTATGGCAATGATTAGAAGACCTCAAGTTATGCTATTCGACGAGCCTAGTGCCAGCCTAGCGCCGAAAATAGCCTTTGAAGTCTTGGAGAAAATAGTAGAACTGAGAGATAGCTACGGCATGACAATTGTGTTGGCTGAGCAGAACGCTAGAAGAGCCCTTGAACACGCAGACCAAGCTATTCTTCTCGTCAGTGGGAGAGTAGTGTACGAAGGAGACTCCAGGGATCTTCTAAACCACAAGGAGTTGGGCAAGGTTTACTTGGGCCTTAAGAGAGATTGATTTTCTTACTAATTTTCCGTGTTTTTTATGCTTCAGCCCATAACAGCGGATTCCTCACTATCCCGAGAGACACCATTTTCCACAATTAGGGAGAAGTTTCTGATGGACCGCAAGGCATAGCGAAATAAACAGGGCCAGTTCTTTCTTAATCGGTGAAGCGAGTGACTTGCCATCGCGACGCCAAAGATGTATGTCTTTCGGCGAATAGAACGAGGCTAGAGGATGTCGCCAAAATCCTTGTCGACACGGCCATGGGAAGGCAGAAGGCGGATCTAGTGATCAAGGGCGGCTTTTTGGTAAATGTAAACTCTGGAGAAGTGTTGGAAGGCGTTGGTGTTGCGGTCAAACGCGGTCGAATCGCAACCGTGGGAGCAGTTGATTACATGACCGGAGACGAGACAGTAGTGATAGACGCAGAGGGTAGGTACATCGCCCCGGGGTTCCTAGACGGCCATGTTCACGTAGAAAGTAGCATGATCACTCTAACCCAGTTCGCTAGGGCTGTGATGGCCCGTGGAACCACAACTGTCTTTACGGATCCTCATGAAATTGCCAATGTGTTTGGAGTAAGGGGCGTCAGACTTATGCTTGAAGAGGCTGAGGGGTTACCACTTAAGGTCTTTGTTTGTGTTCCTTCGTGTGTTCCGTCTGCTCCTGCGTTTGAGACAACAGGAGCCGAGATAACACGGAAGGAGGTTGAGGAAGCCCTAAAGTGGGATGGTGTGATAGGGCTAGGCGAAATGATGAACTATCCGGGTGTTTTAACTGGCGATGAAGAGGTTTATGAGAAGATCCGGGCAGCGCTCCGCGCAGGAAAGGTTGTGGAGGGACACACTGACAGTCTACTCGATGGAGAGTTGGCGGCCTACGCTGCAGCCGGCATAGCTTCGTGCCACGAGTCCACTAGGAAGATTGACGGCGTTCAGAGGCTAAGGCTAGGTCTATATACAATGATACGGGAAGGTTCAGCTTGGCGTGACGTAGGGGAAGTGGTTAAGTGTGTAACAGAAGAGAGGCTCGATCCGCGCCATGTTATTCTGGTCACGGATGATAGAGATCCTAAGGCATTGGTATGTGAGGGACATGTAGACCATGTTGTTAGGCGAGCTATTGAGGAGGGCGTCGACCCGATAACAGCCATACAGATGGCTACTCTTAACACGGCGGAGCATTTCGGCGTCAGCATGGATATCGGCAGCATAGCGCCTGGTAGATGCGCTGACATAATTATCCTCAATAGCCTCTCCAGAGTTGAATTGGGCACCGTGATAGCTGACGGCGTAATACTCGCTAAGGATGGAAAGATGCTGATCGATATTGCCCCTAGGAGATATCCCACTTTTGTCCGGAGGTCTATCCACCTAAAACGGCCGTTGACAACCGCAGACTTCTCAGTTGAGGCTCCAAAAGAGAAAGGCGGAATCAAGGTCCGTATTATAGGCGTAACTGATGGGGAATCTTTAACAGATCATCTTGAAGATGAGCTTGTGGTTCAAAATGGCAAGGTTCAATCAAGCGGGGAGAAGGATACAGCCAAAGTGGCTGTTGTTGAGAGGCATAAGGGCACAGGAAATATTGGGCTTGGATTTGTTCGTGGCTTCGGGTTGAAGTGCGGGGCTGTCGCTTCAAGTGTTGCCCATGACAGCCACAACATAATGGTCTTGGGTTTGAATGACCGAGATATGGTTGGAGCTGTTAACCTCCTGGCTTCTCTCGGGGGGGGCATACTCGCCGTCAAAGATGGCGAAGTTATGGGGTCTGTTAGGCTGCCAATTGGTGGACTGATCTCAAGCGAGCCCGTGGAAGAAGTCTGCAAGCAATTAGATAGGCTCGGTGAAGTGTGGCGGAAACTGGGTTGTGCTATGGAATCGCCTTTCATGACCATGTCTCTGCTCGCATTGCCTGTGCTACCAGAGCTTAGAATAACAGACAGAGGCTTAGTTGATACGAAGAACTTCAAGTTTGTAAGCCTTTTCGTCGAAAACTGATTCATGTGCCGAAATTCTCTTGAAGAAGCGTTGATGATCCGCATCATGTGTCGTCTAGAAAGCAGGTTCAGCGGTGCGGTTGCAGCAATTCTATAATGGCTCCTAATGTGCTTTTGGGGTCAGTGTAAACGTAGCAGCCACCTTTGAACTCTCCTCTCTGTTCTACTCCAGTCCCTACTTTCGCAAACTTCTGTAATGTTTCTGGTAGATCCTCAACTTGAAAGGCTATGTGGTGTATTCCTTCACCGTGTTTTTCAAGGAAATCTTGCCAGGTGCTTGGGCTGCCAATGGGTTGGATGAGCTCCAAGACTATGTTTTCTAACTTGAAGAATGTCAGTTTGGCTCTGCCTTCGGATGGTGTTTCCCTGAACATCATGCGAGTGGATTGCCAGCTTTCAGTCTCTACTATTGGCGGTTCTTTAACGCCTAGGAGTTGTGCCCAAGCGGCTCGAGACTTCTCGATATCTTTGACCGCGAGCCCTATCTGGGTTGCGCGCCTTAACTCCTCATCGCTCAATTATCGCACACCTCCAATTGCATCTTCAATGTGGCTCTTGGATAAATAGGATTCACATTCTCTCCGTTTCTGAAGTTCATATTTATGAGGTAGCCTTCTCGGTCTGGAAGACGCTCATGTCATCCTTGCGGGCACCTTTTCCAATAGTGACTGTAAAAAGGTTTGAACATAGGCTCAAACAACGGATTTAAGCACGTCAACCGCATTATTGGGTTAGGGGCCCGTAGCCCAGTCAGGATTAAGGCGTCGGCCTTCGGAGCCGGAGGTCTATCAACCGGACAACCAGGGTTCAAATCCCTGCGGGCCCGCCATACAAAATATGCTAAAAGGGCTTGTATTTGGAATATTCTTGGGAAAGGGTTCTATTAATTCTTCCAAGACTTCTTCCGTATCTTTCTATTTTGTGCTAACGTTTAAATTCTTGAATTGCCTACTTTTTTAAAAAAAATTGAGTCGACTTCATCCAATCTCTCTCATCTCAAAGGAGATGTTACAACTATGAGATTTGTCACAAGACTTAAAAGATGTGTAGATATATAAAATAATGAAAATAACCTATCTTAGGGTAAAATATCAGTAAAGAGAGAGCAATATGGCAAATGAACAAAATCCATGCGTTATGAGAAAAGAGATAATTAGGCAAATTCAAAGCATGAGAAGTTCCAAAGTGATAGCCTATGTTACAGGAGATAGGCAGCCAATAACCTCAGTAATAGCTGAGGATGCTGTAAGACCTCTCTACGAACATTTACTCTCCATTGGAAAGAATGAGAAGATAGATTTGTTTCTTTACAGTCGAGGAGGAGATGTAAGTGTTCCGTGGCGAATAGTTTCTATGTTTAGAGAGTTTTGCGATAAATTTTCAATACTGGTGCCTTACAAAGCTTACAGTGCTGCGACTTTGATATCTTTAGGTGCAGACAAAATAATCATGGGGAAAAAAGCGGAACTAAGTCCGATTGATCCTAACTGAGAAAGGTAGTGGTAGGCGAGACAGCAGGTCCGCCACAGGAAATCCTGGTAGAAGATGTTAATTCATATATCTCTTTTGTGAGAGAAAGAGCGAATATTACTGATCAATCAGCATTAGCACAAATGGTTTCCATTCTTGCTAACAGTCTCGCTCCCCTGACCCTAGGAAGTGTAAATCGAGCGACTTCACATATTAGGCTAGTGGCTAGAAAATTGTTAACCTCAAGAAAAGAGAAGTTTGAGGAAGAAAAGATAAGCTCAATCATAGAAACCCTGACTCAAAGAATTTATTCTCATGGTCATGCCATAGGCAGGAACGAAGCCCAAGAAATTGGATTGCCTGTTGAAATACTCGAAGAGCCATTAGAAAATGCCCTATGGAACCTTTACGTAGAATATGAGAAATTTCTTAAGCTGAATGAACCACTAGATCCATTGGTTACATTAGTCGGGAAAGAAGAAGAACATTTAGACCAAATTCCTATCGCTATCATAGAGAGTGAAAATAAAACCCACATGTTTCCTACAAAAATTGATTTCAAAAGAAAAAGGCAGGTGCCACCTAATTTGCAAATTAACCTTAATCTGGGATTAAATCTTCCACCAACTATTAGACCCGAGGAAATCCCCCAGCAAGCCCAGCAAATCTTGCAGCAAATGATCAACCAGATTGCTCGTGATGTTCAACGACTCGTCCAGCAAGAAATCGTAAGACAATCTCCAGAGGTTGGTGTAGACATAAGGATATATGGTGGCAAGTGGCAAGAATATGTTGAGGGGTAGATTATGAAGGACACGCAAATAAAAGTCAATATCAATTTAAGAATAATGCCCTTCGGACAAACTTCAATTGAAGTAAAAGGTCGCGAAGAGGAAAAAGAAGTAAGAGAGAAAGAACCCCCAATTTATCTTGAACCGAGAACAACTAACCCTGAATTGGTTGAGATTACATTTTACGATAGAACTTACACAGTGCCCAAAACTACTGGCGGCTTTCTATAAGAAAAATTTCTGCCCAAAACTTCAGCTTTGAGTCGAACCAATTCCATACGTTTAAAAATTCAAGAATTTAAACGAAGCTTAAAACCTATACGGGCCCGCCACCCTCATCAAGACTTGAGTTCTGGGAAAGAATTTAGATGTCTCCATGTTATCTAACATAAAGCGAGAGCATGAGTTCAGACGCTTTGACATTGATGGAGAGGTTAAGTGCGATTGAAGTCCGACCGTTAGAATCATAAGAGTTCTTAACAGTCATTTTTGTTGGTCTTCTCTATTCTGTTAACAATGCAATCAGCGACTTCTTCTGTAATATTCGCCTTGGTCTGAGACCAGAAACCTTTGCTAAGGGATTGGCTTAGAGTTATCTTTTATCAGTTTCTTAATTCTTAAGGGATTATGGGGATATATCTTTAAAATTTAAATAAGTGACTGGAAGATGTTGTACTAATAATCCCACAGATCATCAGCCAGCGGTTCTCCGGAGGCGTTTTGATTGCGAATTGCCACTCTTCAGGTAGAGAACTTTCGCAGTTACAAAGAAAGAATGGTAATTGAGAACCTGCCTGGAGTTACGGTTTTGATAGGCCCAAATAATTCAGGGAAGTCCAATCTCATTCAAGCATTGCTTTGGTACCAAGCGACGTTCAGAGGACAAGAATATCGTCCTTTTACAGAGTTATTTCATACAGGTAATCATTCGAGTCCTTTAGGACTAAAACTAGAGTTCGAATTCGATGACGGTGAAAGACAATCTGTGCTAGATATGTTCAAGTTTAAATCCCAGGAAATCAAAGATTCGATTCAAAGATCTCAATTTCTCAGGCGAGCGAAACACGAAATACAATTCGACCCTGACGGACTTCATACTGAACTGCTTGCGGTGACTAACTTCTCTGGCGATTGGTTACCAACCTTAGGATGGTCATTTGAAAATGCGCAAACAATATTTCGGCTAAGCGGGCTCAGTAACTTAGTCCAGGGGCTCACGAGCGCACAGGATATTGTGGTAAGAGAGAGGCGTGATATCTCAACGTACGGCGGAAAGCGTGGAAGATTTTTTGATTGGATTCTGGAAGCCAAGTCTGCCGAGATGCGAATCAGAGATATTATCGGGAGCTATATTGAAAGAATATATTGGGTTCCTCCAATTCGACATCCTAGCCTCCGCGCTACGCCCGGACAAGATATACTCGTAGAATCATCAGGGGGAAATCTTGTGCGTGTTCTTAATACCATCCAAACCGAAGACCCTGATAGATTTGTCAATCTCACCAAGGAAATCTATAAAATCGTTCCTGGATTGTCAAAAGTCACCGCGCCTCCAAGAGGCGGTGAAATCACTGCGGTTATTCGAGAACCCGGTGGAGTTAGAGTTGAATTGAGGGATGCCAGTTCCGGGCTTCAGCAAGTCCTCATACTAGCCACCAGTCTATTAACGTTTCCAAAGAATTCCTTGGTGCTCATCGAAGAACCCGAGATACATTTGCATGCATCCTCGCAGCGAGCACTGTTTAGGCTGATAAAACAGCTGGCCCAAGACCAAGGGCATCAGTTCCTAATTACCACACATTCAACCATCTTCACCGAGTTTAAGCCAGAAAGCTGCATCTACCTAATTGAAAAGCGTGAAGGATCTTCAAGGTACGTCAGATTAGAGAGCAAAACGAACTACGCTATTTGAAGCAAGCTCTTGGACATGAAAACACCGACCTTTTTGGCTTTAATGGAGTCGTCATAATTGAGGGAGATACGGAAGACGTAGCTCTACCAATCTTGGCTGAATCTTTAGGTATAGACTTACCCCAATTGGGCGCAAAGCTACTTAACATCAGAGGATCTGGAAAGACTGCTCGCATAGAGGAGTTGCTGAAATTCCTCAAGGACTCAGACACCATACCATTCCTCATGCTGGATGGCCACCCAAATGTTCAAAGAAGAGTTGATGACTGGATTCGTCAAAGTTGGGTCAGGAAAGAAAACGTATTCATATGGGAGAAGGAATTCGAGGACTGTTTTGATAATGCGATCATTTTGAAGGCTGTCAAAGATTGGACTCTTGAAGAAGAAATAACCATTAGGCTAAGTGAAGAAGAGTTAAGTGAAGCTCGTAAAACCGGAAAGAAAATCTCAGATTTCTTGGACAAGAAAGCTTTCGAACAGACAGGGCGCAGTGTGGACAAACCTGCTCTCGCAGAAAAAATCGCTTTAATAGCGGCTGCTGACAAGGAACGCACTGAATTGACAAAGCCTGAGGAAGCCCTGAAAGAAATAAAAGAGGCTTTGCTGAAAATATAGGAGGAAAATTCAGAAAAGATACGGGCTCTATTCGGACGGAGTATCCCACGGCGCTCCAAAATGAAAATGACTCGCACGATTTTCTCCATGAAACCAGCGGGTCCGCCATTCGCAATCTCGCCTTCTTAACCGCTTATGAAGAGGGGGGAGGGGGTAGGTCCCGAGCCTATAGCTATAGGCTAAAGGGTCTAGGGAGCTCCTGATCTTCAGGAGCTGACTCGCCATCAAAGGCAGTCTACGTCTCAGAGACTTGTCCGCGCAAGGCTAGAATGTAGGCATACTTCAAAGGCGTCAGACAAAAAAGTCACCAGAGTGTCTCCATGTCTTGGAGAAATACCGTATCATTAAAGGCCTTAAGATCATCTCGAACATTGGCCACAAGGTGACGGATTGAAACGATGCGGTGCAATCAGAGATTCTTCGGCCAGGAACGTTTCGAAAGGGGCACTGCAGAGAGGGATTTCTGTTCAGCTTGGGCGCGCTAAGGCCACAGATGTCAGCGTACGGATTCTCCCTGAGAGATTGGCTGCCGAAGCTCCCATCCGATACGGGCGGACTTGTGCAAGTGAAGTACAACGGCATGCTGTCCGTAATCACATGGGACGAAAAGAGAGGCGGCTTTGTCGCGTGGAGCCCCAAAGGAAGATGCTACCATTCCCGAGGCTACAAGGGAAAGCTCCAGAAATGAATCTGTACTATTCTCTCCCGGCTATCCTCGGACTGCTTCCTGGCGTATGAGGTCTCTTAAGGTCCGAGATTAGTCCAGTCGCACAGTATCGAAAATACTCACGTGGCTCCCTCCGAGGTAATAGATCATCATGCCGCTCAAGGTGCCTAGCAACTCATCTGGCAGCTCAGTGAAGAGATATATCCCGGTATCTTCCTTAATTCTGAGAACGTGGGAAACAAGAGATGAAGAAGCTGAAAGTAGGACTTGTCGGTGTTGGAAGAGGGGGTGGCTATGGTTCTCAGTTCAGAAACCATCCCAAGACAGAAGTTGCCGCTGTATGTGACATAAACCCAGAAGCAGCGCAGAAGATGGAGGAAACCTTCGGTCTGAAAAGTTCCCAGCGATTTCAGAACTACGACGACTTCGTCAAGGCAGACTTGGACATTGTGATGGTAGGGACACCGATGCCTGTTCATGCGGAGCAAGTGGTCAAAGCCTTGGAAAGTGGGAAACACGTCTTGTCGGAGGTCACGATGGCTGACACTATCGAGGGCTGCAAGAACATCGTCAGAACGGTCAAGAAGACTGGGAAGAAGTATATGATGGCTGAAAACTACTACTACTTCCACTTCATTCAAGAATGGAAGAAGATGATCCAGGAGGGAAAACTTGGCAGAATCTTCTACGCCGAAGCCGAATACGTACACGAAATCAGACGTCTGCTCAAGGATCCAACCACAGGCAAACTACTATGGAGAGCAAGCCGACCGCCAATCCATTACTGTTCGCACTGTCTAGGTCCATTACTGATGCTGACAGACGACCGCATCGTACGGGCTACCGCATCTGGCAAAGCAATCACCATGGTGACTGATGTGGGCCTCGGAGCTATCGACATGCAAGTAGGAATCTTCGAGACGGAGAAGGGCGCAACTCTGAAAATGCTAAGAAGCCAAGTGGCCCCAAGAGAACCGCCAGTCGTCTTCTACAGTCTCTACGGGACGAACGGCTGCGTCGAGAACGGACGCGTCCTCCATCCCTATGGACAGGACATCTCCAGAGGCATATTATTCATTGAAGGAGAGGACAAAGTGGCCAGAGAGATGGACTGGCACTTCTCAGACCCTAACGCACCTGAAGATGCGAAGAAAGGCGGTCACGGCACTAGCGAATACTACTTGACCAACGATTTCGTGAACTCAATCGTCAACGACACGAAGCCACCGATAGATGCTGTCAGAGCAGCCGACATCACGCTTCCAGGCTTAATAGCGCAGCAGTCCGCAATGAAAGGCAACGTGTGGCTGGAAGTCCCCCATCTAGGGTAAGCATATCCCCCTCCCTTCTTTTTCCTGCCAATATATGAGGGGTTATTGCAGCGGAGCGTCGAAAAGAGAGATTATTTGGTGTGTGTTATAGGGGTTCGCGGTTCCTTCTTCGTCTTCAAATCGGAAGAGCATTCATACTCAGCTCTAGGTTTCTTCTCGGAGTGATGACGAAGACTTTCTTTCCCTCTCTGCCACAATTTTGCGCGATCAGTTTCCGCTTGAGCGGAATTGCGGGGCTGGATTGTTTCAAGCCGCATGCCGGGCAATTCTCAGCCTTCGAGGTTTCAATCTCCTCGAACTTCAAATCTTCGATGTTGCATGGAAATATCCTGTTCGCTAGACGAGGCTTCTCTCTCAAGACTATCCTCACAGCCTCGGATACGCCGACGCTGACTATGACACTTAGAACCGATGGATCGCCACCCACAACTGCGCAGTGGGTAATAACAATTCGAGTCGTCGGCAACTTCTTCATTGAATGGAAAAGACTATCGGTCATATCCTTCGTCGTTTTCAACAGTCTGGGCAAGGTTGGCTTTTCTACGGATTCCGGATGAGTCCTGTTTCGGAATCTATTTGTCCACACTTGTTCCTTCTGCAAAACCCAGTCCAAACATAGGGCGAACAAACGGGTTCCGTTAGTGGGATTATCGGAAGAAAAGAGGCAAGGAGCTAGATTTCCACCTTTCATTCAACGGCTCAAGACTAAGCTGTGAAGCGAACATGCCGCGACCAACACATAAAAAGGGAGAAGGGGAGTTGATGGAATGGCACAAATTCGCCCCTGCAGGTTCAGGTCCCAGCGGCTCCGCCATTCGCAATTCCTCATTCCATACTTGCTTAGCCTAGTTTCACGGAACGAGTTAAACCAAAAGCTAAACGAGTTTGATCGTTATGCAATAATCACATATCTTATCCTAGATATGTAAGAGTTTGGGTGAACATTACCAGATGATAAGAAACCCCGCCGCACTTGAACAGAAGCTACATCTGATGAAAATGAACCTTGCGAGCCTGATAGGGATACGTGAAGGTATGCAAGTGCTCGATGTGGGCTGTGGACAAGGCACTTTCGCAGTGTGCATCGGAAAACTGGTGGGAGAGACTGGAAGAGTCGTAGCCATCGACATTACCGACGAATATTTGAAGGAAATGAACGAGAACCTGGAGAAACACAATGTTAAGCATCTGGTCAAGTTCGTCAAGGCTGATGCCGCGGAATTGTCGGCTATTCATGTTTCTCAAAGTTTTGACGCCGCCGTAAGCTACAGATTGATAGAAGAACTAACACAGCCTGAAAAATTGTCAAAGATAATCGCGGAAATGGCAAAATCGGTCCGACAAAATGGAAAAGTTGCACTGATAGAATTAAGCACTAAAACAAGAAACATAGCCGAAGAGAACCTCATAAGACTTCATCGAGATATTGGAGGCGATTACTTTCCTGCCCCGAAAGAGGTTCTCGATCATATGAAGAATGCAGGCTTGAAAAAAGCTCACATCAAAGTGATAGAGACAAAAGTCTGGTATTCGTCTACAGTGTTCTCGAAAGGCGCTGGCGGCCAAGATGAAATTTGGACAGAGTTCAAAGGAAAAATCATGGAAGAACTGTGGCCCTCAGTCAAACAATACGGCATGAAATATCCACCCATTAACATATTCCTAGGGCAGAAACCATAAATCAAAGTAGACATCTCTGCGAAGAACTCTCCAATGAGCCGAAAATATGGGATTCACATCTACTGGGTGTAGATACTAGCGGACCAGCCAACAAGACTCCGTCAGAACTGCTTATTTTGCGACGGTGGCGTGACGTAATGGAATCTTCTATACAGCGTGTGGAAAATCCTTATCTTTCTGAGGTCTTCTTCCTTCAAATCCTCAACAACTTGTCAGACATCGATACACATTATCGTGTATAAGCAACCTTGGAACTTGGGCTGTAGATTTTTCTCGGAGGGTTCTCGAAAGTGTTCTGAAGATTGATGGTAACACTTATATTTCCGTTCCTTGTGTAATACCATTTGGGATACTCATGGGTAAACTCGTGACTGTCTCCGCTAAGGTCAGCGGAGAGTTAAAGAAAAGAGCTGACGAGCTGGGGATAAACATCAGTGCGTTATTGAGAAAAGCCCTCGAGGATGAGCTAAAAAGGATCGAGCTTCAGAAGACACTTGAAACCCTTAAAGAGGAGGTCGAAGCATCTCCGGAGCTTCCCGAAGGAACAATCGTGACGATAATCCGTAATATGAGAGAGGGCCGTGGAATTGTCAAACGAGTTCCATGAAGCCGTCCTAGACGCGTCCATACTCATACAAACCCTTATCAGGGAGAAGTACACGGACACAACCCTGAGACTTCTAGGTATGCTCAACACAGTATACGTACCCTCACTCATCCTCTACGAAATAGGTAACGCCCTAGTGATGATGGTACGCAAAAATATCATCACAAAAGAGGATGCAGCGAGAAAGTTTAAGTCAGCCAGCTCCATACCGACCCTTAGGATCATGGATCCCGCACTCAGCGAAGCCATAGACATCGCCATTGAATTGGAGATCACCCTATATGATGCCTCCTATCTGGCACTGGCCCACCAAGCAGGCGCACCACTCGTCACAGCCGACAAGGAGTTATGTGAGAGAGGTAAGAAGGCGACCAAGGTAATCCATGCTTCTGAAGTAACGTTCTGACCCCCTACGGACTGGAGTCAGGAGACTATTTGTGAAATTTCGAGGATGCAAACCAAGTTTCAAACCTATACGAGTCCGCCATTCTCAATCTCGCCTTCTTAACCGTTTGTGAAGAGGGGGGAGGGGGTAGGTCCCGAGCCTATAGCTATAAGCTAAAGGGTCTAGGAAGTTCTTGACCTCCTGGAGCTGACTCGCCATCAAAGGCAGTCTACGTCTCAGAGACTTGTCTGCGCAAGGCTAAAATAGAGGCATACTTCAAAAACGTTAGGCAGAAAAGTCACCACGGGATCTCCATGTCCATCTTCAAAAGGCTCAAGGAGAAAGTGACCTCGTCCAGAGCAAGAATCTCACTAAGGCTTGACGAGGATAGCACAGCCCTGGGTAAAGATCTCATAGGCGCTTTGTCCATCATGTCGGAAGAGGAATTTGACGCCATGGAGATAAGATGCGAATCGACTGCTCCGAAGAAGCCAAAAAGACAAAAGCACACGTATGACCGGAAACTCGGCCGCGAGATCGTAGAAGAGGTTCACGAGACAGCTACACTTTACTCCGCGAATACACCAAATTCTTCCTAAGTTGTTGTATCAGTACGTGAATGCTTCTACGCAAACCTTAGCTCCCGCGCAGAATAAGCCGTATATGACTGATCAGTATGGGCTATGTCTACGTTAATGGTCTCATAGGAGATCCGAGAAAAAGAAGGATTCGAAAGGTCAAGTTTCTAGCTGACACTGGCGCTGGATACGTAGGGTTGCACCCTAAACTGGCTGAGGAGCTCGAGCTCACGTCAGTAGGTAAAACCAAGGTCGTCGTGGCGGATAACCGCGTCACAGAGGTCGATGTCACGCCAGTGTACGTGAAGGTTCTTGACAGGGACGCTATAGTACTGGCAGCCATAATAGAATCTCCCGAACTCCTTCTAGGAGCATTCACACTAGAAGTTCTGGGCTTGGCAGTTGACCCTTCAACAGGAGAAGTAAAAAGTACGAGGGCTTTCACCATGATGCTCTCAGCTTCTTGAACCGCAGCTCAACTTTCACCCATTTCACGTGTAAAACGACACGATTTTTCTAGACTTTCAAGCGAAGCTGCACATCTATCCTCAACGGGTTCAGCGATGTTTTTCCAGGTTAGATCCCCGAGAATCTGAAAGAGAAAGAGACGCATAATTTTTATTGAAATCCCAGCGGGCCCACCATTCTAGAAGCGCATTTGCAGTAAAGCGTATTGCATACGACGTCTCTGAGAGTCTTGCTGAATATGTGAACTTCTCTGTTCTGTTGGTCTCGGGTCTAACGCAGTGAGCTCTAGACGCTTTTCCCGTTCCGTAAGGTTTATTAGGTATGAAAGGTAACGCTAGTAAAGGATGTAAAGATGAGCTACGTAAAATTAAGCACAAAATATCAGATAACTATTCCTAAAGATGTTAGAGAAGCCCTCGGCTTAGCAGCGGGTGACAAGCTTTATGTTGGGCGTGAAGACGGTAAGCTCGTGCTTCGTCCCCTTCCAAAGGTTAAGGATCCAACAGAGAAGCTTTACGGAAGTGTAAGAGGCGACAAAGACGCCGTTGAAGCCATCAGGGAATTCAGGGAAGCTGGGGGTAGAGATTGACCCATTACATAGACACGAACGTATGGGTCTACGCCATGATTGCCCACCCAAAATATGGAGAAAAATGCAGAGAAATCTTGAAGAAGATCGAAGAAGAGAAGATGAAGGCCGCTATCTCGACTCAAGTTCTGGGAGAGGTTGCAGGAGTCTTATACAGCAAGTACAAAGTGAAAGACACAATATCTCAACTTAACACGGTGCTCTCATACCCAATCGACATCTACATCGTTCACCCAGACGTAATCAGGGTTGCAGCCGAATATGCCCGAGACTACGACATCACACCCTACGATGGAATCCATATCGCCGTGGCAGTCGAACATAATGTCAGAGACATAATCTCAGCAGACAAAGAGCTTGACAAGGTGGAGCTAATAAGAAGGATAGACCCAACAAGATTTGAGTAGTACTTAACACTCATTTAACCTAATTCGCAACAGCATCCTAGAGTAGCTGATGCCATTATAGGCGGAATGTGATTTTTCTCTGCACCCTTTTTTCTCCTTCAGCAGCATTGAGATCAAAATCTCTGATAGGCTTCACACTTGAAGCCGAATTGAAAAGTACCTTGAGACTTCACCCTCTTAACCGGCCTAACAACCATGTGTAAGGAGAAAGGTTTCCATTGTTGACTCAAAATGACTTACCGCCTATGACTCAAATCTTATTTGAACAAAAAAATTGGGTATAGGTCCCGGCGGGCCCGCCTTTCGCAATCTCGCCTTCTTAACCGTTTATGAAGAGGGGGAAGAGAGCTAGGTCCCGAGTCTATAGCGATAGGCTAAAGGATCTAAGAAGTTCCTGATCTCCTGGAGCTGACTCGCCATCAAAGGCAGTTTACGTCTCAGAGACTTGTCTGCGCAAGGCTAAAATAGAGGCATACTTCAAAGACGTTGGGCAGAAAAGTCTCCACCGTGTCTCCGTGTTTTGGAGAGATACCGTATCATTAAAGGCCTCAAGATCATGTCGAACATTGGTCACAAGGTGACGGATTGAAACGATGCGGTGCAATCAGAGATTCTTCGGTCAGGAGCGTTTCGAAAGGGGTACTGCAGAAAGGGATTTCTGTTCCAGCTTGGGCGCGCTAAGGCCACGGATGTCAGCGTACGGATTCTCCGTGAGAGACTGGCTGCCGAAGCTCCCATCCGATATGGGCGGACTTGTGCAAGTGAAGTACAACGGCATGCTGTCCGTAATCACGTGGGACGAAAAGAGAGGCGGCTTTGTCGCCTGGAGCCCCAAAGGAAGATGCTACTATTCCCGAAGCGACAAGGGAAGGCATCCTGTAACCGAGTACTTTAATGAAAACCTGAACGAATTCAGGGATCATGCTTTCGTAGGTGAGACATACGTTGTTAGGAAGATCGATGGAAAGAGCTACATGACGGAGTTCAATAAGTCCATGAGCATAATCAAGAACCCAAAGTCGATCGAGGACGTCAACAGGATTCAGCTAGTAGTCTTTGACTACGCCAAAAGAGGTGAAAAGGAGTCCAGCAGACCAGCGGAAAGATACCTTGACAGATTCAAACGCCTATGTCAAGACTTCATGTTTCCGGCAGGCTGTGATAGCAGCGCGGTTCATCTTCCCGACTATCTTGAGATCGAGGACAGTTTCAGCGATTCCTACGCTGAGATTCAAGTCTTCTGGAACGAGTTCATCGGTAAGAGGGGGTTCGAAGGTCTAGTGATGCACACGGACAGCGGAGAGGAATACAAGATCAAATTCAGAGACACGTTGGACGCGGCGATAATAGCCTTCCGCATGACTGGAAAAGGCCGACCTGTGTGCAAGAGCTGCGGGGCTAGATTCGACTCCTTCTGGCTCAGAAAGCTCGCGAAGAAAGGCATAGTCAAGAGAACTGAGTGGTTTGATGAGAAGGGCCGCCTTCTAGGTGAAGACGGATCTTGGATCCGATCCAGAGATATGTCGTCGTGCCCGCTGTGCGGCGGCTCAATCACTAAGACTGCCGGGCCCATCCTAGGCGCGAAAATCGCACTCATGACATCCGAAGGAAACTTCGTAGATGTCGCAGACGGAGCTCAGCTCTCCCTAATCTCACCTATCTTGGACCTGCTCGAACCTATCTATGAAGCCGATGGCTATCTATGGGTCAAACCCGAAGTTGTCATCGAGGTCTCCTATCAGGACCTATACGTGGACAGGATGAGACCCGTCTATCGGTTCGAAGACAACAGTTACAAGAAAGTCGGGACGAGAAAGGCCGTCTCGCTTCGTCCCTATAGATCAAGGCTTAGAGAAGACAAGACCGTGAACCCCAACGATCTGAGGCTTGAGCAGCTAAGCTACTTCGTTAACAGAGCAAGAGGCATAGAAAGAAAATGGCAACGAGCAAAAAGCAGAAAAGAGGGACTGCTGAAGTATCTATGACGATCTCTGTTGCACGCTACATCCCATTTGTGTTGCAATCTGCTCTTTGTATGGTTTGCGAGGACCCGTTACAAATTCATAATGGATACCAGCGGGACACGAGTAAGGAAGCTTGAGCTGTCCTAGAACTGTCCATTGATCGGGTTAATATGCCTCTCTTTCCGATTCGTTTTTACCATGTTTCGATGCCTAGACCCATGTTTCTTTTAAAGTGTTCTATATTCCTCGTTACGAGCGTGTATCCGCCCACAAGGGCTATTCCCGCTATGATCGCATCTCTTAGTCCAATGGGTGTTCCACTGCGGAGCAGTTCTGAAAGGATCTCACCGGATCTTCTCGAGCACTCCAAGCTTAAGTCAAGAGTGTTAATCGAGTTGAATAGGTCATCGGCATGCCTAACGTTTGTCCCGACATCCTTTGACCTGAAAGCGCCTAGGTAGACCTCGAAAACGTTCATCGAAGTGGTTGAGATCTCTACATTGAGGGAATCGTACTCTTCAGCCTTCTTAACTGCTTCCGGTCTGTTTCTCAATAATGCCACTAGAAAATCCGTGTCCAAGCAAACCTTCTTCATATCTCCCCCACAGCTCCAACAGTTCGCCAAAGATTCTCTTCTCTTCTTCATCGGTCATACTCCAAGATCCAGCAAAGCCTCTCAGAGGTCTCCTAGAGGTCTTAGAACAGAGCCTAAGTATCACATCCGTGAAGGACTCCCCCCTCCTCTTTAGAGAAGCAAGCATTTCGTAAGCCTCATCCGAAAGGCTGATCGTCTTGTATCCCATCGCTTCGCCACCTACACATAGAAAATACACAGATTTAAAGACGTCGCTTTCAGTTCTGTCTCATGCCCTTGATCCCAACAGATAAGATGAAACGATCTTTCATAGCCTCGGGACTCGAGGTAGAGGAATCTCCTCCAAACAAGGATTCGGATTCGAATCCAGCGGCCCCGCCATATTCTTTATCCTTCAAAGATGCGGAACGTCTGAAAAGGAAACATCAATCCGGGTTCAAGGCTACAGGAAAATCTCTATACAGAGAGCGTGTTCACTCTTTTCATAATATCAAGCTATAAGTAGCGGTGGCAAGGTAATGCGGTTTTGCGTGCGTCTACGCCGCAAGATAACTTTGGCTCGGAGTCGAGAGAGTCACACGCTCGCTCTCTGTTTCAGTCAGCACGTCACTGACCGTTTCGGCTACAGTTAGCCTAAGCCAACTGTGTCCGTTTCAGCCAGTCGCCGACTCTACTTCCGTAACCTTCAGCTATCTGTCCCTTGCCACCGTCGCAATAATGAGATTTCATCTCTTAAAAAGATTCTGTACTAAAAAATTAGATATTCTGACCGAAAAAGTTTCATTCCTAACCAAACAAGAAACTTTTTCGGAAAAAGGAGAGACCCGAGCGTATCTCCTGCCAATCTAAGTTCTCTCCGTGCTGCAGTTCGCCTGCAACCACGTTTTTCCATGGTCTTTGAACTTCCATCCGGTTAGTCTTATCGTCGGACTCTTGAAACGCACAAATGAGATGCCTACTGCAAAAGGGGATTCACAACAGTGGGCGACCTCCTTCTCTTTCCCGATTATTCGTGAATGCAGGAGACAGAGCAAGAGTATCTCTACTGAATGTGAAACGATTTGTCAACAGTCTTTAGAGGAACTTGAAGCGCTTCGAATTAATCCCAGCGGATCGCCAAACAACTCTTGTGCGCAAAGGATCTGGGATGGAGATCTAGCGTTTATGAAATTAGGAGGTCGATTATGAATGGAAGGTTTAGCTTCAATAAATCAATAGATAAGAATGATGTATTTCATCTTTCGAAATACTGGGGAAATGAGCTCTAGTGAAATGTTTTGGAAGCGTGACAAGCCTAACCGCCAGAAAGGTATAAATTTTACATTTACGTAATATATTTACGGTGAAATTATTGCCGGTGAAAACGACTATAATACTGAAAGATGAGATTTATGAATACCTCATCAAGAGATTTGGAAGACGAAAGATCTCAGAGACTATAAACGAGGCGCTCATGAAGCAACTCTTCAAATCAGTTGAAGGCATGTTCGGGGTTGATCCTTGGCTCACAACAGAAAACCTGAGAGACGAGGAAGAACCCCATGAAAGCTCTTGACTCCTTCGCATGGATAGAATACTTCATAGGCTCAGAAAGAGGAGCGAAAGCGAGGGGTTACATAGAAGGCTACGAGCCTCTATACACACCTTCAATCTGCCTCACAGAAATTAAATCAAGATATCTAAGAGAACAGAAAGATCCTACAACAAGAATAGACCTCATTGCCGAAAGAAGCCTTATCATATCAATAGACAAAGAAGTGGCACTTTTGGCTGCGGACATCAGACGAAAATACAAACTTCATGCAATAGACGCAATAGTATACGCCGCTGCCCAACATAAAGGCCTTACCTTGGTCACAGGCGACCAACACTTCAAAGACCTACCCCAAGTGGAAATGATATAACTCAATGCGGTAAGACGATTTCTGCGGGTGCTTAACGCAATAGTGTCTGTTAAGGCGACATTCATTCTCAGACGAGTGTAACGTCAACACCCCAGAAACTATATCGCCCGCAGCTGAGTAGATCCTGAAAGAATAGAAATTCGGGTCGATCCCAGCGGGCCCGCCAGTTAGACCGTGCGGCTTTGACGCCCTTATCCAAGAAGCGAAGACCCAAAGTGGTCCTTGACACAAATATCTGGATCTCAGCGATGAACTGGGGTGGCCTACCCGCCCGCATTATCAAAGCTGCAGAAGACGATAGAATCCAGATCGTAGTATCGAAGAAGATCATCCGAGAGATCAACGGAATACTCGCCCACCGGGAATTAGAGAGACCTACGAAGATGTAAACATCAGACGAGAAGACATGATACAAGCTGTACTGCGAGCTGGGAAGCTTGTGCATGAGAAGACGAAAAAAAGGTAGTCCATGAGAACCCTGCTGACAACAAACTCCTGGAATGTGCCTTAGATAGCGGTGCCTACTACGTGGTGAGCGGTGATGAGCATCTCCTCAGAATAGGCCGCTACCAAAAGATACGAATAGTCTCAGTGAGACAGCTTCTCAAACTTCTGGAACAACCTGTGACCAATTCGTCCAACGGAAGGACTTGACGCAAAAAATGAGCTCCCCGTCTAGCTCGCCCAATGGAACCAACGACCAGTTTGTTGATACGTTCTATCTTTGTCTTTCTGCGGCTTTCTCACGACTTTGCCAGGTGTACAGTCGCGGTTAAATCTCTGGGCTTTTCATTTTAGTTCCGTGAATTCTCATCAAACTCAGCTCGGAAAAGTGAAGAGGAGACGGGGGTAGGGCCTGAGTCTATAGCTATGGGCTAAAGAGTCTAAGAAGTTCCTGATCTCCTAGAGCTGGCAAGCTGTGATCGGTCTGCATGAGGCCAAAATAGAGTCTTACTCTAAAGATGTCGGGCAGAAAACGTACCCCGGCGTCTCCATGTCCATCTTGAGAAGGCTTAGGGAGAAACTGACTCCGCCCAAATCAAAAATCTCACTAGGGCTTAACAAAAATAGCTCTGCTCTGGGTGAAGACATTGAAGGCTCCTTAGCCATTACCTCAGCAGAAGAATTTGGCTCCACAGGGATAAGATGCGAGATCATCTCCATCATCATATCATTTGAACCTCAATCATCACTGAGATAGCCGATGTTCCGAATAGCTAGACTGCAAAAGCATTATGAAGACGGCAATTTCGTTCGTTTCAAAACCTTCAAAATACCGTAGATAGGCAATTCTTCGAATCATAAGTTTTCCTGCCAACCAGTTTCTCCAGTATAGGGTCTTTGAGGAATCGCATCTGGGTTGCCAGTACTTTTCCACATTAGGAAACAACCGTAGTGCTCGCGATCTGGCAAACACTGTAGTTCCAAATTCTCCAAGCATTTTGAAGGATTTTCGTGTGTTGCTACGCATAAATAGGGCTCCCAACATAAGGTTTCGGCAGGCGTGAAATATGAAGCTTGCAGACAAGGTGGCCATAATTACTGGGTCTGCTTCGGGCATTGGCAGGGCGACGGCTCTGCTCTTTGCCAAGGAAGGAGCCAAAGTCATGGTAGTCGATGTAAACGATGAGAAAGGCGAGCGGACGGTTGAGGAAATAAAGGCAACTGGAGGCGAAGCTATTTTCATCCACGCTGACGTTACACAGATATCTGACGTAAAAAGGATGGTTCACAAAACCGTAGAAACCTTTGGCAAGCTAGACATTCTCTTCAACAATGCGGGAATGCCGAGCGGTAAAACGGCTATTGAGTTAGAAGAGGAAGAGTGGGATAGAGTAGTTGATCTGAACCTAAAAAGCATATACATATGTTCCAAAAACGCCGTTCCAGTCATGATCAAGTCGGGCGGAGGTTCTATAATCAACATGTCTTCCATAGGCGGTCTCGTCTCTGGTAAATTCATTGGGGGCGAAGCCTTCTCAGCTTCGAAAGGAGCAGTGGTAAACCTCACGAGAAGCATGGCGCTTCACTTTGGCAGTCAAAGAATCCGAGTTAACTGTGTCTGTCCCGGTCACATAATGACCCCCATGACAGAAAAATGGTTGACAGAGATATTGAAAGACCCTGTGAAATCTAAGGAACTTCTCGCAATGTATCCCTTAGGAAGGCTAGGAAAGCCTGAAGAAGTCGCTCAAGCAGTACTGTTCCTGGCTTCAGATGAAGCCTCCTTCATCACTGGAGTTATCCTTCCTGTCGACGGAGGCTATACTGCCCTCTAAGAGAGGAGTGGAGAAATGAAGCTAGTGGTGCTCAACTTATGAGTTCGATGGATAGGATTGCGCTCGTAACTTGTGACGGGCAAGGTATGGGAAGGGCCATGGCCCTAGCCTTTGCTGCAGAAGATGCCGACGCAGCAGTGGCGGACAGGAATGGAACATCTACGGTGTTCGAGTACGGCATACCATTAGATGATGTAGAACTTGCCTACTGGACAACTCCGCGAGAAATTGCTCTCTTCTTAGCTTCCGACCACCCTGGGATATTCAGAGGAAAAGTTACGAGCTATTATGGATTCGAAATTCACCGAAAAAATACTGTGGAGAGTCGATATAATGGGTGATCAGAATCGTCTCAGATTTCGGCATGTGGCTATTGACAGCCATACCATCGGAACTGGCAACTCTGTCTGTTTAGTGGCTGATATCAACGGCGATGGCTTCAATGATGTGGTGATTGGCAACTATGTAGATCCCCCAGAAGAGGGTTACTTAGTGTGGTACGAATACCCGAATTGGGAAAGACATATCGTCGCCAGAGCAAACCTAGAGGCGGGAGGTGCTGTAGCCGACATAAACGGTGATGGACGCCTCGACATCATAGGCGGCCAACCCTATTTCGGCCATGAGCTTTACTGGTTTGAGAACCCTCCTGATCCAACCCAAACATGGACGAGGCATCTGATAGACAACAGCTTCCAGAAGTATCACGATCAATTGGTTGGAGACGTAGACAGTGACGGTGAAGACGAGATTCTGGTTCCCTCGCAAAAAGGACGAGTTCTGGTGTACTATGACATTCCACCAGATCCCACAGTATCCCCGTGGCCGACGAGATATCGGCACCTCATCTGCGATGATATTAGCATCGAGGGCCTTGCAATCGTCGACCTAGATGGTGATGGCATAAATGAAGTGGTGGCTGGCCCAAACATCTTCAAACCCACCCCTGATTCCCATGAGAAATGGTCTCGGAAAGTTCTCGAGGAGTTCCACGCCAGGACATACGGAGGGTATGTTTTCTCCGAAACTCGTGTGCAAGTAGCAGACTTAAATGGGGACGGCCTTCTCGATCTTGTGATGAGCGAAGCTGAAAGTGACACCGGAAGATTGGCATGGTTTGAAGGCCCAGACTGGAGAATACATATGCTTAAGGATAGCCTCTTCAATCCCCACAGTCTTGCTGTGGCCGACTTCGATAAGGATGGTCACCTCGACATATTCGTGGGAGAGATGCATCTAGGGAGAAACCCTAACCCTAAACTGTTAATCTACCTTAGCGACGGCAACGGAACTTTCACCGAGCACCTTATAGACGAGGGAACTGGCACTCACGAGGCAAAAGTGGCAGATATCGGCAACACAGGAAGAATATCCATAGTGGGCAAGCCCTACAAGCCTAAGAGACAAGTAGATCTCTGGAAGAATATGACTCCGTAAGGAACGAACAGCATAGATATTGAAATCGAGTAAAACCCTTTTTGGTACTAGTCTTAAATGGTCTAAAAATATCACAAAGAAACATTTGGACTGGATATATCAGAGGGGATGTGTGAAAATGAAAATAGTAAACGTTAATGAAGGTGAAGCCGAAGAAACCGAATACACTTTTTCTTCTGTGAGGAAAGAAGTCTTGAGAGACGAAATTCTCTTGCTTTCACCCCATAATTCTGAAACGAAGCAGTTCTATGCCGGGGTTGCCACGATATATCCCCGTTGTAGGTCTCGAGGACATGCACACGAAGATAATGAAGAAATCTGTTTCATCATGAAGGGAAAAGGAATAGTGATCGTTGGAAAAGAGGAACGAAGCGTAGAAGCAGGAGATTTAGTCTACATATCCAAGGGAGAATTCCATCAATTCAGGAACCCTTATCAAACGGCACTGGATCTATTCTTCGTCATTTCCCCACCCAGAGCACGACTCTAGAAGATTGAAAGAATCGCTCTATTTCTTGATCTAAGCTTAGAGTTTACTCTTTCCGAAAAATCTATCTTGCAGTCCCCGCAATTCCGTCAAGACGGAATCTTCAAATTCTACATCATCATATATTAGTGGTTCACCCTTGTCTACATCTCTTACCATTTTCGCATTCTCTGTAAGACCGTAGGGCAGAAGCATCTCTTCTCTTGAGATTTCCCATTTTTCTATGACTCCATATACGGTATATCCGCCTATGCCGTCTAAAGTTTCTCCAGCTTTAAGGTTTCTTTTAGCAACAGCTACTACTTCGGCTTTTGGTGTGAGTTTGGGCGCAATTGTGGGTTCTTTCTCTAAGACGGCGCGTGCAGCCGACAGTGGAGTATCTATGAACCAGAGATGATACGGGTTGTAGAGAACGTAGCTGGGACCTTTACCTACTTTCAGGTAGTTCAGATCTGATATGAGTCTTTTGTTTTGGGCAGTGACGACTAGAAAGACCCCTGGATCTACTCCGCCACCAACGACATAATCCACAACACCGGTTTGGTTCAGAATCCCGCCTTGTTCTTTGAGCTTAAATATGCTGGTCAAATCATTTAACGCGGCTTTCGCACCGTGCATCCCTCTCACATCCGGAACTAGTCCCACAGCATTGGCGGCGCAAGCCATCTCCACCATGGTCTTAGACCCATCGATGAATGAGGTAACTTGTCTGGCACTTATGCCAATTTTGGGTACCTTTTCAGCCACTGTTTCCGGAGTTGCATCTACCTGCAATGGATTGTTCTTGCCTTTACCAGCTGCTATTATCTCGAAACCTAAAGCATCTGCATGGTCATATAGATCCTTTATTACTGCAGGTTCCTCTCCAGCTGTTGCCGTATAGACGACCCCGCTGTTGTCAGCCAGCTTCTTCAAGATGTGACCAACAGTTATGTCCGCCTCCAAGTTAGCCATGACAACATGTTTTTTATTGGTTATGGCGTCAAAGGCAACATAAGCTCCAACCGTGGGGCTTGCGGTTCCATCTATAACTACATCTACTGCCGGTATCTTCGCCAACAAGCTCATGTCATTAGTTGCCACTCTTTTACCTGCTTCGACAGCATTTGCTGCGGCCTCAACATCACTTGCATATACAATGCTTTTTTTGTCAACACCTACGTCTTCGTAGGCGCTAATGGCTTTCTTCTGATCTGGATCCACCAGTACAGCTACTTTCATGCCCCTCAGGCTTTCTATTACATTCAGGATGCCTGAACCTATGTATCCTGCTCCGACAAGACCCACTCTTACAGGGGTGCCCGAGAGATCCAAATCCCTCAATTTTTCGTTCAATCCTAACATTAATTATCGGATCCCCCACGAGTTCTTACCGTTAGATTGTTCATTTCTTCTTTAGTTTGCTGACCTTTCTAGCCGCTTCTACAATATTCACGCTAAGTAACCCATATTTCTTAAGCAAGTCGAAAGGCTCCCCGGATTCGCCAAAGGTGTCTCTTAAGCCAACCCTCGCCATCAGCACTGGATACTTCTCAACTACCACCTCAGCCACCGCCGCTCCTACCCCGCCCAATATGTTGTGCTCCTCGGCAGTAACGATCCCTCCTGTTTCACGCGCCGCTTTTTCAATGGTTGTTTCATCGATAGGTTTTATGGTGTGAAGATCGATTATTCGGGATCTTATTTCCTCTTTCAACAGTCTATCACATGCCTTTAATGCCTCATGTACCATAAGCCCACTAGCGATTATTGTCACATCATTCCCTTCTCTTAGGGTTACTGCTTTGCCTATCTCAAAGTTATAATCGTCATTGAAGATTACTGGCACAGGTTCGCGACCAAGACGGATATATACTGGACCCACGTATTCTGCGGCTGCCTTTATGGACTTTTTGGTCTCAGCACCGTCACAAGGCACAATTAGCACCATGTTTGGTATCGAACGCATAATGGCTATATCAGATATTGACTGGTGCGTCGCACCGTCTTTTCCAACAGATATGCCCCCATGGGTACCAACGATCTTGACGTTCAGTCTAGGATATGCAACCGAGACTGATATTTGATTACAGACTCTCTCGCAAGCAAAGACTGCTAGAGAAGCAACAAAAGGAATCTTTCCACAAGAAGCGGCACCAGCGGCTGTAGATATCATGTTTTGCTCACCAATTCCAAAGTCATAGAAGCGTTCTGGATACTTTTTGGCAAAAATGCCTGTTTTGGTTGAGGTAGCGAGATCGGCTGTGAAGACTATCACATTTGAGTTTTCTTCACCAAGCTCCAAGAGTGCATGGCTAAAAGCATCCCGAGTATCCTGAATTGAAAATATTTTTGACATCCTCACATTACTCCAGCTTAAGATCATCTGGTTAAGATAATTCCTGCAGGGCCCTTCTGCATTCTTCCTCGCTAAGTGATTTAGCGTGATACTCGATTACTCCCTCCATAAAGGACACGCCCTTGCCCTTGATTGTATGAGCTATGATCACAGTAGGCGCACCTTTAAACTCACAAGCTTCGTCGATCGCCTCTGTGAGTGCAGATACGTCATGCCCATCTACTTCTTTTACATTCCATTTGAAAGATTTCCATTTTTCGAATACTGGTTCGATACCCATGACTTTCTCCACAGGCCCGTCTATCTGCAGCTTATTGTAGTCTAAGATCGCCGTGAGATTATCTAGATTGTAGTGGGGGGAAGTCATTGCCGCCTCCCAAATCTGGCCGGATTGAATCTCTCCATCGCCGAGTATTACGTAGACGTGATAACTCCTCTTATCCAGTTTGCCTGCAATTGCCATTCCATTCGCAACCGATAGTCCTTGTCCCAGTGATCCAGTCGACATATCTACCCCAGGTGTATAGTCCATGGCCGGATGGCCTTGAAGTCTACTGTCTATCTGTCTGTGAGTAATGAGCTCATCGAGGGGAAAATATCCCCGTTCGGCAAGGACGGCGTAAAGAGCAGGAGCAGCGTGCCCCTTAGAGAGGACCAACCGGTCGCGATCTGCCCAATTGGGTTTTTGAGGATCAATATTCATCTTATGAAAATAAAGCACCGTTAGAATTTCGACCACTGATAGAGAGCCTCCAGGGTGACCTGATTTTGATCTACAAAGCATTTCAATAACGTGCCTTCGGATTGTTTTTGCTTTCTCCTTTAGTTTTTTGGCGGTTTGTTCATCAATCATTTGCCGGTTCACCGATATTGCTATACTCCTAGTATGATCCTCGAGACCATCCATCTTATGAATATGAATTTGATCAGAGAACTGCTTTTATATCTTTAGCAGTGGCCATTTCTGAGGGAAGGATGGCATTTTTCGCTCTGAGAGGCAGGATTGATTGGATACTGAAGAATGGAACCGGGAGTACGCAAAATGTGTTGATGGCGTGCAGAGCAGGATACCTAAGATCAGGGGCATAGTGGCTGCTTACAACTCAAACATAGATGCTATTGTCAGTGTGAGAGCAAGCGATATCGAGAGGATCTTGAAGAAGGACCTGGAATTAAGGAGAAACATAATAGCCAAATTCGAAAAGCGGGCTGGCGAAATATTCACCAAAGAAAATCTTCTTGTTGGTCTTCTTCACTGCATAGAAAAGGGAACGGGAGAAGAGTGGATAATAAATAGTAGAGACGTCTTCATGTGGGTTGAATCTGTATTCAAGCCCGATCATCTTCGAATAGGTGGACAGGCTGCAATTATTGCAAACACGCTTGCCAAGCTCAATGCTCCTAATGTAATAGTTCATGCGTCCTCTTTGCCCGAAGCTCAGGCTTCACTTTTCCTTGATAATGTTAGAGTTCCGACAAAAAACAACGGGCGAACAGTTCTGGAAAATCCTATGAGGGCTATGAGGCCAGATGATGAAAAAATGGTTCACTATGTATTTGAGTTTGAAAAGGGAACCCGCATAAACGTGGATAAGAACTCCTTTAAGGCGCCACACGCAAACAGATTTGTTGCAACTTGGGATCCAAAAAACAATGAACTCATAATTGATCCTGCCTTTTTTGAGTTCAAAATCAAAGATGAGGCAGATAGGGCGATTATTTCCGGGTATCATTTATTAAGTATGAGCTATCAAGACGGCTCTACACATGTCGATAAGATAGCGCGTACAAGTGAGCAAATAAGAAGTTGGAAAGAGGAGAATCGGGAGTTCTTCATACATCTAGAGATGGGCGACAACAGATATAGCGAAGTCTATGCATCCACTTTGAGTTTATTGTCTCCTTTCATTGATAGCGTAGGTATGAATGAGAATGAGCTACTGAAAGTTTCAATGTTGATGAAGCCTATCGGCTTCAATATGCAAGATTCTTTTGGTGCAGTTGCTGCCTTTCAGATGGGGAAAACGGTCTTAGAAAATCTAAAGATACCTATGATTCTCATTCACACATCAGATTTCTCACTTTGCATCATTAGGAATGAGAATCACCGACATTCGATAAGAAATGTTCGAGATGCTATACTTTTCGGTGCACTAGCGGCGGCTGTCAGAGCAATCACGTGCGAGTGCAATGATGCGGCAAATGTGAAAAAAGAAGCAGCTAATCCAATATTGTCTTTGAGCCCGAAAGGAATGAGCGAACATGAGTGTCTTGCGGGGTTTCTAGAGAAATCGTGTGGCGCTTCCAGAGAAGATTTTCTAAGCAAAGGTTATGCTGAACTGCAAGATTATGACGTGATCTTTGTAGTTTCGAAGTTAACCGAGAAGCCTGCGACAACAGCTGGGCTTGGCGACACCCTAGTTGCGGGATATATCCTAGGAGTAAGATGACGTGATTCTAACAGAGACTTCAGAGTCTTCTTGTTGTTGCTGGTGCGCTGCGAAGATCTTTTTGCTTCGCTGCGCGAATCAGAACGGATATCAGATACCGCTGAAAAGATCCCATTTCAAGACTCCAAAATGATAGTTCATGGGAGACGTAAGACTGATCTGAGAGGTTGCGTAATTAATACTTTCGTGGGCGCCAGCTGAAAATGTCGCTAGTTGAGAGTCTTTCAAAGGAAGATCGAAAGAAGCCCCCGGCTAGTCGAGACCGCTTGAGTAACCACCGGATGCACGGTCCAGGTTGGGAAGTTTGAAAGGCGATACTCAGTTAGTCTAAACTTTCCATTGTTCACGTGCTGTATACAGATTGACTGAGTTCTTGGGATCAGGATGTTCCTGAACATAGGTCACGGGAAAGTCCATTGTAGGCGGGTGCATGCAGGCTATTCTAAATATGGGACCGAAGCTGACCAGCGCTATTGACTTTGCTTCCAATATTACTCTCATGCCCAAAGTCACTGCTCTGGGCGGGATTTCGAAAAGCGGACTGCGCAAGCCTCTCGTCAAAGTATCCGGGTTAAGCTCAACCACACGGGTCTTGGACCTCTTAAACTCCTCTGGCGTAAGTCTCATGAAATACGTGTTGACAGGTTCGTTGAAAGCGATGTGCCCATGTTCTCCAATCCCTCCGTAGGCCGTATCGATCCCTCCCAATTCATCGATCTTATCATCAATAGCATCGGGATCGAAAGGGTCAGGAAACCACCTCTGCTCCTCTGGGGGCCTGAGTTCCTCATTCAAAAGGTTGAAGAGGTTTCTCTTCATGCTCGCATGGAAACTGTGTGGATGATCCTCAGGTATCGGTCTCCCCTCCCAGTCAAGGTACTCATCCATATTGAAAGTCCAGACATTTCTCCAACTGATTCTCTCCGTGTTCGAGATCTCAGCAGCGACGGGGTACTGCTCAGTCGGCCCAACTGGAAATATGAGTTTCGTCGTCTTCCCTTTTTCATTGTTTTCCTTAATCGTGTCCACAATGGATCTTGCAATGGCTCTATGAACAGATTTCCAATCTGGAAGTATCACTACTCTTACTGGACTCCATTTGTCGATTTCGTCCAATGGCATTGTAAGTAGCTTTTGCATGTCTTCAGTGCTTAGGGTGAGCGATTTGACAATGCCCTTGAATCTTGCCATATGTCAACACCTATCTAGGAAGTTTATCATATGCATCAGCAAATCCTTTGACACACTCATCTGTCAACGGGCTGTCACACAAAGCTCGCAAAACCTTGAACGGAACAGTGCATATGTCAGCTCCAATTAGCGCGGCCTGTAAGACCATCCGTATATCTCTGGTGGCTGCCACTAGAACCTCGGTCTTGAAATCATAGTTATCGTAGATCTTCCGGATTTGACGTGCAAGCTCCATACCCCTATAGACTCCTCCTTGGGGAAACGCAGTCTCATAGGCGCTCTCAACTCGGCCAACGAAGGGACTAATGAAAATAGCTCCAGCCTTGGCGGCTAATACCGCCTGCAATGGTTGCATACAACATGTTGCATTAGTCTTGATTCCTTCTTCCGCCAGGATTTTCATGGCTTTTATGCCTTGCATGGTGGTTGGAATCTTGATGACAATATTGTCCGCTATTCTTGAGTGTTCTCTAGCTCGCTTAACGAGGATATCCGCTCTATCACCGGCCACGTAGACGCTGACGGGACTGTTCGGCACAAGATCGCATATCTTCTTGATGTGATCCTTGTAGTTGCCGCTCTTGACCTCTTTGGCTAGGAACCATGAATTCGTCGTGACCCCGTCAATGAAACCGTAATCAATGACTTCCTTCAACTCCTCCAGATTCGCACCGTCGAAGAATAATTTCATATTTCAACCCCTAATCAGAAAGGGCGGGATTCGTTATGCCCTTCATAGGAACCCTCTCGCATTTGGGTTCCAATAATGACCTTATAAGGTTTGCGATGACAGGTTCTGTCTAGTTGTCGGTTGATTAGGCTTTCTTGATAAGCTGTCAAAATATGACAAAGCTTAAATAAATCTTCAATCATACCCCTATGCGCCTAAAAAAATAAGGAGGAAGAAGGAAAAAATGACAGAAAGACCTAAAGTAGTAGCAGTGCGAGCTAAAGTTCTCATTGTTGCAATCGTTGTGTCGATTTTCTGGATGATTCTAAACATTTACAGCAATGGTTTCACATGTTTCACACCGACATGCTTGATGGGTTCACAACTCATGTATGGCAGTGGCTATGAGTGGGCTATCGTACAGGAGATGAGGGCACCTTTATACTACTTCTTTGCGCTCGTTCCGTTCGTTTTCTTTGCTGCAATGCCGAAGCGTCTGAGATTGACAGCGGCTGAGATGACTATTGTATATAGTATGATTATGACAGTTAGCCTCTATGGAACTTGGTATGGAATTTATCCGCCAATGTTTATGGTTCCTAGCGCGTTCCCTCAGGGTGAACCATGGGTAACGTATATGACAGAAGATGCTCCTGCACTTTGGGGACCTACTGATACAAAGGTTCTGGAAGGGTTCTACTACGGAGGTAAGCCTGTTCCATGGAATGCATGGACAATACCCGTACTTTATTGGGTAAGCTTGTGGATTGCTTTCCAGATGATGGGATTATTTGTTATTTCGTTGATGCGGAAAATGTGGGTTGACATCGAGGCTCTTCCGTTTCCAATGTCAATCGGAGCATCTGAGATGGTTTTGTCTGCCGCTGAAGAGGGTCGACCAAACTTACTTAGAAATAAGTGGCTCTGGACTGGTTTTATCCTAGGGTCAGTCCTTGAGATCGGTTACGTCATCAACTTCTATTATCCCGCTATCCCGCTTTTCCACTTAATGATCGATCTTTCGACATTGAACTTGCTGGCATGGGCTCCACTTGTGATATCTTTCCTACCGTTCCATATCGGTACAGGTCTGCTTACTCCTAGCGATGTCATAATATCTTTTGTTATCTTCGGTATTCTTTTCCATTGGATCATTCCGTCGGCTGCTGCGGGAGTTGGCTTGATCCCCCCTGGGACACCAGGTCAGTCCTACAGCAGTGTCGGCTGGACGACAGGTTGGGGGTGGGCTAATACACCGTTTAAATTCTATTCAAACGCCATCTGGGGAGGTGCGACCTTTGCCTTGGCAATTTGGCCTATGATAGTTCATAGAAGACATGTTGCCGATGTAGTTAGAGCTGTGTTCAAGAAGCCTAGCGCCGAGTTTGAGGCACCAGAACCGATGTCATACAGGATGATGATGATGGGAGCCATCATTTTCGGTATTCTGTTTTGTGGATTATGGATTGCGGCGGGGGCGCCGGGGCCATTTGTATTTCTCACAACTCTCATGCTTGTCTTTGGTTGGATAGGGATTTCTAGAGCCATCGCCGAAGGTGGCGGTTTTGCAGGTACAGTAGGCCAGTATCATACGTTTACTGCCAACAACACAGCATGGATGATTGGAACTACCGTTCAAGGATGGAGTGGAACCGGATTTCACAACGAGATATTTCCGGCTATGGGCTTTGTTCACGGAATAACTAATGATACCTACAGTGCTATTACCGTTAACCCGATCATAAACAGTCCACAACTTTACAAGATCGGGGACCTTACGAGTACGCGCAGTAAAGACATTTTTAAAGCCCAGGCGATATCTTTGATTGTGGGCACGGCAATATGCATACCCCTCCTAATCACACTGATGTACACATATGGAGGCGTTACAAAGTTCGGATATACACAGTTGACAGCTCAGGGAGGATGGTGGTACGCTAATGAGGCACTTTCGCAGGGAAGAGGCACCCTGACATTTATCGGCCCAGGAGGAGATCCGGATGCAAGCACAGCCGGCTGGTTTATCCTCGGCGTCGCTCTAACAATAGGGTTGTACGTAACGAGGGCAAGGTTTCCAAGGTTAAGAATTCACCCCGTGGGAGTCTGGTTAGGGTCTTGGTGGGGCATAACCATTGCGCCTATGATCTTCCCATGGATTATCGCACTAGTGCTAAAGTACGTGGTCTTGACGATCGGTGGAGTTAGGCTCTACGAGGGAAGGCTCATACCCATTGCAGTGGGCCTCATCGCTTCCTTCGGCTTCATTATCTTCCTACAATGGTGGCCAATGATGATGGTGGGCTTTAGAGCTGCAGCATAACCAACAAACATCTACTTTTTTTTGAAAGAATTCTAATTCCATTATTGGAGAGAGAAATATGAAGAGTAAATGTCTTCGAAAGAGCGGTTTCTGTTGAGCTTAAACCATTCAGAGCTGGATCACGTTCTCCCTCCACTTCAAGTCGTGGGGTCGTTCACTTCTCTTAGCTAGGAAGACAAGTAACGATGGTTCAGTCAGTTTGAACGGGTCAAAGTACTACTCAAGCTTGGTCTTAACGATACAGTGGCGTTTGAACCTCCAAGGTTTTCTCAGTTCGGATGAGGAGATGAAAGGGCGCTACGAGTGGAGAATATTCTCTATCCTTGTTTAAGGAGTGTCGTACGCCTAAGGACAATTTGAGGCAGGTCGTTTGACAGACGAGCGATTGGTCGTATGGAGACGATGTTCCCTCCTTTACAGATCATATCGTCTCAAGATCAGGGGCTCCTGAAGAGAACGTGAAAGGCCACGATTTATGTTCGGCGTGGAATAGGATCCTATCCCATATCCATCTAAGAGCAAATTAAGGACAGAAAATATTTTAGCGGCATGATTGAAAAGCTTAGAAGCAGGAGAGAAAATTTATATATTACAACGGACGATGTGATTATGCCTCGGTTTAACTGAGAAAAGGTGTCTTGTTGGTTTGTTCCATACGGCCTATGCGCCTAAAAAGGAACGTGACCATTTTCATGCTTTTTCTATTGGCAGTCTCATTTTTATCATCATATGTGCAAGGAGAAAGTGCAGATTTCGATTATTCTTCTATTGTTAACGAAATAGATATCAATCCAATTCAGACGCATATCGATACCTTCCAAGATTTCGGTTCGAGGGTTTCCGGATACCCCGGAAGCTATTCCGCAGCCAAATACATCTACGACGCGTTCAATAACTATAATCTCATAGATGTCCAGTACCAAAACTATACGAATCCCGTCCCCGTCGACTACGGTGCAGAGCTTGCAGTCCTTTCGCCTGAGACGGTCACTATGAAGGCATGGCCTCTTTGGCCGAACTTTTTAGCTCCACCTGTAACACCGCTCGGCGGAGTCTCCGGACCACTTGTCTACGCTGGTTCAGGAGAACTTAAAGAGTTCAACGGTAAAAAAGTGGATGGAAGCATCGTACTTATGGACTTCAACAGCGGCGACAACTGGTTAAGCGCTTCAAATCTAGGAGCTAAAGCCGTCGTCTTCATCGAGCCGACAGAGACAACAACGTATGAGGCAGAATCAAAAACCATCGAGTTGTCGTATACGTTTCCAAGAATCTACGTTTCAAAAAGCGACGGAGCTAAACTGTTGGATCTGTTGAAGAAAGACCCCGTCACGGTTCACGTCAAGTCAAGCATGAAGTGGGAGCCCCTGACCCTTAGCAATATTATAGGGTTCGTGAAGGGAACAGAATACCCAGACCGGATTATAGTTATAAGCGCCTACTACGACAGTTTTTCAATTGTTCCCTCCATATCGCCCGGAGCAAGCGAAGCATGCGGCGTCGCAACACTCCTTGACCTAGCCAAATTCTTTCAGGGCCACCCCGCAAAATACTCATTAATGTTCGTAGCCTTCTCAGGACATCACTCCGGTGTTTCAGGTTCCACAGCCTTCGTAGAATATTACGGCTTTGGAAAGGGATGGGACGAGTTAGGCAAGAAGATAATACTTCAGGTTAACCTCGATCTCAGTACAGACACCAGAAGGTTAGCAACAGTCCTCTCGGGAGGATTTTCCATATCCGGACAAAACTACCTATCAGGGGTTATGGGAAAACTCACGAACTATATCCTATACGACTTAAAAAATGATGTAGAAAAATTCTATGGAAAGACGTTAGATGTTTCAGATCTAAGATCCTCCAGATCGGATACATGGACAAAGGATTTTCCAGTCGCATGGATGCTTGATTCAGAGGAGTCTGCAACTGGAGGAATGCCTTCCTTTTCCTTCGTTTCCGCTAATGACTTTAGACTTTACCGGAGCACAACGCTCGACACAAAAGATAGGCTTGACTTTGAGAACCTTGAGGAGCAGCTGCGCTTCATATACCCATGCATATACGCCCTAGTCAACACGGAGGATCTTTACGAAAAATACTTGTTCCCATGGAAGCCCATGAGAGTAGGTACGATGTATATGAATCAGTATGGCTTTTCGAAGGTTAGGGGAACAATATCCACATACAACTACACAAGAGGGTGGTATACACCCATATCTAATGTCTTAGTCGCTATTACCAAGGCCCCCGCGAGGGTTTTAGGAGGTCCTACCACAGGGATCGAAAGGCCTATGCATATGATGCTTTTAGGCTTCACAGATGTTGAAGGGAACTTCGCGTTTACAGGTCTTCCTACCAGTATAATGGGTGTAGGCGGGTTTAGGATAATTGCCTATGAGTTCAACTCAACAGGACATATAGTATCAGCACCTGACTTAGGAAAGTATGCGCGTGCACGACCGAATTTTGTCTGCGATGTTGCAGAGCCTGATCTTGGACAGTTCGTCATCTTTCGTTGCGGTCAAATCGTACTCTTCGACATCGTCGATCCGATGACGATGCAGCTCCCGTTCGATGCGTCAACTCTTTTGGAGGTTAACGATTTCACCACGCATACAAGACCCGATAAGTTTGGGGTTGATGGCTATGGTAATCCTCAGAATGGGCGTTCAGTCTGCATCGTGTATAGTCCGCCGGAGATACCTATAGAGATCCTTGTGAAGACATCCTACGCAATGAGGTTTCCGCTGGCCGTTTTGGGAAACGGGACAAGAGAAAATCCCGAGGGCTCCGGCTTCAGTGTTGATAAACAGATAACGCTTACCCACACCGTCTTACGCTATGCTGAGGGGCTTCACCTGCTTGACGAGGTTAGAATTTCAAAGTTAGATCTGGTTGGCGTCAAGAACGTCGTGCGCGCGTTACGTCATGACGAAGCGACGCAGCTTATTGAAGAGGCCCATGCAGCAATAGAGACGGGAAAGTATGATCTCTTCTATCAATATTCAACCGCAGCATGGAAGCTTGAACGCGACATCTACATCCCAACAAGAGTAGCAAATGAAGACGCAGTTAACGCTGTCCAGTTCTTCGGCGCCATCCTAATACCCTTCGCCTTTCTGCTCTCTTCCCTGTTATACGAGAAGAGAGGAATGCGTCAAACCCTCTTATCCATCATTATATACTTTTCATCAGTCATAACACTCTCTCAGCTTCACCCAGGCTTCACTTTAGCCTCTAACATCATAATGGTTCTTTTAGGCTTCGCCATCCTTGTGCTCATCATGCCAGTCTTCTCCATCACCTTCAACTCGTTCTTCGGCGTTATCAAGCATTTAAGAAGGATAAGGAGTGGTGTACATGAGGCTGAGGCTGAAAAGGCCAGCGCAATGACTATGGCCTTCTCCGTCTCAACGCGAAACATGAAGGGAAGACGGATCAGGACGATGCTCTTCTTCGCCACAATAGTCCTCATAATCATCAGCCTCGTCTCCTTCACATCCCTGGAACCGCTACAATCATTCAAGCCGTTGGAGATCACGGGGAAAACGCCGTATGAAGGAGTAATGGTCAGACAGACCAACTACGGCTTCGGAGCGGTCAATTGGTTAACAGCCAACATCCTCGGCGTCGGCGACAACGTTGTAGAAGTCGTCAAGGCTTCATACGGAGACCAAGCTATCATTGCCCCGAGAACATGGATGTACAGGCCGATCACTCCATCCGTCAACTCGTACAATCTGGAAAATGCTACCGGCGCCCGTTGGGCAGTGGCAGCCGTTCTCGGCATGACGCCGGAAGCGAACGAGTTATTCAGCCTAAACGGGGCCCTTGTCGCTGGAAGATGGTTCATCCCCAGCGACGAATGGACGTGTGTAATAAGTAAGTCGACTGCCGACGCTTTAGGCATAACTTCTCCCGGGGAGAAGGTGAAGTTTGAGGGTATAGATATGGTTATCTGCGGAATCATAGATCAAGATGTCTTCGACGCTATACAGGGTCTGGATTCAAGGCCTCTAACACCGCTGAATCTAGGTCTGCCAGCACAAATCTACACAGTTCACCACGCAACGAACACCATAATAATCCTGCCCTACGAGACAGCTAAAAAGCTGCCGTTCTACAACGTGATGTGCGTAGACATCGGATTCAAGAATAACACCGACTTGGTAATGGTGGGATCCCAAATATTTGAACGCTTCGGCCTCGAAACCTTCGTCTCGACGGGCGGGCGCCTATTAATGTATTCAAGGGCAACATCATACAAGGTGATGGGGATTGAGTATCAGATAACTCCAGTCGTCATCGCTATACTGGTCATGTTCAACGTCATGCTTGGCATGGTCTATGAGAGGACGCGGGAGATAGGGATTTACAGCGCTGTAGGTCTCTCTCCAAAACATGTAGGCGCCGTCTTCCTAGCTGAGGCAGCCACCTTCGCCGTCATCGGCAGCGTAATCGGATACATTCTAGCGATGGTCACATGTAAGGTAGGGCAGATCATGGTGCCCGGGGTCTTACAGCTAAACTACGCTTCAAGCTGGGTTCTCATGGCGGTGATCATGGCTATGGTTGTAGTTGTCCTTTCAAGCATACTTCCAATCACTAAGGCTTCCAGCCTCGTCACTCCGTCGATGGAGAGGGTTTGGAGGATTCCGACGAAGCCGTCGGAAAAACTTTGGGATATTCCTCTGCCTTTTGTCACGTCGACGAGGGAGGAAACCCTGGGCGTCGTCTCCTACGTCGAAGAATACCTTAGTGGACATGTGGGTGAGCGGGCTCCAGACTTCACTATAAGGAATCTTTGGCATGAATCTTCCAAGGATCAAATAGTGGTTGGAATGGATATGCTTCTATCTCCGTATGAACTTGGAATAAGGCAGAAGGCTCAGCTCTCAGCGACTAGGTCGGCTGTGGAGGCAAGATACGCCTTTAACATCAACATCGAGAGGACATCCGGCGAGACTGGACCCTGGATCACCTCCAACCGCATCTTCCTCGACGCGTTGAGGAAACAGCTGCTTCTATGGAAAAGCCTGAAGCCCGATGAAAGGTTAAGGACTATTCAAAGGGCTTCGGAGAGGATTGAAGAAAAAGGAAAACAACCACATGTCTGAAAAAAATGAAACACGCTCAAGTTCTTCACATCTAAGAAGCGGCTTCACATGGAGATCGTATTTGGCTGTGATATACGCAACGGTAGTCTTTCAACCTGCTATACTCTGGATTTACCTACAGACAATGCAGATGGCGCTGGTTGGAGCTATCTCATGGACCACCCTTATACTTTTCGTTGAGCTTACAAGGCTTAGTGGAAATCCGTTAACGAAACAAGAAGCAGCAGTTATCTATATTGGTGCAATAGTCTCATGGACAGCTACTTGGCCGATGCTCTTCTGGATATACGCCCTCTATTTAAGGCACTCACCTATTGCGCTGTCTTTTGGTTTAGCTCAATTGATTCCAGATTGGTACGCGCCTCCATTTAACTCACCTGTTTGGGACCTCAGGACTTTTATACATCCTTCATGGGTAAGACCTATGACAGTATATCTCATCTCCATGATACTGAGCCTGATCTCCAACATTGCGACAGGTCTGTTAACCCATCGGATATACGCTAGGGAAGAGAAGCTCCCCTTCCCAACACAAACAATGGTGGCAACAGCAATAACCACTTTGGCAGAGAAAGAGGCTGACAGGATGAGGGTCTTCACAACGTTTACAGTAATCTCTATTATCTACTGTCTATTTCTCTATACAATCCCCTTTGCAGCATGGTCTCTTGGCTATGAGGTAAGATTTATTCCTGTACCTTGGGTCGACCTCAACCGATACGTTAACCTCATCGTTCGAGGCGCTTCATTTGGCATAGGTACAGACATAGCCGTAATGGCGACAGGTTTCATAATACCATTTAACGTATCAATAAGCATGTTCATAGCCTCCTTTGCCTTACAGTTTGTTGGAAACGCCTTGCTAGTAAATTATCATTACACATGGTTTTCCGAGGAATGGTTTTTTGCTATGCCAATTGGAGATGCATGGCAAAGATCAATCCTTCATGCGTGGGCAAGTCCCCTTGTAGGCATAGCTTTAGCAACAGGCTTGGTGCCGCTCCTACTCCGCCGAAAGATAATAACTCAGGCATTTCGCAGTCTCTTAGCCGCGCCCATGCAAGCTGCAACGATTTTGGGAGGTTTCCTTGGTGCTACAATCGGCTCGACCATCTTGACTTATTACCTTGTGCCTGATTTTCCCGTATGGGCTATCTTCCTTCTCTGCACAGGATGGTCCTTGGTCTATGTCCTAATGGGATCTAGGGTCTTAGGTGTGGCGGGTGTAACATTTGATGTGCCTTCGTTTCCGTCTGGAACGCCAAGCAATCTGGTCTTTCTCGCCACCGGATACACAGGCACAGACATCTGGTTTACAAGCGACTTTCTTGTAGTTGAGGGTTCATGGGGAGGACCAACATGGTGTGGCTATTTGAAGATTATGGATGTATGTGACGCTGACCCCTTAAGTATCGTCAAGTGTTGGCTAGCCGCATACCCAATAGGGGTACTGAGCGCCTTCCTATATATCCAGAACTTCTGGAGAATGGCCCCAATTCCATCAGCTGTATATCCCGGTCCAACGATCTATTGGCCTGTTAACGCTGTTCTTCAGTCGTTATGGGTCAAACGAGCCTTGGAAATTTTCAATCCTGTATTAGTCGCGGGAGCCTTCGCCATTACTGCAGTTGGATATGTTGTTTTCGAAATCCTCAAGTTACCAATCTCAATGATAGGAATAGCAGCTGGTTGTGCGTCTCCTATACCAATCACGACATCAATCTTCATAGGAAGCATAGTTGGCAGAATAATTGAGATGAGAATTGGAAAGGAATGGTGGTCTAAATATAAGAATATGTGTGCAGGCGGATTAGCATTGGGTGAAGCAATAATGGCTGTTGTTGGAAGTGCAATCGCGATAATCGTAAAATCAACATGGTATATGCCCTATTAATCAATGGTTAAAGGATTTTTGACGGATACACACGTCCAATTGCCAATTGTCCCTGTTCTTTTGTACAGAACCGATATAGCATTGGAGTTCGTTGGCATAACCATGAGCATGGGAGTCGCAAACTATTCAGCAGATAGGCTAGGAAAGTAAACTACACGAACGTATGCATAATGGAGTATCACTACTCAAGCCCTAATGAGCCGTTCTAGTAGGCGGGGTACTGACAAAAACTTAAGCTGTACTAGCAACCTTAAAGTCGCGTAGAGATCTAGAAGCATGAAACCCATAGAAGCCCTCTAACAGATCGTGAAGACACTCTTTTCATGGCGTTATTGGTATAGTAAGAATATACTGCTAAAGACCGTTCACAATACTTAAATAAACCTAATAACGTAATGAAAGGCGAAATAATGGGGACTGGAAAAACAATGACTGAGAAATCTAAAAAAGTGCCACTGCGAATCGAGGTGTCGAGCGTGTGATCTGTTGGCAAATATCTTATCCGGGATATTTCTAGATTTTTATGGCCTGTCAAAAACATAAGCGTTGGAGAGAAGAAATATGAAGAGTGAAATGTCTTCGAAGGAACGGCTTCTTTTAGCTATAAACCACTCAGAGCCAGATCACGTTCCGCTCTACGTCAAGGGTTGGGGTCGTCCATATTTCATGGGTAAGGAGACAAACCAAAGACCGCCCAATCAATTTGAACGGGCTGAGAAATTACTTGAGCATGGCCTCGACGATACAGTCGGCTTCGAACCTCCAAGAATTCTCAGCTCGGACGTGAAGATAAAGACGCGGAAGACTACAACCGCAGAAGAGTCGCCATTGTTGTTTAAGGAATACCATACGCCTAAGGGTACCCTTACAGAGATCGTTCGACAAACTAGGGATTGGCCTCACGGGGACGATATCCCGCCTTTCACAGACTACCTTGTCCCAAGATCAAGAACGAAGAAGTTCCTGGTGGAAGACCGAAAAGATCTGGAGTGTCTTGCTCATCTGTTCCGGGAACCGAATGAAAAGGAAATCAAGGGTTTACAGAAAGAGGCGGACCGTGTGAGACGCTTCGCCGAGGAGCATCGAATCCTTGTGGAATGCGGAAGGGCAGGAGGCCACTGGGTTGATGCTTATGGTCTGATTCTAGGTGATGCCTTGCCTTGGATTTGCGGTATTGAAAACATTATCGCAAAGGTTCTCAGGGATCCTGACTTCGTCCATGAGTTGCTGGACATAATTTTAGAATGGGATACCCAATATATCCGACTCATCGAAGAAGCTGGCAGCGCAGACATAATCGTACACCGCGGATGGTACGAGAACGCGAGCTTCTGGCCCCCAAAGTTCTATAAAGCCTTCATCGCGCCACGCCTCGAGAAGGAAATCGACCTTGTACATAAGATAGGCGCAAAATTCTGCTACATTATGACCACAGACATCATGCCACTTCTCGGGATACTTAAAGGCATGGATGTTGACATCCTTTACGGCGTCGATCCCGTGCAGGGTGGCGCAGACCTACGGCGAGTTAAGCGGGAAGTCGGCGATTCCATCTGCCTGTGGGGAGGCATAAGCGCGTCGGTAACCCTTGCAATGGGAACAAAACAAAAGATAGAGAGCGCTGTCACTGAGGCTATCAAGATACTTGCACCGAGAGGCGGCTTCATCCTTGCGCCGATAGATCAAATCTTCAAGGAAACACCTGAAGAGAACATAAAGACAATGATAGACATCTGGCGTAGAATAGGGTCCTACCCCATCTCCATCCAAGCTGACAACTGAATGCATATCAGCAACCGGATTGAAATGGAGGACGACTCTGCCTGTAATGTCAATTAATGTTCAAATATGATCTATTTGATCAGCTGCAACACCAGCGATATGGATGAGATGGTTGAATATCCGACTTATTTTTGATATGACAAAACTTGTATGCTGGGCGATTTTTCTTACGTTCGTCAACAACAACATTTAGGTCTATTTAGGTGATGCGTGAGGAGAGGTTAAGATGAAAGGGCAATCGACAGATGTACGTGCTATTTTGGAGGGGATCGCCCAAGCAGTCGTTGACCTTGACGAAGGCGAGATCATTAGGAGCGTGAAGAAAGCCATCGATATGAAGATCAGTCCTCTTGAAGTGATCGAAAATGGTTTAGCTAAGGGACTCAGGGAGGTTGGTCGGCGTTTCGAAGTGGGCCAATACTTCCTTCCAGAGCTGGTAACGGCTGCGAACCTAATGAAGACTGGCACAGATATGCTCAATCCGTACATTGGTAGAGAGAGCACTCGAAGGACTTGTATGCCTAGAGTTTTGATGGGAACTGTGAAAGGAGACATCCACGACATTGGAAAGAACATTGTCTCTATATTACTTGAAGCAAACGGCTTCGAGGTGATTGACCTTGGATTCGATGTGCCAACCGACATTATTGTTGAAAATGTGAAGGAGCACGCGCCTGACATCGTTGGGCTTTCAGCCCTCTTGACTGTGACACTTGAGGAGATGAGGAACGTGGTGGACGCATTGAAGAAGGCCGGTCTCAGAGAAAGGGTCAAAGTGATGATAGGTGGAGCTCCTACAAGTCAAAGATTCGCCGACGAAATAGGGGCAGATGCGTATGGTATAGATGCCAACGACGCTGTCGAGAAGGCTAAAGCTCTTATGGTCGCAAAAGGAGGTGGAGTTAAATGAAAGCTTACCGAACTCTTAAGCTTCTGAATAGGAACGAGATCGACACAATCCATAATGCGTCCTTAGACATACTCGAGAAGGTTGGAATGAAGGTTCCCAATGAAACGTGCCTCCGCCTCTTCGCAGATGCAGGTGCTGATGTAGACTACAAGACGCAAGTAGTAAAGGCTCCGTCCAGTCTTATTGTTGAATGCGTTAAGAAAATTCCAAAAAGATATGAAGTTAGGCCTTATGATCGCAAGAAAGCCATGACAGTTAATGACGGAAAGCTGAAAGGCGGTATGACTGTACAGTACTTCATAAATGACTACTTTAAGAAAGAAAGACGTGAAGGTACGACAGACGATGTATTGCGGGCGATCGCTGTCGGCGACTCAGACGATATGGATCACATCAGCCACGTAACAGACTTCGTCTACCCATGCGACGAACCTCTACCCGTAAGGGATATTTATGGATGGAAACTCGGCTGGACATATGCCAAGAAACCTATCTTCGCTGTATATATGTTCTCAATCAACTCGGTACGCTACATTTTAGAGATGGCCAAAGTTGTAGCGGGCGGGGAAGAAGAACTTAGACAGAGAAAAATCATAGACTACAACCTTGAATCCACGAGCCCTCTTAGTTTTTCAAGTCATGCACTTGAGATATGCTTAGAATTCTCTAGATACAACCTGCCGCTCTCAAACAGCCCAATGGTTATGGCTGGTGCATCGGGTCCAGTAACGCTTGCAGGTTCACTTGCGCTATGCAATGCTGAGGTATTAATGGCTGCGGCGCTAATTTACCTCATGAACCCGAACATACCCTATGGATATGCAGGAATACCGTACATTATGGATATGAGAACCACACTATGTTCATTCGGTGCACCTGAACAGGTCCTCTTCAGCTTAGCCCGAATCCAATTAGCAAGATATTATGGCTTCGCAGCTAAGGCTGAGGTGGGCGCTAACGACCCTGTTTTAGAGGATATTGATCCTGGAGACTCAAGCTTACCTGATTTTCAAGGAGGGTTCGAAAAAGGTGTGAGATCTGCCATGGCGCTCGCAGCTGGGGCGGAGAGTGTTGGTGGTTTTGGCATGGTGGGAGCAGACCAAGGAGTTAGCCTAGACCAGCTTGTAATTGACAATGAGATGATGAGCTACATGACCAGAGTCCGCAAGGGCTTTGAGATAAACGAGGAAACACTAGCATTAGACCTGATCAAGGAGATTGGAATAGGAGGTAGCTTCCTCGGCGCTAGACATACACTGAGACACTTAAGACAAGAACACTGGTTCCCAAAAATCTTCAATAGAGACCGCTGGGAGACGTGGCGCATGAAGGGTGGAAAAGACACACTGGACAGAGCACATGTGCAGCTTGAAAAGATTCTTAAGGATCATTATCCGCCCGAACCAATGCTTGACAAAGACCAGATTGAACGACTCGACTGTATATACAGAGAAGCGAAACGTGCCCTTATCCCTAAAAAATAAAGCCATAAACCAGCTTGACAGAGATTAAGCGTCCATTTAAGGGAATATCGGTAAGGCGTCTTTACTGCATCTTCATTTTTTTATTTGCGTTCTCAATCTATTCGCTTAGGATATCCGCCATACTTTTTTATCATCTTATACACGTATTCAGCGTTAGCCTTTGGGGCATCAGTTGCAATCCCAGCTTCGCCTATAAATCCTCTGTCATGGCAACCGAGTATTCTGATTGCATGTTTCATATTTTCCATGACTTCCTCTTTACATTCGCATGGAAGTGTCTTCTGCTCGTCCATGCCGCCTAGGAAACAGACTTTCCCTCCGAATCTTTTTCCAAGATCCAGCTATTCCGTTAACCATCAGCTGAATTTCACTCAGTACATCAACCCCTATTTCAATTATGTCTGGAATTATATCCATCGCCGTGAAAGAAAACGTGTGCACCGCCCTTATGTACTTCCTCGAACATCCTCTAATAACCCACTCACTTCGCCTAGGCAACACCTCTGGGTAAAAATAATGATGTAAAGGAACTCTCTCAGGTCCGTCAAACTCTATTGTCCCGTTCACCCTTTCACGTCGATTCATGATTTATCCTCTCGTAGAATACAAATTGTGAAAATGATTAATATAATTCCTCTGCCCTATCTATTTTCCCAGCATTAAGTGTCGATTGAAAATTGCCTCTGAGTTACAGAAAAACACTGAAAATCACTCTTACAACCTGCTCTCTGGATCGCATGGTTCTAATACAAACGTAAACAGTTGTTGGCAAGCTTTTTGTAAGGCTCAGAAAAGCTGGAAAAGAAAATGAAGCGTCAAGTCATTTTTGTTCGTTGACACTCGGGTTCAGCTAACTTTGGTCTTAGCTTCTGCTGCGTTCGTGAGAGCTACAGTTGACGTGCAGTGAATGTCGTAACTGTTTCTTTAGGGTTGGGGTGTTAAAGCCAAATGAAGTTAGACTTTCGACTTTTAAAAAAACTTAAATGATCAATAGTCGAAAAACATATTGAGAAATAGCTTCAATCATTTAAGGTGAAAGAAGTGAGGATAAAAGTAGCTGTCATAGGTGCCGGAAGCGCAAGTTTCGGCAGAGGCGCAATCGCAGATCTCCTCTCCTCAGAAGAGTTAAAAGAGACCGACCTAACCGTTAATCTTGTTGACATTGATGAATCCGCGCTTAATCGGATGTTTCGTTTCGCAAAACTAGTGAAACAGTATCGACATTCTAATGCAAACATCGAGGCCACAACCGACCGGTGTGAAGCTCTGAAAGGCGCAAATTACGTCATCACAGCAGTAGCGAGGAGGCGTTATGAACTCTGGGATAGAGATTTCTACACGCCGTTCACCTTTGGATTCAAACATGTCTTCGGTGAAAACGGTGGGCCTGGCGCAGCGTTTCACACCATGCGTAGCCTGAACTTGATGGTTCCCATCGCTAAGGACATGGAGAAGATATGCCCAGACGCACTCCTCATCAACTACACTAACCCGGAGAGTCGAGTCTGTATGGGAGTGAAGATGTTGACAAAGGTGCGGGCCGTAGGACTTTGCCACGGCGCGTTCGCAACGCATGCAAAAGTGGCTGAAATACTTGGCAGACAGAAAGAAGCGATTGACATAACCATTGGTGGTTTGAATCACTTCCATTGGGTGCTTGAGATTCGCGACAAGGCGACAGGTAAGGATCTCCATCCCGAGTTCCGTCGAAGAATGAGCGAGTTAGACGTTGATCTTGAACCACTGACAAGAGCGATGTATGAAACATTCAGTCTCCTTCCATTCCCCGTTGACGACCACATCGGCGAATACGTATCGTTCGCCTATGATATAACCGGCCCACTTTGGACGATCTGGATGAGAAAAATGGTAGAGTATGAAAGAAGGACGTATGGAGTGGTGATGACTAGGATCGAGAGGATTCAGCGGGTTGTTGAGGGCAAGGAGCCGTTAACAGAAGATCTCGCTCGGCCAAGCGGCGAACTTGCGGTACCCATCATCTGCGACATTGAGTTTGATAGGAAGAGGCGTGAACTCTCAGTCAACATTCCGAACGATGGTTCTGCTGTTTCGAATCTGCCAGAAGATGCGATTGTGGAGATTCCGGCTCTGGTGGATGCGAAGGGGTTGCATCCAGTGAAAGTTGGACCTCTGCCCGAGCCGATTGCGGCAATATGTAGGACACAGATTACTATACAGAAGCTGCTTGTTGAGGCGTATGCGAAACGGTCGAAGAAACTGCTTTTGCAAGCGCTTGCGATCGACCCCGTAGTTGACAGCATCCCTCGGGCACAGAAACTTATGGATGAAATGTTGCGCATAGAAAGTGATTACCTCCCAGAATTTGAGGACTAAGTTGCCACATCTAATGAAGTCAACAAAATCAATGTAAGTTCTTACCAGACAAACCTTAAATATAGGTTACTGAGACAGTGGTGACCATAAAAGACATAATAAATCAAAATCTTATGGAAGTTGATTCATATGGATAAGGAGAAGATTGCTGTCCTAGGTGGTGGGAGCCCCTTTGTTCCAGGATTCATTGACTCGATCATCCGTGAAATCGATGTCTTCTCGGGAAGCGAGATATGCCTCATGGACCTAGACCCTTCAAATCTACCGATCCTAGCCAAACTCGGCGAGAGCATGACTAAGAAAAAGGATGTTGATCTAAAGATAACGTACACGACGGATAAAAACGTCGCCTTGAAGGATGCAACATTCGCGCTTGCAACGTTTCGTGTCGGCGGCATACAACATTTGAGGTACGATTGCGAGATACCTACCAAGTATGGCATCTATGGCGACGAGACTGCCGGTCCAGGGGGAACTTTTATGGCCCAGTGCACCATTCCGGCCATCCTTGACTACTGCTATACCATGGAGAAGCTATGCCCAGACGCTTGGCTTATCAGCTATGTAAATCCAACAAACTTTATCGCCGATGCTGTACGCCGCGTGACGGACATTAAGATCCTCAGCCTCTGCGATGGAGCTGTTGGACTTTGGTCGGAGGATTTACCTGATATATTAGGGGTTCCGCGTGAATACATAAAGATTAGGACTGGTGGGCTTAACCATAACACTTGGGTTTTACAGTTGATGGTTAAGGGTAAGGATGGCTACCCGCTCCTGAAAAAACGGAGTAAAGAGATACTGGAGGCTGCGAAGAAAAGCGAGACTGAGATAGCGGAAAAATGGAGGAGCTATTTCTTCCACGTGACGCAACTTCCTACATTAGGACTAGAACTTCTTGAAATATATGGATATCTTCCTGTTGTACCTACGCATATGCACATGTATTGGATTCACGACAAATTAATGGCTTCAAGGCCCCCAGGATGGAGGCTCAACCCACAATTCGAAGAAAAAAGAGTTGAACAGTTCAGAAACTTTGAAATGATTGCGGAAGGTAAGAAGCCCTTACCGGCGTTCGGAGGTCCTCACGGCGATTTTGCCATACGAGTGATTGCAAGCATCGCTGATAATAGAGGGGAAGAACTCATCGTTAACGTCCCGAATATGGGAGCTATCAGTAACCTGCCCAGCGATGCCATCGTTGAGGTTCCGGCCGTCATTGATTCAAGCGGAGCGAGACCCTTATGCGTTGGAGATCTGCCGAGACCTATCTTAGGTATAACACTACATCTCCTGAACTGGCAAGAGCTCACGGTCGACGCGGCTTTAAGCGGCGATAAGAATGTACTTTTCCAGGCATTGTTAGCCTGCCCATACGTTCACTCGATCAAGGCGGCTGAAGAAATACTTAAAGAACTGCTCGTTGCGCACGCTCAATACATGCCCCAATTCAAAAGTGGCCAGTAAGGGTATCACAGCGTGTTCTATAACCTATCTAACGTTTGTCTCGATAAGATTAACTAACATTAGATGCTGTTGAAAAAGCAATGAAGGAAGCAATCGAACATCATAACTAAGGTTGTCCATAAGGCGGTTCAATAATCGAGGTTACCAATTATTTTCACCGCAGAGTTAGGAAATCACTCTATCATAAGACTGCAAAAACCATGGATCATAGAGGTGTTAATGTAAAAAGTCCATTGCGGCTGGTCAACATGCTGCCGCTGTCACGCTCGCTCTAGATCCTTTGAGAAGCTTACCAAAAATTCAGCCATAGAGTTCAGAAAATCGAAGACTTTTAATAAAAACTTTCTGTCTAGACGCAACTTTCCACATTCGAAATGTATTAGCCACTTCAGCATTTTGGGGTTTTGATAGAAACTTGTGATTAATTGAAGTAGGTTTTCCTTATCGATTATGGGGGGGCTTTCACCCGAGTAAAGCATGATCAATAGGCTTTCCGCTCTCAGCTCCTTCATAGAGTCGATTATGCTATTGTTTGAAGATACTTTTTTCATAAGGGATCCATTCAGTTTTAAATCAGGAATATGCTTCATAAAGTCATAAATACATGTCGCGTAAACGCAGTGTATACTCTTATGTATCACGCCGCAAATTTCGAATCCGCATTCCATACCTTTAAGTTGACGGTAGAGGTCACATCGTTTATCGGTCATTTCCTGCTCAGTGAAAATATTTACCAGGCAGTCAAACTCCCATCTTAACTGTTCATATGTAAGAAAGGCTGGTTTTGAACTTACTGTCACCTTCTCAAAGGCCGCTTCTCGTGGATAAACAACTGTTCCTCTCGTATCCGCCGTCCATCTTTCAACTTTATCTCTAAGGAGTGAGACAACCAACGGTTCTTTAGTAGACATGTCACAATTGTAAAACATAAAAACTTTATAAATTTTTACGCTGCATGATTATGGAACCGAATTGCGCTACGGCTCTATTGCGATAGGTTTGTTGTGGAAACAAACGTTCTTAAGCTTTTCAGGGTGTTTTGTTCGTGTATGTTATGAGGATTGAGGTAATTCTCAGAGATAATTGCCCGCTTACACCGGTGCTTAATAACGACGTGATTAGGCAGCTAGACGATATGCACAGCGAAGCAAAACGAAATCTCATACTCCGATAGACGCCGAAGACTCTCTTGAGGCGGATTCTTCCATATCCAGGTGGGAACCTTAGCGAAACCAATCTGACTTATGCTCGTTCTATCAAATCTATGCGCTTGGGATATCTGCCGTACTTCTTTATTACCTCATAGACAGCTTCTGCGTTGGATATCGGGACGTCGGGGCCTATCGCAGCGCCAGCTATATGCCCGCCATCATAGCAGCCGAGCGTCTTGATTGCATCTTTCGTGTGTTCCATCACTTTCTCCGTATTCTCCCACGGAAGTATCCTCTGCTCATCTAGTCCGCCTTCGAAACAAACTTTGCCTCCAAACCTCTGTCCAAGCTCATCTATCCCGTTGACTTCTAGCTGGATTTCAGTCAATACATCGACCCCGATCTCGATCAAGTCAGGAATTATGTCCATGATATACCCATCGCTATGAAAGAAAACGTGGGCTCCGCCTTTATGAACATCCTTGAACATCCTGTAGTAGGCAGGTTTGAAGATTTTCCGCCATAAAGCTGGATTAATCATAAGTCTTGATTGTGTTCCCCAGTCGTCACTGAAAATCATTCCGTCAACGCCCGACTCAAGGCTTCTGTCGATTAAGTCAATGTTATACTCTACGATCTTGTCGCGTAGAACGAACATCTCCCTTCGTTCAGATATTAGGTCCACCATCAAGTTTCTATAACCTCGAAGCCATTGCATTCGCTCGAAGAGGTTGCCTCCAGATCCTAGGACGTAACCTTCCTTCAGATCAAGGAGGATTGGGAACCTATATGTTCCGAGCCTTTCCCATTCAGATAAGGGATGGCCTTTGACCTGACCTTCCAATCCCCGCTTCTTCTTGAACCATGTGCAACCCCATTCGTCGATGTATCTCCTCTTTCTGCCAAGTATCCATTCGTATTTGGTGTTTAGATAGCCGAAACCGAAATCGCTAGCGAACTTTCTCGTCATCTTCTCGACCCATTCACCGTGCCTAAGCAATACCTCGGGATAGAAATAGTGATACGTGGGAATTCTGTCGGGTCCATCAAATTCTATTGCCCGTATCACCCTTTCTCGTCTGTTCATTTTCCTCTCCCGAGATACCAAGTGGAATGGTACTGATAGCTGCCCATTATCGAGGTGGCTACTTTCAATCATCCATTCGCGACATTCATTTTGCCTTTCCGTACTCGTTCGCGTGCTTATACATGGTGAAGATGTTTTCGATCGGTGTGTCAGGTTGAACCACGTTAGACGTCATGAGGACGAAGCCTCCCCTTCCTTCAGCCAATTTTATGCATCTCTCAACATCTCTTTTCACGTCATCTACCGTTCCAAAGGGGAGCGTAGTTGTGACCGAGATGCTGCCCAGTACGAGCAGAGGCTTGCCAGACTTGGCATTCGTGTCGATGATCTTTGGAAAGTCCACTCCCACCTCTTCCTGAAATCCCTGTAGGCCATCGACTCCAGTATCAAGGACTGAAGGGATGATAGGAGTAACGTTTCCGTCACAATGCCAAATTGTTTTCACATCCTTTCTTTGCAGTGGCTGGATGGCTCTTTTCACGTATGGGAAGTAGATTTCATCCAACAGCTTTGGAGTAACCATTGGACCATGATTGTCACATATGTCTGAACCGAGCATGACACAGGGAGAATCCAGATTCTCCTCTGCTATCGCATTGGCGATCACCTCGTTACGTAGTCGAGCAAGTTCCCCCCAGTATTCAAAGTAGCTCGCCATGGAATCCTCGTACTGAGTGAGCGCTAACAAATAATTCCTGTAGCCGAACTGCTCAAACCCTCTATGAAAATCAACTGCATTCGCCGTGGGTATCCATAGCATATCCTCGCCGAGTTCGTCTTGAGCCTCTTTTGTTCTACAAGTGAAATCGGCATACTCGCTTTCGAAGTCGAAGTTTTCTCTGACCTCTTTTGGAGAAGGGAGATCCTCAACGTACTTGGTGACTACATCCTCAGGCGACTTGTAGGTCGGATCTCGACTTATGTTCAGGCCTCGTATCTTTATGCAGCCCCTTTCTGTTATTTCGTCCTCCTTCTCGGGCAATGCTATGCCATAGGCTATTACGTCCGCACCTACGTTCCTGTACGCTTGAACAGCCGCCCTAAGCGGGTTCTCCCAGTCATTCCTTCTAAACTTGTACTTCAATGAGATTCCGCTTGCTCTTTCTAGGAAATCCGCGTGTTTTACCCATCCGCCATCTATTGGAATTCGATCTGTCTCCTCAAAGTTCAGAGCTCTGATGCTTCTCTCCTTGCCCTTCAATCTCAATCCCCACCTATCAATCTCAGAAACCCTTTCGGAACCAACCTATTTTGCCCGAATTTTCACCTGCTTTAACTTATTGAGCGACTTGGAGCTTTGGTAAAGTCGAGGTACTACGATCGTCTGAGTTTGACGTTTTCGGGCGGAATTCGAATCTCTCATCGAGATAACCGTCTCGGCCCTACTATCATTCCCGCCAAATCCTCAAGAACCTTTGACGGCGAACAGCTAGTCGCCTCATGGCTTAACTGGAGCTTAACCAAAGCTGAATGCCTTTCAGTCAAACAGCAAGCCTTGATGAGCCGACTCATTCCTCAAATTCGGGCAAGAATTGCTTTTCTATGATCAACATTTCATCCATAAGTTTCTGTGCCCGAGGGATGCTGTCAACTACGGGGTCGATCGCAAGCGCTTGCAAAAGCAGTTTCTTCGACCGTTTCGCATA
>Ga0315312_1000391_pt1 | contig 56744 bp, 51 predicted proteins | sample TDP7_MG_FD_203629 | JGI IMG/M metagenome (GOLD analysis project Ga0315312, IMG submission 203629) | Freshwater sediment microbial communities from Lake Towuti, South Sulawesi, Indonesia - TDP7 | ecosystem: Environmental > Aquatic > Freshwater > Lake > Sediment | place: Indonesia: South Sulawesi... | reverse complement strand
TCGTTCCTCGCAACCACCAGCCACTTAGGCACCCGCACCCCTCTGCTCCCTCCACGCCAAAAGCTCCCTCTCCTCCACCCCGCCAGTTAGAGCAATAAACGCCTCTTCCAAAGTCTTCGTTCCGGTCTGAGCAATAATCTCATCCACCGTACCCAAAGCAACAAGCCTGCCCTCGTTGATAATACCTATACGATCACAAAGCTCCTCCACAACCGGAAGAATGTGACTGCAAATGAAGACGGTTTTCCCAGCCCTCTCAGCCAACCCCTTGATCAGATCCTTAACCATGAGAGCAGCTCGAGGATCCAACATCGAGGTAGGCTCGTCAAGAAAAAGAATAGGAGGATCATGAATCAGGGCTGCTGCAATCAAGACTTTCTGTTTCATGCCGCGGCTGTACCCTTCAAGGAGGTGGTCACGCCGGTCATAAAGCCCAAACAGCTTCAGCAAGTCGTCTATCCTTTCAGGCAAAATATCACCGGGCACATCGTAAAGGGCCCCCATAAACTCCAAAAACTCGTAGGCACTAAGCTTCTCATATAACCCAGGAGACTCGGCAAGCAAGCCTGTGATGCGTTTCACCTCTGTTTCCTCTTTGAGGATGTCGTGGCCGTTGACGGTGGCTGTGCCGCTGGTCGGCTTTATGATGCAGTTCAACAAACGAACGGTAGTCGTCTTGCCCGCCCCGTTTGGACCGAGCAAGCCAAAAGTTTCTCCCTCATAAACTTCGAGGTCGAGCTCATCTACGGCTTTGATCTCGCCTCCCTTACCATAATACTTAGACAACTTGTCTGTACGAATCAAGACCTCCATGCATCATTCCTCTTGGCGCGAGCATGACCATTGTATTGGTTTAAGTCATGCATTCCAAGAATAAAAAGGAAACGTCAGACACTATTGAGCAGCTCTTCTGAACAATAAACTAAAATTCTACTTCTTTCACCAAAGTCTTGGGCGGAGCTGGGCGGGTAGAGGAAGCTGGATGAACTTTCTACCGACGCCTAGCCAGGATAGGGCACGAGCCTCCTAAGCTCGTGGTCGCGGGTTCAAATCCCGTCCCGCCCGCCATTAAAAATGGGCATTTTGAGTTTATTTTTGGCTTATTTTTGGCAAAGAAGTTGTGTAAATCTTGCTTCTTGTTTGCTATGGTTTTTTGTTTCGCAGCAAGGTTTAAATCTTTCGTTTCGCTCTGGATCAAGGACGGTGTTGAATGTGGTTAGGGAGGGTTCATCTCGCAGTTTGGTTATGGCTCTGTTAGGCGAGGGTGAGCCTAAGAGTCATAGGGATATTGTTAGGGAAACGGGGCTTGGTGATTCGGCTGTTTGGGGCGTTTTGTATAGGTGTTGGAAGGGGGGGTCTGTTCTCAGGACGAAGAAGCCTTTGTATGAGTACGAGAGGGTGTTTAAGGGGCGGGCTGGGACTAGCGGTGCCACGAGACCTTACCATTTATACATTTTGAGACCTGAAGGTGAGGATTGTGTTCGAATCTTTGGCTATGAATTTGTGAAATACGATGAGAAATATTTGGATGCGCGTGGTGGGGGGGAGATGAGTAAAGCGCGGATGGTGCTGGATTTCCTTAGGGAGAATTCTGACAGAGCGTGGTTTTCCACCGAGATCGTCAGGGCCTTGAAGGACAGAGGGGTTAGAGTGAGTGATATCATGTCGAACGTTCGCAGGTTTGAGAAGAAAGGCCTGGTGTACGTACGTGGCTATAAGACGGAGGAGAGGCAGACGCCTTTCAAAGAGGGATACCTAATAACATGGATTGATGCTGAAGAGCCGAGGGAAGAGGTCATTGAGGGGGCAATTCAAAAGACCAATAAGGTTTTGGCTGACAGAAGCTCGTCAAGTCCCACTGTTGAAAGGATACATCGTGTACGAGACGTGATTATCGAGCATTCAAAGCTTCGGAGACTTGTCGGTTTTCCTTACGTACAAAACAAGTTGGGTTGTACGGAGTACGAGGCTAAACATGCTGTGAAGAGGGCTTTACAGCTATACAAGGATTTGAGGGAAATCAAGTTGTTCAACAATTATCGCTATTACCATCACACATCTTTGGCTGAGGAGGAACTTCAGGCGGCGATAAAGATGAAGGAGAACTACATACGGATAGCTAAGGGCAGGGACAACCGTGTTGGACACAATTGGGAAGCCGTGGCTGAGTGGTTCATCGACAGCTTCACAACTGGGGCTCGCTTCTGGACGCAGAAACACAGAACAAAGGGAATGGATCCTAGGCGCATCACACTACACTTGATTAGAGGTGTTGGGGGTAGGAGAGGAGCTGCTGAGGTTGATCGTGTGTGGGAAGTCACGCCAGGGGTGTTTGCGCCGCCCGTAACCTATGTGCTTTCATGCAAGTGGGGGCTGATAAGTAAAGACGATGTTGATGATTTTCTAGAAGTTCTACGTTGGAGCAAGGAGTTTGGAGTGAACACGCCAGATGGGAGGCAAATAAAACAGGGAGTGGTTGGAGTGTTCGCTGGAAGCGCCTTTAACCCTAGGGAAAACGTTCAACTCAAAGATGAAAGCAAGATAAGCTTGGCTTCTTATGCGGCACGTATGAACATCCAACTATTGAAGGCAGCCGACTTTAATGGCAAGTTGCATGAGAGAGGGTGTCCGGCCAAAGTCACCGTTCAGAAAACATGCGAGATAGCCAGAGACGAAGGGGAGGTGCGTGAAATCCTCGATGCTGTCTGGGAAAACACAGTGAGAAGCGAGGAGATCTTGGCAAGTGTGATCGAGAAAAATAGGGAAGTCTACGAGTTTGAGAAAATGCTTGAGGAAACAAAGGGGTAAGTAGGCTTGCATACATGCGCGCGCTTATTCTTATAGAAGTGGAGTGCTGTTCCGATTATCTGCTCCACTAGAATTTATCGTCTCCGTAGCTTATGAGGACTATGTAGAGGATATCGGGGGATATCTCTATAATTCTCTGGATATGCTATGGTTCACTTGTGTTCCGGTGCGACTGACTTCTTTCAGGATATGAGTCACTTACGAAAGCAAGTGAGTCATAGCCACAGTTAATCTTAAACGTTGACACGCCTTAATTTTAAATGAGCATGAATGTTCCCAAGAACATATGAATGGAGGTTTAATTCTGGCGCGCACGCGCGATCATGTTCGGTGACTTCAATCGATTATCTTCGGTCATCGCCTACTGGAACTTAATCATAGGCACGTCTTAAAATTCTTGGTCCATGTTTTCCAGTTTTTTGCAGTCTCAAGATTTCGTGCTCTTGCAAATTCAGAGATCTCAAAGAGCGCGCCCTATGGAAACCGGGGAGTAGGGATGGAAACAATTGGTGGAACGGACCTATACCAAAGATGCGTACAAGTTGAAAGTGCGTGTTAACACTGTGATTTCAGGTGAACCAGCGAGAATACTGCTTGAACTGAAAAGTAGAGGAATCGTTCTGTCTAACACTGACGCCGTGGCGCAGGGACTGTTAGCACTTGACGAGAGGGTTCTTGAGAGGGACTTGGCGAAGGCAAGGCTCCGAGCTCTAGAGAAAGCTATTGACAGAGGAAGGAATGATGAAACATGAAAAGGAAGTTGAAATGGGTTGAAGCCAAGAAACTTCATCCGTCTTCAATCCTACCAAAGCGTGACCACGATCCTAGGATTTCGGAGTCTGTTGAAAAATACAGAATACAACAGCCGATCATTGTACGTCCCCTTCCTGGTAGTGAAGAAGAATTCGAAATCATAGATGGACACGGAAGGGTTGAGGCTTTGGATGGTGACGTCAAAGTGTTAGTTGACATAAGGTATGATCTGAAGAACGTTGACGTTTTCAAGATCAGTGAAACAACCTTTCAGAGAAACGACAGAACAACCTATGAAATGGCCCTCTTCTACAAATCGTGGGTAGAGGCCGTAATCAAGGAAACCGGGGAGGAACGGGGAGCCCAAAAAAGGGTTGCAGAAGAAGCAAAACTCAGCGAATCTGAAGTGTCGCATTACCTTTCCATAAGCAGGCTCTTCGAAAGGCCGCAATTGCAGAATTTTCCGGAAAGAAACTTCAATGCATTGAAGAATCAAGGAGTCAACAAGTTATACGTCCTCGCAAATGTGGAAGATGAGTCGGTGATGATGGAGATTGCACAGAAAATGTCTGAAGACCCATACATAACTCTCGAAGCCCTCAAAAACCTTGTTGAGACGCTTACGGAAGATAGGCAGATTCAAAGATTGCTTGAGGAAGACGAAGAAGAGGAGGAAATTGAAAGCAACACAGCAACTCAGCTGACAGAAGCTGCTCAAGAATTGGAGTTAGCCTTAAACGAAACTACGAAGACGTTGTCTCTCTTGACATCAAGAATAACTGGAGACCCATACAGATTCTTCTCTTCAGATGCCCCTAGAAGACTCCAAAGAATGCTGAAGGCGCTAAAAAGGATAGAGAAAGAAGCGAACAAGCTCATCAGTCAAAGCAGGTAAGACGTGCTTGCTCTAATCTAGTTTAAATTCAAGATCTGGAAAGCGTGAGTAGAATGAGTGAAAAAGATCGGCATAAAAAGAATCGAGAAGAATGGTTGAATATGGAGCCTGTAAGGAGACGGAACATTATCGCTGTGCCCGCAGAGAAGCTTCACCTGTCCACAATTTTGCCAAGAAGAGACTCAATTGATGATGAAATTTTGAAATCCGTTAAGAGTGTAGGATTTCTCATGCCACTGATTGTTCGTCCTCTCAAAGAAAATCCAGAAGAATACGAAATTGTTGATGGCTCCATAAGGAGATTAGCCTTCAGAAACGACCAATATGTTGTCGTTGTGGTACTGTACGGTTACGACGACTCCGAGGTGTTTAGAATACGTCAAGCTACCTTCAGGAGAAGACCGCTAACAACCTATGAAAAAGCAGAACTCTACAGCCAATGGGTTCGGACCGTGGCTAGGGAAAGGCGCGTGCAAGAATGGGACGAAAGGGGGGCTCAAGCCTGGGTTGCCCGGCTAGCCGAAATGAGGGAGGGAGAAATTTCCCAGTACATGGCCATCTACAAAATGTTCACGAAGCTACAAACTGTGCCAAGATCAGCAGCCATTAGTCTTGATGCATTGAAGAATCAGAGCATCAACAAACTCTATGAGCTTTCCAAACTCATAGGAAACCCAGCTCTATCACAGGTCGCCCAAGAACTCGCGCAGCACCCGAACATGCCGATACGAAAGCTTAGACACAAGGTAAGAGAGAAAATCGCAACTGGAAAACCTCCTAGGCGACATGCTAATGCCCGCGCATAAACTACCATATCAGAACAAGTCAAAAGTTCCCGCCAACCCTACTAGTTCAACCAGCAAAACTTCTCCTAGAAAATTTGACTAACTAGCAGAATCACAAATTTCCAAGAACACCAAGATTGCTTGATGCGTCAAAGATTTCGATCTTAAAATCCCTTAGAAGTTTTTAGCGGTCAACTAGATATACCACTAAAAAGGCTCCAGAACACTATTTTTTCACTAAATATCGGTTTGAACTTAAAAGTATTAAGCGAACGCTCTAACCAAAAAACCGAGAAATGCTCATGAAATGAGTTGAGAACCGAGCTATGAAGACGCTTTCTGGTTTAAGGCTCAAAAAATCGTACCACAAATTTGGAACAAACGTCTAGCCACGCCAGCGCCCATACCTTTGAAGGTTAGTAGATAAACGGAGAAACGGTATAATAGAACACCGAACTTTTTCATTTAGGTGGGATTCTTTTGTTCAGAAAACGTGAAAAACCTCTTGTTCGCATTGAAAGGAAACCGGAGAGTGTTGAGGCCGATAGAAAGGTGGAGAGAGAGAAGGAAAAAAATTCTAAATCTTTTGTTTTATCCAGATCTTGGGCTGCGCGTCGAGCTTGGAGACGAAAAGATTGACAAAGAAGTCTATGGGTACGGACCAACACAAGATTTCGTTGAAGTAGCAGAAAATAAGCTGGTTTTCAAATAGAAAACACAATTCTTGGAATAGAAGAACATTCGATATTGATAGAGGTGCAAACAAGGCTTCGACGAGGGAAAAAGCATGCAACCTCACTAGAAAGTGAGCACGCGCCACAAGTATATTTATAAAAATTTCATATAACATCTGTAAAGGCAAATGATAAAATTTCACAGATACATATTTGGCAAGCCGCGATATCGCGCGTTCAACGTTTAGAGCTTTCATTCAGTTGGAACATAATTCTCATAATAGTCTTAGCAGGTGTACTTTGTTCCGTAACTTGGTGCGATGTATATGAACACATCGTCAGCGTCACAATCGTCGTCATCATCAAAGTCACACTGCTTATTGAATCCGAGTTGCCCAAGGCTTTTTCCGTAGGCCGGCGCCACGTAGGAAAACACGTCGTCGGCGTCGCAGTCACCGTCGTTGTCCACATCACCACTCATCTTAATCTTCACCCAGCTGTAGCCTTCATTGTTGGCAGGGTTGGGGTCTACAGCGCCTATGAGCGTGGCGTTGGCCTTTGGAAGGATAAGCGTAGAATGTGGAATCTATTTCAGCTGTTTTGTCTCCAAAGTAGATGGCGGCAACGGATCTTTTGAATATGTTCTTTTTGCTTAACCAGTATTCCGCTAAACAATTACCACCACCAAGTTTGAGATAAAGAAACTTTTCTATCCTCGACACATACGAAACCTTAAATTTTGTATACTTCTTATGTGCAAGCGTATTTATTTTTGCCTAACTCTACACTTTGAATACAGTTCTCTTACTTTCAGAAGGATTAAAAGAGTGCTTGTTGCCAAAATCAAGAAAGCTGGTATGGTATAGCCTCTGCTTAACACAAGGAAACCGCCGCCTAATGTGCATATGCCCATAATTAAATACAAAGCTACTAACCACACAGGCCTGCGTTGGGCATCCCCGGGAGTTGGTATAAGTGCTGTCCCCGCACTCAAAAATAAGGCGTTCTCAGGTGACGCAAAAAAGGCTGGAATTAGAGGTACCTTGAACACATGGTAAGCTACGAAAGAGATAACGGTAATCGAACAATAGGCTATCCAGATACAGATTCCGATTTCTGTAACAAATTTTCTATCCACTTTCAAGTTCCTCGGACACCCTCTCAATTCTCTGCGCGCACTTTTCGTAGAATTCTTCAGGAGTAGCGATTTCTGAGTCTTCAATATCTGTTCCAATTTCATCGCTTGCGGTAATTCCAGACGGCCCTTCATGAAGTTTTAAGACCTCTATTGGCTTGTTATACTTAGCGAACGCGTAAGCATAAACACCATTAGGAACCCTTGTGCTTGGGGACAAAGTATTATGCCATAATCCACTTTGAATCTACATTGCCTCATATACTCCGCAAGTTGGTGCACGTGTTTATTCCTTAACACTGGCACATCCTCGACTTCAACATATACGATCTCTTCAGGTCTCTCTTTTCTAATGAAATCTCTAATCAAGACAAAAGCTGGCCTATGCCCACCAAGGTCTAATTGTGGATTTATCTCCCAACCTTCCGAAGCAGAATACTGTTCTCTGAGGTATTTCTCAGCTTTTCGTTCCCAAGATGTCCGTGACATTTTTTCACCCAGACCCGCCTTAGCAAATGGATTTTCCAACAACACTTCTTAACGAAACATTACTTCCCAACAACTAAAGCATATCGCAAACTTCGATTTCCTTCAAACTCTTCCTAAAACCATCGAACCAGACCGAAAGAAAACAACAGAAGACAAAATTTAAACAAACGACACAAAAAGTGTTCCAGCTAGGGATACCAAAAGTCCAAACACAAATAGGGCAATACAGATACAACAGACGGAATGAACATAACCCGATAGTAGATGTGCAACAGTAGTATAGCTATTCCAAAAATGCTAATCAAACTTCCTATGACAACAATGACTATTCTCAGTAAAAGGCTAGTTTTCGACATGCTACCTTCTGCTTCTAGAATGTAGAAGTTTGTTTCTTAAATCTGTACAATGCATACCTTTTAATACTTTCGTTGCCTCATGCTATTAACAAGACTAGTATTGCCTTCTCCACATGCAACCTATTTTCAGCCTGATCAAAAACTATGGATTGAGGACCATCAATAACCTCGTTGGTTACTTCTAGGCCGCGACTAGCAGGGAGGCAATGCATAAAAACCGCATTCTTTGCCGCCTTGCCCATTAGACGCATATTTACTTGGTAAGGAGTGAACGCTTTCCTCCTCTCTTCAGCCTCCTCTTCTTGACCAATCCACCACCATAGGTCAGTGTAAACCACATTCGCATCACGGACCGCCTCATCAATATTTTCAGTCAACGTAGGAGCAACACCCAATTCTTCAACATTCTTCTCCACCATTTTCATGACAAGTTCTTTAGGCCAATACTTTCTTGGACCACAGAAAGTGAAGTTCATTCCAAGCCTTGAGGTTAAAATCAGAAGTGAATTCGCAACATTCGTGGCGTCACCAAAGAAAACAACCTTAATGTCGCTTAAATCTCCAAAGCGCTCCCACATTGTGTAAACATCAGTTAACGCTTGAACCGGATGGAACCAATCAGTCAACCCATTAATCACAGGAACTGAAGCATGTTTAGCGAGTTCAACTAGGGTTTCATGTTTGAGGAGCCTCGCCATTATGGCGTTAACATATCTGCTCAAGACTCTAGCAGTGTCACCTACAGTTTCTCGTCCAGGTAAATGAATTTCTCCTGGACGCATGTATAAGGCATGTCCACCCAGCTGACTCATGGCGACTTCAAAAGAAACTCTAGTTCTTGTAGACGGCTCTTCAAAAATCATTCCCAAGTTTTTTCCATCGAGAAGCTTCTGTTTCTCACCTCTATAGTAGACGTGTTTCATCTCTTTCGCTGTCTCGAAGATTAGCCATACCTCTCTTGGAGTCAAATCTTGGCATGTCAAGATGTCCTTTCGCGATAACCTCCTCATCGTTTTTTCCTCTTACGGGTTAATACGTCGTAACAGGGGCATCGTCATACATCTTGGACCTCCGGCGCCGCCGATGAGTTCCGGCATTTTAAAGCTAATCACATCTATGCCACGTTTCTCCAGCTCTCTTCGGGTGTAAACGTTCGTTTCTTCACCATCTATGAAAAGTATTTTTCCAGGACCCAAGCACAACCAATTAGTAGCTAGAGTGCGGCGTTCCTCCTTAGGAACACGCACTATGTCAAAGCCCTTCTCCTTAACGAGGTTAATGAAGCCTGCAGGAACTGCTTCAAGATACACGGCTGCAACAGTCCTTGAAGCTATATTGAAGACTCCGTCAAGGTGCATAACATCTGAACGAAGTGGCACTGGAACAACATGATCTACGACCCAGTTTTCTAAAACGGCCTTAATTTGATTGTATGCAGCCTCGTTTGTTCGATAACCATTTCCGATCAGCAAGGTTTTCTCATCTAGGTACATGGCATCGCCGCCTTCCATCTTTCCAAGTCCGTAAACCTTGAATATTATTGGAATGTCCAGTTCGAGGAGTTTCCTCATTGTAAAAAATTCCTCGTACATCCTTGGGGGATCATTGTTTGCGATAACTGCCCCGTAGGGGGTCATAAAACCGTGATCTCGTGTGTAGGCTTGATTAGGAGGAAAAATCGTGGGGTTTTCTTCACTTGGGGTATGCAGAAGTATTATGTCTGCTCCAGCTTCTCGTTTTATTAATTTAATCATGTTATCATATTCTGGCAGAGCCTTGTCAAGATTGGGCTTTCTTATCATAAGCCATTTTTTCCACGGATCTTTTTCATCAACTAATTCTATCTCAGGTCCAGGCTTGTGCACCAAGACAGCCTTCAGGTAATCAGTTTCGCTATTTAAGCCATAATCGACTTTTTCACGTGGGAAAAGCGAGCTCTTACTTTTTTCATACGTTTTAATCAATTCCAAAATTTCTTCAGGGGATTTTTTTTGAGCTCCTCAATAGGTTTCTCGAAACTTTGCTCAACAATCTTTCTGAAAGAAGCCACTATGGAAGTTTCAGAGTTGTTCAAACGCCCATCCTGCTCCTATTCTTTCGTGAATGTACGCGTTAAGTGTTCATAAGACTTTTATAATTTTTCTCCCAAGAAATCCAACATTCCCTCTATTATTAGGATTTAGCAAAAACTTTCAGAACAAATCTCGGAGTCCTTTGCTATTAAGTGCTAATTTCGGTAGATAAGGGTGCCTGTTTTTCCTTCAAGCGCTTCAACAGCTTTGTCCACTGAGGTAATTATTGCTTTCTCTCCGCCCCATTCAAGGAACCGTATACACGCTTTAACCTTTGGTCCCATGCTTCCTGGAAGAAAATGGCCCTTTTCCAAGTACTTCTTCGCTTCAGCAAGAGTCATTTTGTCTATGTCTTCTTCGTTAGGCTTGCCGAAGTTCAACTTCACTTTCTCTACATCGGTCAGAATTAGAAACACGTTTGCATTAACAACTTCAGCCAGCTTTTCACCAGCCAGATCTTTGTCTATTACTGCTTCAACACCTTTGTAACGTCCATACTCGTCAAGTATTACGGGTATACCTCCGCCTCCAGAGGCAATGACGATGACACCGGCGGCAACTAATTTTCTGATAGCCAATTTCTCAACGTTAGCTATCGGATCCGGAGAAGGAACTACTCTTCTCCAGACGTTTTCTCCTACTGGTTTAACCTTCTTGATAACATATTCTGGATGTTCGCTTTTGATCCTCACAGCTTCTTCTTCTGTGAAGAAGTTGCCCACCGGTTTTGATGCAGTCTCGCCAAAGAATTCTGGATCATCCTTGTCTACCAATACTTGGTTTACTACGGCACAGACCGGCGTCTTTATTCCCTCACCTCTTAGGCAGTTCATTAACGTCTGCTGTAGCATGTAGCCGATCTGTCCTTGCGTCATCGCTCCAACTATGTCCAGAGTTTGAGGAGGCACAGCGTGTTTAGCTTCCTCTTGTTGCACCATGAGGTTACCGGCCTGCGGACCGTTACCGTGCATTATTACCAATTTGTCGTTCTTTTTCATCTTCTTCACTATCTTCGCTAAAAGTTTGCAAGTTATCAAGCAGTTTCTGAACTGTCCCTCCGGGGTTCCTTTCTCGTCTGCTTGCTTAATGGCATTGCCACCCAGAGCAACCAAGATTCTCAGAGTCATTTGCCATTTCTCCAATCCGATTGAAGATAGGCATATAGACATAGAATTGAATAAATATTTTATTGCCTTTTCAAACAGTAGCTTATTACCGGGTTGTAGTTTTTGTGCCATAACAACGATTGTATATCAAAGAGACGAGGAGGATTCGCTTTCCGCCGCGTCCCGAATCAGGTCTTGCGCTTTTTCTCTCTCCATTCGTCAAAAACCTGTGAGATCAGATAGTTATGAGGTAGAAAGGTGTGGTGACGGCGCCTCACTCGGTTCCTTAGAGGTTTCGAGGGCCGTCGCAAATCACACACCGATTGGTTTTTTATTGCTTTTTAGTGAGTAAGACTAAGATTGCTTTTTGTGTGTGTAACCTGTTCTCTGCTTGATCGTATACGACGGAGTGGGGGCCATCTATGACCGCGTCAGTAATTTCTAGTCCTCGATAAGCTGGTAGGCAGTGCATGACTATTACGTCTGGCTTTGCCCGTTCAACAAGTTTTGTGTTCACCTGGTATGGTGGAAACATTACCATTCGTTCTCTTCTGGCCTCTGGGCCAGATTCGAAACTGTATTGGTAGAAAGCATAAATAACGTCCGCGTCCTTTACGGCCTTTTGAGGATCGTGTTCTATCTCAATTTTTGTCCCTGTTTCTTTGGCATCCTCTAAAGCCCATTCCCAAGGTTTTCCACTCGGCATGAACCTATTCATTTCAGGACAGCTTGCTGTCACGTTTATTCCCATCTTAGCACAGCCCATCATCAGGTCGTTTATCACATTTGCTCCGTCTTGTTGTGGTCCAAGGTCTCCTACAATAGCCAATTTTAGTCCTTTGAATTTTCCTTTCTTCTCTAGGATTGTGAATAGATCTGTCAACCCTTGGCATGGATGGAAACTAGGCGTCATGCCATCTATGACAGGGACATCAGAATATTTAATCAGCGCCTCCAGTGTTTCATCTTTCGTTGCTCTGCACATTATAACGTTCACATACCTACTCAGTACCTTAGCTGTGTCCTTAATGCCTTCTATCTCTCCAAGCCATGTATCTGCAATGAACCCTGCGAGTTTCTTGAACTCCTCAGGAAAGGCATCTTTAGGTGGGCATTTTATGAAGATTGCGTGGCCGCCAAGCTGAGCCATTGCTGTTTCAAACGAGTTTCTAGTTCTAAGCGATGGCAATTCGAAAAGCATTGCAAGAGTTTTTCCTTCCAAGGCGTGAGCGTATTTTTCTGGTTTTTGCTTAATATCCTTAGCTAATTCTAGGATAGTTTCTATCTCATCTCTGGATAGAAAATGAAGCGAGCGCAGATGTTTAACCAATTTATCACGCTCCTTTTCTAAGTATTTATAGCGTTAATAGCCGTTAGCGTATGTAAAGTTTACTTTATAAAGTTTCTTTTCTCCATAACGGCACCTTTATGTGGGCGTAAAATTACTAGCTAGCTCTGTTACTTTTCACTGCTGCAGAAATCGACGGCAGTAGCTGCAAAGACTTTCGTGGCTAAAACCATCTCATCGATGTTTACGTACTGGTAATGTCTCACACCAGGCTCGTGAATCCAACCGCCAGTAGGCCCAATGCACACGGCTGGTATACCGTTCGCATATAAAATCGTATGATCGCTGGGAACTATTGACGGCACTCCGACGCTTCTTATTTCATTACCCGTCACTCTCTTATAATTCCTTTTAATCGCTTGTATTATAGGCATATCGACAGGAGCATCTATCGGCGGCATATACGTGTCAGCTGTGTAATATTTAGGGTCTGGTGGAAACTCTATCTCGTACATGATGTCCGGATCTTCCTCCCTCAGCTTCTCGATCGTCCTCTTCACGTCCTTGAGGACCGTGTCCGGGGTTTGTCCGGGAACTGTGATGACATCGATGAGTGCTGTGCAGAAGTCCACGGTCATGTAGTGGCTCCTCGTGCTATGGTCTCTACCTCGACCCGCTCTTATCGCTCCACAATAGACTCTGGGTGCCCCTGGTACCTTAGACCACGGTTTGTAGGTCATTTTCATCTTATCGAGCGCGTCGAGTATCTTGAACATCTTCTGTAAAGCGTCAATTGCTTGTCCCTCGCCACCAAGCAAACGCGCAAATCTTCCTTTGGTATTTATGGCAAAATCGACCATACCACACGTCATTGTGTTAATGTCGTGACAACAATACGGCTCTGGAACTATCGCCGCATCAGCGGTGACGCCTTTATTAATTAGGTGCACCGTTCCTGTTCCAGACCGGAGTTCCCCTACAACTGGGCAAACTATTATGTCGCCTTTTAACTTGACACCCACTTTCCTCACGGCTTCGGCTGCCATTATCATCGCAGCAACACCTCCCTTCATGTTAAGTAAACCCCAGCCTTCAAGCCTGTTGCCCGCTCTCTTTGGCGTCCACGGGTCCTTACAATCGAGAAATAGTGGCTCGACGTCCATGTGACCGTTAAACATTAGATCTTTCCCACCGCCGAATCCCCTAAGGCGAGCTACGGGCTGAAAGTTTCCCTTGTGGGGTGGTACCTCCTGCATTTCTACTTCATACCCTCTTTCCTCGAAAAACTTCTGAAGCCACCTCGCAAGAGCTGTTTCCTCCCCTGTAAAACTAGGAATGCGCGTGATGTCACTCGCGAATGAGACGACTTCTTCCTCCTTAACAGAATCCACAACTCTAGTGATTAATTCTTCAATTCCTTTCATATACAACCCCGAGAGCTTGTTTACGAGTGAGCATTCTATATTTAAAACTTCCGTAGAAGTGGATACCCACATGATCAAGCACATCCCCTAGGCTAAAGTGAAGGATTAAAAAAGATTTTGCGCGTATCCCTAAATTTTAGTGAGTTTTCCAAAGCCAGCTTCAAAAAGTGTCGCCCATAAGTTGTTCGAGTTTTTGTCTGGTTTAACAGCAACTGTTGCTTTGGCAAATAAATTGCAAAACGAGGTTCTGATTCTAGTGCATGCTTTTCAGGTCTTCTTTCACCCAGATTGAGAATCCTTCAAATTTGTAGTCCCATATTTTTACGCCTGTGTAAGTACAAACTCCTGGACTGAAGGTTGCCTTTTCTGCTTTAATGCTCCGCAGGGCTTTCGCCAATCTGACTAAGTATTCACTTTCAGCATAAGGTTGACGCTTTGAATCATCGTGTGAGGGACGCAAAACGCTGATAGACGGTGCCAGTGAGGCTAGATAGTCGGCTGTTCGGGAGTAAGCGAGAAAGTCAGATTCCGGAAAATGAGCGAAAAGAGAACTTAGATAAAACGTGTCTCCCGTGAACAACTCCCTACTCTGCGTGTCTAGTAGGCATATGCTGCCTGGAGAGTGACCCGGGGAATGAAGCACTTTGAGCGCCCTGTCTCCTAGATCGATCAATTCCTCGTGTTTAAGCAGGTGGGTTGGCTTGCTCGGAAAAATCTGGTAGGATTTCGGATCGAACCCTTCTGGTAAGGGTCTATAAAGAAGCTCCTGACTCAGCTCACTCTTCAACTCTTCAATAGTTAGCGCGAGTCCTTTTGGTAGAGGTAAAGGCTCCTCTTCAACGGTTATTCCCTTCTCCAACCTCTCAATTTCCACCTCGTTGTCAAAAACAGCAATCTCGTCGAATTGATGGTTGCCTCCTACGTGATCGAAATGGGTATGAGAGTTCACTACGGAAACCTTCAGGCGAGTAAGATGTTCAATAACCTTTTTAATGTCTCCAATGCCCATTCCGGTGTCGAGCAGAACAGCTTTGTTTTGGCCTTCAATCAAATAGGATACGCTCCCCTCCCAATGCCCGGGCTCGCAAATCGCAAAAGTTCCCTCCGAGACTTTGTAAACTTCGAACCACGACTGAAAATTTCCTATCTTCTGCGGTAATGAAAAGTTTGCTTGCATGAATCTAAACACCGTCTCTATTTTATTGTGGATGTGAAATAAAAAATTCGTGGTGCACGCACTGTGAAAAGATTAAAATCTCCAAAAACTCATAAAAACGAATGAAAAACGAGGATGTCATGGAGGGAATTTTTAAGTTGAGACTTCAGCAGAAAGTAGCTATAATTACTGGCGCGGGATCTGGAATTGGCCGTGCAACGGCAATACTTTTTGCTCAAGAAGGAGCGAGAGTAGTTGTTGCTGATGTCAACGCAAGTTTGGGTTCAGAGACAGCCACTCAAATATCCGAAAACGGCGGCGAGTCGATATCTGTAGAAGTCGACGTATCACGAGAACTCGATGTGAGAGACATGATTAAAACCACCCTGAAAGAATTTGGAAAGCTCAATGTTTTGTTTAACAACGCTGGAATTCGTGGCCCTTCAGGTCCTATTTGGAGAACTAGCGAAAGTGAATGGAATCGTCTTTTTGACGTGAACTTGAAGGCAATTTTTTACGGCTGTAAGTATGCAATTCCTGTTATGAAGAAGAATGGAGGGTCGATCATCAATACATCTTCTGAGTTGGCGCTTGTTGGCTCCCAAGAGGCCCCTGTGTACTCAGCTTCAAAGGGAGGCGTAATCGCTTTAACGAAATCGTTGGCTCTGCAGTGTGCTCCCTATAAGATCCGTGTGAATTGTATATGCCCAGGACCAACAATGACGCCTTTACTCAAATCAGGATGGCGGGAAGAAGAATTGCAAAAAATGGCGAAAGACATACCACTTGGAAGACTAGGAGAGCCATTGGACATGGCATGCGCTGCCCTTTACTTAGCTTCAGACGAATCGGTGTTCATGACTGGAGCATCGCTTGTCGTAGATGGTGGCGCAACATTAGCCTGGGGGCTCAAATAGGCGGTGTTCATGACCGGGATTCCGACAGAATGGGGGACTCATTATGTTAGTTGCAGTTTGTTTTAACGGTGGGTGCTATTGATACGCACGCGTATTTGTGAATTTGTTGTCTCTTATTCCATTGGTGTCGGTATCCACCACTCTTCTCCGCGGACAGTGGTGACGTACTCCGGCCATCTTAGATCAACTGGGGGTTTAAAATCTGATGGTAGGAGCGGTGCAACCCACTTGGAGCCTCTGACGTCGCCTCCAGTCCTCTCCTTGAACTCCGCCCTCGCCTTTTCCAGCTCCACGGGTTTAGTAAGAAGATCGACAAGCGTAGCTCCAATGGTCTTGCCAGCCGTGAAAATCATGGGGTCAACAGTGCTTCGTATACCGCTCATGGCGTTCCAGGTCCAGTCGGGATAAGTGAAGCCTGGAACGGGTTTCAGTTGAGCCATGGCTGTGTAGAATCTTACGGTGGGAGCGTGCCAGGTGTATTCTACGTAGTCGTCGGAAGTGAAGTTAAGCTGCCACGAGGGAAGCCCTTTTCTGATCTCTGCTTCAGTCTGTTGGGGTGATGTTAGTGTTTGACACGCCTCGGTGAATGGCTCTTCCATGGGTTGAAGGCCGAGGTTCTTCTGAATCTGTCTGCCCACGGTCTTGGCATCCTCCATGTATTTTGGGGGGCCGACGAGCTTAAGGTTCTTGTAAGTGAGTTCTGCCATGGCATGGTTTGTTAAGCCTACCCGCGTCTTTGTGATCCAGCGAGTTGAAAGCCTGCACCGCGTTACTTCGGCCACGTGTTTGGCATTGTTCTCCAACACCTTGTAGATTTGCTGCTGCATGGGGAGAGTTGGAGAGCGCCAACAATATTGGATCTGACTGATGCGCGGTGGCAGGTTATCTGAAGTGCACTGTCCTGCGATCATGATGAACTCGTTCAGCGACCATAAGCCACTGTAGGGCAGCATAGCCTCCTTTGTGTATTTTGTAATGGTGTACATCATACAGACGGCGTCGATGGCGCCTGGACACCTAGCCGCAGCGTGAGGATTCCCCGGGTAAGTAAGCAGTTCTTCCCCTATCCACTTCTCGGGATCAATACACTCGAAAGTGAACGCAACGCTCCAGTAGGACCCACATTGGGTATCCCAAAGTACGGTGTTTTGCATTTCACTGTAACCCGGATGATAGCTTATGAAAGCGTCAAAGCCGTCGTAATAGCCTTTCGCGGCGTGAACAGGCTTGGAACCGCAAACCTTCTCAGCAGGCTCACCAAAGAACTTTAATGTTCCTTTCAGGTTGTGCTTCACCATGGCCTCCTTGGCGGCCAGAACGCCAGCAAGAGCGGCTACGCCTAAGCCGGAGTGAGGGTCAGTGTGGCCCGGAGCCCAAGGATGGAGACCGTCTCGCGGAGCCCTGTAGGGCACGGCCTTCTGGGAGTTTCCCGGCACCGCATCGTATTCAGCATAGGTCCCTAGGACTGGTTTACCCTCACCCCATGTGGCTAGGAAGGCGGTGGGCATGCCACCGGTTCCCTCCACAACCTCGAAGCCCATCTTCCTCAGAAGGTCGCAGTAGGCATTGGCAGACTTATACTCCCGCCAAGCCGTTTCAGCATAATTCCATATGAGCTGATGGAAGTCGGAGATTTTCTTCTCGTTGGCAGAAACCCAATCAATCGCTGTTCTCTTCTCCTTAGAAATTTCGTTCATTTTCAAATTTCTCCTTGCAAATGTGTACGGATGCTCTTTGTTTATATGTCCTTTGTTTGCGCACGAGTTCGGAGTTCAAGCCTCTAGTACTCGTTTAACTGTACAGAGTGTTTCTCCTGATTTTCTATGGTTTCTGTAATGTCGTCTTTTGTGTGTGCAACGGACACGTACCACTCGTCTAGAAGACCAAGTGCCATGGAATGACGGCATTGTTCAACATGTTAAACCAGAATTCCTGCGTCTTTTCAAGGTCAGTAGTTGCTGCGGTCCTGTAGTCTGTAGGTTCCACATCTGTGAAGAATGTGTATCCAAGAGGACCTATGCCACTTACCTTTGCGCCTTTTAACAATCCGTTGCCTCGATCAGTTATGTATCTGTGAAAAAAAGCTACACTGCTGGTGGTGTCACTGGATATAGGGGAGAAGACATCAACGATCTTATAAAACAAATGATCTAGTGAGAGTCTTCAGTTTAGTTGATGTTACCTAAAAATCTTTGTGACTGTTAATCTGTTTTTCTCGTAGGCTAGCTGGTTGTTAAATAGCTCTCTTAAGTAAGAAACTACTCGGGGTTCGTGGGCGTTGCTGTTGAGGAAGAAGAGGGCGGTTACCGTTTGGGGGAAGAGCATATTCAATGCATGATGCAGGAAGACGTACGTTTTTTCTTGGCCCATTGATATCAAGAGTTCGGAGAGGTTGCCAAAAACCAAACAGACGTTTGCGAGGCTGTGAGCTTCTAAGACTTTGTTGAGGGAGTCCAAAATCAGGGCTGGGTTGTCGGCGGGCAAAATTATCTCATTCTCAGAAGGCGACTGTGTGGTGGAGGTCGAGATCGATGTTGAGATGAGTTTAACTGCAGGATATTTAGTTAGGCGCGAGCGGATGGTGCTTGTATTGGACGTAAAGACAAAAACGGGCTCAACGTTCGCCATGGCCTCTCTTGCCAAACTCTCAATGATCTCCTCATAGTCGGAGACAGGATCAAATTCCAGCAGGATCTTACGGCCAAGCAGCTGCTTATGATCTATGCCTATTGACCTAGAGAACGAGTTAATGTCTTCGAGGAAGTCGATAAATTTTACAGTCGATATGGTTCCTTTGCCAAAGGCCTTCAGGAGCTCAGTAGTTTGCGCCTCTGTCATACCTCCTACGTTGATAGCGGTGACGTCCATGATGCAAGGTTTGAACACCATACCATCAGTGCCTGAAAAGGACCATCCGGATTCTGTCCATATGGGATCGTTCCAGTAGTCTAAGTATATCTGCCATTGACCGTTAAGGAAAGAGAAATCGGCCACATCGGCAAGCATCCTTGCATGTTTATATCCTTTCCTCTCCAATCCAGACCACAAATCTAGAGTGTCCTTAACCACCTTGTTTTTGTCAAATCTGCCATTCGACATATATTCAGTTAGACTTCTCATATGCAAGCTGCCCTTCTTTTCATATTTGTTAACGTCAACCCCATGTTTGGTAAGGGCAGACCTTACGGTTTCACTTTCTTCATCTGGGTAGGTATAGTCGACAAGGTCGCCGTTCTCAAGTCCTTCCTTAAACCAAGCTGAAAAGATCTTCATTTTATCCGTCGCTGAAGTGTACGTCAGAATAGCTGACTCTCCTTCTCTTATGTTGAGGACGGACTCAGTCTTGGTTAGACGAGACTCGATAAGCCTTTTACTTCGCAATTGTGAAATAAGCGAAGCCATAAAATATCAACCTCAACGATCGTGTTCATTTAGTATCTGTTCATTTAGTATTATATCTTAATATTTAATAAACCTTTTTACGCAGGCTATACTCATTTATAAGAGTTATGAAGCACACTACATACTTCGAGTAACTATGTTAACCCAGCATGAAAAACCTGTGCCGATTTGAAAAACCTAAGCATATGTATGTTGATAGATGGACAAAGGTTTATATAGAAAAAAGGAGGGATGTTACGCGCGCTTACGCACGCGCATTCCGGTCTTCTTCGTGTTTTGGCGGTTGTGAAAGTGTCTCTACTTTTACACAGCTGGTTGTTGCTGGGTTATGCAGTGTATTTCTCCACCAAAGGTTATGAGGAGGCTGCAGTCCAAACCGACAATCGTTCTTGTTGGAAACAAGCTTTGATAGATGCTTATAGCTTCGGCGTCTCTCGGGTCACCGTACTGGGGTACAAGTACCACGTTGTTTCCGATGTAGAAGTTTATATAGTGTGGCAGAATCGGTAACCCATAGGCATATATGAGATTCTGCGCCACTGGGACTTTAACGATGTTGAAGGGATTTCCATTCTGGTCTACGGAGTTGACCAGTATGTTATAGTTGTTCACGATCACGTCGTAGTCCGGACCCGTGGGGTCGGGCTGCCAATTGCACACTATAGTATTTTCATTGACAAATTTAGCCAAGGTGTCGATGTGCCCGTATGTCCAGGTGTCACCCGTTAGGTAGCCTTCAAGCCAGATGACATTGGTGACGCCGATATACGCTTCGAACACAGCTTCCCATTCTGCTCTGGTCAGGATCGTCTCGCGTATGATTGGATTGCGCAACGATTCCGAGGTCATAAGGGTTCCTAGGCCGTTAACGTCGATCGCACCGCCCTCCATGACAGCATCGATATAGCTGTAGTAATCCTGGCCGACGAGTTGGGCAATCTCACGGGGTGCCTCGTCGTTGTCTTCCCAACTAAGGGATTGTTGTCCCCACCCATCGAATTTCCAATCAACGATAGCTTGTGTGACGCCGTTGTCGATCCATGTTGGACCGAAGTCTCTAATCCATATGTCGTCAGCCGGAATGATATGGAAGAACACATTTGTTAGGGGCACCCCCGCCATGCGCATCATTCTTTTCACGGCGGCCTCTTGTTGTGCATTATCCACTAGGACATGGACTTCTTCCCCTTCCTGTAGGTGGTCTATGATTTGAACCTGTAACCCCCTTATCTCCTCCTCCTGCCAACGATGTCCCCAAGACAGCCAAGTAGCAATATGAGGGCTCCACTCCGCAGGCATAGCGTATCCAGCAGGCGGGGGAACGGGATTAGGGGGACCTCCAGCGCTAACCAAAGACACCAAGAGCGTACATGATAGTGCCGCTGCAATTGCTGCTATCAACACGTTTTTTCTCAAAGTTTTTCACTTCTCCTTTTCGATGCCCTGCCAGTATGCATCCTATGTAGATATAATCCTTTCGTATATTCTATAAGAAAATTAAATATCTCTGTGAAATCAGGAATCATTTGATCTGAAAAAATCGTAAATGTGTATGAGAGAGGATCCGCTTGAAAACGTGAGAAGAAGAAAAGTCTTTTAAGGGAAGCCCATCTCTAACGCTGGACTACTTTGATCTAGGACACGACTGCAAAGAACCGAGAAGACAAGACACTACGCGGTTCTGCTGCTCTCGCAGGACCTTTGGGAACAGCCAACGAGAGGGCGTTGCTGGGTGATGCAATGAACGCTACCGCCACCTAAACCAATGTACACGCTGTTCACGTCGACCACCTCCCTGTCGGGAAACGTCTCGCGCAAGACAGCGAGAGCCGCTTTGTCGTTGGGATCATTGTAGACTGGTGCAACAATCCCTCCATTGGAGGCGTAGAAGTTGATGTAGGTCGCGGCGATCCATTTGCCTTCAAACTCATGACGGTTCGGCAAGGGCATCTTAATGACCTCGATCGATCTGCCCTTGGCATCAGTGGCTGACCGCAGTCGATCTAAGTTGTCTTTGAGCGCTGGATAATTTGCGTCAGATGGATCGTTCGTGCTTGCTGCTATGACAACGCCGGGACGCGCAAAACATGCCACTCCATCGACGTGGCCATCGGTCATCGAACCATGTATACCGCTGCCGAGCCAAATTATCTTTTTGATTCCGAGATAGTCAGCGAGATTTTTCTCGATTTCCCTGCGAGAGAGATGTGGATTGCGGTTGGGATTGAGTATACAGGATTCGGTTGTGAGCAAGGTGCCCTCGCCGTCAACATGGAACGCACCGCCTTCGAGAACCATTGGGGCTTTGTAGTAACGAATACCTAAAGCCTTGGCGAGAGCAGCAGGAAGTGCATCGTCCTTGTCGTAGGGATGGAACCTGTTGCCCCAGCCATTGAATTCAAAGTCCACGATAGCCACTTCTCCAGAGTCTGAAGTCACGAAAATCGGTCCGTTGTCCCGCACCCAGGAATCGTCGAGATCAACCTCGAAGATCTCGATGTCAGGGCCTAAGTGCGCTCGAGCTTCAGAGACAGCCGAAGGCGGGGTAAGCATGGTAACGGGTTCGAAGCGGTTAATCGCCTTGGCCACATTGGCATAGGACCTCTTTACCTTCTCTAGGTAGCCCATCCACAAGCCCTCGCGACAAGGCCAAGAAATATAACATCCAGCGTGAGGGACCCACTCAGGAGGCATCGCGAAGCCGTCAGCAGCAGGCGTGGATACTTTACTCAACTTGGCGGCCTCCTAGTTAATTCCAGAGTAATTTCTATCTTAGAAAGATATGGAAAATGAAGTATGCGTAGATTTTTAAACAGCTTATCCAACTCCTTTCTAGTATTTATACACTGAAGAGTTTTTGTATTGCAAAGTTCACTTAATAAACATTTACTTTCTTCAATAATCTCCCAAAAGCCTGCACGATTGTATAAACGCCCCTTACCCTCCACTAACGTATTGAACAACTCTCAACGCTTCTGCGATCTCTCCTTTTGTAGTGCCAGCATATCGCTGTTTGAGCCACCGCCTTTACCTCTGAATAAACTAGATGTTTAGATTCTATCATTTTGCTTAGGAACGAAAGACTTAAGTAAATAATGCTAAATGTCAAAACAATGGAGACAAGGGGTGCTGAGATGAAAAGTGAATTTACGATTATTCCAGAGTTTGCTCCTCAAAAAGCTGTGTGGTTACAATGGCCGACCCCGCGCATAGGGGATGAGGGGGTCGATGAACGCGACTTTATCCCTGCTTTTGTGGAGATTGAGCGGGAGTGCCGCACAGAGGGTGAAGTTCAGAATATTGTTCTGGACAGCGATGCTAAAAGAAATGCGAAACAAAAACTTACCGATGCAGGAGTGCCTCTCCATAATATTTTCTTCCACATCATGCCCTATGACTCATGCTGGTCGCGTGACAACGGCCCTATCTTTGTGAGGAAGAATGGCCAGGAGCACATTCTAGACTTCGGCTTCAACGGCTGGGGCTATGCCCCTTGGGGTCCTTATGACAAGGATGACAAAATCCCTAAGCGGATAGCGAAACTGCTCAGCATAAGTCATACCCAAGTGCAGTATGTTGATTATAAAGATGGCAATAAAATTAAAGATTTGACCTATGAAGGCGGAGCGTTTGAGTTCAGCGGTGAAGGAACTATTGTAGGCTCATGGGCGATATGTCAACATAGAAATCTCCATTTAACTAAAGAACAAGCGACGCAGATCTTTAAAGATCTCACCGGTGCGCACACGGTCATCTGGATAGATTCAGTTTGGCCGGGAACCACTGCCGAAAAGGCAGATAACCACACCGATGGCTACATGAAATTCTATGAGAAAGGTAAGGTCTGTGTTCTTAGAACAGAAGTGGAAGGGCCAGGTAAAGAAGCAGCTGCAAAACTTGAAGAGGCAGGATGGGATGTATATAGACTTCCCTCAGGATTTAGATGGACGTTCGTAAACTGTTTTATTTTCAATCGGAAAGTAATTGCTGGTTATGTAGGCACTCCTATGAATTCTTTGGAAATAGAAACTATGGAAAAACTTTACCCAGGCAAGACCGTCGTCGCTATTGAAATCAGTCCAATGGCCCGGGCAGGCGGTGGGGTTCACTGCGTCACCCAACAGCAGCCTAAGTAGTACGACGGCTACATGATAATTGGATGCGTAACCGATATACTGAGACAAAAATAAACGTTAATTGACTCTCTTATCCTGTGCATGTAGTTTTTTAAGATAGATGAATACAATGGTTACTTCCTTAGATGACATGCTACAAAGTGGCCTTTTTTAACTTCGATGAACTTGGGGTCGTCCTTTGCGCAAATCGGTTCACTAAATTGACATCGAGGATTAAATCTACAGCCCGGTGGAGGATCAATCGGTGTTGGCACTGTTCCCTTCAGGATGATCCGTTTCTCACGTCTTCGACCGGGAATAGGAATAGCGGACATTAACGCCTCTGTATATGGATGTAGTGGGCTTTTATAAACATCCTTGACTGGCCCCAGTTCAACGAGCTTACCTAGGTACATTACTGCCACCCGGTTGCACATGTGTTTAACCGTGCTTAAGTCATGTGAGATATAAAGATAGGTAAATCCGAACTCTTTTTGTAAGCGTTTTAGCAGGTTGAGTATTTGAGCTCGAACAGACACGTCTAATGATGATACTGGTTCATCAGCCACGAGTAACTTTGGGTTACCAGCCAGTGCCCTTGCGATTCCGATTCTCTGTTTCTCGCCTCCACTGAACTCGTGTGGATATCTGTAGATATGGAAGGGGGCTAGCCCTACTTTTTCCACTAATTCCATAATTCTCATCTCCTTTTCAGCTCCTTTAGCAAGACCATGGACATCTAGCGGTTCACCAACACTGTCTGCAATGGTCATTCTGGGGTTAAGTGCCCCGTATGGATTTTGGAATATCATCGCCATTTCCAGTCGCAGTTTTTGCATTTCCTTTTCGCTTAGTTTAAAAATGTCGCGCCCACTATAACGGACTACGCCTGCCGTCGGTTCGATAAGCCGCAAAATTAGTCTCGCAAGAGTTGTTTTTCCGCATCCGCTTTCTCCCACTAACCCAAAGGTTTCTCCAAGTTTGACGGTGAAGCGTACCCCATCAACTGCATGTATTGCTGCCACCTGTCTTAGGAGCACTCCTCCCAATATAGGGAAATATTTCCTTAGATCTATGACCTCAAGCAGTTTTTCTGACACTCTTGATCATCTATGTTGGTGGTTCAGCTTCTCTATAGAACTGTATAAGAAACAGGCCACTGAGTGGAGTTGCCCAACCTCGGTAAGCGGGGGGTCTTCTTTGCTACAAATTCCCTTAGCGTATTCGCATCTAGGATGGAACCTACATCCTGGGGGCGGATCAATGAGTCGAGGCACTGTCCCAGGGATAACGTGGAGCCATTCCGTTTCTATGTCAAGTCTGGGAATAGACTCGAGGAGTGCTTGAGTATAGGGGTGTTTGGCTTCCTTAAAAATCGTTGTTAAATCAGCGTGTTCTATAACCTTCCCAGCGTACATAACTGCAACCCTGTCGCAGAGTTCACTTATAACTCCTAAGTCGTGTCCAATGAGTAGGATAGAGGCGTCAAATTCCTTTCTCAAGGTTTTCATTAATTCCAAGATCTGTGCCTGTATAGTAACATCCAAGTTTGTGGTGGGCTCATCAGCAATAAGTAACTTTGCATTACATGAAAGGGCCATGGCAATCATGGCGCGTTGCAACATGCCTCCACTATACTCATGTGGATAATCTTTCATCCTCTGTCTGGGGCTGGGTATACCTACCTTACCCAGTATTTCCACCACTTTTTCTTCTATCTCATGCTTTTGTGCATCTTGATGCAGTTCAATAGCTTCAGCGATTTGAGATCCTACAGTAAAAACGGGGTTCATGGAAGATGTGGGGTTCTGGAAGACCATCGATATTTTTCCCCCTCTTATTTTTCTCATCTCTCCCTCGCTTTTATCTAACAAATTTTCGCCTTCAAACCAGATTTCGCCTCCAACTATCCTGCCTGGATATCGGATCAACTTCATAATTGAGAGCGCCACAGTACTTTTTCCGCATCCCGACTCACCGACAAGTCCAAGAACCTCTCCCCTGTTTATCTTCAGGTGGACTCCATCAACAGCCTTCACCACGCCTTCTGCTAAAAAAAAGTACGTCTTCAAATCATTAATATTTAAAAGAGGCTCACCCATTTGTTAGCGTCCCCTCGTTGTCACGTCTAAGGCATCCCTGAGCCCGTCTCCGAATAGATTAAATCCTAATGAAGTGAAAAATATTGCCAATCCTGGAAAAGTTATCATCCACCAGCCCTGTGACGAAAAATGAAGATACCCCCTCTGCATGAGTATACCCCATGAGGGCGATGAAGGGTCGCCGAAACCTAAGAAGCTTAGAGTTGCTTCGTAAAAGATGTACCACGGTATCTCAACAGTTACAAGAACAATAATTGTAGACAATGCGTTAGGCAAGATGTGACGTAGTATGATGCGCCACTTACTAGCTCCTATTGATCTTGCAGCCTCAACAAAAGTGGTCTCTCTGAGGCTTAAGAACTCACTTCGCACCATCCTAGCTATCCAAGGCCATCCTAGTATTCCCATTATCAGCATTATCGTTTGTATACCTCGCACAGCAAACATGGAGACAGCTACGATTAATAGCATAAGTGTGGGTAAGGAAAAAATCACATCGGCTATCCTCATCAGTAGCTCATCAATTTTCCCTCCGGAATAGCCTGCGATCATTCCAACAGTTATACCAATGAGGAGTTCTATCGAGACAGCGCCAACTCCAACATAGAGGGAGATTCTAGCCCCATAGATGACCAAGCTAAACATGTCTCTACCTAGGGCATCCGTCCCGAAAATATGCGCCGTAGATGGAGGTAACAAGGGCGTTCCCCCGAATTCAGGACTGAATGGGATGATTATGGGTGCGAGAAGCGCAACCAATGACATGAATAAAACTATTCCTGTGCCAAAAACTGCTAATTTACTTCTTCTGAGTTTTCTCCACACAATGAAGAATTGACTGGCCTTTGACGGTTTGTAAACGTTCTCGCTTTTCTTCCCGGATTTTCCTTCTAAGCGACCGCCCACAAATCATCACCGCGTACATCTTATTCATATCTTATTCTTGGGTCTACTATTGCGTAGGCTATGTCTGCACATAGATTGGCAATGAGAACCATTAAAGCGATAATCGTGCTAAGACCCATGAGTGCAGGATAATCTCTCGTTCTTGCAATTTGAACCATGAAATTACCTAAACCGAGCCAATTGAACACTTCCTCAATTACCACCGCGCCGCCGAGCATGAATCCAATGGAATAACCCTCATATGTCACTACAGGAAGCAAAGCGTTTCTTAAGGCGTGTTTATAGATTACAACCCTTTCTTTTACGCCTTTTGCCCTGGCGGTGGTGATGTAATCTTGTCTTAACACTTCCAGCATGCTTGACCTCACGAGTCGAAATAGATAAGCTGTCCACCCAAAGGCGAGGACGAAGGCTGGAAGTACAAGATGGTGTAGATGGTCAAATAATGCTTCGAAAGGCGTGTCAAATTTTATGTCTGCGTGCATGCCAACGGCGGGAAACCATCCTAGCCAGAATGCAAACACCAATATCAATAATAACGCCATCCAAAAGTTAGGTGTCGAGTAGCCGATTAGCGCCCCCAACGAACACGCAGCATCAACGAGCGAGTACTCTTTAACAGCAGCTATAACTCCAAGAACAATCGCTGTTGTCACCGCCGCAATTTCAGCCAAGAGCATGAGCTCCAGTGTGCTCGGGATTCTCACAGCTATCATTTCTATAACCGGTCGCTTACTGAGATATGAGTATCCAAGGTCGCCTCGCAGTATTTGGCTTAGCCAAACTAAGTATTGGACAGGAAGTGGTTTATCAAGACCCATTTTCTTTGTTATCTGCTCTCTTACCTCCGGAGGTATCACTCTCGGCCCAAACATGGCGCTAAGTGGGTCGCCGGGAGCAAGGTGAATTAACACAAATATAATTATGGAAATCAGGAAAAACGTAGGAATCAATACTATCAATCGTCTAATCACGTAAGTTCTCAATGTCATAAGAGCAACCAGCTAGCTAGTTTTAAGAGGAGGACGCGTGCTACGCGTTCATCTCTTCTCTTGTATGGTGGATAGAGACTCTTGGCTCTGTGCCGCAGAATTTTTATGAGCAAACCAACTACCGTTACAGAAGCCAACTTCATCAAGATGCATTTTCCTCTAAGACTAGGCATTTCTCCTTCCTCCCTTTTGTATTCCATCTATTTCGATACGAGCAATAGGGCGGCAGTAATATTACCACCAATTAATTTAAGTCTTACTAAAACATGTTTAACACTTAAACTCATCTTAATGGTTATATTCTACTTTGTGGATGAACTGTACCTTTTCCAGATAAGCTAGGGTAGGTAAAAAAAGAGGAGTAAATCCAAGCAGCTCATTTGGGTGTTGGTTTCTTCCTTCGTTTGACGGCGTATACGGCTACTGCGATAACCACAACTACAACTACTACGATGCCGATGATGAGTTCGATGGGCAGAGGTGGCCCTCGTGGCAACGTCACTGTGACCTTTTCGTCGCTCTCGAGCGTGTTGTTAGCTGTATCCTCTTCGCCGGGTACATTGCTCGCCTTAGCTATTATGGTGTGGTCTCCCTTTGTTACGTCCGTTGTGTCCCAAGTGAAGGTTAGGGACGTGTTTGCGCCAGCCGCCAGAGTAATATCGGTTTCCGTTCCAATGAGGTAATTGGCCATTGGATAGTCGTAGAAGACCTCAACTTTGATCCCTGTTTCGTTCTCCGTTCCATTGTTTTTAACGACAACCACAATATTTGCTAACTCGCCTGCTACTACCGAGGTCGCGTTGGGTGTGACGCTGAGGACAGCTATGTCATGAGTCACCTCTGCTAAGGTGTTCTTGAAGTAGCCGTCCAGTATGTGGCCAGTGTCTGGTGTGACGTCGTCTATTATGTTGTGTTTTTCTTCCATTATGGCGTCGTATCCGATGAGCCTCGTTTCTGGTCCAAGGCTTATGTAGGTGTCTCCTATGCCTACGACTGTGAAGGTTATGTTTGCTAGTGTTCCGGGTCCAGAAGTTACGGGCATCGGCGTGCCTGGATATTCAAAGCCTGCTCCTGTCAATGATAGTTTGCCGGCCGTGTTGTCGAAGGTTCCCGGCGTGAATGTTGCGCTTGGATCTTTTGCTGTTGTGATGAGGTCTCCGTTGGCGACCTCAACTCCTTGGAGGACGAGTGGGTTGTAAGCCAAGGTGAACTCGTAACCCCAAATGTCGGTTCCGTTGTAATCCGTGTATATTGAGACCGTGTAGTTCTTGCCTGGTAGCAATGTTAGGTCCACGGTTTTGAGAGGGATAACCGCAATGTATGGAGATGATATAACCGTGACTTTGTCGTCGCTCTCGAGCGTGTTGTTAGCTGTATCCTCTTCGCCGGGCACCTCGCTCGCCCTAGCTATCACAGTGTGGGTTCCTGGATCTACGACCCAGTAACCCACTCCGCTTGTGTTCCAAGTGAAGGTTAGGGATGTATCTGCGCCGGCTCCTAGACTCGGCACAGTTTTCGTTTCGATAAGCCGAATGGGTGTCGTATAGTCGTAGTAGACCTTAACATCGAATGTTTCGTTCTCCGTTCCTTGGTTTTTAACGACAACTGTGATGTTTACGAGCTCGCCTTTCTCAACCGAGGTTGGGTAGGGTGTGACACTGATAACGGCTATGTCGTGGGTTGCTGGTGCTGCAGTAACTTCTATAGTGTTCACTCTTAGCAGGCCGAAGATGAGCGGTATCATGAGAAATATCCATAGCATTTTTTTTCTCATTTAATATTCACCCGTTAAAGTAGCGTCGTATATATCAAGGTTGCTTAATAAACTTTCTTTTCCATATATTAAAAATCTTTTTGGCAAGTCTTTTGGTTGTTATGTTGGTTTTCTGAATTTAAGAACGTAAACTGCTATTGCTGCTATGATTATTATTGCTGTTGCAGCCACTCCTGCGTACAGTAGGATGTTTAGTGGCTGGATTGGCGTGAGTTCGAAATCTAATGGCGTTGTTTCTTCGGCGACTACGGTGATGTTGGTTTGGGAAGAGTCCTTGTATCCGTTCGCAGATACTGTGACATTGTAGGTTCCAGGCGGAAGCTCAATGCTGTAAGTTCCGTCTGTGCCAGTTGAAACAGAGATGCCATTAGCGGTTACGGTGGCTCCGGCTATTGGATCGTCAGTTGAAGAATCCGTGACTGTGCCAGAAATGGTTCCGTTTAGGAGAGTAAGTGCAAAGTCTATAGTTCTTGTCGTGTTTGCGGTCACGGTGGCTGGCTTAGACTGGCTTACGTACTTTGTGGCGGATACTGTAACTGTGTAAGTTCTAGGTGGGAGTTGGATGGTGTAGTGTCCCTCGGTGTCGGTGGTGCCAGAGTAGCCGTTGGCAGTTACATCGGCTCCTTCTATCGGATCTCCGGTCAGAGCATCCGTAACTGTACCAGCGATGGCTCCGGGGAGAGGTGTAAGCTCGAAGTTCACAGTGATGGTTTCTCCAGATATTACGGTTTCAGATGTCGAATTGCTGTGGTAGTTGGATGCTGACGCCGTGATGTTGTAGTCACCGGGCGGAACATCTGTGATCATGTAGTGTCCTTCGGCGTCGGTGGTGTTGGTGTAGTCGCCAGCGGTCACGTTGGCTTCAGCTATCGGCAAGTCAGTGGAGGCGTCCGTAACCGTACCAATAATAGTTCCGGGCAGCGGCTTAAGAACAATTGGGGGGCTGGTCCGTATGTTGTCGTTTGGGTTCACGTCTCCATCTAATAAAATTGCTTCAGCCGTTATCGTGTAGGAACCTGGAGCAACATCTGTAGTGGTCCAGTTGAAGAAGAGGTGTTCTTCAGGATGAGTTAAAAGTAGTGTGACGTTTCTGGTTTGGGTTTCTATGACTTTTGTGCCGTTGGAGACCCTAATCTTCACCTTAAAGGTCTCGTTGTACCCACCATTGTTTCTTACAACCACTCTAATGGTTACGAGGTCTCCAACATACACCGTGGTTGGAGCTAAGATGTACTTGACGGTCACGTCATGACCTTCCGTGAGTTTGATATAACAATACTCGGTGTTGTCATTTGGGTGTTCGTCCGTTTTGATCGTTGCTTCAGCCGTTATCTTGTACGTGTCCGGTGCTAAGTCTGTGGTGTTCCAGGTGAAAGAAACGGTATTGGATGTTAGGGCGTTAAGCGTGAAGTTTTTGGTGCCTATAACACCACTCACGTATCTGACCGTGACAGTGACATTTTCGTCGAAAGACCCCTGGTTCTCAAAGGTCACGTTGATGGTTACGTTTTCTCCAACGATCGCTGTGAGCGGGGCTTCGAGGCCGTCTTTAACGGATATGTCATGACGCGCCACGAGTTTGATCTGTGTTGTCCCTGTGTTGTCATCGGGGTGCTCGTCCATTTTGATCGTTGCGTTAGCCGTTATCGTGTACGTAGTGTTCTCGGTGACAGTTGGGGTGTCCCAGCTGAACGATATGGTCTCGGATGTTCCGCTCCTTAACATGATGGGGGCGGGAACGGTGTATACGACGGTGGTGTCGTAGGAAACAATGACGTTAACAGATTCGTTTTCGGTTCCTTCGTTTCTAAGTTTCAAGCTGATTGTTACGTTTTTTCCAGCAATGGTTTCGTTTGGGGCGGCGGTAACTTCGACCACGGCCACATCATGAACTTCTGGTGCTCCTCTATTATCGAAGTAGCCGTGCCCTAGGTGGTCGGGCATGGTCTGCCCGTTTATTATGTCGTATAGCTCTCCATACCCGCCGTCGTAGTATCCTTGGAGTAGGGTGAGCTCTCCAAGCGTTATGTTGGAGACCCCATAGCCTACCACTGTGAAGGTTACGTTTGCTAGTGTTCCGGGTCCAGAAGTCAGCGGAGCTGGTGGCTTCGTGAAGAAGAAGGCAGCCATTGCCCATAATGTGCCAGCAGTATTGTTTATCGTTCCCGGTATAAACGTGGCCTTGGGATGTTTTGCTGTTGTGATGAGGTCTCCGTTAGCGACTTTAACTCCTTGAAGGATGTCAGGGTTGTAGGTTAGGGTGAACGCCCACCCCCAAATGTCGGTTCCGTTGTAATCCGTGTATATTGAGATTGTGTAGGTGCTGCCCGGGATTAGGGTTGGGTCTACGGTAGTCGCTGGATCTATGTAGATGGCTGGATATTCAACAGCGGAAACCCATGTTGTGTTTACGTTAAGTAATGTGCTAGCGACAAAGAGCAGAAGGATCAACAATAGCAGAAAATTTTTCTTCATCATCTTATCCACCTTGCTGGGCTTTTTCTATGATGTCATGTTCATAAATTTTTCCATAACCAAAGGTTGGGCGCCATCTAGGCTGTAATGTCGGACGATTATTCGTTGCGTAGCCGAATGGATGAACATGTTGACAAATGATAAAGATTGGGCGAACCCTAACGTTGTCTGAATTAGTTTCCTCGTTTTGTTAGGGTGCATTACGGTTAACTCCTATAGATGAAAGTTTAAAAAAAGGAGGGGAATTGTTTTTGCTTATGCGTATCTGGTTCCGTATTTTGGACCCCAAAGTCCCCAGTCGGTAAGGTAGACGTAGCCGTCGTTGTTGAAGTCTGGGTCTACACTGAAGGGCCATGTTGGGTATTGATCTATAGGGGTGGCAATCGGCGCAGGGCTGTTGTATTCTCTCCATATGAACCAGTCGTCGTAGTCAACGAGTCCACTCTGGTCCGCGTCGCCTACAGGTCCACTTGCATAAGGTTGTTGCGTCGAATATTTCCACAAGTCCAAGTATTCTCGTGCTTTGTCGAGGTTGTATTCGTAGGGCGTAAGCCCTGGGTTGAAGAGACCAACAGTTACGCCAGCTGTCGTGTATGTGTGTGATGGAAATATTGCACCGGTTCCAAAGTATGGCTCTGCTTCACAGCCCCAACCCGGCAGAATTGTGTTAAAGATTGTTGGGTATGGGATGGCGTGGGCTATGGCTAGTCTCACGTATCTGTTGGCGAGGTATTGGTTCTTGAGGTTGAAGTATAGAGGGTGAGTTGCGAAGCGCGGAAGGTCGTATGAGTTGAAGTATCCGGTCGCCAGTATATCGTCTATTTCTCCTGAAGTAGCGACCAGTGCTTCGCTTATCTCAATATCCTTAGCTTTCAGAGCGTTTAGCCTAGCGACTGGATCTGGCATAACCTTTTCGATGACCCTGTCAATCGATGGATCCCTAGCACCCCAGTAGAATGGGTTGGGTTCAAGTTCGACTGTTTCGGTCCCCAGACCAGCAAACACGTCGACGCAATAGGGTCCGGTGCCTGGCAACAGGAAAGGATCCGAAGTCGTCGCGTCGTCAACCAATTTACTATAGTCACCGCCGTATCCCTCTAATATAGGCTGCATTACAAATGCTGGAAGGATGTTTCCTCCCCACCCATTTGCAAGCAGAAGCTCAAAGTCAGCCATTGGCGCGTACAAGTTGAATTGAACAGTGAAATCGTCAATCTTTGTCACGTTTTCAATTACAGGGCCGAAGTCCCAAATTCCAGTAGCGCCGGTATCCGCGTTTAGCACCGCCGTGAATGTCCACACTACGTCGTCTGCAGTAAGCCTATACGTAGAGTTGGTCGGTGAGGCCGCGCCCTCTCCCGGCCAGACCCACCAAACATCATCTCTCAGGTGAACGATCGGACGCGATGGATCCGTATAGTCTGGCGGAGCGCTAGCCAGTTCGGGTATGGGCCTGTAAGGCCAGTCTAGAGTCATCCCTTCGTATGTATATGCAGATCCATCCAGCAAGGCTGCCTCCGGTGGCCATGGATCACGCGAGACCTTGTACAGGGTGTCGAACGTCAGGAAGTTCATAAACTCCTGACTATAGGTTGCCAAGAACATGGGGCTTGTTGCATACGAAATCGTGTCTTCATGCGCCCACCTAAGGGTTCCCGCCACTTGTTCTGTTCCGTCGAGCTTCCAATGCGAGGGATCGTTCCAATATACACCAGGTGTGTCGTGGCCAGAGAAACACTTTGCTTTTACGGACGGTCGACTCATGTAAAAGAGGTTGACATGGGCGGCATCTTCCATGAGTATTTCCTGCCATTTCCATAGCAGGTTTTTGCGTTTGTATGGGTCGAGTGTTCCCTCAGATCTAGAGAAGATGTCAACGGCTTTTGGATTAGCGTATGCCATTATGTTCTCGCCGCCTACCGAGGGTAAGATGTCTAGCCCGTACCCCCATCGCACCCCACACCAGAGCAACCCGCACGGAAACATCCAACATTCGCCGGTGGTCAGGTCCCATCCCGTAGGGGGTGCACCTGGAACTGGATCGCTGTACCAACACAAATCAGTGACCGTTGAATAATCAACATAGTCAATTACAAGGTTTATATCGATCTTTGCAAGTTCTGTCTTAAGTGCTGCTATAACGTCCCAGTACCCAGCTCTCCATCCATAATAGGGGTTTTCGTTATTAAGCACCGCATGGAGAGTGAACAGCCAAGGATCCGCCTGCACAGGTTTTGTTACAGTTCCCGCAATTCCACTAGTCAGCATCATGAAAATCAGCGTCGCCGAAATGCTAAGAGCTTTCCAAGATTTTAAGTTAAACATCCTTTTCCTCCTTTCTCTGACTTTCTATTGGTTGATCAACCATTTAAGTTTTACTCAAAATCTACTGACGGCTCATAAAAGGCGGATTTTGGAAATTATCGCTGAAAATGGGTTTGAACGGGTTTTAGATGGACTTTAGACGGACTTTAGGGTTTTTGAATTCTATTTGTTTCTTTGTGAGGAGAAACTTTTAAATTGCTAGAAGTTTATGTTCTATAATTGAAAAGAGAAGGAGAAAAGGTGAAAAAGAGTGAACAAAAAACTGTTGTGGATACTTCCAGTCATAGCACTTACCATCAGCCTGTTCAGCATAAACATGAGTGAGGTTTCAGCTGATGTATATCCAGCCATCTACATAGATCCAGCGACCAAGGTAGACTCAACCCTTACGCCAGGCAAAAACTACACGGTCTCAATAAAAACAAATTACACGGGAGATGACGTTTGGGGTTACGAGTTCACCTTGGCTTACAACCCACTCGTCCTCCAAGGAGTTGAGGTAGCTAACGGAGACCTCATCACAACAGCAAAAGATCCAAGCGCAACATTCACGCCGGGAACTTTCGACAACGATTTTGGCATACTATCGAACACAGGAGCAGGCTTTGAATATCCAGGCACGCCGATGCCCGTAACTTCTGGACCAGGAACACTGGCAAACGTAACCTTCACAGTCGTAGGCATAGGAGACACCTACATAGAACTTGGAACGGAGGCGACAGCCCCGACGAGACTCATCGGATACGACGCCATAATGGAAGAAAAATACAACATAATAGACGACGTCACACCAGACGTTGGCCACATACTACACGCTTACTTTGATAATTTTCCACCCTTATACGTCGCGGTGCATAGCACCTCTCGTAGCACCTGGGACACAACATTGGGGCCAGGCAAAAACTACACAATCTCAATAAAAACAGATTACACCGGAGATGACATCTGGGGTTACGAGTTCACCCTGGCTTACAACCCACTCGTCCTCCAAGGCGTTAAAGTCACAAACGGAGACCTCATAACAACAGCAAAAAATGACTCAGCCACATTTACACCGGGAACCTTCGACAACGATTTGGGCAAGCTGTCGCTGACAGGAGCAGGCTTTGAATATCCAGGCACGCCGATGCCCGTAACTTCTGGACCAGGAACACTGGCAAACGTAACCTTCACAGTGGTAGGCATAGGAGACACCTACATAAGCCTTGGACCAGAGACGAAGCTCATCGGATACGACGCCATAATGGAAGAAAAATACAACATAATAGACGACGTCACACCAGACGTTGGCCACATACAGCGCGGTTACTTCCGGAATACTGAAAAATTCGTGAAGCACAACATAGCAGTGACCAACGCTGTGCTTTCCGTGAACCAAGCATATCCGAAGTGGACGATCCAGATTTATGTCACAATAAAGAACCTTGGAACGGCAGCCGAAAAACTCGATGTTGGAGTCTACTACGACGTTATAGGACCTAGCTGGCTCGTCGAAACGAAGACCATCAGCCTCGGGATCGCCGGAAGCACGACCCTGACGTTCAACTGGCCCCTCATAGGCTTCTCCCGCGGTGATATGCCTACCCTAATGGTCAAAGCCACCATCGCTTTTGGCGTTAGGGATCCCCACCCCGCCGACAACACATTCGTAAATGGTCAGGTTAAGGTCAAGATGCCCGGCGACGTGGACAACGATGGCGACTGCGACGCAGACGACGTATTCACCTACGTGTCGCCGTCCTATGGCAAGAAACTTGGGCAACCAGGATTCAATAAGCAGTGCGACTTTGACGGCGACGATGACTGCGACGCAGACGACGTATTCACCTACCTAGCACCCAACTACGGAAAAAAGTACACCTAAAACCTCAAGACGCGCGCGTCTAGCGCGCCACCCCCATTTTGTACTTTTTGATTGGATTAAGCAAATAGACGTAAGCAGGCCTATGCGACAAGTATCCGCGACATAATAAGTACGAAATTAGGTACAACCAGTCACTTGGACGCAAATAGTAGTCTCAAAAAATCAACCAAATTTCTTTTTGAGTTGAATCTTGACAAGTCAGAATATCCTTTTTCGATGACTACCATACTGTTCTTGATGGTATCTAGATCAGAAATTCCTCTTGTTTAGTAAGTTTTGGTCGCACCAGAAAGAATAGCTTGTAAGGGGACCCTCAGTCAAATCTGAGTCTATTTGAAGGCAACATATCATACAATAAATGGCGTGACTTCTCTGCCCTCCTGTAGTTCCTCTTCGCCACAAGTCTGAATTACGAGGACAAAACCAATTATTCGTTTCTTCAACTCATTCAAAACAATAGATTACGCGCATGTGTGAAGACAGAAATTCAAGCCGCGAAGAGATTTTCGAGAGTTTCAAACAACAGTCTTCATCTAGTCCCGCCCGCCATCAGCCAAGACTCTTCAGAATTTTAACATAGAGTTCCCACTAGTATCCACCGGTCGTCGGACTTCTCTCTTCCACTACCGACGGAATTACCGGATGGACACACATACGTAGATGCTGAATTCGTTACCTGCGCACGGTGTGAACCCGCGCTACATATTTCAAATTCGTTAATTCTATATGCTCTAGTTCACCTCGACATGTACTAGTGAAGAATTCATGCTCTCCTTTGAGATAACGACGATAGACATCATACTGATGCTGATAATCATCGTCCTCCTAATCCTCTACATAACACAACAATCAACGAAACATGCCGCAGAAGCTGAGCCAGCTGTTCCGAAGGAAAAAAGTGTAGAAAACCCGCCAAAAACCGTCGAAACCCAAGAATCAACAGAAGAAGAACTGCCGCCAACACACCCTCAAACAAGCTCCCCAGAATGCCCCCACCACTTTGGATACCTGAAAAAACTTTCCAAAGATGCTCCAATCCCAGATGAATGTTTCACATGCCCCAGAATGGCCGACTGCTTCTGTAAATAAATTTTGCGAACAAACTCCATAAACCTGCATAGCTCCAGTTATCCTATCTTATATTGCTCCACAATATACCCAAATGTTAACAAAATTGAAATAGAACCTGAGTTGAATTTTCAACACGGGGAACAGAAAATTCCACGCAACGTTTCCGCCCTCCATAAGAGCCTTGCAAAGGCGCTGAATAGAACTCCTAAGCGCATTCGCCTTGCACTTTTTCCACTTTTTGCAAAAGAGAGGAAAAAATTGACTAGAAGGCTGCTACATGTAGCCCTAGCATTAACAACTCTTTCCCTGACTTTGTTTTCCTTCCACTCGATTCTGGGGCAAGCCAACCAGACGCTCTCCATCGGTAGTCAAGGAACCATTGAGACTGTGGGAGTTGGAGTCTACTGGGATAGCAACTGCAGTAACAGGGTTTCCTATGTCGAATGGGGAACCGTTGAACCTGGATCCATAAAGAATGTCGCCATATACGTGAGGAACGAAGGAAACTTCCCTGTGCACCTCTTTATGCTCCCAGACAACTGGAATCCTCCAGAAGCGTCAAACTACATGACCCTAAGCTGGAACTATGCAAGCCAAACCGTTAACCCAAAGGAGGTCATTCAAACAACACTCACTCTGTCAACGTCTTCTGGCATAGAGGGAATAACGAACTTCAGCTTCGACATAATTATCTATGTCAGTTGGTGACTCTGCCCCTTCTAGAGCTCTTGTATTTTTGTAGAACGTTGAAACAATAACGTTTATTAAGTCTTAATACATATTATAACTCCATGGTGCAACATGCACAATGAACCTACTTGAGAGAAAAGGCGACCGCATAGTCGCAATAGCCGCCTTAGCACTGGTTGTTTACATGTTAACCCTTTGCCTCGCAGGCCAAGTTATGTCTGTGGTTCAGACAAACAGGACAGTATCAAATGTTGGAACCGTAAAGGCAATTGGAGTCGGGGTCTACTGGGACCAAGCCTGCACGAACACCGTTACTTCTATTAACTGGACCACGATCGAACCGGGTTCCAACGTGAGTAAGACATGTTATATCCGGAATGAGGGCAACTCCGCTTCAACCTTATCGTTGCAAACATCGAATTGGAACCCTTCTAGCGCTGCGGACTATATAGATTTGAGTTGGGATTACGGTGGACAGTTCATCAACCCTGATGAAGCGATCCCAGTAAGGCTCACCTTGTCGGTGTCAAGTAGCATCCAGGACATAACAAGCTTCAGCTTTAACATCATCATATCAGCGACTGGCTGAGAGCAAAGGCTATTGTCGATTAGCCGCAGCGTCTATTTTTTTGCCAAAAGAATCGCTAGTGATCGCAGTTTAAGACTGCAACCTATTCAAATGTCTAAACCATAGGCTCGGTATCGCCGGTTGCCGGCTTCTGTTTTTGGACGGCAGAATAACCGGTCGATACTCTTCCAGTTTGCAGGAGCAGAAGTCAAGTTGTCTTGGACATGTGCCTAAGGTCTGTGAGGATTGACAGGGCAAAGATTGTTAGGTTTATGAGGTGGGGTATTATGAGTGGTGTGGGTACGGGTATTGGGAAGCCGAGGAATGTGGAGTCGAAGATGGATATGATTGGTATGGCTAAGAGCAGGTTGGATGGATGTGGCTTCAATAGTTTCCAAAGTTCTTTCGTTGCCAAAAGCAGGGTTAGTGACGCTAGGAAAAGAGTCCATTCCATGTAGATGTTTGTTAGGCTTTCAATGCAAATTCCGACGCCGTACCAGTTTGTGGTTATGGGCCAGAGGACTTGAGCGCCCTTGGTTAGGCCGTCTGCTAGGGTGTGGGAGGCCAAGGAAACGAAGTAGGGCAAAGATCTTGATCTATACGCTAGGAAAGTGGGAAACAGAAGGAGGCAGAATACTACTAGGGAGTGTGTTGGTCCTCGGTGTTCTAGTAGGCTCGGGATTAATAGGTCGATGTCGGGGATGATGGACAGAAAGAACAGGAGGGGAGGGTTTACGCTTGTTTTTATGAGCCTTGATGTGGCTTCTCCGGAGAGGTATCCGAAGGCTAGGTGTCCAACTGAAAACGTGAAACATCCCTCTCACATATTTCAATAGACCCCGTTTAATAAGTGCTTGGTGTTCTCTTCAGGCTTCGTATTTGGCAGTCCAGCTTTTTCTAGTTTTCCGCAAATTTGAAAGCAGAATCAGATTAAAGAAATAACGATAAATATTGAGGTGAGAAGTTTTGTATTTGGAAGGGGCTACAGCAAAATGTTGTCTCAAAAGCGTGTTCTGGTCCTTCTCTTCGTGTTTGGTTTGATATTATTAGGAGTTGCTGTTTTGGCTTACTGGTATTATTTACAACAGTGGATGGAAATTAGAGATCTCTACTATGCTCATTTTAAAGATACTGCGTACTTGCTTATGATTTTGGGGGTGGCTTGCATCGTTGCTTCGGTCGCACTTTTTACCCGCATTCCCCCTGAATTTTCCTCCCAGAACATTTTGGTGCTTAAGAAATGCCCCTATTGTGGTCAAACGCTGATGGAAGACATGAAATTTTGTCCGTACTGTGGAAACACCTTGAAGGAAAAAAAGGCAAGAGGCGAAAAGAGCGAAAAGAAATCTTAAAACCACATTGCTTACATGCAATTAGAGCCAGCGTGTGCCGCATAACTTTCGCGAGAGAGTTAGTTTCCTCGTGCCAAACACAAAAAGTGCTCCGAAGCATGCGACTGTTGCCATGATCGTTCCTAGAGGGACTTCTGGTACGGTGACCAAAAATGTTCCATATGCAACGAGTTTTACAGCAGCACCAGTACAATAGATGGCGTAGTAACCTGCTCCCTTATTAGGTGTGTAACTTATCACACCTGCGCTAGGCTGGTTTAACCATTGACCATCTGTGGTGCCATCTGCGAACTTTACTTCTATGTTCACTGTTCCATCTGCTGTCCAGCGTATGTAGATTGCTTCGCCCATAGCGAACTGGACCTTATCGTTTCCGGAGGCGTCCGTGGTATGCAGCGTGGCAACTGTAGCGTCAGCCGCTTGAGCAATGTTTGCTGATAACATCAGAGCAAAAGCACAAACTACTATAGGCAGCAAGACTTTTCTAGTTCCCATTGATGTTTCTCCTAGTTCCCCTTTGCATATATTATCTCAGTCGCGTGGCGGAATATAAACTGGTATGGAAAAAGTAACTTCAGTGTTCTATGCTTTTTACATAAACCTTCATTCATGAGTATCGTTGGTTGAGTTTCCCTAGAAACATAGGGTCTTAACGTTGAAGGCCTATTATTGATTGGGAATGGATTGGCTGTGGCTTCTTCAACTCCAACAGAATGGTTGGTTGATTTAACAGTGGAAAAATAATCTTAGTGAGGGCACTTAACTGTGAATTGTAGAAACGTGCACATGACTCAACGGTATGTGTAACGCTTCTTTGCCACGAATAGTGCACCTGCTGCAACCATCGCAAGCAAAGCCGTTATTGTGCCTAAGGGTACTTCAGGAACGACTTCGTAGGATGTTGCTCTTATAGCGAACGCTGGGATCTCTTCGTCGAGCCCCTGTACACTGCCTCCTTCTCCTCGAAAGACTGCTTGTACGCCCCACTCTCCAGCTGTCGTTGGATACTGAGTGTTGGTTAGATAATAGACTGTCCATGTATTGCCTGATCCGTCGGTCCACGGCTCTGTTAACCAATCCGGGGAGGGATATACGTCGACGTCAAACTCTACTCCGCCTTCTGAATGCCAAATGAACTGTATGTATTCAATGTCGTCAACTGAAATGCCAGCTTTTTCGGGGATGAAGCCAGCTTTGGCTGTGACAGCTGTTCCCGGCGGTATTGGGTCAGCACCATGATAGTCTGTGGTTATGGCGAAGCCCGAGTTTAAAGCGGGCCACTGCGCTTGTACGCTAATTATCAGGCAAGCCAACATGAAAAGAACAGTCAAGCCTAGTATACTCTTAGCTTTCAACAGTTCCAACTCACCTATTAGAATGACATGTCTATCTTATAAATAACGATGGAACATCCTTGACCATTTTCTAGAGCCAACCTCTAGAAAAACTCAATGACCGAAATTTGGAATCACATACCAATGCACACATCTTACGGCGGTGCAACTACCCGCCACAACACTGTTACCATAAATGCCATTCCGAGCAGAAGAGCTACCAGCCTCAGACGTGACTTTTCAATTACAAAGTTTCCAAGGCGCTCTGAATAGGAAGATATAAGTTCTGAAGTTACGAGTAAGATGATAGCTGTGATGGCTATCCAAAGGCTTACGTCGGATACAGAGAGAGGGAATTGCATTTATCATCCTTCGATTGTTTGGTACCAAACTTCAATCTTTTTTAGGTCTGGAGAAACCTTGTCCTTGACGACAACAACGTTTTTTCCAGTCGTCTTTGCGAGGGCACAAGCAACTGCGCTGACTAGGGGACACCCAATGAGGTGAACGCTTTTCAATGCACGTTCTCTTGAGTACAAATCCTCATAGATGGAGTCAATTATTGTGATGTGGATAGAGTCGTTTTCTGTTTCAATTTCTAATTCTCCAGCCAATCCCAAGTCGGCAACTTTAGGAAGGATGTTGTATAGGCTTTCAATGTTGATGTGTGAGAAGTCAGTCCGCATTTCTTTTTCTAAAAGGCTCATTAGTCCGTAGCCTGGCGGAGAAATGCATACTCCTTTAGGATTTTTCACTAAAAATTCTTTTCTAGCCATTTCTTCTATGGTAGGCATGTCGGCAGTACTCGTGGCTGAGATGAAGATGATCATCTCTTTTAGTCCTTTAAGGTATTCTGGAAGATAAACGTCCTTTGGATATGAAGGAACGTAGACGCCCTTCCCTTTATAGTCAAGGTTTTCCAGCATTCTGTCTATTGTTGTATACGATGAGATTGCTGTCCAGTCCAGTAGGCTGCCCCTTACGAATTTTATGGGTCTGGTAAATAGGAACAGAGCTCCCCAGAAGGTGAGGCCGAGGCCTATGAAAGCTAGGGTGGTTGAGGAGGTTATTAACGATCCTAGAAGAGACAGCACTCCAGTAATGACAAGGGCAAATCCGATTTTGCCTGAGGGTATTTGTCTTGACTTTAAAAGCTCCTGTTTCAAAAGTTCGTTTTCACTTTGTACCTGTTGAAGCATTTCTATTAGATGCTTGATATTAGCAGATTTGGAGTTGTCTCCTGTTTTTCTGCTTTTTGGCTTTTCTTTAGATTTTTTGGCTGTCATGGTCCATTCTATAATTCCTGTTGCTTATCTCGTATTTTAGGCCTTCCAAACTAACGTGGGCCAGTCCTCTACATTTATAACGTCTTTACTGACTATGCTGTAATCCTCCAGGCGCGTTAGAATTTCAGTTAGTTCGCTTGTTTTTATTACTTTCCCAATGTTTCTTTTCAGAGCGGAGATTATTTCTTGAAACGTAATTTCTTTTGTTGCATTTTTGATGGTTTGTAGCACAATTTTCTCCTTTTGTGAAGCACGATTTTCGAAGATTTTAAGGTTGTTTTTCTTCCTTCTCTGTTCTAGGGTGTATTTGGTTGCTCCCGTGAATATTATGAAAGCTATTGCTAGCACGAGCATAGACTGCAGCATCGGAACTCCTAACGAAACTAAAGATTTGACTTTCAAGGGTTCCCAGTGTGCCGCGATTGATTGGGCAAAGGGCAACAGTGTTTCCTCAAGTTTTCGATAGTTGCTTGAATCTAATGCATATGTGATTAGACTGATTCTGACATATTTCGTTTCAACAGTGACTCCTGTGTTAAATGGTGCTCTCTCATACCAATAGAGCGTAACTTGAGTGTAGTTATCTGGGCTTTCGAACACGAAATATCGGGCAATTATAGGAGGGTTCTGAATGATTTGGGTGTCTCTTGAATCGAGAACTCGTACTAGGGCAGGTTGGCCTTGAGCTATCCTCCAGGATACGAAACAGGTTTCCCAGCTGTGAAGGTTTGTTTTCGAGGCTGCTACTCCGACACTCACAAATATTGTAGAGTTCGAGGGGTTTTCAGGCAAGTAGGCGTAAAGAAGCGCTGCGTCTTGACGAGCAATTTTCTCGTAGTGTGTATCTCGATACAAGAATCGTAACTGGTAGCCTGAGGTTTCCGGAAAAATGTCTGTACTACTTTGCCAGTTCGCATTTGTCACGGCGACTCCTTGAGCGAAGGCAAAAACTGGCGCTTGTATGCTGAAGGTTACTAAGAAACACCCTAGTAGCAGGGTGGCACTTTTTGTCAGAAATCTCTTGGAAGCCATCGCTGAAGTTTTCTTGAGTAGTCTTCCACAGTTTGAGCAGAAACTTTTGTAATTTTCTAGACTGTGTTTGCATTTGGGGCAGTAATCAGTCCTGGATATTCTGAAGATCTGGATGTGTAGTAGTTTTTCGCCGATCAACAGAAGCAGTAAGATTCCACCGAAAATTAGAATCCATCCAGAGAAGGTGTGGAAAATGGTCATAGCTATTTCTTTGCCTAGCGAGTAACCGATAATGACAATAGATGAGATTCGAACGATGTTTAGAATCTGTAGAATCAAGAATCCAAGAATGAACAGAGATGCTTTCTTCCATACAGAACCTCGAACGAGATACGTGAGAAAAGTGGCGAACATGGTAAGAGCTATTAGAGAGTAGATTCCGGAGCATGCAAGGTCGATGGCAAAGGAGATTTGGCCAGAAGCGCTGTCGAGTACTATGATCGGTGATCCATACGAGAACGACAATGTCACTGGTAGACCAAGGGTCCTGAGTAAAGTGCGCGAGGCTTGCGTGTTGAAATACGCCAAAAAAGTTCCTGCGGTGTAAACTACTTCTGAAGGTGGAGGAATCAGAAAGAGAAAGAACAAGATTGGAAACAACAACACTGTGAGCGTTTTTTGATTGAACAAGATCAATGTGACGCCTACTATAAATATGGGCAGAGAAATTATGTGGTATTCTAATGCGTAAAAGGTGTGGGATCCATACCAGTAGAGTAGGAGAGCTGAAAGGCATACGGCAAGGCCGAGGACATCTTTTAGAGATACTAGTCTTGTTGCTTCGTGAGCTTTTTCAAGCGCAATGGATGCCTTGATCATTTCTCTTTTCCGATACAACAGATAAGATATGACTAATGGTACCAAGATAATGTGGCTAACTGCCTCACTCTGGAGGGCTTCGTTCGCTACGATGGCTAGGTCCTCTCGGTAAACAGCTAGAATAGTTAGTAATATCATGAAGGGAGAGATAACAGTGAGATAATTACTTCTCATTGTGGGAAGAACATTTTTCAGCGTTCTGAAAACGTGCATGACTTCACCGTCCTCAATGCACATTACGCAATTGTCATCATTTAGAACTCTATGTCAGTAGTGAATAGGCATTCTCCGCATGCGTTGAGACGAATTAGCTACTGTGTTCCAATGTGCTGATGATTATGTCGAGACTGAATTCTTTTACATTTCCAGTGACCAAGTAGAAGATGAAAGTGTCAGAGGAAGAAGCTGTAAGGATTAGGGTTACTTGGACTATTTCACTTGGATGAACCGGTGTTCCGTTGTAGTTCCATGAGAGAACCACGTATTCTGAAATGTTGGCTGGATTCCAATTTGTTGTATTGAGGCATAGAGTTGTTTCGGTGTTGCTTATGCTTCGCAGGTAGAGTGTAAAGTTTTTTGATGATCCGGGTGAAATTGTGCCCCAACTGATTGTTTCTGTTTTGTTTTCGAGGTTTTCGTCCCAATAGGCTTCGACTCCGAGTGTTTTTATGATGCCTAGACTTGGGACGTGAAAGTTGATGGTTCTGCTTAACCATGTGGAGGTTATGGCGCTGATGGCGATAGTGATCACAGCGGTGATGATTATAAGAAGTATTGTTCTCTTTGAAAAGCGCAGAAACTTTACAAAAGAATTAAATCTATCCTTCATTTTTTGCGCGCGCGCTCATCATTTAATGACCGCTCTTTCCTTGCGAGTGAAAACTTGCAACTTCTTCGGCTATAGTCAAGGGTAGATTCACTAGTTTCGAAATGAAGCCTAGGCCGGAAAACATTGTTCTTAAGTTGTTGATGTCTTTTTGGTTGACCGCTCCGATTAGAGGAGCTGTGGCAACGTATACTGCTAAGAAGATAGTTCCGCCGCTTAAGAGCCTTAGCCATTCAGCCGTGTTGATGAAGGTTAAGGACGAATATGTGATTATGGCTGCTACTAAGGATGCTATGAATATCTTTGCGGAAGATTTCCATTCAATTATGATTCCATAGCGTTTCCAGATCCAATGTAGTCCCAAGAACACGCTTGGGAGTCCGGCAACGAGGTTTCCGACTATGACGCCTGTGATGCCTAGGTTAGGGATTAGCAGAAAGGCTAGGGGAAGCCCGAATGATAGTGTTAATACACTTAGTCTCATGCGCATTTTTGTTTCTCCGAGGCCTGTCAACAGGCTTCCCATGCTTAAGTCGCCTAAGCCTGAGAGCAGGTAGCTTATGGCGTGCAAGGTGAGGAAGAGAGGTGCATAGGCCCATTTTTCTCCGAATAGGGTGTGGACCATCGGTTTCGATAGTGCCATTACAGCTATGGTGGCAGGCACTAGGAGCATGGATGTATATTTCACTGAAGATGCGAAGATTGGTCTAAGCATCTGACGTTCATCTTGCGAATCTAGTTTTGCAAAGGCTGGAAAAAGCACTGTCGAAATTGGGAAAGTGAAGAAACTTAGGATTACTGCGAAGTTGGTTGCGATTCGCAAATTTCCGATCATAATATCACTGCAGAAAGAGACCATCATGAAACCGTAGAACTGTGCCATAAAGCCGACTAGAATGGATGAAATCGAGAGGGGAACACCGTAATTTAGCATGTTTCTTAGAGTTTTAGATATCGCGAATCGATGGGCCTTGCTTCTTTTTAGACCTCTGAAGAGAGAGAAGTAAAGTGTTATTAGCCCGATGAGGCTTGCTGCCAGGAAAGATAGAGTATAACCTAGAACTGCTCCCAGAGCTCCGTATCCTAAGAAGACTATAAGTGGAGATAATATGCTTTTCAATACGGCTTGGCAAATCATGATAAGGCTGTTTAACTCCATTCTTTCGAAGCCAACAAAGCTCGATTGAGCCGCTGTCAATAGAGAGCCTGAGAATATTGTAATGGAAACTATGGATATTAAAGGTGCTGACTCGGGTCTATGAAAGATTGTTGAGGCAATAAAGTCTGCGAGGAATACGGAAAGAAGCAATAAGACCAGTCCGGTTGAGATTTCAAAAATCAGTCCTGCAGCAATTACATCACGTATATCCTCCTCTTTTTTTGCCGCTTTAAGATGAGCGACGTATCTTGTCATGGCGGAGTTCATTCCCCAGTCTCGGAAAAGGTTCATCATTAGTGAAGGAATTAAAGCAACAGAGTACAAGCCGTATTCTGCAGGTGACAACAGTCTTGCTAAAATTATTGTTCCAACTGCCATTACGATAGTGGACGTTGCCATACCAACAAACAGTTGAAAACTTCCGGTTGCTGAAACCTTGCCCATTTTCAACGCTTTTTCCAAGATTTTTCACCTATAATTGCGCGCGCATAAATTCCTCGCATTAAATGTATCCTAACGATTGAAGCTTTTTCAATATCTTATCACGCTCTTTCTTAGTGGGGAATTCTTTGGGACCGAAAAACGAGATGTCAATCGTATTTTCCAATTGTTTCTTAAAGTATCTTGTTTTATCTGGATACTCTCCAGCAATGTTTACTTTCTCTAAAGGGTCCTCTTTGACATCGTATAACTCTTCTTTTTGATCTGCGGAAACTATATATTTGTATGACTCGGTTCGCAAGCATTTATATCCCTTATCATATGGTTCTAGCTTGGGACGAAGAGCATATGGCAATCTGCTTCTAACTGATTCTCCGCATTCCGCACAAATAAAATCGTGAATTTTTCGATCTTTAAACGGAAATAGGCTTTTCCCTTGTATATTATTTCGATATCCTTTGATATTTAGAAGATCCAGAAGTGTGGGAAGAATATCGATATGAGATACAAGGCTTGAAATTTTTCTTCCACTAGGAATTACATTTGGATAGACCATTATTAATGGAACATGAATGAGGCTGTCATATAGACAGAATTGATGCGAAGCAAGACCGTGCTCACCGAAATTCTCTCCATGATCAGCGGTTATTATCAAAAGCGTGTTTTCAAAAATCCCCTTCCGCTGGAGGAATTCAACTAGTTCCCCTATGCGGTGGTCCAAATATAATATTTCTCCGTCGTACCATGACCTAACGACTTCCCACTCTTCTTCAGACGCCTGCAATTCTTTTGCCATAAAAGAAAATTGGCCGCGTTCATCAGCTATCCGATTGAGTTTTCGAATATCGAAATTGTGATCGGAAATTTTTCCTCCTGGATGTCCAAATACCATTTGGAAAACAAGTTCCATTATGGCTAACGGAGGTCTACTCAAAGAATGACAAAAATACTTCTTAAATGGTCTGGGAGGATTGTATGGTGCATGACAATTATAAATATTGGTGAACAAAAAGAAAGGTTCTTCTTTTTCGACATTTTTCAAAAGTCCTTTGATCTTCTCGATATTTCGGTACGTGTATCCATCGAATCCGTAGATCAAGGTTCTAGCAAAATCTTTTGGGCTTTGTTTCATAAAGCTGAAAATCGATCGAAGTTCATGACGTACATCAAATACAACATAATTTTGAAAACCCTTACTAAACCCGTTCATTGGGGTTAGAAGCTCATTGCAGCTTACGCCTATAGTTTGATAACCGTTCCAGCTTAGGATTTCTGCAAGGGTAGTGTTTTCTTGGTGAAGAGATACATCTTTTCCCAGAGTTTTATGGTAGGAAGGATACTTTCCGGTGAAAATTGAAGCGTGAGACGGATAACTCCATTCAGCCGAAGAGAAAGCGTTCTCGAACAAAACTCCCTTCTTAGTGAGGTTGTCTACATTTGGGCTGGTTTTACGGTGATAGCCATAGCAGGAAAGATGGTCTGCTCTAACAGCATCCATAACAATGAGAATAACATTGGGCATGTCTATTTTCGTGTTCAATTTCGTATCAGATTCCAAAATATGGCTAGATTTCGCTTCCCGATGCGTCTTATGATCGTTATAAGAGGTTCTCATGCAAGATGAGTTTTTATGTATAACGTACGCGCGCGTAACTAGGGCTTTTGCGATTTCGCTCTTACAAATTGATAAGATATGGTTACACAACAAACGGATTAAGGTCATTTTTTCAAGAAGACCCGGAAATGAAAACGCAATTTTTTGCTAATGCACACGCAGCCAAGAAAGCCATGAAATCCAGGTGATTGGCCAACTCATCCTCTAATTATCTTTCATATAGAGTGCTTTCAACTTCCTCCCTAAAAGTCAATCACTTTTTCGTTATCCGATGATATAGGCTTGTAAGCATTCCTTTCCCAAAAGCCCTCAGTTCAGCGCGCGTTTGTTTCAGTTGGTGCGGGCTCCTTGTACCAAGAAGTGCAATGAGTTCCGCGCTCGCGCGCATTATAATTGATGAGACGCCTTTCCGAGACATCATAACTCTAACCCGAGGCAGACACTTGGAGGTCCAAGTTCGTAGGAAGGGAAGATCCGTGAGCCAATCGATATTTTTAACCTCTCTACTATTGAACAGTTCACGAACGGCTGCATTGTTGACATACACGCCTGGATAGAATTTCCTATATCGTTCGTCGTAAGATGTTTTCATGATAAAAGCCTCTTCTTGGTATCGAAGAACTAAAGTATACGCTATTGTTTTGCCATTAAGTTCTAGGAACCAAACGCTCCACTTGAAATCCGGTTCGGTTCTAACAGCGTACTGTGATCCCTTCCAAATTTTCAAGAGGTCCTGATCAATTCTTATCCTCCGTTGAGTTCTCCACGCTTCCTTCCAACTCATTCTCTCAACATCAAGAATCCGCTTAAAAACATCCGATTCTTTATTCCTGTTTTCAACGTATATGACCGCCCATGAACCGGCTCGATCGAGAAGCCGCTCTATTCTCCTAAGATCCTGTCTAAATTTTTTTCCTCTCAGTTTTTTGAATTCATCCCATGCGCACCCGACGGGAATGATATAGTGCCCCATCGCCGGTATTGTGCAAAAGTAAATTCTCTTAGCCTTACACTTTTGCTTCAGGATTTGCAGATTTAGGGACTCAGCTGGTACAGTAAAATCGGCAAAGTGGCACCGCAAGGTCTTGAATAAGAAGTCAAGAGTGCGCGCTATGCAGGTTTCTCGATATTGATCATCAACAATGAAATCAGGCGAAAGCCAAGATTTGAAAAGAAACTTGACGAAACAAAGTCCAAACTTCTTCTTTATCATTAAGGGGACTATGCCTACGATCATTTCATCTGCTGAAATGACTAGAACTAACGGAACCCACCCCTTTGAACGATTGACACCCATAAACTGCTTAACGAATCCGCTTAAAAAAATTGGATTTTTGTTGTACTTGTGTATCAGTGTATTCCAGACACCTTCAATCTTAAGCAGTTTATTAGGATCTGAAATCGCACTAATCGAAACTGTCGTGCTACTCATTAACTAGCTAGCACTCCGTGACTGCTTTGTCCTTGAGTTTAACTTACATGATGATTGCGTGCGCGCGCAACGCTTCCGCCGTTCGTTTCAGTTGGCGCGGGATCATTATGCCCAGAAATTCCATGAGTCCCGAGTTCGCGCACATTATGACCGATGAGACGCCTTTCCGCGACATCATAACTCTAACCCGAGGCAGACATTTGGAGGTCCAGATACGATGAAAAGGAAGATCTATAAGGAAATCGATGTTTCTAACCTCTCTTCTATTGAACAGTTCACGAATGGCTACATTGTTGACATACACGCCTGGATAAAATTTTTTATATCGTTCGTCGTAAGATGTTTTCACGTCAAATGCCACTTCTTTGTGTTGAAAGAATAAACAATATGCAAGTGTTTTGCCATTGAGTTCTAGAAACCAAGCGCTCCACTTGAAGTCCGGTTCGGTTCTAGCTGTGTACTGCGCTGCTTTCCAAATCATCGGGAGGTCCGGATCTATTTTCACCCCCATTTGAGTTCTCCATGTTTCCTTCCAACTCATTTTCTCGACATCAAGGATCTTTTTAATAGCATCCGATCCATTGTTCTCGTTTTCGATGCACATGATTCTCCAAGAACCAGCTCGATCCAGTTTTCGCTCTATTTTCTTAAACTTCCGTCTAAAATTTCTTCCTCTCGATGCTTTAAATTCGTCCCAAGTGCATCTAATAGGAATAATGCAGTGTCCAATGGCAGGTTTTGTACAAAAGTAAATTTTGTTGCCTTTACACTTTTGCTTCAGAATTCGCAGATTTGGAGACTCAGCCGGTAGAGTAAATTCGACAAAGTGGCACTGCAAGGTCTTGAATAAGAAGTCAAGAGTGCGCGCTATGCAGGTTTCTCGATATCGATCATCAACAATGAAATCAGGCGGAAACCATGCATTACCAACAAACTTGGCGAATCGGACTCCAAACTTCTTATTTGTTATTAAGGGGGCTATGCCTACGATCGTGTTATCCTTTGAAGTGACTAAAACTAGCGGAGTCCACCCTCTTGAAAGGTAGAACTCCATAAACTGCTTAATGAACCCCGTTAAGTAAAATAGGCTTTTACTGCACCTGCCTACCAATGCATTCCAGCTGTCCTCAATCTTAAGCAGTTCATGTGGATTTGAAATTACATGTGTCGTAACTGTCAATGCCACTCACCATCTAGCTAGCACCTTGCGACTGGCTGCTTTGGCGCACGCGCTTAAGCCTAACTTTTACAATAATTTTTGGAACGTATGGTTTTTATGCAGGTTTTCTCCGCAAGGTTTCGTTAAATCAGAATCTCGAGAGTTTACTTTCTAGGACACTCTTAAAATCTGTCGGTAATAGGTTTCTAATGGTTTTCCAAGCCGAAATAGCTTTGTTTCTGGTTAGGAGTAGAAAGCACCCAACGGAATTTAGCGGATACCACACTATTTCCTGTTGATGAAATGAGCTTCCGAAACTCATTTTTTGAAGATAATATGCGTTTTTAGGATTACTTGGTGTCCCTCCTAAGGATACATAGTTGTAGCCTTCTTCTTGGGCTGTTTTGATTTCTTTCCAAAGTAAATAGGGCACTATTGAATATTTTCTGTAACTTTGTTTTCTATCGATTCCTGCGTAAACCCAATACGTTCTTTGCCCATACTTGAAAACTACAATCCCCCCAATTCTCTTTTTCTTTTCAACAAGCCAAATGCGGAGATTTTCAGGATAGAGTATGTTCCACATGTTCTCTATGAATTTACATGGGTGGGGAGAAGCACCAATGTATTTCATGTTCTTGTAATACAGATTGTAGAAGTCTCTGAGATCAGATTTCGTTTTTGCTTCTTGAGCTCGAAAGCCCTCTCGTTCAATAAGTCTAATTTTTCTACGGTGATTTTTGGAAAATATTTTATTCCATATGAAATCTGAGGCGGTAGTCTTAAGATCAATTTCCACTGTACCTCTGCTTGCATCAACATAGCTTAGTGGAGATTTGAAAGATTGCGCCAATTTGTCGTCCATGAAACAAAACTTAGCATATAAAATGTCTTTGTTAGAACAAAAATTTCGAAGAAAACTGCGAAGTGAGAGAGAAGCTTGTTTGATACAATGCTTTGCTATTACTGGCCCTCCATAGTCTGAATAGGGTGTTGAGTGGTAAATTTTCATATGCATTGAATTTAGGATGAACCCTGGACATATGCCAACAATCGTTCCATTTGCGTCCTTGATTGTCAGATAGAGAGCAGAATAGGGGAATGACTTTTCGATCACTTCTTTCCATTTAAGACTATGATAGAATGTTCCCTCTGGAGAAGCCTGCACAAAGGTCTCCCATTCCCTCTCATCCTTCAATTCTTCAACGTACATACTCATCCCTTCTGTACGAGCGCGTCGGTCCTTTATTTGCGTCGACACAATCATTTTTTGCAAATTGCCAAGATGTGATCACCTAGTAAAAATGAAAGAAATGTTTTTTCTATAAAATCCTCAAGAGACAACGCGACTTTTATTCCGATCCAGCGAACAATGAATTTCCACATGGGAGGAGGAAAAATGAAAACGCCGTAATTTTTCGTTATTTTTGAGAACACTGAGAGAAGCATGAATTTGAATTCCAAGAGATCAAATTTATGATAATAAATGGTGCTGCTATGATAGCCTTCTTTGTCACGACGAAGCTTGTCCAATAATTGATTATTGTATGCCATTATCAAAAATGGAGCGCCTTCTTTTAGGACTCTGCGAACCTCTTTTAAACCTCTTAACCTTGCTTGTGCAGTGGGGATGTGTTGAAAGACGGATATACTTGCAGCCTTATTGAAAATAGAAGATTTGAAGGGAAGATAACAAATATCCGCCAAGACTGCTTGACAATTGCTTCGGGCTCTGTTAATTTTAAGAGATCTAACTGAATAGTCTAGAGCTACGACTTTGGCGCCTCTCTTTACGAATTCAACAGTGATTCTCCCTGTCCCGGCACCAACCTCTAAGATCAAATCTGAATTATCTGTTTTAAAGTCCCTGAAAATTGATGGAATCTCTAAAGCGTTTCGGAATTCAAACTGAGAGTCATAAGAAATACCCTCCTTGTCCCGTGCAAGAATTTCTTTCCGTTTATTTTCAAACTCCTTTTCCAAGATGTACCACTCTACTTTTCTGTCCCATGCGCTTTGCAGAGTATTCCTATGCACTCAAACATCAACATGATATTGCACGTATGCACCACGCGCGCCCCAAATCTCTCGTGAAGTCAGAACCGCAAAAGTTTGCTTTCCAAAATTCGTTTAAAATCGGTTGGCAAAAAGTTCCTAATGGTTTTCCAAGCCGAAGCAGTTCTGGCTCTAGTTAGGAGTAGAAAGCGTCCAACGGAATTTAGGGGATACCACACTATTTCCTGTTGATTAAACGAGCCCCCGAAACTCATTTTTTGAAGATAATATGGATTTTTAGGATTACTTGGTGTTGATCCTAGGGATGCATACCTAAGACCTTCTTCTTCCGCTTTTTCAATCTCTTTCCAAACCAAATAGTTGATTACTTCATGCACGCGTTGTTTTCTATCGAGTCCTACGTAAGCGGCATATGATCTTTGTCCATACTTGAAAAATAGATCTCCCCCAATTCTTTTATCATTCTCAAGGAGCCAGATACGAAGGTTATCAGGATAGAGTATGTTCCACATATTCTCTATGAATTCGTACGGATATGGAGAAGTACCAATATGTTTCATGTTCTCGGCGTATAGATTGTAGAAGTCTCTGAGGTCAGATTTCGTTTTTGCTTCTTGAGCTTGAAAACCCTCTCGTTCAATAAGTTTGATCTTCCTTCGGCGATTTTTGGAGAATACTTTGTTCCATATGAAGTCTGAAGGTGTAGCGTTGAGGTCAATTTCTATTGTTCCTTTGGTTGTTTCAACGCAGCCTAATGGAGATTTGAAGGATTGCGCCAATTTGTCGTCCGTGAAACAAAACTTACCGCATACTATGTCTTTGTTTGAACAAAACGTTTGGAGAAAACTTCGCAGTGAGAGAGAAGCCTGTTTGATGCAATGCTTTGCTATCACTGGGCCTCCATAGTCTGAATAGGGTGTTGAGTGGTAAATTTTCATGTGCATTGAATTTAAGATGAACCCTGGACATATGCCAACAACCGTTCCATTTTCGTCCTTGATTGTCAGATAGAGAGCAGAATAGGGGAATGACTCTTGGATCACCTCTTTCCATTTCAGACTATGGTAGAATGTTCCCTCTGGAGAAGCCTGCACAAAGGTCTCCCATTCCCTCTCATCCTTCAATTCTTCAACATACATACTCATCCCATCTCACGCGCGCCAGAAACTGTTCCCAGAGGTCTGTTATCTATAGCCGTTCTGGTGACGGAATTTCTATTCTACATTTCTTTTCGATAGCTTTCTTTGCCATATCGCAAGTAATGAGAACGGATAAAGCGTTAAAAGCGCTCGAATAAGATCTCGTGTCCTTCCTTACTCGCTCGATAAAATGATCGATTTCAAGTTGATAGGCATTAGCTCTTCTAGTACGTAGTATAGATAGGTTTGGGAATTTTAGGCTAATTAGTGACTCACTAGCTGCACGCCATAGGGAAACTTCAAGCGCGCGCGCGCATGGATTTGCCTTGAGAAAGAAATTTGGCGAAACAAAGAGGTTCTGTGCAGTACCATATATGTTTAGGTTTTCCATGACTGTGGATGACAGCCAACTAACCACTCCAACTCCTACTCTTCCTTCTGGATATTCCAGAAGAAAGGCACAATAATCTTCAACAGGAGAATCTAGGTAAGTAGAACTATATGCTGAAATTGCATTAGGAAAATCGTCAAAAACATAGTTCAACATATCAAAGACGTGAGGACCTAAGTCAAGTAAGACCCCTCCGATCCCCGGTTTGAAAAACCACCGCGACTTTGCCCAACTGAGAAGGGGATTTGGCTGTAAGAAGTGATCTTCCACGCAATATATGTGTCCCAAGCTTCCCCTCAAAATGTATTCTTTAGCCCTCTGATAGTTAGGCGAAAAACGGCGATGGAAACCAACCATCAAAATCTTCTCTTTGGCTTTTGAAGCTTTAACCATTTTTTTCCCACTCCCCACATCGGTTGCCAAAGGCTTTTCGCAAAGAACGTGGGCACCATGGTCAAAAGCTTTCAAAACAATTTCTGCATGAGTGTCTGGCGGTGTACAAACACTGACAGCGTCAACTTCTTCGTTTTCAAATAACTCATCAACGGATGGAAAGATCTTCTTTACGTTAAATTTTCTTGCCACTCGCTTAGCCTTCTTGTTATCGATATCAACTAGTGCGATCAAACTAGCATGTTTGTTAGACAAGTAGGCGGGTATATGTACTGTCTTGCCGATACCGCCTGTTCCTATAACTGCAACTCGAATTCTCCTATCTAACAATTCTTCCCGTTCCTAGAAATCTTGACAAAGTAGTCCATAAAGATTATACCATCGTGGAGGGCTAGTCCTAAATCTCCTTTTGACTTCTTTGAGGCTTCTTCCTATGGTTATGTACCTAGATTTTCCGACCCCTCTTCTTTCAGCTTCAGCAAGATAGCGAACGTAATCTGGATTTATTCCCATCATTCTGGCAACGAGATGATCCACTGCAACTGGATCCCGCCCAAAAATAAGTGTGTTCATTCTAATTGGTACTCCGTCTGTTGGACCTTTCCAGCCTTCCATGGCCACAATTCCATCGACTATGACCAAGTCTGGCTTGAAAACTAGGTTGAGGTCAACTATAGCGTCATCCAAGCGTTTATGATAAATTGTCTTATGATGGTAGGGATTGCATCCATACTGGTTCTTTAAAGAACAGGTAAATAAGCAATCAATATGAGTCTTTATCTTTGGTACGGAAATAAAGAAATCAGCATCTTCCATTATTCTAGGAACTCTTACTTCTTTCAGAAAGACATTCTTGGGAAACGCTTTGACAGAAAACGGAGCTGTAGAGAGATTCACCAATTTAACATTCAGTCTCTTCGATAACTTTTCATAACCTAGTAGCTTGAACGCCATGTCTGCGAGTACTTGTGTTCCATCAGATTCCACAATATAAATGTCAGAGACGCCAAATTCGTTCTTCAAGTGATTTATTATTCCTTCAACAACTCTCGCATCTGTTGTGGCTCCAGTTTCAGGAGTTTTGATGCAACACAAATTCGGTTTGATCACGACAACACTGTCTGGACTGAGTTTGAAATCTTTCAATGAATCAAATCCCTTCTTCACATTTGTGTAAATATCGTTTACATCTTTCAATTTTAGGATGGAAACGAGTTCGCAATCACAATTATTCCGCAAAAACCCTCACCAACAGCGTGCTGTATGAAAGGTTGCGCGCTCGCAATAATTCTTCGCCAGCACATCTTCAGTAGGAATCCGATTAACCATGTGTGCGCAACCGCGCGCGTGGATTATTTAATCTCACGATATTGCTTTTATGGGTCTCCGAGAAAGCCGCTAAAACAGCGGGAATAAATTTCTTCTTGTAGAAGTCTATTTGGTGATTGTTTAATTCTTGAATGTTAATTGGTATAATATTTCTATTCATTTTTTTTCTATATTCTCTCGTCTTTGAGCCTATCAATTCCACGGCGCCTCCTATAAGAATAAGCTCTGCTTTTAGAAAGAGCTTTTCAAGTGGAACAAAATTATCAACAAGTTTTAGGTGTAGCAGATTAATTATTTGAATTAACTTTGAAAGAAACGGGTTATGTATCAAACTTGGCTCTGCGGGTGTTCCGCTAATGTGAATGTTAGACGCAATTTTGCGCATAAGTGCAATATAATCGTTAAAATCATAATAGTGATGGCTAATCCCAACATCCACTACTTTTTTGTCCTTTTTCCTCCATTTTTCCTTGCCAATCAAGATTGAGTGGCATGGTTCTCTAAACATTATTATTGCATTGGAAGCGGTTACTCTAGATATCTCACTTAACAAATCATCAGGTTCGCCAAGATGATGAACCAGCTCTTTGCAAAACACTATATCAAACGAACCATCTTTAAATGGCAATAAAGTGCAGTCTGATACTACTCGTTCAAAGAATACATCAGCATTTATCAAACAATCTCCTGCAAAAAGGAACTCTGGACACAAATCAACTGCTGTAGATTCGAAGCCGTGTTTAGAAAACTGCCATGACTGGAATCCCATCCCTGAACCAACATCCAGAACTCGGATTTTTCTTTTCGTTCCACCCTTCTTTGTATGTATCATGTTGCATATTTTTCTTATCGCCATTTCACCTTCCCAAGCACTTTTTT
>Ga0315312_1000390_pt1 | contig 56775 bp, 82 predicted proteins | sample TDP7_MG_FD_203629 | JGI IMG/M metagenome (GOLD analysis project Ga0315312, IMG submission 203629) | Freshwater sediment microbial communities from Lake Towuti, South Sulawesi, Indonesia - TDP7 | ecosystem: Environmental > Aquatic > Freshwater > Lake > Sediment | place: Indonesia: South Sulawesi... | reverse complement strand
ATTTTGATGCAAAATCTTTGTAAAACGCTATTGTCGCTCCATATGGCTCACCTGTTATGAAGTAAACATCGTTGCCCAGTCCTGCAGGTATGGCGCTGAACGTCCATGCTCCTCCTGCCCAGCGTATTCCGCCTTTATTGTGGGCGTCTAGGTAATTTTGGTAGTAGTCTCTCCTTAGAGATTTGGCTTCGTCCCAGCATTTTAATGGTTCAGTTGGATATTCTTTAATTTGTTTTGACATGTTTTATCCCCTTGTTAGAATAGTTCCTCTAGCCCAGTTAGTGTCTCCAAAAAGGCTTCTACTCTTGTTCTGAACTGTCCCCAGGGAACTGTAACATCAAACTCTAATGGATAAGTGGATACTCCCACAGACTTTAAGGCGTCTCTTAATGGTGGAATCTCAATTCCATGTGGGTCGCAAAACTTATTCTGAATTACTAGTGCCCCTTGCGCCTTAAACTCCTTCGCGAGATTAACCGCGTGACTGATTCTTGTGAATTCTGGCCAGTCTTTGCTTGGGCATGGTACTCTCTGCACGTAGCGGGTGGCAATAGCTTTAAGCCTATCTTGACTTGGTTGGACATTGCTCCATAGGTATCTGCTGCCTGTGCAGTGCTCGTCGATGACGAATGTGGCGCCTAAGTCTTCTACGTTTTTCATAAATATCCTGTCGTCGTCTTCGCTGCCAATTATCATTAGTCTAATGCCTGTGTTGCGATTTATTTTTCTATTTGGCATTTCCTTCAACAACTGTTCCAAAAGTTTGTTGTGTTCTTCCTTGTCCATTATTTGGCTTGAGAGCACCATTTCCATGGTTTCGAGGCCAGTTATTTTCGGGTTATCGAGTTTCCTGTAGTCGTAGATTTTGCGCATTAGTTCCCTATTCTTGTTGAGTATTGCTATTCCTCTGTCAAGGTCTGAGTCTGTGATTTTTTTGCTAGTCCATTTTTCTAGGGATTGTTTGAATTTTGCCAGTTCATGTGTTAGGTATGGTATTGCATGTGGCGTTTGAACTCCATGCGGAACATGTATATAATGCGAAAATTCTATCGGTATGTGTAGTCGCCAAGCATTAAAGGTCTGCCGCAAATGTAGGCATGATTGCCCTTCTGTTATTCCGTCTAAGTAGTCGAATTTGCCTTTTAATCCTTGAGCTAAAGAGTCTCTGCATAGGTGGCAGAACATGGCGAATATATATGGCTCTGTCACTGTTGGCGGTTCATGACTGCCAAGAATCCTCACGGGTAATATTCTAGCTGCGTAAAGAATTTCCTCTGGCACGTAAGTGCAGAAATAGCCGACAACTTTACCCTTTGTCTCTTCTTTCCACTCCTTTGCATACTTGTGCCTGTTGTCTATTGAGTTTCTGAAAGTTTGGAATATTTCTTCAATCAAGCATGCTACTTCCTTAAATATCACGTATATAAAAATTGAGAAGATTATATAAAATTTCCGCATCTCATATTTCTACTCACAATAAGCGAAAAATCATATTAACCATTGAAAACAAATTACAAACCGCACTGTGGAGGTTTATGTTTGAGTCCAGATTTCAAGAATATTATCTACCAATCTGTGAATGGAGTCGCAAAAATCACAATCAACCGACCGCCACTGAATATTTTGAATACTGAAACTATAGGAGAGATTATTTCAGCTCTGAAAACTGCTCAAGCTGACAAGAACATAAGCCTAATAGTCATTACTGGGGCTGGCGACCGCGCCTTCTCTGCAGGCGTTGACATTAAGGAGCATCTTCCAGACAAGATCGATGCAACGCTTGAAGAGTTCCATAAAATGTTTCATGTAATGGCAAATATTAGCAAGCCTATTGTTGCTGTTGTAAATGGCATGGCATTGGGCGGCGGCTGTGAACTAGCCATAGCCTCAGACATCATAATAGCCTCTGAAAAGGCGCAGTTTGGACAGCCTGAGATCAGTGTAGGCGCAATACCAACCGTAGCCACTGTTTTACTGCCTAAACTAATTGGAAGAAAAAAGGCTTTTGAACTAATCTTCACAGGCGACATAATAACAGCGCAAGAGGCAAAAGAAATCGGCTTGGTAAACAAAGTAGTTTCAGTGGATAAGTTGGCTGAAGCAACTGACGAAATAGTTGGAAAGCTTAAAGAAAAAAGTCCCCTTGTGCTGAAACTTGTTAGAAAAGCAGTCTATCAAGGGCTCGATAGAGAGTTTAAGAAGGCACTGGACGGCGTCACTGGCATCTACCTAAATGAACTGATTAAAACAGAAGATGCTGTAGAAGGGTTGAAGGCGTTTCTGGAAAAAAGAAAACCACAATGGAAAAACAAATGACAACAACAAACTTTAGTTCTGTGTAGCCCTCCATGTTTTTTTAAAAAGCCATAATTTCTCGTGCGCGAATTCAGATGTCAAGTTATTTTCTCTAAGAATTTTAGAATGTCTGCAGGTGGTACTATGCGGCATGTTCCATCTTTACTCACAGGAAGAAAGTAGATTCCAAGTTTTTCAAAGGCGAAACTACCGTGGTATTTCCTTAACACTTTAACGAAATCTCTTGTAATTGGAAATGCAATGCCGTATTCAGAATCTCTGTGTTTCATTCTAGACATTATCTGCCCCAGTCCAATTTGAAAATTCATCTCTGCAGAAGTGTAGCCGCCTTTGTCTTCACCCTTTGCTTCTATCAACAAGATTTTTCCTCCTTTCTCTGCCCCCACATCAATAGACCCTCCATCTACTGAAGTTTTTTCCTTCACTGACCATCCATTCTTCGCTAGATATTTTATCAAAATAGATATAACCTCATGTTCTCTGAAAGTGCTTTCTCGCTCTCTTATTTCTCCTTTGATTTGATGCCTAATCTTTTCTAAAGACATCGGCACATTCCCTCTCTTCAAAATCAGCACTTTTAAAAGTCTGGTGTTAGTACTATTCTTTTCATTAGCTTCTTAGTGTGCGCTTCTTCAAACACTTCCCTAATCTTGCTCATCGGTCTCGTTTCTGTGAAAGGCTTAATCTGAATCGTCTTGTTCAAGACTAATTCTAATACCTTGGGATAGTATTTTGGTAGGCAGCCCCATGTGCCTATGATGTCAGCGTCGAAAGCCATAAGCCTCGATATGCTATACTCGTTTTTCTGTAAGCCAAAGCCTATGACAATTAATTTGCCAATGAATGACAATAGCTTAAGTGCTATTGCCTGCCCTTGCGGAGTTCCAGTCACTTCGAAGATTATCCAGCCATAATTGCTCGGAAGCCCCTTAGCCTTACACAACTCTCTAAACTCGTTTCTGACAGCATTTTCATCCTTACCAGTAGAGTTGATGACAAAGTCAGCACCATATTTCAGCGCCCTTTCCAATTTTTCTGGGTCACGCGCAATGCCAACAACAGTCTTAGCGCCAAAAGCCTTAGCCATCTGAGCCACATACGAACCGACGCCACCTGTGACACCAACAACTATAACATTGTCGCCTTTCTTTAATCCAGCCCTTACACATGCCTGATATGGAGTTGTCACAGCGTCTGCAATAACCGCTAATTCGGCTAACCCGAAATCGCCGTGATTCTTCACAACACACAAATCTTCAGAGGGAACAGGAATATAGTCTGAGAAGCCGCCATAAATCCCTAAACTGTTACCCGGCATCTTCTGTGATAGGCATCTGTTTCCCCTTCCCTCTGCGCAGATAGGACACTTGTTGCAAGGCATGACAGCAGGCACGATAACTTCTTTGCCAACAAGCTTACTATTGCCAGCGACCACAATGCCGCTTATTTCATGTCCCAAAGTAAGTGGAGGCTTAGTAACCGTAGTAACGCCATCGTAAAAATAGCCCAAATCTGTATGACATACACCGCATCCAGCAATTTTCACAAGCGCTTCTCCAAGCTGAAGCATGGGAACAGGAATCTCCTTTCTTTCAATTTTGCCCTCAACGATTTTGCCAGTTTGCGGATCCTTAGCCCATGGTTGAATCATTTGCCAAGTTTGAATTTTTTCGGGTATCTTCACCATTTTCCCACACCAACTCTCTTAAATTAGTACATTGTTTTTGGTTGTCTCTCTTATAAAATGTATGCGCATTGCAAACTACTTTGGCATTTCATAACAAGGCTTATTCTGTCCAGTAAACCCATCCATTTGGGCTCTTAGCTGCCTTCAAATTTCCTTTCTTTATTCTTCGAGCAAGAGAACTGGCGATTCTTTGTTCCTTGTCCTTCGTTGAGATTCCTCTGGCTTCCAATGCCTTAGCCACGTCTTCTTGTGTTCTCTTGTTCGGGAGTTTGAAAAATCCTTCTTTGATTAGGCTTTCAAGTGCATGATGCGTCTGTCCGCCCCATGTTTGAGGTCCCACTGCACGCGTTTGGGTGCGCATCTTCTTTTGGGTTTTCTTTGCAGTCAAGATTTCTTCCTTGATATTCTCTAAAGATGTTCCTACGACCTTGATGTTTTCTATGTTTCCTTCTCCGAGACCTCTTTTCACAAATTCTTGTGTCACTGGCATTTTTTCAGGTTTCAATCCGGCAATGACGGCTCCAACAGTCTCTACAGCAACGGCATCTCTGCCTACCAATAGGGTATTTATGCGCAAGGGACGTCCACCTGCTTCCTGCCAAAGGTATGTGCCATCCAGTACGGCGAGATCTATTCCTTCTGTTGCCTCATATATGTCAGCAAGGAGTGGGGAAAGAATCTCTGTTTTATGAAACTTTGCTTTCTTTTTGGTTGGGATACATCCAAAAAGGTTTTTGAGAATGCTTCCTTTCTCGAAACTGCGTAGTATATGTGTGTCAACTAAAATATTAGGTTTGAAGAGTATATGTGATAACTCCATTTCTTGACCAGCGAGCTTCACTTTTATAGTATTCCTATCTTCGGAAAGGCTGAAGGGCATTACTCGTTCGTTGAAGAGTTTGCTCCAAATTTGGAGTCTTTCCCAGCCAGTGCCTTGGTAGTTGTCTGATTCTGCCAGGAAAATTTTTGGCGCTTTATTAAAGCTATTAACGATGGCGTCAACTACGCTAACTGATGTATGGTTATCTGCTTTATGGCTGAAAACTCCAACTTTAACAACCACAAATTTCTCTGCAGTGTTCAAGTCGTCTATTCCGCCGATTAAACGAAGAGCATCGGTAAGCGCCTTGGCTTCGTTTCCGTTAAATTTGACTATGGCAACTTTTGAAGTCAAAACTGAACATCCTCTTAAGTACTGCGGTTCCCTACTAGGTGTTTTGCCGTCTTCCTCTATTTCTTAGTCTGTGTCGTTTGTTTTGGTTTGGGCAACACTTTTCCGTACATTTCGTCGTCTGCGAACTTTCCTTGTGCTATCATTTGGCGGAATTTTATGAAGTCTATTGTGTCTTTTTCTGTGATTTTTCTTGTGTTAAACGCGTGGAATCCCAAGAACGCCTCATAATTCATGTTTGCGGCTAGCCAATGCCTATTATAATTTTTCGTAGCGTCCCAGAAGAATTTCTTCTTAGCCCGTATGCTGTCTATAGCCTTGATTAAGCATCCTGGAAACAGATTCGCAAAGGTCCAAACTATCTTGCCCACTTCTTTGTCCAAGAGTTCAAAGTCTATTTTGTTCTGATCTCTCGCTTCCCTAACATACGCAGACGCCCTATTGTATTCTTCTCCTGTTTTGAATTCGCCATAGACTAACTCACCATTTTCCACATACTTGTCCGTAATAACCGTTGGATTGCGTACCCATTTGCCTCCGTCCTTAATCACTGGAACAACTTTGCTTACAAGCCCCAATCTTTTCATCTTGTAGGCGCTCCACATTTCACATGAGACGCAGTTCCACATAGCGTCTTCAATGCCCAAGTACCATGGCAAAAAGTCTGTTGCGCCGCCGTCTGGAGAAGACCCATGTCTTGGACCTGCCTGCCCGAAAACTGCCAAGTCAGAGGCAACTGAAAGATCGCATGACATGCCTATTTCTTGTCCGCCTGCAACTCTCATTCCGTTTACTCTGTTGATTACGGGTTTTTTGCATGCTAGGATTGCGTCTACCATGTGGTTGAATAATTCCATGTATTCTCCATATTCGTTTGGTCTTTTGCTATAGTATTCAGCGTATTCTTTTGTGTTTCCGCCTGTGCAGAATGCGTTTGAGCCTACTCCTGTGAAAACCACTGCTACGACGCTTCTGTCTAATGAGGCGTTTTCGAATCCTGCTATTACTCCTTTCACCATTTCAGTTGTGTAAGAATTATACTGTTTTGGATTGTCCAACATTATCCATGAGACATAGAGGTCGTCGACTACTTTTCCTTCCGAATCTTTTAACGGTCTTTTCTCATATATCGTGCGAGGCGCTTCTTTGCCCCAATGTTGACTGCCATGAAGACTATGGTTTTTGATTTCGCTATCTCTTGGTAGCCAATCTAAACTCATGTAATTCACACTCTCCTTAAGTGAAATAGCCTATTGCCTTTGATTAATATATATAACATTCGTAACGTTGAATTATATGGTAAAGTGGGGTAAGTGCCTATTTCTCAAAGTGATTAGGAAAATGATTGACTCTTACAGCTTCGGGCAAATAGTAGTCAACGGAAAACGTTACACAAATGACGTCATAATCTTTCCAAACCGAGTCAAAGACAATTGGTGGAGAAAGATTGGCCACCGCATAGACATTGAAGACCTGGAAGAGGTGATTCAGGAAAAGCCCGAAGTATTAGTCGTAGGCATTGGCTATTTTGGATTTGTGAAGATTCCAGCCGAAGTCAAAGAGTATGTGAAAGGTAAAGGAATCGAATTGATAACTCAGTCAACTAGAGACGCTTGCACCACATTCAATAGTCTTCTCAAGTCTGGAAAGAAGGTTGTAGCCGCCTTACACCTAGCCTGCTAGACGATGGAAGTGACCAACTTTCGTGCTTGCCCACTTGTAGGGAAATCTATAAGTCTTTTCCTTCTCATCTATTTAATTGAGGCTTGTGATGAAGGCAGAATCATCTGATTTTAAGACTGTAGCAGACTCCGTTTTTGAAACCCTTCTCACAATAACGACGATATTGTCAGGCGTGTATATTGCCACAGTTTTTGATTGGTTTAAACAGGTGATCGGCACTCAGCCAACGCCTGAAACTCTGGAGCGAGCCACCGTTGGGATTATTCTTGGACTGCTCTTTATCTTGCCGCTCGTGTTTATTCTATTGGCTTGGGCGTTTTCTAAGTTTAGGGGCTCCATTACGTGGAGAACTGTGGCTTGGTCGGGTTTAATCTACTGCCTAACGCAAGACTTTATCGGACTTGTTGCTTTGTTCGGGTTTTCTCTCATTATGGCTGGAGTCCTGTACCACGAGCTCACGGTTATGGTATTACCATTTGTTTTACTCATCCCGCCCATTTTAGGAATAATACTTGGCTATAGAGTCAGCATCGGGTACAGCCGCAGTCTAACGGTGGGAATAAGAAGGGGCAAACTTGCCTTCACTGCATTTCTTACGGTCATTTTTATTCTAGTTATTCAAGTGTTATTTGGGTTAATTGCCGTGTATTTTGGAGAGATCTTATAGAGATTTAGGAATACAAACCAAGATGCGTCGGGCATCGGCTTCCTAAAAAAATCAGGCTCCTGTTATCGCGATAGCGAATTTTTCCAAAACAAATAAACTTTTGTTTGAGCCAGAAAATTCAGAACCCTAAGTGTTTTTGCCAGCTTATCTAAGGTGGCTTCATCGATTGCTTTCGCTATTTCTTCTGGTGTTGGAAACACGCTTCTAGTTTTTAAAAGTCGTCTTCCATGTGCTCGTTTACACAGAGTCTTTAGGGTTATTCTTACCTGTTCAACTTGCCTATTCGACATTTTCTTCAGTGCCCGCATATTTGTTTCTTCACTTGAAAGTGTGATTGGATTGAATCCTAGTGATCGCAATTTTTCCAAAGCATCCAAAATATATTTTGAGGTTGTTGACTCTGTAATCTTCAGCATTTGGGCTTTTTCGAAAAAGCGGTTATATCGAGCCATTACTGCAACAGCTTCCACGCAAGGCGTGCCTGCATGCGGCAAGGTTTCTTTGACAAGTTTTGCTCCTAAGCCAATGGTTCGATATTTTGGATGCAGCACAACTCTTGAGATTATTGAGAGTTCTTCATTCAATTCTTTGGTTGTTAATCTTTTTGTGAAGGCTTTGCTTCTTCCAAAGCATACCAATGGCGGATAACTGTAGACTATTACTCCGACTAACTCTTTTTGGCGTTTTAGTGCGAAGATTTTTCTCGGAGGAGGCAATCTTCCAGACTCACGGTAGTGGAACTGAGCCAGCTGCCTATAATCTTCTATTGTGCCCGTTTGAATGTGCATTTGTCTTGTTAGTGAGCATTCTGTATTGATTTTGTTTGGGTAATATCTGACTTTGACCTCTTTTCCGAAGCGTTTGTGAATGTGAACCGAAGGTTTTAGGTCTTCGAACAAGTCAGTGTGTGTGGTTGCTGCCAAAACTGCTTTTCCTTCTTGCCTTGCCAACTTTTGCACATTATAAGCAACGATTTTAGCTGTGTCTCTGTCGAGTGTTGAGCAGAATTCGTCCATAACCCAATACTGTCCATCAGCCTCGATAAGTTTGGCTATTCGGTAGCGATACTTTTGCCCATCGCTTAATTGGCTGTATTTGCGTATGAACAAAAAGGCATCGTTTAGGCCAACTCGGCTGAGCAGTTCTAAGCCTTCTTCAACGGTTTTGCCAACTGTGTCGATTAAAGGCTTCGTATGGTCAACATGAATATGCTTAATGTCGAAAGTGTTTGGAGCCAGCAATTTCTCTAGTCGTTTAAGTAGTATGCTTTTTCCGCTTCCGCTTTCGCCTGTAATATAAACAATGTCTTGTGGACCAATATGCAACTGAATGTTATCGTACAAGATTTGTGTTCGGCTCTTGTCTACGCCTAATCCGAAGGCTTCCGCCACTGCAAGTGTTCTAGGCGTGATGCTTGTTGCAGTTTTGTATGCGATGTTGATGTTGAACGTGTTCGAAGCACGGTCGAACTTCTTGGCTACTTTAGTGATTTCGAAGAACGACTAATTTAGACATAGGTTATTCTTGGAGAAAAGCAGAAAACACGTTTCATCATTGCTTACGCAAATCTTAAATACGTTTTCACGCATAAATGCTCAATTACTCAAGCAAAAATACGGGTGACAAGCACTGAAGAAAAAAACAGAATTCCGAAATGTAAGCGTAAGAAAAGAACTTGCTGATGAAATCGAGAAGAATTTTGTTATGCCGAATGGGCGTTATCGTAGTCTTGCAGAATTCTTCACCGAAGCAGCACGACTAAGGCTTGAAGAACTTGAGAAAGGAAATAAACATGTCTAATTCTGAACTTGATCCATCCGTTTTGCATGAATTGGCTGCCGAAGCAAAGAAACTTCGTAGAAAAACAAGAAACAATCCTGGAAGGTGATTTGCTATCGCCAAAAAAAACCCAAAGAAACTTCGTGAATTTATTCGTGCTGATTTAGTTTCGTTAGCAGAAATAATAAGAAAGGAAACTAATCTTCCCATCCCTAAGATTAGGCAACTTATACGTGAAATTCTTGATGTATCCATTTAGGCTATGTTCGGGAACCGAACAGAGATTGATTTCTCGCACCCCTTAATTTCCATTCGAATTAAAAAACCTCGACTTCTTTTTTAAAAAATTAGATGACAGCTTTTAAATGCACTTCAACAAATTATTAATTTTGCTGCCAGAGGAGCGAGCCCATGACTTATAGCGAAAACGATGACCTTACTAAGAAAAATGTAAGGATCACAGAACTCATCGATAGACTGTTATGGAGTTTTCCCACAGCCTCGCCAAAAGACATCGCAAAGATGCTTACACAACAATTCTATTCGGCTTCTCTATGGCAGCGGCACTACAAGAGAATCTATGAACAATACAAAAACATGATTTCTGTTCGAAAAAGCCTCAAAAAAAAATGGGACCAAACTAAGGTTGAAGGGCGCCTCCCAAAGCCCCTTGTTTCTGCGCATCGTGTGGAGTGGGAGATTGAGGGTGGTTTGGCGATGCCGTTTTTGTTGGTTGTGCGTGAGGCTGCTGGGGCGTGTAGGCCTCGGCTTGAGGATCCGCGTCCTGTGGGTACGTGGTATGTTATTCCTAATCGGAATAGGCAGTTGGAGTTTCATAATGAACATGTTACGGTTAGGGTTTTTCCTAAGAGTGGGACTTGTCGGATTCTTACGTCTCATGATATGGATTGGAAGGAGTTTACTGATAATGTTTGGGATGCTTTTCTTGGGGCAGGTTTAACGAGTAAAGATTGTGACGAAATAGTTTTGAGGCTTGGAGTAACTTCACGTCATAGAACTTTTAAGCTTCCTGGTCCCGTTACTCCTTTTCATATCGATTTCTACAAAGATAGTTTGGGGATTCCAATTATCGCTGATGGCACGCACCCAGAGCACATCGAAGTGCCTGAAACGTGGCCTGTATGGATTAAACCTCTGTTGTTGTCTATTGCACGGCAAACTGCTTCTACAGAAAGGCAGACAGAAGCTGTAACGTTATTGGCTGAACAGATTAGACTGCATCTTTCGGTGATGAAAGGAATTGATAGTAGTGCAAAAGACAGTGCTGCCGCCTCGCGTGATCTAAAGAAGGCGACGGAGAAGCTGCTTAAGGTTTTAGGTGTGAAGATAAGGGAAAAGAAGAAGCGAGTCAAAGTTTTGGAGTTTGGGCAGCATACGCTTTCTGAATGGAAATGACTATTTACTATATGAGGAAAATAAAGTGGAACTTGAAAAAATGAATAGATATCAGGGCGGTATATGGGCACTATTGATCTTAGCGTTGCTCGCTGGATTATTCCTTCATCAACTAAAGGCATCAGCGTGGCAAATGTGGTGGGCAGTTTGGTTCTGTGAAATCCTAACGTACATATTGTATGCGATGTTCTTCGTATTAAAGACACCATCGACAGCTTTAGCCGTCGCTATTGGAAGCATCAATTGGTACATTAACCAAAGGTCAACTGCATATGCAGGAGAACAAAGCTTGTACGTTCTTACTTTCTTCGTAAGCCTAATTTTGGTATTATGTGCATATGGCTACCGAGAAAGAAAAGACATTCCCTACGTCTCGAAGGAGTATGTTAACGTATTTGGAGCTGTAGCGTTAGTCGTTATGATGCTCTTTGCAGTTGGCAAAATGATGTCATGGATTCCTTGGTCTTACGATACTGCAGCATTTACATCAGCAGAAGCATGGTCGTTTGGTCAATTCTTTATTAGTCTTGGCGGCTTAATGTCAATGATTAAACTGAAAAAAGAAAACGAAGCTATTCCCCTATACATAGCTGGATTCGGACTTGTCATTGCACTCTTTGCCGCGTTAGCCTATGGGATCGCCTTGGCACTTCTATAATCTATTTTCTCTTTTTTCTTTATTTCATACGCAGTGAACTGAAATGCCTTGTCAAAGAAAAATCGTAGGTTTCTACAAAGACAAAGATAAGAAGACGAGGCCTATTACGAAGCCTGTTGCTGTGTTGAAGCGTAAGAAGGTCATTCAAAACCCTAAAGCTTTTTCTGGTGTTAAGCCTCGCAATGAAGTAATTTCGTATGCTCACAGAGAAGTCAATGTTCTTAAGAAGTATGCAAAAAAGATTGAGTTAGCTGGATCTATTAGACGCAAAGCAGACTCGCCAGAAGATATTGACATTGTATTAATTCCTCAAAATTGGCAATCCAAACAGAAAATTATACAGTATGCATTAAGACAGAAACGTGGTAACATTGGACGTGGCGAAAGATTAGTCGCATACAAGAAAGGCAGAATAGAAGTAGACGTTTATTTTGCAGAACCTAAGACTTGGGGTGCCATGCTTATGTTCTTGACCGGGCCAAACCGTTACAATATTGCTTTACGCAAAATCGCCAAGAACATGGGATTAAAACTGAATCAATATGGTGTTTGGAAAGGCGAAAAGTGTCTTGTTTCCAAAACAGAAAGGGCAATTTACAAAGCTCTCGGTAAAACATTCAAATCACCTGAACTTCGTGGGCTGTCAGAAACAGAAGCCCGTGACAGATTTGGAGTGATGCCAGGTACGCGAGTGTTGAGAAATAGATGAACGGAAATTTTACTTAAATGACGTTTAGACCATAACCTTATATTGCGATTTCTGAGATGAAATCGTTATGGAGAATCCGTAATGAAAAAACTTCTTGAATTTATTTGGTTCCTCGCTAAAATGTATCATGCGAAAGAAGAAGAATTTTTCGAACAAGTGAGATAGATGGACGAAAAAAAGTTTAAAGACGTTAAAAGCATTGATGACATTCTGCAACAGCTTTTAAATCGCAAGATTACCATAAACTATACTCAGCATGAAGAACCAGAAATGCGGGAGACATCAGGCACTCTCAGAGGTGTTTCTAAAGACGTTATTTGGATTGAAATGTTTGATGCATTTGGACGGAAACTCAATTACTTCATGAATCGTCATTCATGTACTCTGCTTTCTGTGGTTGAAGAACCTTCATAGGTGGACAAACTGAAAGGAAGAGATAAACGTAGAAGAGCCAAAAAAAGAAAAAACTATTGACTTGGCAACGTTCTAACGTGTGCTACAACCGACATCGTAGAAGTTTTACTTGATAACTCTCGCAGATCCAGTGGCGTTCTCAGCCTTCTTTGACCATTATATTTCAGAGCGCTCAGAACATGAGCTGGAGCCTTAACATTGCGCGAAATCAAAACGAAATCCCAAGCTGTTTTGCTAACTTTATAACAGCCTAATGATATCGACTTCAAACCTCGCCTATATCTTGTACGAGAACTTGGAAATGTAGACTGATACCTTATTTTAGACCGCATTCCATGTTGTGATTCGACAAGTTGCCAAACATACACGAATGTTGCAACAGCAAGTTTTCTTGCCTCAAAAGTTTCTGTTGTACTTTTTTGAAACAAAGCCAGAGAAGCAACATTTCGCAATATGCGTCCAAAGACTTTACGAAATTCTACGGTGTCTTCACCCAAGAGATTAAGAGTCTGACACATCTCTTCTCCAAACGCTAAACACTTCTTTATTGGACCGGGTTCTGCTGATGTTTCAAAGATTCTTATGTAACGTGCTCGTAACCCTCTGTTCTTATTTAAAAACTCAATGAATTCTTTAGTCATTTCAGGAGTCAAATCTTTGTCTTGTATGAACTGCTTTTTGACGGGATCAAACTTCATAGGCATTGTATCCGTCAATACTTTAAAGAGTGCCTGTTGTGAAGTAGTGTTTCCCAGACTTCTTGAAAAGCTTAATTCGCAACTTGGGCTGCTTTGAACACTTTCGTCAAATGAAGCTTTCAGATGGCCGTCATTCTCGGATTTAACTATTCCACAATCACCACACGCAATTTCGCCTGTTTCAAAATCTTTTTTAAGATTCATGGACCCGCATTCGCCGCACATTTCTTGCTGCATAAGCTGAAACAGATTTAGACGAGCTGCACCAGGCATTAGTCTAAAATTTTTGTAGACTTTGTTCAAAGAATTACTTCGTTGCATAATTACCGTTATTTCAACCATAAGTTTTAAAAATTGTGCCAGCAAACAATAAGTACGGTCAAAATGAATTCTGTGAACACGGAAGAAGAAAAAAAGACAACCATTCAACTATCTTCTGAAATAGCACGCGAACTTGTACTGCAAGCCGCTGAAACTGGAAAATCGCAAAAATGGATTGTTGGACAAGCACTTAAAGCGTTCTTGACAACACGGATATCCTTCAATGATGCCATAAAGAAAACAGTATTTAACTTTCGACTTAGTGATGATCCTGAAGACCGTTTAGAAGTTCCAATAACTGTTTTGAATCTTAAAACACTTCACGCTTCCATTCATGAAGCCTTGCGTGCTGCGGGGGTCAATCCTGATGAATGCAAATAATTCTGAACGAGTTTTTAAGAACAGAAAAGTTGTTCTCATAGCAATTGGAATAGCAATAATCGTCTGCATTTTATTAGCACGCGACTTTTTACTGTCTTTATTTCTATCTGGCCTTCAATTCATTCAAATAATGAACGAGCAAGTTTTTCGCCTTTTGGTCTTGGTCTTAACTATCGTTGTATGTATTCAAAGTGTGGCTCTCATTCTTATTAGTCGGGTGAAAACAAGTGGCTCCAATCCAAATATCCTTGTTGAATCGAGTCAGAATCAAACGATTGAAACACCACAGCTTCCTAAAGGAAGACCTAAGAACCCTTGCAGCTTAGCCCTTATTGGCATAGTCGACTGCCCATTAGCACCAGATACATTTGAAAACTCTAAATTGATGCAAAAAATCACGGAAACATTGGATAAAAAAAAGAAGGATGTCAGCGCCCCATCCCCAACCTCGAAAGGAAGAATTAAAGACTTACTTGGCAAATTAGAAAAAGAACTTGAAACTATAGACGAAAAACAGACCGAAGAACCTGCAACACCTAAAAAAGAAAAGACACAGAAAGAACCAGAAATACCAAAAGAAACTTCAAAAGAATCAGAAGCGCCCAAAACTGAAGGGTTGATGACAGGCATTTCGGAAGCGAATCAACAAAGAAAGTCTCAGAAAACGACTTCGGGAACAGACAAACGAAAAAAGAAAGGTGAAAAAGGATGACCAAACATCTGTTCGTCTTTGTAAACATCCTTTTCTTGTTTGCATTATGTAGCGTTGCTGAAGTTAACGCCCAAGAATACAATGCCACATACGAATTAAACCTCTACGCACCCGCCAAAATTACCATCCAATTCGTGTATACTGAGAATTTTACCTTAACAAACGTCAAAACTCTCGGTGGTGCAATATGGACTGAAGTGGGATCGCCGGTAAGTTTAGAATTTCATGCTAACGATATAGACACGTACAGCTTCGATGTTATCCTACTGTATAAAAATAGAGTTCAACAGACCATACAGATAGGCATATGGAGTGGCACAATTCCGCCACATGCTTTAACTGCCCAACATGATACTACCGCTATTAGGTTACACTTCAAGCTTATTGTTGCGACGCAGCCAAGACCACCGACACCTAACGAAGTTGCTTCAGCCGTCGTTATGCAAATGCAACAATACATTCAATGGCAAACAGACCAGATTACCATACTGACACGCGAATTCGAAAACAATCTTTATACCATGTGGATCATCATCGCAATTTCATCCATTAACAGCTTGTTCTGTTTAATTATCTCGCTGTACGTTTTGCGAAAGGTGAAAAAATAATGTTGACAGAATTACCCATCATCGCTGCAGTTTTAATGATTAGCATAACTGCGTTTCTTCTCGTAATTTTTGTTCTTTCTAAGACGAAGCCTGCTACAAAAGAAGCACGAGTCGGACTGTACGATTTTCTTTTGTTACCATCGGGGAAACAGCTTTCAGGTTTACTTAGTTTGGCAGAAGAAGTAGTTGCTGAACATCATGCGTTGGAACTGGCCCGCACTAAAACAATAAAATCTGAACAAGCCAAACAGCTCAACGATGCCTTTGGCGATTTGTTTTTTTACGGTCTTAAAAGTGGCGGAGACAAGTATCTCATTGCAAGTTCCCAAAATCTCGAAGACCCTGAATTCGCCAAAGTCATGTCTGAAGAATTCGTTTTTCCTTTTGGATGGATTGCTAAACGTATGGTAACAGGTGACGCAGGAGAAAGCGAAAGAGAAGGTTGGCACATTGTTAGCATTGAACCTCGCAGCTGGAAAACCAACTTGACATCTGAAACGTTTGAAAAAATGGTTGCAGTTGGAGAAGCGGCAGCTTGCGTTAAGAATCTGGCTATCAGAATCAGAAAGGATCTTCCATACAGAGAAATTGCAGAAGCCCGTGGTGAACAATTAGACGAGGCTCACAAGGCTCTTGCAAAGTCTGAACACGAAAAGGAAGAAATAAAACTTGGTGCGGCAAAAAAGTCTCTTTTCGGCTTGGAAGGTGGTGCACCTGGAGCTAAGCCTGCCCAAGTAGTTACTGAAGGGTTCAGTTTCTGGCGTGTTCTTGTTAGTTTTATATCTTTTTTGGTGACTATGGCATTGGTACCAACTTACGTGCCTCAACTCGGAGAACCTTTAATTCCTGCTGGCATTATTTTTTTTGTCGTGTTGTTCTTCGTTTATCCACAAGCGAAGAAGTTATTCAGTAGATGGTTTTAATGGCAACACAAACAACTGGAGAAGGATCTACTGAGATTACAATAGAAGACCTTCTCTATAAAGTCATGAATGATATTGATAAACAAATAGACAAACTAAACATCGATACAAAATCTCTTATTAACGCATCCAAGAAAATTAAGAGAATGATTTATGCTCCTTTGAAACCAGGTGAAATTCCACCTGAATTGAAACAATCTGATGTTTTTAGAAATGCGATTGATGTGTGTCATCATTCTGTCGGCAAAATTGTTGATTACGTGATACGTGTAGAAAGAACAAGAAAATATCTTCGAGAAACACGTATAAGTGAACTGCGGGATCTGCTTGAAGAATCTGAAGAAGATGAAGGGAAAAAAAGGGAAGGACAACCAATTAATGTTTCTGTTTCCCAACCTCAAGCGCCATCAGTAGAACGTCCTGGATTTTTTTGGGCACACGCTGAAATTAAAAAAGCTGAAATTGCGGCTAAGTTAGAAAGAGAACGTATGGCACAGCAGCAGTTGCCCGTAGTAACGACTCAGCAAGTCGAAGATATAATGAATTTTGGTAGACAAATGCCCTCCGCGTTCAATCAAGTTAAACAATGGCTACCATCTGCGTTAGCATTAGTTCGCGTTTTTAAAAATGATGACCATCTTTTCTTTCTTCTGCACGAAGAAGTTGCGACGTATCTATCGCAAACATTGGGAACGCTTGTGGCATTTGCCGAAGCTGCTGTAGAATATCGTAAAACTCTTTTGGAAGGAAGAAAATTAGGCATGGCTCGTGCCATAGCTAAAATCGCAGAAGCCCAGTCTTATGCTCCGCAAATAACTTCAGGCGGTAAATTTTCGGAAACTGGATTTAAGGCAGGCAAAGAGGGGTTTGAAGCCAAAAGATGAGTAAACTTGTCCTTAAAAGACGTGGTGTACCCTATCAAAGTAGAATGACGCAAATTCTAAATGTCGATTTGAGCGATTTCTTTAAAGAAGTTAAACACATTTTTGTTGTGGGAATGTCTGGCTCAGGCAAAACAAGTTCATTATTGCTATTGACTTATTGGTTTTACCAAAATGGTGAAATTATCATTTGGCGTGATGATTCAAGTCTCGAATTTCTAAGCCTAAAAGAAATCATACCATGGAAAATCTTCGTTCCACAAGGCTGCACTCTAAAATATCCAGAAGGAAAAAATGTTGAATTTGCAGAATTCGACCCATGGCATTTAAAAACGCTTTTTCAACAAATAGACAAAGATAAAGGAAACGCAATACTGTTTGACCTGTTCACTTTCGATATGACAATGTTCATAAGCTTTTGGAGCAGAGTCTTCTATGGTTTGTACAAATGGAAACGAACAAGAATCAGGGAACGAATCAGTTTTGTCACAGATGAACTCAACGATTTGGCGCCATCAACTCGACGCGGCTACATTCCAAGACAACTCGCCTTATCATCAAATATCTATTTCAGCCAAAAAAAATTTAGAAAGGAAGGAGTACGTCTTGTTGCAAGTGCACATGCCTATGGCGACGTACATAAACCTGTTCGGGAAGGGTTCAATTACTATATAATTAAACGGTGTGATCCTGGCTCTGTACCTGAACGTTTTATGCAGTATAGTAAGGTCATTGAAAAATTGCAAATAGATGAATGGTTCATTGTTGATGAGAAAAAAAGTTTTAATAAAATTACGGTTGATGAGATTGTTAAACCCAGAAAAATAGCAGCATCATGGACAGGCAACGTTATTCGGCAGACAGAAAAGAAAGCCCAAGAAATGGCTATGTGGCAAAGACGAGCCGCGATAGCGGGAAAAGTATTGATGAAAGGACTTGGATTCACCTTAGACGACCTTGCGACTTTATATGGTTATGCTGCTCGCTCAAGTGTCCATCAATTAATGGATCGTAAATTGTCTGATGCCGATTTAGCAATTGTTGAAAAAGTCCTTTCAAAAATTCCAGCGGAGAATCAATCTGAAGCACTAAAGGAAAAGTAGGTAACGAAGTTAGTTATGTAGAAATTTATTAATTTGTTGTTCAAGGTACGCCGTCATCAAAATTCTTGAATGACTCCACGAGATTAAGCTTATATTGCGATTTGACAGTTGAAATCGTAATGGCGATTTGTTAATGTTCAAATTAAATTTAGATCCAAGTTCTTGGAAGGCATTTCTCGAATCTGTGTGTGAACCTAATCCACGTTTAGAAGAATCTTGCGCTTGGCTGTTTTGCGATAAACCTTTTTCTGATGACCATACAGTTTACGTTTTTCCCATAAAGAACATTGGGCTCAAAGAGTTAGGACCGTCTGAAAGTTTTGCACCTGACAAAGAAGATTATGCTCGAGTGAAGGCTATATCTAAAGAGAGAAAATTGACAAGAATAGGCAATGTTCATACTCACGTTTGTTCAAGTTGGCCAGACCCAATTGCTGAAGAAAAACATCTACCAAGCGACTTAGATCTAAAATATGCACGAAGATTCAACAGCATTATCCGAGGTATAGTAACTGTAAGATTTCCATCCAAAAAAGGGAAAGGAAAGATTGTGGCGATTCTTTGGCATGACCAATTCGGCAACATCCTAAAAACTGATTTCTTTGATTATTCCATTAAGATTCCGAGGCAATAACATTGCCCGAATACGAATGCAATAATTGTCATCGCAGATTTCCACTTCCTGGACGAATAGAAGTAACTATAAAAGAAACGGATACGTCAATCACTGATTTTCGGCAAATGGGTCCAAATCCTAAAAAAGAAAAGTACACGGGAAACATAAAGTATTGTTGCCCCTTCTGTGACAGTGTAGATTTAAAAGAAGTTAAGGAACCATGATTTCTCCAAAAATTGAGGAAGCCCGCATAAAGAAGGCATTACGCGATTGCAAACAACGTGATTATGAAATTTTAGATCCGCAACAGTGTATTGAAGAAGCGGTTCGAAAGTTTGGGACTAATCTCTGTGTCTCATGCAGTTTTGGGTCTTGTTCAGTCGTTGTCCTTCACATGGCGTTGAAGATACAGCCAAATCTTAGAGTTGTTTTCAACAACACTGGTGTAGAATACCCTGAAACATTGCGTTATCGTGACTTACTCAGAAAAGAATGGACTCTGGACTTGATACAAACAAAACCAATCAAATCCTTTTGGCAATGTTGGAAAGAATACGGACCACCACTGCCAAGAATAGCAAACTACAAAAAAGGCGACTACAAACGAGGCAAACCATCTTACGGAAAACCAAGATGTTGCATCTACTTAAAAGAACTGCCATTCAAGAAAATCATTGAAACCTTTTCCCTCGAGGCCACGCTTACAGGAATGCGCGCAGCCGAATCAAGAGCAAGAATGTTCGCGTTTTCTCAATTTGGACAGAACTATCATAGCCACAAATACGGAAGCATACACAAATTCAATCCAATCGCTTTCTGGACTCGAGCTCAAGTCTGGCACTACATCAAAGAAAACAATCTTCCCGTCAATGAACTTTATTTGAAAGGAGCTGACCGTAGCGGCTGTATGCCATGCACATCTTTCAGAGCTTGGGCGCCACAGCTTGCCAAACTTAACCCACGGATGTACCGATTTGTCCAAAAGATGTTGGGGCAAAACCTTATTGATGATTTCTTAGAGCTTGAAAATCAAGTTGTCGAATCTTGTAGTATCCGAGAAGTGCAAGTTTTGTTGGAAGAATGGTTCTTGTAAATATTTAGTTAGCAAGGAAGAAATCAAAATGACCGCCTTACTTCTCAGAAAAGATTTGCTGCAAATCTTCTATTTTATAGCCAAGAAATTGACTTCTGAAGACGTTAAATGGCTTAAACAACACGCTCCCATCTGGGAAGATTTTTCTCACATTGAAGGACCCGAAACTTCTTCGGATTGGGAAATTCGCAACCTCATGTCTGTGTTCAGCGTGTCCTTTAGAATTCAAGAAATGATAGATGCAAAAATCAAACAACGTCTAACAAGTACAACGACATATGGTGAAGGATTGCCTAAAATCTATCTTCTAAAAATAGCAGATTTACTTGGCGTTGAAATTGCTGAAAAAAACAAAATGCAGCTGATTTCAGAGATACTTGAACGTATTTCTAATGCTGAACGGGATAGATTGCATAAAGATTCTGAATGACCTGACGGGCATAGTTTTATATTGCGATTTCTGTTAACAAACTGCAAAGAGATGAACAAATTTGTCGACGTTAATTCCAGATCCATTTTCTATGAAGATGAAAGACGCCACAATCCTCAAAAACCTTTTCGCCGCAATCGCAACATTGGTTGATGAAGCCAAATTTGAAATCGATGCAGAAAAGATTTCATTACGAGCCATGGACCCATCTCGAGTAGCTATGATTGATTTCGAGTGGCCAAAAACTGCATTCGAAGAATTTAATTGTGCTGCGCCGATGAAACTTTGCATAAGTATAACAGAACTTCTTAAACTTGTTAGACGTGCAGGAAAAGACGAAACAATAAACTTGAGCTACAATACTTCTGGTAGACTGGTCATTACGATTTTAGGCAAGACTAAACGTACTTTTGATATGCCTACACTTGAACCAGGCGAAGAAGAAGTTCCGATCCCAAAAGTCACGTTCAATACAAAAGCAAGAGCAGAATCCGAAGTACTGAAAAATGCCTTAGAAGATGCTACTTTAGTCAGCGACCATGTTAAATTCGAAGCTGATAATCAAATGTTAACAATAAATGCCAAAGGAGACCTCATGAATGCCAAAATAGAAATTTCAAAGGAAAACGGCACACTCTTGGCACTCGAAGTCAAAGAACCATCCAAATCTGTCTTCAGCCTCAGCTACCTAACCGAAATCTTCAAAGCTGCCATCCCACTGTCTGCAATAGTGAACATCGAATTTTCAACTGATATGCCCATCCGAATTGATTTTGAACAAGAAAAAGAAGGCAAACTAACCTATTATCTGGCACCACGTATAGAAGTGGAATAGTGAAAAAATGCGAACATACGCAGCTCTTAAAACCGTAGAATACGAATGTCAAAAATGCGGCGTACACTTCGATGTCTATTTTCCAGAAAAACCTGAAACCGATAAGGACAATAAACCGCTTGATGCAAAATGTCCTCTATCAAACTGTGATGGCATAGCCAAAGCTGTTGATTGGACGTGGGACAGAGAAGGAGAAGGAGAAAATGAAAAAAACGAATAGAGAAGCATGTAATATTTGCAGAATTCGTTTCGGCTTAGAACCTAAAGACCATTCATGGAAGCCAAGAATCTTGTGGAAAGCACAACCTGAACCTAAAGTCCTCGTCAATATACGTGATTTAGGCTATCTTGTTCTTGGTGCAGCAGCTCACTCTCACATGGTTGATACATCCTTAAAAGAAAAGATATACTTTGCCGCAATGAAACATCACTTGATATTAGACGAGATAGCAACAGCAATGCCCGAACTCAAACTTTTCTTTTAGGAGAAAAACTGTTGAATACATGTCCAGACTGTGAAGGAAGAGGAATAAAAATTGACAAATTCCATAGATTTAGATGTCGGACATGCAAAGGCAGAGGACACCTCTCAGTATTTAAAACACCATTTAATATTAAACCGTATGTATAAGGGATGAAAATGAAAAAATTAATGAAATCATCCGAAGCTGAAGCATTAAAACATAAACTCGACAGAAAACTTTCTTTGACATTGAACATTATGGACCAATCGCCTACTATCCAAAGATTAAGTCGGATGACGCCTGAAGAAATCGAAAAACTGCCTGAAACAGAAAGAGAGAAACTTAGAGAAGAAACGCTCAAAGTAATCAACGGCGCTATTGTACAAGCTGATGCTCAAGTATTTGGGAAGCGGGATAGAGCAGCCAGGACATGCTCGCAAGCTCCATAAGGTGATTTTACTTGGGAAAAATGGGGTGTGGGGATGCGTGCATCCATGCTTTTCAGGTATCTTCACTTCTGGAAGGGCTTGAGAACGACAGTTCAAATCTGTCTCCCGCTTCCATCCACACAGTCTTTATGGAGTAATCAAAATGGACTTGAAAAAATGGCAAAGAATTCTGTATAAACAGTATCTCAAGGATGAAAAGGACAAAATTTTTTCGCCTCACGGTGAAGTTGGTGACATTGCTGAACTTGGACTGATTTGTTGCGAAGAAACTGGTGAGGCTATGGATAGTATAAGGAAAAAAAGAATTGATTTAGATGGAGAATGTGCTGACATCATTATTAGAACAATTAATTTTGCGTCCAGAAAAGGCATAGACATCGAGAAGGCACTTCAAAAAGCACACAAGAAGAATGTTGAACGAAATAGAAAAGGTCTTTACAAATAAGTCGTCATGGAGATGTTATACTACATGCTAATCATGTAAGCTAATCATGTATGTATAACATATACGTAGGGAATGTACGTATTTTGGTGATTGAAATGGAATATGCGTTTCTTCAACATCATCTTCGGCAGCACGGTTTTACTGTGTACCCTCATGAAATGGTTTGCGGTCCCGAAGGATGTGAACCTGGCGGAAAAAATCGCCTTGTAGATGTTGCAGCAAAAAAAGATGGACTGTTTTATGCTTTTGAATATAAAAGTGCAGGCGATTATCTACTTCGTGCAGTCGACCAAATAGAAAATTACAGAAACTCTTTTGATTTCGTTATAGTTGTTGCTGAAGTGCCCAGATATGACATTTCTACGAATCCGAAAAAGGGCATACGCATTCAAGAAATTCTAAAACTCGGCGCTGGATTATGGACTGTCAAGTTTCAGAAAGCTCGGACTAACAGTCAAAAGGCAGTTCTTGCCGATTTAATGAAGAAAATTAGTTCTCGTGCTCCAATAGAAGCCCACGAAGTAGGAACATCAAACAAAGGGCGTCTAAATACGCAGTTTGACATGTGGTTTTGGCTTTTTTACAGCGTTATGGATAGACGTTCTAATGCTGCAACGTTTGTTCATGCACGAGATATCCTTCAAGAAATCAATTTGTTCAGTCCAATAGCCATTTGCAAAGCCGTAGAAGAAAAAGGCAAAGACGAAATAATGAAGTACATGGCTAATACTCTTCGTGCTCATGGTTTTCCGCTGTTGAGCGATAGAACAATGGCCGACCTTGCACATCCTCGTAGTATTATTGAAGCAGCTTATTTTCTTAAAAAATTTGATTTTGATTTCTCCAAAATGTTTGATCATTATCTGCAACCGCACATTCACAAAGATTTCAGTGAACGAATGAAAGCGGTTACGGATGACCTTTGGTTCGGGCTGCAAAAAATATATGGTGTAGGACCACGAATTGCAAGTCAGTTTATACGTGGTATGGTTCTAAAGGGCCCGTGGTGGCAACTTTCTCTTATAAAAAACTACTTCTTAGAAGAATGCCGATTTAACGTAGAAATGGCAGCTAAACTTGGCATTATCAGGGAAAAAGCCAATTTCCATTCAGATTTGGAGAAATTCGCTAATGATTTCCTTTATGGGAATCGCGGAATAATTTCTCACGTTCTATGGTATCTTCGCAAATCTTTTTGTAAGCTTGGCGACTGCCATGAATGCCCACTCTTTGAACACTGTTTCACGTATGAATTGAAATGGCAGTTTGATGAACTTGTGGCGCCAACACAACTGAATCCGATTCCTGGAAATAGGAAATGGATAGAAACAAAATTCCTTCATGGTACTTCTCCGCATATCGTGACTTTGAAAAAACCTATGTCGCCTAATCAGAAAAAACTGTTCGATTTTCAGGCGGAATCTACTTGAGAGAAGACTTGGCTAAGATATGTAATGTACGTCGCCGTTTTGAAGGCACTTTTGTCAGGTTCGGTCAGAGATCCGGGTACAAAGGCGTATTAACAACAATTCTGCTTAAGAATGTTAGAGATATTTCATCGGGCAAAACTGTAACTGACCATCTTTGGTTCACCATGGGCAAAGGATTCGAAAAACTTGCGTTAAAGGAAGACGATGTTATACGTTTTGATGCACGTGTCACAGAATATGTTAAGGGCTACAAGGGAAATTGCAATGATGATGAAGAACACAAGCCTCTTGAACGTGACTTTAGATTGAGTTTTCCAACAAAATTCGTGAAAGTATCAAAGAAGATATAAATCAGCGTCTTTTCCCATGGAGTTTATTACAAAAACGATATTTATGAATGACCTCATGCCATAAACCTTAAATGTAAAAATCGCAATGGTCAATGTTGCAAGAAGGAAGATTTATGGCTAAATGTCCAAAGTGCGGAAAAGACGTTGCTTCTCCCCGAAAGAGTTGGAAAATGTCTGGTAAACCAGACAAAAGCGGCAAGAAAACAGAGCTTACAATTGGGCTTTTCAATCATTGTGGCAAAGACTTTAGAGCCGTCTTAGGCAAGAAAAAAATCTAAATTTTCGTGTCTTGTCTAACCATTCTCCTTTTTTTTATTGCTGCGACAAACTATGTTCAACATGGATGTGGCACTTAGTCGTGAACAGATATGTTCCACATGTTTAGACTTTCGCAAGTGCTTGTTCTTGAAGTAAAGGAATATTTTTGTCGGTCAATTGTTTACCTTTTGCCAACTTTGCGAGGGTATTACCAACTTTTTCTGCATGTCTATGAGCAATTTCGTAAGGAATATACTGTTTGCCTGGTTCCATTTCTTTAATTTCTAAAAGTTCATGCAATATAGTCTCTTCTGTATCTTTTCTTGATAGTCCTCGTTCAATCCATATTTCGTCTGGTGGGATGTATGGACTGAAATTGCAGTGGGCGCCATGCCAAAATCTGTAGTAAAAGTATTTTCTAACAACGGAGCCGTTTACCATCATAATTTTTATACTTTCTTGGGTTCGTAGAAGTTTTTTGTTAAGCAGTTTCCATGCTCTTGCTGAAGGTACGCGTTCTTTTCGTCTTAATTCATTTGCTTTTGCTGTTATAGGCCCAATACTTTTAAACCTTGTTGGGTTCTGAATGATTTTTCGTCCTTGATGACTACGTGGCTTCGTAATAGGCTTCGTTTTGCCATTTTCTCTATAGAATCCAACGACAGGTCTTCTCATACAAGGTCACTTATAAAATATGTATTTTATTATTAGGTGCGAGAAATGAGAAAAATGGTTTACGGCGGAATTTTGATTGTTTTAGGAATCATGCTGTTAGTCGGATCTACACCCGGCTTACTTCAACGTCCAATGGCTTTAGTGCCAACAACTGAAACTCTGCACATGTGGACGACTAAACATACCGTTAATACGTTGAACAAAAATAAATTATTGACTACGTTGGATACTGCGGGTGCTGGAGTTGGTGTTAGCGGTTCCGCCGGTACAACTTTCTCTTGGGGTTCATTGATTTCTATTGTTCATGTTGATGGGACTCTTGTTTCTGTTGTTGCGGGTACTCCTGTTGCTCAAGTGTCAAGAAGTACGGGAACGGGTTTTCAAACTGCGACTTGGGTATGTCCAGAAACTTCACTTGTTTTGACCGATGCAGTTTTAGTGCAAGTTTACATTAAGGTTGGTGGCGGTTCATGGAATTTGCTTGTGGACTTCATAACTGAACAATTGAATGCTGATGCTTTGTCGTCTGCTACATGGTCGTTTATTTACAATACTGCAATCGTAGTGATTGGGTCAAGTGCGACCGCACAATTAATGATTGGTGGCTACGATTCACGAATTGAAGGATTTACCGTACAAAGCGAAGTCACTGTTCAATATACGTTGACAGTGGAACCTTCTATTGGCGGATCTGTAATGCCAGCCACTATGACTTATGATGAAGGAACACATGTAAACGTGTGGGCAATTCCAAGCGAAGGGTATGTGTTTGACTATTGGCTGCTGGATGGTTCAAGATGGGGAACCACAATGGCTTGCGACAATTTTGTAGTTATGGATTCTGACCATACGTTGCGCGCAGTTTTTAGTCCTTTTTCATTGCCATCTACGGGCATTGTTGCTATGACGTATACCGAATATATGGGCAAAAGTTCATCGGTTTCTTATGCTGATATTCGTGATTCTTCTACGGGATGGTTAGAATCTCATAGAACAGAACCACCGGGAGATTGGTGGAGCTGGCTTATAGTTGGGCAACATCACAGATACGACTACGACTTGACGTGGTGGTGCATGGACAGAACCTACTTGTTTTTTGATACAAGCACTGTGCATGTTCCTGATACAATAACAAGAGGAGTCGTAGCGTTGACTGTAATGTGGCATCCTATGGTGTGGCCTTTCGGAAATTATGAATTCGATGTCGTAGTACAGCGTCCAATTAACACCGAATATCCGCATACACCTTTAATTGAAATTGATTGGGACAGAACGAAATACACGGGAAATCTTGGGCAACTAAACACCGGTCAAATGCCAACAACTTCAACCATTTACATTGAACTGAACTCCGAGGGCATTGCAGCAATAAACAAAGGCGGGATCACAAAATTCGTTCTTAGAGATTCATACGAAATAAATGGAATTTTCGAAGATGGACAGCAAATTCAGTTCTATTCTCCAAGAATTAGTGACGAAAGCAAACATCCTATGCTCTATTTAGATGTAGTTCCAGCAATACCTACGTACACATTAACAATAACATCTGTTTCTGGCGGTACGACTTCTCCATTAGCAGGAACGTATACCTATGCTGAAGGCACATCGCAAATAGTTTTCGCAGTTGCAGACCTCGGCTACGAATTTAGCAGCTGGGTTTTAGATGGCGAAGCCTTTACAACAAATCCCATTACTGTTATCATGGATACATCACATAGTCTTACACCAGTCTTTGCTGAATCGCCTCTACCAAACAAACATCGTTTAACAATAGTTTCAAACATTGGCGGCATAACATCTCCCAGTGGAACAATAGACTATACAGAAGGTACAAACGTTTCCGTTTTAGCGACTGCAAACATAGGTTTTGTATTTAATTATTGGCTTTTAGATGGAGTTTCGCATGAAGAAAATCCGATACTCGTCACCATGGATGCTGACCATATGTTATTAGCCCAGTTTTCTGAAGGAGACATAATACCTCCGCCCCCAACAGAAGGTTTCAAGCTGTTGCCTTTGCAGTTTATAGGGTTACTCTGTCTTGGATCTGGCGGCTTGTTAACGGCATACGACTATCGCAAATTTAAGAAGGTGAAATAATTTGAAACTAAGGATTTTTGGTCTCGTGTTGCTGCTTATCGGATTCTCGTTTTTTTTAGTTGGAAACAATCTGACATTAACAACGTATTCAGTTAACAGTAAGACATTCGCTTGTATCTATGATGCACAACTTTCGACAGGAGCTACGAACTATGTTAGTTGTAACGATGCAATGGAAGGATTAGACTCGCCACCAGACACACAGAACTTAATAATAGTAGGTCAATGGATACCTCCCGTAGAAGGATGGTTTGACATAGGAAGGGGATATTTCGCTTTTAATACACAAGAGCTTGCTGCACTACCTTTAAGTGCAATCACGAAAGTTACTTTTACGATGCCTGTAGCTTCGATTGGAATAGGCAACACTTTTGATGTAATTGTGCAAAAACCGATTTCCTCAACGTTCTTTCATATTCCAAGAATTCTATCAGATTTCAGTAGAGCAAAATATGAAGGAGAATATGGTCGTAATGCTTTTCCCCCAAAAGACCAATTCGATTTAAATCCAGCGATTCTTGTTCTTGATGGAATAACAAAAATCGTGCTAAGAACGGACCGCGACATAAACTATCAGCCGCCAACACCAGAAAAGAATTCCGAGTACGTTACCATTAAAAGTATGGAATCAGACGAGAAACCATCCTTATATATTGAATGGGTAGTTCCTTCGTACACGTCTCTGTATACTAAAAGTTCTTTAAATCCGATTTTGAGACCAGGTTCCAGCGGCTGGGATAGTAGGGATGTTGCTCATCCAACCGTTATATATCATAATGACCAATTTATGATGTGGTACTGCGGTAGAGGCGGCAGCTATTGGGATATCGGGCTTGCAACATCTTCAGATGGCAGTGTTTGGAACAAATATGGTGGCAATCCTGTTCTTGTTAGAGGCGCATCAGGTCAGCCAGACTCGTATTCGGCATATACACCAGAAGTGATTTTTCATGAAGGCAAATTCAAAATGTGGTATGGCGGGCTTGACGGCTCTAAGGTCACTACGTGTTATGCTGAATCCACAGATGGAATGACATGGACCAAATACGGCAGAGTATTAAACGTCGGTGCATCTGGAGCTTGGGATTCCGCTCATGCCTACGCACCAACAGTCTGGGTGTTCAACGAAACATATTACCTGATGTACTATGGAGTTGGAAGTGACGGTAAAGGAAGAATCGGGCTTGCAACATCTTCAGATGGACTTAGCTGGAGCAAGAATCCGTCAAACCCGATTTTTAATTTAGTTGCTGGCACATGGGAATCTTTCGATTTAGGGGCTCATGACGTCGAGTTTTACAACGGGCAATGGATAATGTGGTACGGCGCGTCTGATGATATAGGCATTAAACGAATAGGATACGCTGAATCGTCAGACCTTGTTTCTTGGACAAAATATGAAGAAAATCCTATTCTGGACGTTGGCTCAGCAGGGTCTTGGGATGAAGAATGGGTGACGGCGCCATATGTTTATCTATCTTCAAGCATTGTGTACCTGTTTTATGAAGGAAGAAATGCTGTAGACAACTATCAGATTGGACTTGCCACAGCAAAACTCGAATCAACAATTCCATTAACGTCTACACGTACTTTACAGTATACAGGAGCTTGTTTCATAATTGTTGGTATCGTCTTAGCGGCATATGATTATGGGCGCAAAGGAAAAGTAGTTTCTAAATGACGTATCTACCATAACTTTATATTGCGATTTCCCCCAAGAAACCGCAATTAGTGAAGAAAAATGTGCTACGTGAGAGTAGATGATAAAGACGAGACTGCTTTTCGAAAAACACTTGAACAGTATTATGTTGAATTTTCAAGACGATACGACGAGAAAACTTGCGTCTGGGTTTTCTATCTTCGTCAGCAACTTCATCCAAGCAGGGAAAATAATGAAAGACGTGCTGCAAGATTTTTTTTGGCGATTATGATGGTCTTAGGAGTGGTCAGCATATTCGCTGGAAAAGCTTGGTTGGTTGGTGCCTTCTTCATGATTTTGTTTGGAGCTTTAGCAATGTCTTCCGAATTAACTGCTAACAAAATCAAGAAAGCACTGAAACATGATGGAGAATAATGAATGGAAACAAAAAAGGGTTTTGAATGGGTCATTAGAGTAACATGTTTTTTCTGCGGCATGGTAGTTTGCTTAGTTCTTGCATTACTTATTCAGACGTATCAACTACCTGTTTCAATGCCGACATCAATGAATGGTATATTCTTCGGTCAAGTAATTGACGCTATTTCTCTTAAACCAATCTACAACGCCACAGTCTATTTATGTACGTCAAACAGTTTCAATTCATTAGCTACAACAGTGGTCACAAACAATAGCGGCTACTATAAAACGACCAACATTACGCTACCCTTAGAATTCTATGTATGTGCACGTGCAACAAATTATTATACGCAGCCTCTATCCAATGCGCATGTTGAATTGGATGGAATAGATGAACAACGAGCATACATTTCGCCAATCAAACTATACAAGATTAGCCACAAAATCAAAATCTACTGTCAATTCTTCGGAATACCTGGCGATCCGTTACATTCTGAAGCTTTCGTCATAAACAGTACAACCGTAATAACATTGAATAATCAATCACTTTTACCTTTCGCGGTCATGATACTCAATAAAGACTCGGACACAGCTGCAGGTTCGCCATACTTTGGGGATCTCGTATCAATTCATGTTAACCCAAATCGTAAAGTAGTTTGTATTCCTGACCAGACTCACGTAAATTCTGTTATTAATGCCTACGCTTATGATCCCTCTGTTCATGTAGGTGTCGTTTTAAAATTTACTGAAGAAGGACTTTATACTGTTTCAATCAATTTTCTTGAGAAACCGTATCCTGCCGTTTATCAAGAACCTCTTCACGCTTATGCTTCAATCAGCTTTCAAGTTAATTGGGTGGGTTCTTAATGAAAAATGGACTGCGAATCTTGACATCGCTTGTGCTCTGTACTTTTATATTCGTAGTTTTTATTTTTGGCAACCTCTTTGTTTCCGATTGGCCTGAAATTAGACGTTTGGAATACGTTCTCGATGTTTCAATGACAAGCCTTGCGTTTCTGATGTGTATCGCAATTTGGTACATACTGAAGATGCGACCGCCAGACTTGAAGAACGTTGTAGAGGTAACATTAGCCGTAGAAGACAAGCATCTCGAACTTTTTCTGGACGAATTAATACACTTTGATAGGGTACACTACAACATTCTTACGCTGAAAGTTGACGGCAAAGACAAAAAGAAGAAAGAAGGGAAATGGTGCATTTAAATGGGACATATGACCGAAGTTGTAAGAAAAGATTATGGAGCTTTCGCTGCAATATTACCTAACGACATAACTTGTTGGCACTATCCAAAGAAGTCAACTATAATGCCTCAAGAAGCTGTTCACTTAGCCATTTTGACAGCAAGGCAACGTGATGGCGGCTTGGACGATATTTACGTTTTAGCGGAACTTGAAAAGGCAGCGCTTGCGGCACCTGAGAAACATCAACAAGCAATCAAGAGAAGACTTGCGCAGTTAAAAAAGAAGTTGGGCGAACATTAATGTCTGGAACACGATGCCATTTTTTAAACGCTATCAATTATGTTTTTAACCGCTTAGGATTATCTGAAGATGGCAGTTTATTCCACATGCAGACGGTTCAGTGACAATCATACGAGGTGAAAAAACACGCGAACCAGAAAAGAGATAGAAAAGGACTTTAATCATAGTGGTTCAGATAGAGCTGAGAAAAAAATATTTCTCGAAGTCTTGTTAGACATTCGTGCTATTTTACAAGACTTCTATCATTTAAAAGAACAAAGAGGTTAAAACAATGTGTCCAAGAGGCGAATTTAAAATCTTGTGGGCTTCTGAAGAATCGGTAGGCTATGAAATTAGAACATCGCGGAGTGGCAGCAAAGGCGAATTAAGTGTTGGTATTCCTAAAGCCGTTTCCCATCTCTACAAAGAACGAGAAAAAGTTAGGGTCATCTTAGAAAAAATGCCTGAACAAAGAGGTGATGAAGCTGGAAAAAAAGCAAAAAGAAAGTCGGAAAAAAGCAGCTAACGAAGCAGCAAGAAGAAGGAAAATAGAAAAACGCCTTCGTGAAGTAGGCAACAAATTTGTACAGGTTCTAAAAGAAGAGGTTGACAGCGCCGTAATTCTGTGTGATGTTGGCAGACTTGAACGGTTAACATCAATTGTCCACATCCACATGGATTCCGAAGTCATCAGAGCCTTACGAGAAAAGGGATTTGATAAGGATATACGTGAACTATGTGACCGTGCAGGAGTGGAAAGAAGCCGTGCCCCAAGCCCATAGTGGTTGGGAATTTTATTGGCGTCATCATCCGCGTGAGATTTGTCCTAACTGTGGAAAAAAGACTTTCATTCAACCGTCAGAATCAGAAGGATGGAACGATAATGCTTGGCAATATATTACGCTGGATAATAAGCGTATTCGAGCTATGCCTAAACGATGTTATAAATGTGGTTACATTGAATCTTTAGATTCCTTGCAAAAACGAAAAGAACAAGAACTAAAAACATGGAGAGAACGTCATCAATGACAGTAATCGCCGATGTATTCAGCAAATTGGACGAAGTAAGAAAAGCTGTTAATGCCGATATACATGGGCACAAATTCGCTATTCACGCGATGTTTTCTGGCGGAATGTGTTTGTGCGGAAAAATGATTCAAACAGGTGATCTTATCACAAGACCTTTAGGTGCTCCATGGATGCATCTAAAATGTGCCGAAATGGACGCTTCAGATTCTAAAACGCCTTCTAAAGCTGCCCAACTTATTGAAGAACTCGTTGACCAAGCGTTGCGTAAGCAAGCTGTATGGAGAGATGACTTGTTAGAGCTTGCCAAACTTGCGTTCTTAGGTCAATGGAGCAGCGACTATTGGATTGAAGATACGATTATTACAGTGAAAGTCTTGGACACTTTTGGGCTGCATAGATTAACTGCTGGATGGCGTATCCATTCTGATAAGGCACGTCAAAAATATGCACAGAAAATTGAAAAGGAATTTGCGAAGCACAAAGGATGGATTTGTCGAATTTGTAAACATCTTATTTGGGTAAAGAAAAGCGTAGAAGAAGGAATAGGACCCGTATGCAAAAAACATCAAAAAGGAACGTTGTGAGTGAAAGACGAGTACGGAACATCGTGCAAAGAATGCTTGAAGGCGAAGATTTCTACACTAATTTTTCGCCAAGAATATCAAATACCGAGATTGAAGAGATTGAAAAAAAGCTGGATTTGAAACTTCAAAGAGAGCATACTGCGGGTGCGATTGCTGGACCCATAGCAATCTATCCACTACACAAAGAAGAATTTGAAATAAAGGCGAAGATTTACCTAAGGAATTCTAAATGAAAGAAAGCCGTAATTGGAAAAGACGTGGCTTTTATAGCGAATCAATATTAGTTAAACTGCTCCAATCATATGGCTACGAAGCTATTAGAGTGCCTGTAAACACTCATTCTCTTAATCCGTTGCCCGATGTTATTGCCAGAAACGACCTCTATTTATATGCGTTCAAAGTTAGGAATGCTTCTTACTATGCATATTTTCCTAAAAGGCAAATAGAGAAATTGTTTGCGTTTCTCGACAAGTTTATTCCTTCTCCGAATCAAAACAAATACGTAGTGTTAGCAGCGCATTTTGGAAAGAAATGGCGTTTCAAAGTAGTGGAATGGGCAGATAGAAACAAATTGCCTAAGCAAATCCGAATTTTGAAGAGGGATAAGGGCAATTTTGATTTGAAGACTGGTGAAAGGAAATAAGCTTTGAGTTCATAGAAATCTCGAAGGAAAATAAAAATGAGCAAGATAAATGTGGAGTCGATTCTCGATATTCCATGTTTCTCTTGCTTAACTAATATCATCGTAAGCCCTTTTGGGTGTGATCCTGCAACATGTTTAAAATTGGACAGTTGGCTTCAGAACGAAACATTGCCACAGATTTCTACAAAACCCTCTTTTTCTTGGTCTGAGAACGAGGTAAATCTTTTCATTAAACTTTGGAATAAGGACCCTGCGTACAATGAGCTGCAAAAATCTTTTCCAAACAGAACGAGAATCGCTTTAGTTAAGAAGGCTACTGAATTAAAGAGAACAGGAATTATTGAGAACGCATTCGTTGTTAGGGCTAAACTTCAGAAAGGAGAACCGTTAAAACAAGTATCCGAAATAAAGCTGAATCCGCCTGGAAATCCAAATTTGGCGCGTTTTGATGATTATCTGTGGACATCGAAGGAACGTGCTGTGATTATCAAGTTTTGGCTGAAAAAGAAGACGATAGTGGAGATTCATCAAGAAGTACGTAAGTTGAATCCTAATCGAACTAAGGCTGCTGTGACTGCCGAGATTCAGAGGTTGCAAGATAAAAAAATAATACCGCCAAGGACAGTATGGCGTAAAAATCTTTATCGAGTTGACGTGACAAGATTGAAACAAATAGCAGCCGAAGTTTTAACAGATTTGTCTGGTCAAACTATGACGGTAGGCGAATTTTGTAAACAGATGAAAGTTGATATGAAGAGGAGATTAAGGAAATAATGTCGGTATGTCGTACCTGTGGTGCAGTAGAGAAGGAAAATTGGAGAACATTAAGACAATGTTTTCAAGTGCAATATCTTGAATGGGACGATTTTAAGCGAGCTTATCCAGAAGCTGCTACACGGTTGTTGATTCACAAATACGTGCAGGATAAATACCATTGTTACCGAAGGTCTGGAAAAGCAAAACAATATGTCCATAGAGTTTACATCGAACTTTGGAAGGCTTATGGAAGAAAAGCATTTAGCGTGATTCCTGCCGAAAAGATTGAACATTTCGTTGATGTTTTTCAAACAAAATTGACTGTTTATACTAAGGCAAAGCAGAAGCCAAAGAAACGTGTAAAACATTGATTTTCTAAAATGACGGCTCGTGCATAATCTTATATTGCGGTTTCTTTTAGAAAATCGTGATGTGTAGTGAATACATTGGAAGACAACCATGAACATGACAGGTTCCTTTACACAAAAGATGGGTTCATGATTTTTGGTTGCATCAATCCTTTCTGTGGGCATGGCGACCCTGCGCTGCCAAATCATTGGGCAATTCCAATGGAAACAGATGCAATAACCATAGTCTCCGCTAAACACAACAAAAAGGAAAGACTTGTCACCTTTGAAGTGAGATTCAAAAAAGATATTGGCAGATTCAAGAAAGGCGATGTAGTGCAACTTCCATGCGCCGACAATTTTGTCTGCTGTAAAGCTATATTTAACGACCTTTTTGTCATGCAGAAGTAGGAGCACGTAAACATGAACGAACACGGTATCGATATCGTTTATAAAGTCAACGTGTCTGCGGATGACAAAGCCGCAAACATTAAAACCCTAATGAATATTCTTGGTACTGGATTTGCTATATCTCCACAAATGCTTGAAGAAGCAACGCAATTTGCCACTCTTACCTTGCCCAAACTTACGAAAGGTTTGGCAGGAGTTTATAGTTGTAGTAAAATATGCGCGTGGTGCACCGCGTGCCTATGGGTGACTTTAAGAAAGTACAGCTGCACACCTTTCGGATTACGAATGTTTAAAAACAAATGCGTAACCCTTCTAACAGAGCACGAACTTCCTTTGAGTTTTGACTTCAGTGATTTTACAAGAGCTTTTCGTGAGTTGAGCAAATTTGCAGGATATATTCCAAAAGAATGTAACCTTCGTCCACATACGTTGGTAGACAACATCGCTAAACAATTAAACATTTCCAAAAGAGCACGAGGCTTTGCTTTACGGTTAGCGCAAAAGGTTGCTGACAAACAATTGCTTTCGTATTGGCAGACTACGCAGATGTCTGGTATGGCTGCCGGAATAATTTATCTAACTCTTTTAGAAGAACAACTGCGATTCGACCATGCTTTTTTCCATCACGATATGAAACAACTCAAATACTACGAAGAAACAAGCAAGAATAGTCATGTTGGCACAATCACTCAAAATGAATTAGCCTACAAAATTGGCAGTATCACAGAACCAACAATACGAAAATGCGCAAAAAAAATAATCCATGACTCTGATTGTCAAAAATTGTTGCCTTTTGTTATGAAAGCCTATCAGCAAACGGGACAACTACGCGGACCAGGAATAATTAACATGGAACGCTGTCCAAATTGCGGCATAATTGTTAAACCAACTTTGAACAACAACATTCTCGTTTGTCCTGAATGCAAGGCAAGAATGGCGAAGTGATTGAATGAAAAAGGTAAGGTTGGGCTGGAAACTTAAGAGAGCCGAAGCAAAAAAGCTGAAATTGTCCAGCGGTCAAGGTGTGATGTTTACTCTTTGCGACTGTTCTGATAAAAACGTCTTATGCGGTCCAAATAGCAAGAATCCAGGCAGAATAGAATGCAGTATAGACTGTTTCAACATTTATAATCCCGGCATAGCGCGTGCAATAGAAGACCCGAATTCGCCTGAAGCAACATTACGGAGATAAGATTAAAGCGAAATTTGCAGCGCATCAATAGAAGATGAGAATTTGGAAAGGAAAATCGTTGTCGTTATACAGGCTTGTTTTAAACATCCAGAGTATGACAGAGAATCAGCATATCGACATATTCTTGATAACTATCCAACAGCCGTATTCGTTCGCCAACCAAGAGGGTATAAAAACGAAGAAGTCAACGCTTTAATTCCCATGGCGACCGAAAAAAGCAATGTACACATTGAAAAAGAAATCTTTGAGGCTCTTGGTTGCGATTATGGAAACATCAGCATCTACGTTCAAGAAGAAGAAGTAGAAATCGAACATCATAGATTGGGCAAACCAACGTTGGCTATTAGGGAAAAAAATAGTTGACCCAAAAGAATTGTAAGGAATACAAAGTTTTCAAAGGTAAGATAGCTGTGTAGCTTTCAAGAATGAGCTTTCTGAAAGCGGTTTTCTAAGCGAATATACTGAACAGGTGCTTTTGAACAGGTTAATGGCTACATTGGATACATTACTAAAGGAAAACCATGTTGATGTTCGCCTAAAAGCTTTACCCGAAGCTCGGTATTTTGAGACGCATAAACAATACAGTTCCACATCTGCCAGGAAAGGTATTCACGCACGTGCAGAAACATATAGATGGTGTAGTGGAACACCACCTTTGGGTTACAAAATATCTTTGGGAGGATGGCTAATAGTTGATGAATCCGAAGCAAGTATCATCCGCGAAGTTTTTGCCTACTATATTTATTTTGAATCTCTTCTGAAAACAGCTCAGGCTCTAAACTCAGCAGGAATAAAAACAAGAGCAAGAAATACATGGAACCCTAACACCGTTGGCGACAAACTCTGCAATGACATCTACATCGGCAACTTTAGATTGGCAGGAGTCGTGAAACATCTGGAAGCATTAAGAATAGTGTCTGATGAAACATTCAACAAAGTTGCTGTGATTCGCAAAAGAAATTTCGATTGGAAACACAATAAAAGAGCAACGCTTCATACGGCAAATAATCGAGACATTATCCAGCCGAATGAGCACATAAAAAGTTCGGCGAATATTGGTCAATCCAAAACTGCTTATTATGGCAGAAGAAAACGAAGATTGCAAAAGAAATACCGAGCAAATTCTGAATGACCTGAAGGGCATAGTTTTATTTGCGGTTTCTACAAAGAAAAATACGTGATTTAAATTGGCAAAAACAATGCTTCCTTTTAATGAAATACATCTGAAATTCTTGCGAGAAATGGTGCAAAAAATTATAGCTATCGATAAACAATGTAGGCTCTTAGAACCAGACCACTTCAAATCTACTTTTTTGCAGGAGCATGTATATTGCAAGGAAGGTGTCTGTGAACTTTATAATGAAAAAAATGGTTGTGACCATGCGAAAGCGGTAAAGGCTGGTTGTCCTATTCAAAAGTATCTGGACGTTGCGGTTAATCTTGGTTTCAGATTTGAAGGAATCGGAAAATCAATGTGCTCTGCTTGTAAGAAAATAACAAGTGTCGATATTCAGCGGAAAAAGAAACAAGAAATATTCGTATGTAAAAAGTGTCGTACTCCAATTGATGTGTCAGCTTTGATTTCCTAAATGACCTGAAGGACATAGTTTTATATTGCGATTTCGAAACAGAAACCGTAAGAATAAAAATGGCGAAACTTGAGCTACCCCTTTGTTTCTATCCGCAATGGCGGAAATTCTGTATAGCAATAGCTCTCTACAAAGAATGTCAACGGAATCTGTTACATCCAAATTTTGAACATAGGGCTTGTGCCTCATCACAACTTACTGTAGGGCCCGAAGGGTTGACTCTGCACTTAGTCGTTGAAGGAAAATATTTCGATGCCATAAAAGACGGCACAAAAACTGTTGAATATCGAAACAATACAGCTTATTGGCATAAACGTATTTTTCCAAGATGGAACAGTAATGGCGGCAACATAGTTATCTTTCATAGAGGCTACACGAAAGAAATTCTTGTATTCCGTATCAAAATGTTAGTATTTAATGGTCCACTTAGGAGAATGTTTACCATGATAAAAATTGGCAAACTGAACATGAACGTGCTTGAGAATAAACGTTTCTTCTTCGTGCCTACAGACGGATACTACGAGTGCCCTAACTGCCATGTTCTCTGTGAAATACAAACCTCTTATTACGGTAACTATTGTGAAGGTCCAGGATTTATTCGCTTGATTGAAGAACCATGTTTATTCCGTTGTCCTTCTTGCCTTGCAATCATTCGGACTTTGCCTCTTGAAGAGGCACTTCTGCCTATGGCTCGATGGGAATGTATAGGTAACAATGTGTTAAGCGAGGATTGATTTGATGTCCATTAAAACCAAAAAAGATTTGCTAAAGTTTTCGAGTATGCAGCGCGTGATTTCTGATTTAACAGCAAAACGAGGCGGGTCGCCTTCACCTTCCACAGAATCAGCGTTTCTTCTCTATACGTTCAAGTTTTGTCAATTTTTCTCACTCTCTCTTGAGCTGCAGAATCTCGTGATGCAGAGCAAGGTAAGTTTAGATCAAGCTTTGGCAAAAGAAAAAACTGCGGTAGTTAGTCCAGACGTAATCATGGAAGAACGGAAAAAACATTGGCAAAGTTCTGATGACGACATCCGTTTAACACATGAACAGATAGTGAAACGGTTTATGATTGCTTTGTCCCAAGAAAAAGTACGAGGTGGAAAACTTTCAAGCACGGGCAAAGTATCTTATGCTCTGACCGCTGTTCGTGCCCTCTACAACGCTCATTATCGGTCTTTAATGAACATTCCTACACCTGGCTCCGTTCCTGAAATAACGTACAAAGTGCCGACAAGAGAAGAATTACTTAAGGTCGTTGAACTTGCAGAACCTAAACTTAGGTCATGGATACTCTGCGACAAAGACAGTGGCATGAGCCCTATCGACCTATTAAACTTAACCGGCAACGAAGAAAGTTCCCGATTTGGAACAATCAAAGAACAGCTTCGCAAAGGCATTTGTCCCATCCACGTCTATATCATACGTCAGAAAACAAAGCGAAGTGGCCTCGGATTCTACTCTACCTTCTTTGGAGAGGAAGCGATTGTTGGACTGGAAGAATGGCTGGGACGTAGACGATATCAACGCATCTTTGATATAGCTGAAAGAACATTGGAATGGTCATTTCAAAACTTATGCGAAAAACTTGGGTGGAAAAATTTTGTTCCTAAATCGTGTAGAAAATTCTTTGATAGTGAATTGAAATTCGCTAAAGTTGATCCTGATATCGTCAAATGGATGATGGGACACTCAGTTAAGAAAGCTGAAGTGGCATATATCATCGAAAGACTACGCGATCATCCCGAAGAACATGCAAAACTATATCAAGACAACTACAATGTTCTAAGGATAGGGTGGAAAGGATAGGGCACTTGGTGTAACGGTAGCATGAAAGATTTGCAATCTTTAGGTGGGCGTTCAAATCGCCAGAGTCCATTTTCCCAAATGACCGCCATGCACAAGTTTTAAATCCTAACATTGCGGTTTTAATTCGGTGATGAAGTGAAAAAAATAGGAATAGTTCGAATAATCGCCATAGCATCTCTTATTATCGTTTGTTCATCTGTAATTGCAGCATATTGGATATACAGTCCCGTCATGGAAGTCAGCCTTAGCAATTACGGGTTATCGATAGCACACACCAAAGATGGTTTGAGTTGTCACATTTCTGGGCAATTGACAGATCCTTCAGACCTACCGATTTCTGGCGCCACAATCTACATATATCTCACATCGCAGGACGGAACAGTCATACAACTTTTAGGTTCAACAGTCACGGATAGTGGCGGCAACTACTATTTCGACTGGCTTGCTTCAGCCGATGCCACATATTGGTTCAAAGCAGGATACCAAGTGGGATAAATCTTCTATTTTTCTATTGGGAATATCTATGCCCAAAATCGATATTCGCATGGTCTGTGGTCACAACTATACACACCCTCAACCATTACCTTTGAAAAAGGGCGATTTCATTTATTGTCGACGCTGCAAGAAAAACGTAATCATAAGCAGCATCAGACGAGTTAAACGGATTTTTAAACGATTCAATAATTATTAATTGATAATCAATATGTTGTCGGTCATCATTAAAATTTTCTGAATGACCGAAATCTTTAAGGAACATGTCATTTTTAATAATTGATTGGGAGATGTGCGAAAAATATGGCGAAACAAAACATGAATTCGAGAGCACATGCTGTGCCAGCTAAATTCGATCCCGTTGAAGGGATGTTTTATGAAAGGGTGTTTTCACCCGAAACAGTAAAAGTGCAACAAAACAGCGAAGGCAATGTTAGTCTATTGTTAACTGACCGAAATGGTCACAAACTTGAAGTTATTGGACGAAGACTTGTGCGGTATGTTTGCAAACTCCTAAGACCCTGGACAGGCTTTAAGTTAGTCTCAGAGCTTTATGGGCAACGAGAAGATCCAAAAAAATTCGAAAGGACTCTACAGATAGCAATTGACAGGTCTAAACGAAATGTTAAGTGCTATTTCAACGGCAACGGTGCCTTAGTCGGCGTAGCAAGCGAAATCCATAAACAAATATCATGGGCACATGTACGAGAATTAATCGAAAGAGCTGTCAAGAAATCTTTTGGCATCGCAGCCATGCCAAAAGGAGAAGGAGCAGCTGAACAACCTAACAAATGGACTTATCGTATGCCTCTGAAAAACGAGAATGTTAGTGCTTGGGTCACAGTAAGCGCCGGCAATAACTTGATTAGAGGCAAAAGCGGCATACGAGTATGGTCAAGATTCAGAACCGAAAAAGGCGGCTTGAAACGACCTGCATGTCTTAATTGGTGTGGAATGTGGACCGTGCCTCTGCAATTCTTCGGATTAAAAACCGAAAGGCTTGATGAGATTCCAAACATCGAATTACTGAACATGCAAGAATTTCACTTGACCAATGCAATAGAGAAAGACCAAGAATTCGAGCAGCAACTCGTCGCTAAAATGAAGGGCATGGAAAAGATTCTTGCAAAGGGCATTCTGCCATTAATTAATCAAAGTCGAAAAGTGCCATTGGCAAAAGCTGAAATGGAAGCAATTTTGGACTCGTATCAAGAAAAAGTAGCTTTGCCCAAATACATCGTTAAGCAAATCTTGGAACATGTCGAAGAACTAACAGTCTGGGGATTCTCGCAGGCCGTCAGCTGGGTACGAACACATGGCAGTTTTCAAGACAAAAGAGCCAAGCTTCCGAAAGAAGAAAGAAGCCTCATACAGATTCTTGAAAATATTTCAGGCGAAGTGCTTTCTCTTACACCAACAATCAAAAAACTGCACGAAGTTTTGAAACAGAGAAGGATAACAAAAACTGTTCTTACGACACCGCAGAAGTATCAAGAATTGAAACCAATGATTGCTCGTTAGGAGATGGAATAAGAGAGGAATGACCATGCCACTTGTAACAATCGAAAAAGAATGGTTTGTAAGCGGACTTGATGACTTTCTCAAAACGTTCAATTTTATGCAGAAGTTTTTGGAAGAAAAGAAGTTAGCAACCTTTGATGACTACGAGTACGATGAAAGTGACAGCGAAATTATTGCAAGGTATCTTAATGAAATGGGAGAAGGAAACTATGTTCTATTTTATGACGAACATGGTGACGGTGAATTCTGGATCGCAAAAATTGTAGTACGAGCAAATCCTGTATTACATGAATGGAAAAAAACTATTGACCGAACAGACTTGATTGTCTGGCAAAACTGTTGTTACCCAAAAATACAAGTGACTTTCAGATGGAATCCCGTGATACGCCGATGGCAACTTTATGCAAGTGACGGCGACATTACAATCTTTGACTTCGGAGAATTTCGCCATCGCAAGAAAGACTTGGCATTACAAAAAGCCGAATTCTGGATGAAAACTTTCAGTCCAGAACAATATTTGAACATAACAACAACGATTAAAGAAAAAATACTTGCTCTTGCAGACAGCATACATGACCAAATTTTTGACGAGTCAAATGTTGCTTTAACCGTCTATGATAGAGCACGTCTTGACGGCTTGGAACAAGTAATGAGAAAAATAGCAGAAGAATTGACGATACCTAAGACGATAACGGCGGTTTAAGACAATGGCAATTTATACTACGTATTTGGGCTTCCTTAACAAACACAAGAATGCAGCCGAGAAAGTTGGTTCGTGCTTCGTTTTTTACATAATGAGAGGTAGAGGTAACGATGAAGTTGCGCCAAGCGAAGCATCTTTGAAACTTTTTCTTGCGAGACGAAAAGAAGAAGGTGATTCCGAGAAACTTTGGCAGGAATATAAGGACGACTATCTTGCAAAGATACGTTTATCCGTAGCAGCTAAAAAATGGATGCGCCAAAGGGCGTTAGATGCAAAAATCGGAAACATTCTTTTAGTGTGTTTCGAAAAAGATGTACACCATTGCCATAGACGACTTCTTGCAGAAGAAATGCAGAAACACTATCATGTCGAATACAAAGGAGAATTGAAAGAATAACCATCACTGTAATGGAATAACTTGTCCTGTTCGGGAACCGAACAATAAGAAGTGAATGAGATGTCTGAAGTCATAAGGCACGAATCGAATCTGGATACAGGTGACAACGAGGCCCTACTAAAAAACTTCCTCATTCAAACTGCTGAATCTCTCTGTAGAAAAGGATATCGCGTATTGAGAAGAATTGAAGACCGAGTAGGTCTTTTTGCTTTTCTAATGCGGAATCGACAAGGCAATACATTCTATCTAATTGCGAAAACAAGTAGACTTTGGCAAGACCGAATAAGTTGTCAAGCCTTTTTGCCTACAATAGCTCGAAACGAAAAACGTTCTATTCTTTTGGCATGGTTAGAGCCAGAGACCAATAAACTGCGGTTTTACTTGTTTGAACCTACCGAAATCGTTGAAAACAATTTTGGTCTGAACCCCAGAAAAGGTGTGGACATGATTAACTTCTCCATAAAACTTGGCAAGTCCGTTGATCCTGCTACATGGTGAAAGGTAATGAGTTTTGGCTTGTCTGACATTCCTGACGATTGGGAAATAGAGTTGGATGCCGAGTTTGTAAGATTTCTGGATACTTTAAATCGCCCATGGAAATACGATTCTAATGGAAACTTCAATCCTAAAGGCAGACATGGTCAAAGAGAATCAGCCGTATTTTGGGAAGCAGGTGATTATTACGGTAAACGGCAACGCCATTTAATTACACCTGAATATTTACGGCGCCATAATTTCTATGTCAAACTTTGGGGTTATCACAGATACCACGATGCACATACAAGCCGCTATGGATTCATCAAACAAGTCGACAGAGGCAATTGGATTCTGAAAAGCGAGCTCGCTGTTTTGAGAGAGGCTTTCGTTGACCCTTTAATTGATTCTGATGTTGAAAATCTTGTTACGGGGATTAAAAGGTCTGGGTTTAATCCTCATGCCAACGTATTTCATGTTAAACGGCTTCCAATACAAGTGAATAGGTGCTGGGCATGGCTCTTCGGCTTCTATTTTAGCTCGGGTTGCGTTTATCACAGAACAAGATACTATCAAAATTGTTGTTCTGGTGACGAAGTCTACATCGTGTTCAAAGCACATCATCTGGTCATGTCTTTCGTGCTTGACCTTCTAAAGAAAATTGGCTACAATGATGCTGTTGTAACATCTGCATATTCCCGATCTGTTTTCAAAGACAGAGGCATCGGCACAACTATAAGAGCAGTCATTCGTGTTGGCGCTCCAATTTATCTTATTATGACTAAAATGGGATTGGCTTCCAATTTGTTGCAGCAAGAATTAAGCGGTGGCGGTTCCCGTAGTATCGAACAGACAATCCCAACATGGATTAAAAATGATGATGACTTTATGCACGACTTCATAGAAGGTTATCTTAACAGTGCAAAAGCCTCTGTTGTTTTGAATGATGTCAAATCTTCGGGAGATAATAGACGTCCTAATTGCGGTATCTACATACGAAACAATGGTCAGTCTGAATACCATGTTAAACGATTTCTTTTAGACATTAAGGCTTGGTTCGATAGAAAAAATGTGGTGGGCTATTTTAGAAAATGTGGAGATTATGCTATTCCTAATCGTGTTCAATACGAACTATCTTTTCATACTCGGAAAGCTATGCATTTCTTTCTTGCGAATTTCATGTTGGCCCGTTCTGACCTTCGAGTTAAATTATTATTAAGATGTGAAGCTGATGTCGATAGATTGTTGTATGAAATTTTAAGCGAATTGCGGTCTCCTGAAAACGTGATTCTGGGTTTGATTTATGAACAGCCTCGGAAAGATTTTGTAGAAGTGCAAATGCAAAAAGTTGGTGTACAGCAATGTTTGCAATCGCTAATGAATCGTGGTCTTGTTGTAGAAAAAGAGGGCGTATTTTATTTCGAACCGTCTTCATGGTGTTTAAGAAAGATTCAGCAAATAAAAGAAACAAGAAGGCAGCTCCGTAACGAGATAGATGTAGCTTCAACTCGCTTGTTGTTTCAATGTCCAAACTGCGGTGCTACCTATTCTGCTGCCAAGGAATGCGATGTTTGTGGTTCTCTTGTTCAAATTGTATCGAGGCAACAGATACTGCGAAAACTTCAGGCAAAACTTCGTCGTATTGAACAAGCCTTATCGTCAATATCCAAGTCATAGGAGTTGAAAAAAATGATTGAACCATGTGGTCGTGTCCTTTCTGTAAAAGGACGGAAAGGAGAAGCCGAATTTGTTCCAACCGTAAAATCGGGAGATTTTATCTACTATAAAGGAAGAGAAAAAGACAAAGTGCTGTGTCAAATCACGAATATGGATCAAACACCGCTTAAAGGTCTTGTTGGCACTTTCGAAATACTTGACCCAACTGCAGATATTCCTAAAGTATTAGACAATCTCTATCAATCAGACAACACGACTGGTCAAATAAACATCGGGCTCACAGACCGAAACGTACCCGTCAATCTAAGGATTAACCCATTTTTCCAACATGTCTTAGTGGCTGGAAAAACCAATAGAGGCAAAACACACGTACAAATAGTGCTGCACGAAGAATTTCTAAGACTGAAGGTTCCATCCATTGTCATTGACCCTCAAGGCGAATTTATACATCTTAATCAATTTTCGCCAGATGCCATAATAGTTGAAGAAATGAGATTCGAGGACTTGCTTTCACATCTAAAATTCAGAAGAACCATTGTTTTCAATATGCAGGGCTTACCGAATCCTTCCAAAACACGTAGATGCTTCGAAATTCTTTCACAACTTTTCATCGCAAAAGAAAATGACTACAAACAAGCCGAAGGAGACAAGAAATCGCTTCAATTACCGCCAATCATAGTGGATATTGATGAAACAGAAATTTTTGCGCCTGACCTACAAGCAACTGCCGCTGGCGATAAAATCTGTAAAGATAGCATTGTAAACATCGCTAAACGGGGCGGAAAATTAGGAATCGGGCTAATCATTAACAGTCAAAGATTACCAGGCTTGCACTTCGATGTTAGATCCCAATGCAACAGCGCCATAGTGTTTCAAATCACCGATAGCGGCAGCAGAATAGTGCTTTCGCAAATGCCCTACATCACAAATTATGATTTGAAACGGGTCAAGAGTTTATCTCGTGGAACATGCATTGTTACGGGTGAATTTGTAGACCATCCATTATTAGTTCGGGTCCGCGACATAAAAACCCCAAGAGCCAAAGACTTGGACTTTGAAGGAATGCTGGGTCTTAGAGTTGCAGAAGAAAAAGAAGCAGAGAATCTTGAGCCATTAATCATCGAAACAGGCAAAAGTATCACATTCGATTTTCTTAGTTCCAAATTTCCAATCAGGCAAATTCCGATACATGGAACATGTATCGTAATTCCAGAGAGATTCTTTAAAGCATCTTGGAAAAATACGTTAGAAATTCAAGGATGCAAAGTAATCCATTGTCCAGATATGCCAGGTGGCGGCAGCGTGTACCTGATTCGCAGAAACGGACCTAACGAACTACAAAGAATAAAGAATATGGCCGCACAAAATCTTCCTCGAGATACAAGCAAAATACCTTACTCAAAATAATAGTCGTGAGTTATTGGTTTGATTTTTCCGTTCTCACTAAGTGTGATGAACATTGCGGCTTGGAATATGTTACGATTGCCTTAAAAAGAAGCCGCTCACCAAACATCACGAAACCAAAAACGGTAAACGTACAGGCACAGTGTTCTTGGTCTGTAGATTGTCACGACATCCGTGAAATAGAAGAAGGTATTAGAAAACCAATAAAGAAGACGCCTAAAACGCATTCATGGAGCAACTAACTTTGACCAAAGAATTCGTTATCAAACATAACGAACCATCCTTTATTTCTACCAAATATTTTACTTCTGATGAGGCTGTCTAAAAATCAATTAGCTGCCAAAAAGGCTTGGGCCACGAGAAGAAAGAATAAAAAATTAGCGAAGCCTAAGAAGTGGCGCACTGTTATTGGTTTCTATAAGGATCGTGAGAAGAAAACACGCCCCATCACTAAACCTATTGGTGAGTTGAGACGTAAGAAAGTCATTCAGGAACCAACTCCATTCAAGGGTATCTCTCCGAAAACTACTATTCGGTTTTTCAAATCTGGCAAGACAGTTGCCTTTGTTAAGAAAGAAGGAAACAAATTTGTAATGTATCACTATTTCGATGGCAGTCTTCAGTATCGCCAAGAATATAATAATCGGAAAGATGCGATAGGCGATTTTGATTGTTTAAAACAAGAATTTGCAAAGCTAACGCCAGCGCAAAAAGCATGGCAAACTCGCAAGGCACAGGGATGGATAGCCAAACCTAAACTAACTGCAAAACAACAGAAACCATTGACCGAAAAAGAATTCAAGAAACAAAAATGGAAGATGTCTTACTCGCAATACTTGGATTTCTTCAAACGCTGGTCCAAAAGCCCAGGCGGAGAATATTGGTCAAGATTCGACGTAAAATGTCCGAAATGTAAGAAACAAATGAATCCTGCTTATCCATGCTGGAATTGTGGCTTCGTGTCTCCCAAACAAAAAGAATACATTAAAAAACAGAAAACGTCTACAATTTCTGAAGATTTGGCGCGAATTGGACTGAGTAGTCGTGCTTCCAAAATCGATTGGTCAAAGGTGAAGTCGACCAAAAAAAGTCGGGAAACCGCTGCCTTATATAAAGCATTGTATTCTGGCAAAATATCGTATTCTCAATTTCTGAAAAAACGAGGTATAAAAGAGGCTAAATCTGAAGCCGAAGACTAAATCCGAAGGACTTTGCCCAATCAATGTTTATTGATGATTTGAATTTAATGATGAACCATAAGGCAATTTTTGTTCCTTATATATAATCAATTAATAATGTTTTGCTTGGAGATGTGAAAACTATGGCAAAAAAGCCAAGTCCAGACGAGGCAACTTTTGGCAAACTTGCCCATAAAGTTGCGATAAATCCCAAACTTGAAATCCATATAAAAACAGGAGCGAAAAATGGCACAGCGGTCAACTTGAGCAAATTTGTCAAGACCAAAAGCTATGTCGGTCCTGCCGGCGGACTTATGATTCCAAATGCTTCGTGGAAAGACTTTCAAAAAGCTGTCGCTGCCACAAAAGTAAAGGTCGATTAAAATGGCTTATCGCATAGCGACACCTTGGGAAGTGCAGCCGATTGACTTGCATGGATGGATGCAAAAGGTCGCTGACCAAAGACAATGTAGTAGCTACAAATCAAGAAACGGCGAAGTCTTTGAAGTTGTCTTCCGTGAAGACCGCCTCTAAGGAGATGTTTTGTTTAGCACACAAAATACCATTGAAACCAAGTCTATTGGAAACTAAACATTGTGTCGACAAGAATTGTCCTAACTGTTTGACGGTGAAAGAAATTTACCGATGGAGTTGAATGAATTGGTTCATGCGAAAAGACTTGTGCTTAGAGCAGAGCTTATGGGTTTCGGAGCTGACATCGCAACAATCAACATCGGCAGCTATGCTTCAGAATTAGATTTGATGAGAAATGCCACCGATTTGGTCTGTCCAAAATGCAAAGGGAAAGCAGAATATCATCCTTCACATTACGAGTGTTGTGGAGTTAAAATAACTTCTTGGCAAAGTCTTCTGCGAGTCAAGAAAGGCACGAAAGAACCTATCGAAATGCCAAAACTAACAAAAGGTAGCGGTGAAATTGAAAGAGCCAAACTGTCCATAATGCCTTTCGATGAATTCAAGAAGTATGTTGATACCACAGATCCCAGAGAGCCTGAACGATTTGTCACTGCCACAGATGAAACAAGTGCGAAAAACTTGTTCAAACTGCTTGTGGCACAAGAGATGGATAAGACAGCCATACTTCTAACGTTCAACGATACAACAGAGCAGAAGATAGCGTTATTGACAACAACAATTTCTGGCAGAATAATTGTGCGATTTATCGTGCCGAAAAACTTGTTGAAAACTCCAAAGGAGTCAACTATATTGGATCGGAAAGCACTTACGCAGAAAGATGTTGAAGAAGCTCGCTTGTTCTTGAAACAAATTCCGAAAGCAACTGAAGAAACATTAACAGTAACAGACTTTCGTGCAGACTTGTTACCATTTGCAATTGGAAAGACACCTAAAGGAGAAAAGCCAGTCGAAAAGGTTGAAGCTTTAGCTGTCATTATGGCACAGGCGAAGAAAAAGAAAGAGAAAAAATAGCTGAAGGAATCGAATTGGCAGACCTTTTTGCTCAATTCAAAGCGTATGCGATACAAAATGGATACGATGAAGCAGATACTTTTCAATGGGTCTTTGACAGAGGGTATGACTTCGAAGGGCTTAGTAGTGACCTTGAAACCTTTGCAGAATGGTTAGCCAGCTTATTTATCGCACAGTTTGGCGAAAGCGGCGGGATTACTTTCGAGCAAGAAGTAGACTTCTATAACTACGACTACAATCTCATAATAGCCTCAATTCGAAAAACCATAGGCGATTTCGAATACAACATAACGGTGCATGAATTATTGATTAGAAAGGGCGTTATAGCCTCTTGTCCAGAAGACTTTGATACACGGGTCCAAAAATTCATTGAAGAAACATTCGCAAGAGTCAGCAATTTGCTTAGTCATACCGAAAACAGTCAGAACAGGCGAGGCAATCCATTGAACATTAAGGATTTTGGAACCAAACTCCGTGAACATCTTACCGATTCTCTTGAAGGACGAGAGCTTACAATTCCAGACTTGAAAGATTTTTACAACGACTATTTGCGTTCAGGAAAAACCTTTGCAGAATGGGCAGCAACAATGCAGAAGGCAGAATAATGGACATTTTAGCTAAACGAGAAATAGACATAATCGCTGAAGCAGACAGCTTAGACCAAACTCAAATCGCATTCGGCTGTATGCTGTCTTGTCCATTAAACGATAAATGTGCAACATATTTGAAGGTCTTAGAACAACGAAAAGCCAAAATGCAGTTGCTCCAAGCCATCGTGAAAGAGAAAGGCAAAGAATGGGCTATCGCTGCAATGGTTGACGGGAGTATTGGCTATCACAGTCCTCTAAGTGCCGCTCAAAGAATCAACGAGCTACTTGCAGGAAAATACATTAGTGGCTGCGAAAGGACTTATGCCTGTTTTCGTGGTGACTCATTAGCCGAAATGGAAGCTGACTTTCGGTATTTCATGCGAAAAGAACAAACTAATCCTTTGCAAACTCAACGGCTTTTAGCGGTTCTAAAAGAAGTCGCCAAGTTGAAAGATATAGAACAAACTACTTTCGGGTTAGCATTTCCAACAATGGTGTTCTAAATGCCGAAACCTAAAACTTTTACTGTATATTTCGATATTCCATGCATGATTGATGTTGAAGCAAACGATGAACAAGAAGCCATAGAAAAAGCGAAAGACCGCATTAGTGAAGCTGAAGAAGGTGAAGCATATGGTTTCCGTGGGACAGAACAGTAAAATGTGCAGTATGCCAGATGAAGATGGAATAGAAAGAATCTGCGTATCTCCTGGCGATAGATGTCCATGCGATACATGCAACGAGCGCCGTTGTGCAACATGTGTAGAACATATTCCTTGCGAAGAGCTTATTGATTAGGAGAGAAAAGTCATGGACGATTTTATTCCACCTCTTTGGGCTTTGGAAACACCAAGCTGTCCCTTTTGTGGCTGCCGAAACTTCCGCTTGATTAGCAAAGTAGATGTATACGATACACTTGAAACTAATGAAGAAACAGGCGAACAACAAATTACGTTGGCACAATCGTCTGATGTTTTGGAAGGTGCAGACCCTCTTAATTGTGACTTGATAGAATGCAACGAGTGCGGAGAACAAATGTCGCCAGAAATGACCGAACAAATCATGCAACACATGGAAAAGACAAAACCACGTCAGGAATGGGGCTGACAAAATGCCGTTAACACTTGCAGAATTTTTGATTAGACTTCTTCCTTTGATAGCCATTGAAATTGACATTGTTGCTTATTTGCACATACGACACAAGAAGAAGCCGCGCTGGTGATTAAATGAAAAGACATGTTGCAGAACGAAGGCAAAAAGGCTGGATTTTAGACAAAGACCAATCAAAATCCTTTGCCACTCTGGATGATGTGCTAATACACATGAAAGAGACCTACGGAGACTTCAAAATCCTTAATGTAACGTTTTGGCATCAACACGAAATTCGTGTAATTTTCCAAACAAAAGAGGAATAACGATGGAAAAACCGACGCTAATGTTGCAATTCGAAGAACCAGAACCATTCTGTATGTGCTGTGGCGAAAGAGTTTCCTCAATTAGAAAGCAACTTGAAAAACAAAGATGGAAGAAAGGCAAACGAATCTGGAACGGTCATTCACAATACAAACACTATCCTCAACACATTTACGATAACTGCCAAATCAACTTTTGCGAAAGATGTGGACAACCTTTAACACGAGATGAAATTCACTCAACTTCTGAATTCATGGGCATGTATGGTTCTGCGAGAGCCTTTCAAGACATTCCAAGCGGCTATACTTGTGCTTCATGTGACTTTGAACAGGAGTTTTGAAAATGAAGCACGATGAATTGTTGCGACTTGAAACTAACCTTAGAATAGAATATGTTCAACTGTCAAATCCAAGTCGACGCTTTTCTGGATTTACTCGGTTGATGAGAAAAACTGACATCGAAATAGAAGCATGCAAACATCAACGAGAACAATGCGATGAAGCAACTGCAAATGATTTACGCTGCGATGGACATGACTTTACTCCTGAACATTGGCTTTTCCAACAGAAAATTCTGGCGAAAATGCAAGAAAACGAGTACACCAGACGATTTTGGAGTATCTTTGCAATGGACGGCGACCCAATGCTTGACGCAGAAGAACCAAGCTTCTATTGGGTTGAAACAGTCGAGGACTTGAAAACAGCATTTATGTCTTACGATGCGTTTCGTCAAGTATTCATCTACAAAAATCTTGTATTCGTTAATCAAACTGTTGGCGGCGGTTGGGAAGCATGGACTCTCAAGCGATTCGGAGATGAGCTTATCGCATTCGAAAGCATCAGTATGCAGCTAATAATCAAAGACGGCAAGACTCACGATGGGCTCAGCTTTGAACAATACATTGAACATCTACAAAGTCTTACCAGATGGAAAGTAGAACATTATCTCGGCGATGAAGAAGAAATCTGTAATCAATGTGGCAAATCGGTAGCGCCAGGATCGGGCAGATTTGTGAACAGAGTGCCAAGCTTTGATAATGTGCAGACACGGAAAGACACCAGCTACCCTTTTCCGACAGGTGCTTTCACTTGTGCTGAATGTGATTCTAAACAGAGAGTAACAAGTGAATTCGATTGTTCTAAGGGTGGCAAACACAACTTTGAACAGTTCGACTATGACCCAAGCGATCAAACTGAATATGGATTTTGTTCTAAATGTGGTTGCTGGATTGACACGAATACAGGAGAAGACGAAACTAAAAGATTTGAGAAACAACAAAAGGAGATGTAAACATGGGAATCGTTTTTCTAACTTTAGTCGTTGAATGTCAAAACACAGAGGAAGCCGCAATCAAAGATTTCACGGAACATCCTGCCATTTTCAGAGGAAACGACAAATACTCCATCAGAATAATTCAGCGAACATCTCTAATCGGCAGTTTCAACCCTTTCGCTATGGCAGCCTTTTTTTGTCCCGTTTGTGGTGGTCAGAAATTTACCTACTTAGCGCCTCATGGTGGAGTATGGTGCGACATCTGTAACGCCAAGTTTGAAATCGGAGCTACTTGCGATGGTAATAGAAAACTTTCTGTTCATTGCTTTACGAAGGATGTTTGGTCAAAGATGGAATCATTGAGAAATATTCCTAAGCCAAGAGCATATTATTGGACCGTAGTATGGCAAGACGATGATAGAATAACGTGGCTGACCACAATTCACAATGGACGAGAGACTCAGAATGTCAATTTAGTTGATGGCAAGGTCGTGATAGAATGAATGGCAAAATCCAAGCTGCAATCATTTATCTAATCAACAACTACTGTCGAAAATGCAGACGATCTTCTAACGCTTGTTATAGTTGCGAACATGTGTCAATGGCTCTACAAGGCGAAAATAAATGTCCGTGACCAAGCAGGCGACAAAGGCACACAAAGACGCAAATTGCCATGTATTGTGGCGAGAAAAACCCAAAGGCACAGGCGAATCCGCAGTTATAATAATACCTTGCGATGAGCGAGCAAAAAGAAGTATATGGCAACATCAACTTGACTTACGAAAAATTTTTGAAGCCACAACTGATTCAGAAGAAACTATAGACTTTACCATTCAAGAACTCGACTATTAACTCCATGCCCAGAAAATTTAATGATAATCGAATTTGATGTTGTTCAACAATATATATGCTGTCAACATACATGCTTTTGGAGATGTGAAAAATGAATCGGTTGCAAGTAATCAGAATTTATGGCTTGCTTCGAGGAATAATTGAGCTTGCGAAAGACTTGAATTATTGGCTACCTTAAGGTGACTGAAATGGCAGACTACGATCCTGATGTTATTGCGTTGAAGCCAGACATGATTTTGACTCCTTCACCAATCAGCCCAGAATGGAAAAACACTAACATACGACTTGACGATGCGACAGTTCAAGCAAAAGGCGACGGCGAATTCAATGCCGTATTCTATAATAAAGATGGAGAAACTTACACTAAAAACAAGTATGGACGAAAGGAAACAGCACAAACGGTTCCAGCAATAAAGGATTTTGTTCAAATCATGGCAGCACATCCAATTAAGAAAGCTGTTTTTCTTGTCGAAATGTTTGTTATGAATCCTAAGCCTATGCGAGTATGCGACTTCATTCATTACTTAAAAGGCAGTGATAAAAGTCTTCGACAATTTATTTGTTTAGGCTTCTTTGATATGGTTTCTATAGATGGCGTGAAAGTTGGTCAATCGCATACTTGGCGACTTGAAGAAATGGAAAGAATTTTGGGATTTGGCAAAAAGACCTCGTCCAAAAGAATACGTGTTTTTCCATGGCAGCATGTCAAAACTAAGCGAGACGTTGAATTAGCGTGGAAGGAATACAAAGAAGTAATGGGTTACGAAGGCCTCGTAATACGAAATGGCTTTGGGCAAACGTTCAAGCTGAAACCAGAAATGGAATTAGACGCTGTCTGGATAGGTGTGAACAAGAACGATGGCTACTACAAGAATTTAGGCACAAGTCTTCGCCTTGCAGTAATGGTCGACAAGAACACATTTCTTGAAATCGGTGATGTTGCAAGCGGTATTGAACATAAGCTGCGAGAGCTCTTATGGGCTTTCAAAAAAGACTTTACCGTATTAGATACAAATAAAATTAGCTACGTGCAGCCCGAAGTGGTCATGAAGATACAATTCAACGATATGTGGCAAAAGCCGATGCAATGTTGGAAATGGGATGGAACAACTTTCCACGATGCAGGAAAAAGACTTTCTATAACTATGCGTCATCCAAAACTCATAGAAATTCGAACAGACAAAACCGTGATATCAAAAGATGTTGGCTTAAATCAAATTCCCAGAGGCAGATTTGACAAAGAAAACTACGGTCAAATAATGGGTGACATTAATGGCGACTAAACTAAAGAATATGTTGAATAGACTTCAGCCTCTTTTGATTGTCGTGCAAGATTATGCTCGTGCATTAGGGCAAGTAGCAAATTACGAAATTGAAGCAATAGCCGATTTGACTTTAAACAAAGGAATTATCTTTGGCATTACCGGTGACAAGCCTTGGGAAGTTGAAGGTAGAATCGTGCAAGGTTTTGATGTCCACATTCATACACATCTTTGCACGGTAAAACCTTCTCCTTCTGATTTTAAATTTCTAAGCCAATCATCATACCGATTTGGCGTCATTCTGAAAGGAAATCGTTTCTGCATTTTTAACAAGAAGAAAGTTCTTCGAATAGGTCTTCTGCGTAAACATTGTTGATTTTTATGTTCAACGAGTTTGATATTTCTGACCCTTATATATTCACAATGTCAAAGTGCTTAATGCATAAGGAGATGTGAAACACATTGGCGAAAAATGTGTCTAAAACCGAGAAGCACACAAGTGCTTCTAAAATGACTTCCCCGAAGAAGCCAAAAGCTTCTTCTCTAAAACCGAAAAAGAATGGAAAAAGCCTATCGAAAGAAGAGATACGCCACAACGCTGCTAAACTTGCATGGGCTACTCGTCTGAAGAATGGCTGGGTGCCGAAACCCAGGACTCCAAAAGGAAAAACTGTGCCCATCATCGAATTAGAGGAGCCTGAAGAAGAAAAGAAAAAGTCAAAAGCAAAAACCAAGTCAAACGTTAAGAAACAAATTAAGGCGTCCAAAGCAGCCAAGAAACAAACGAAACAGTCAAAGAAAAAGAACAAGTAAATCGGGCAATCTTACACTCCTTTCGTGAGTGTGAGTGAATGGCTGTAACGACTACTGCACCTATTCCAAAATGTCAGAAATGCCGGCATGTACTAACGGACATTGTAGAAGAATGGTCAGGTTCAGACCATTGGGAATTTGACGAGAAGAAAATATGGTTTGAAACCGACATTCATGGAAGAACCGAAGATACTTCTAAATTGTCTTGCTTTCACTGCGGAGCAGAATTGACGATAGAACAGAAAGAATGGTTCAACAATCATCATTGAGGCTTCGCTATGGCAATCATCGTTAAAAACAAAAATGAAATAACTATCGCTAATGTACATCGTTTTCAAGAATCTTGGCGCGAAGCATGGAAAGAATGGGTAGTAATAGACGATTCTATAGTCTTTGATTCCTTCGAAACTGAAGATGAAGCAAACCACGTGGCAGAGCTTTTGCGAAAAGCCCACAAAGTTAGGGACGACATTCAGGATTATGCAGACGAGAAACTTGAAACTCTAAGTCCCGAAGAAAAAGAATTCTTTAGAAAATTTGCTGGTAGAACCCTCGAAATTGAAGTGTGAACAATGCGAATTCTTAAAGTCTCAAAAGTCAAAGGGCATCCAACTCGACTTCTCATTGAAGTTGCAGACAGTCCCAAAAACATAGCTGCCTTAACCGAGCCAAATAAAGGTGCATTACCATACTTCGTCGCCTGCGGTTCTAAAGTCACAATCCAAGAGGAATAATATTGGCTTCATGGAAGGAAAGAATCGTAAATGCCCTACAAAAAGGCAGAAACCTTGCTCGTAACGGTACTTCATTGTCAACCATATCGGTGCTACTATATACATAGCGCCTGATTTAATGACCATAAGCGAATTAGAAGCCATAGTTGATTCGATGAAACAAATGAGGAAGTAACAATGAACGAAACAAAATTCTTCATTCGTTTAGCTGATGAACCAACTTTCAAAGACAGAGGAATACCACAATCAGAATACCGAACAGAGGAACATTGGGCACAAGTCTATGTTCAAAATGGCGAATATCATGTGGAATTTGGAAATTGCCGAGGAACAATAGAAGATAAACGTGCAGACAGAGATACTTGCTTGGAGAAGTTTCAGGAATACGTTGCATCCTTTGGAATGGAACAAGACTCGTGGAAAGACATTCAACAAGAAAACGAAAACTTGAGCTTAGAACAAATCGTTAAATGCTTCTTTATAGAAGGCGATATACTTAATGACATGGATGAATGGTTAGACCGTCTCAAAACAGACGCTCATCTTATCTATCGCTACAAAAACCTATACACAAGCAATAATGGTTTCTTGGCTCAAGTCAAAATCTGGAGATTTGCTACACAAAAATATCCGCTACAAAAGCTGGTAGTGTTCATTCTGAATGATGGCATAGGGCACATGGTTAAACGTATTGAGCGTGCTTAATTTGAAGCAAGTAACCGTAATGCAAATTCTCTCGCAAGAAATCTGTCAAAACTGTTCCAGCTTATGTAAGGACTGGTATTGCGCTGCTCTTCGCCATAAAATAGATTCTACGGAAGCTGTAAATGGTATAATGGCTTGTGGTGGAAAACGGCATTCACGAGTACTGTCTGATTGGCAACTTGAAGCCGTATCTAAACTATTAGCAACTGAGTGATATTTCTTGACCTTAGAAGCGTTTCTTGAAAAACCAAACTTCGAACCCAAAGCGGTTCAACAAAAAGGAGAAATCCACCAAAGACTCAAAACAGTAATTGCGATCTTGAATCGGGGCGATATACATACGTTCTGTCAAATTCTGTATGCGGGTCTACTTAATGAAAGAGAAAAGTAAAAAGAAATCTAAAACAATTCGGTTGCCTAAATGTTTAGAAGTAGTCGACATTTCCGCTATCCATATTGCAGAAAATCAAACTACCGTTCATCTACCATTCAGTCAACTACATAAGATTACGAGAGGATATAGCAGAGTTAAAGCCCATCGAGACCCTGAAGGTAGACTATATCTGTTTATGCCTGACCGAGATGGCATTTACATAATAGAAAATCCAACAAAAAGGAGACAACATGAAGCATGATAATATGTGAAAGCGAATTTGAAAGACTAAATCCGAAA
>Ga0315312_1000389_pt1 | contig 56834 bp, 53 predicted proteins | sample TDP7_MG_FD_203629 | JGI IMG/M metagenome (GOLD analysis project Ga0315312, IMG submission 203629) | Freshwater sediment microbial communities from Lake Towuti, South Sulawesi, Indonesia - TDP7 | ecosystem: Environmental > Aquatic > Freshwater > Lake > Sediment | place: Indonesia: South Sulawesi... | reverse complement strand
TCACCACGCAAGGATCTTCTTTATCAATGGATCCAGTTACAGGCTTAAGAGCAAACTTGAGAAGAAGAGAAATTGAGGGGGTCAATTTTATTTGCGGATAGGGGGTCAAATCTCTTGACAAACAACACTCATCTTGACTCTCCTTGTATCAGGATTGTATGTTTATACCACGCATTTGCATAGTTTATCCACTCATTTTTCAAAGTGGCCAGTTTCTACTCTTACCCCTCCTCTTTTCCTTTTTTACATATTTCTGTCATTCCTGAGAAATCAGGAATCCATGTTCTTTTGGAGAGCCCTCATTAAGTAAACAGCCCCTTTTGTCTCTCTTCTACCGCAACACCTTTAGATTTCAGGTGATTGCTGATGCTTTCGAGAATAGACCGCTCCTCACTATTTACAGGAGCCAGCTCAATAAGGGCCTGCAACACATGATGAAATGTATTGTTCCGAAGTAATGCCCGCGTATCCAGATAGGCATCCACTTTCACAATATCCCCGGCCTTCCAGAGATGCATCAATCGATGAATTTGATCGATCAGTGGAATCTCGCGTCGAGGAGGCTGTTCGGGTTTTAAATCCGGAAAAAGATATAAATTTGATGCCTCTGCTCGAGCTTTAGCACTATCAACAGCCGAATCATATCCCATGCTCGGCTGTTTGCGTTGATGCCACTGCTTGAGCCTCAAAGTGCTGCCTGTACCCTCCTCGACCTCCTCACTTACTTCACTCTTTTCGTCTTCTTCGTCCTCGTCAACCCTTTTCGCCACTCCGCCGGTTTTTTGCAAAATATCAAAGTGATCAGCCAAGGAGTGGTCAGTAAGGCCGCATGAAACCGCATAAAGAATACAAGGTCCAGCAGGGGCATCCTCCATCCCGAAATCATGGCGGTGCAGAAGGTAATAGGTAGTCACATCATCGAGCCCGCTGACAGCCTCAGCATCGCCATCGTGCGTCAACACCCGTCCTACAACAAAATCCACCACCATACGTCGCACATGGCGAAGGAACTCTGAAACTTCCATCAGTTTTCCGGGTTCATTCGCCTTTTTCACTACAGGATGTTTGCTGTAAGCCTCCAGAGCTGGCCCTGTGGCAGCCCAGACAAAGTCAGGTCCCCGAATCCCTGCATCCCAGAATTCTCGAAGGCGTATCGAGATATTTTGATGCATTTCTTCTAACACATTATTATCCCATCCTGGTCGTGCGGCCTCAGGGCGCTTCTTGCAAACCAGCCAGACAGAGGAAGACAATGAAGCACGGCCAAGATTCCGAATTCCTCCTCGCATTTCTGTCATTATTGGCCAACTACCGTCTACCACAAACCCAGCGCGTATCATAGCCGATACTAACGTTTCCCAAGCATCAGGCTGTTTATGAGCAAAGACAATGACAAATCGCCCATCTGCCTCTAAGGCATTATGACAAGAAAGGAAGGACCGGTACATTCCGTCTTCGTAGGCTGCTCTTGACTTCGCATGATCACCGCCGTAACGGACAGGCTCATCTACTAACTCACCGTCTTTTATGTCATGATTCCATTTGGGGGATAGTGACTGGCTGAATGCTAAATCCATCTCCGGTGTGAGGCCGTTCAGGGTTCGGCGAAGCCATATATAAAAGAAGTCCATTAAATCAGAGTATGGAATCGCATCGTAGTACGGTGGGTCTGTTATAATGAGGTTCACAGTTGCACTTGATTTTTTTATAGCTGAGCTGTTTATTACAGCTGGTGGTGCCGTACCCTCCCATGAAAATTGGTGCAGATTTGAAATCGTTCTAAATATCGACTCAAGTCCCCCGAGGAAAAACCTTTCGACTGGTGCAAGGATGTTACCTTCAGCGAAATCCCATGTCAGAGGCAACGCCCAACGCATAAAAACATGCTTGACTTCTTCTGCTCCATGTTCCCAAACGCATAAGTTCCCCATATAATCCGATGCCCGACTAATTGCACATGTCAAGTAAGAGTAAATGGCGTTAAGAAAATCGTTCTGAATATACTCTTGTTGTGAAGAATTGAGCTTGACAGACCTTGTCCATTTTATAAAGGTTCCTAAAGCCAATAGTTGGCGAGCTGTGAAAAGCCTACGCCACTTTCTAATCCCATGTGCAATTATTGGGAAACCATAGCTTGCACCTGGACCTTCTCTCTGAATTTCTTCTTCTGGCAACCCGAATGGAATCTGCGCAAATAAAGATGGCAATTGTTGCTCAGTCATATAAGAATTTTCTATTTCGTGTTGGGTAGGCAAACGGTATTCCTTCCCTTGCAGTCCATTCACTACAACAACTGTATTCACTGCCCCAACGTGTTCGTACTGATTTTCCAGACGAATATCTTCCATTGTCATTATTGTTCCGCAACAAGGACATGTAGCTCCTGATCGGGACATCGTTCCCACACCTATCCGTTTATCATGTTCACGTCGTTGGGCAGCATTACCACCTTTTACTGGCACTTCATTTTGCACACCAAAGGTTACGCCGGTTTTTTCCTTATTGGGTTCTGTTATTAGCAAGACACGCTTGTCTGTTTTCTTACACAGCCATCGAGTCTTAAGAAGTGGTATTGTTGCCCGACAGTTTTTACATTTAACGGTCCGCGCCCATAGATAAGCCACGGTTGGTTTGAGAACCCAACGTGGATTCGTTTTCTCTTCCAGGTATTTTTGATCAAATTCTTTGTTGAGCGTTTCTATATCAGGTGTTCCGTCTTCTCTCAGAGAAACAAGTTTGGACTCACGCTTTTTCCACTTTTTGTTTGATCCTTTCAAAGGTTCAAAATCCGCGTAAGTTGGATAATACTTTGCCAAATCTTTGCGAGCCTGATTCAATACCCACTTGCCCCAGGCTCGAACATGCCACGCCAAATCGGCTTCCAAGAGAGGATCTTCAATCTTAAAACCCTTGAGGAAAGGCCTGTTATTTTCCCCAATTCCAAGTTTTTCAAGCTGGGTACGCAACAACGCTCCTTTAAGGCCTTGAGACTTGAAAAAAGCTTCCATAAAATCGCTATCTTTGAGAATGAATTCCGGGAGGGGGTATTTTTGCCCGGCCAGCTTCTGAGGGTATTCCAATGTACACTTCAGGATGAACCAAGCGACAGGATTGATGTCTATCGCTGTTGCCTCACATCCAAGACGCATCGCTTCCAATGGAATTGCGCCACCACCTGCAAAGGGATCCAGAACCTTAGGGGCACGGCCACCATAAGCCTTACGAATCTCCTCACGGAACCAATCGAGTATCTCTTTATTCTCGTTTTCTCGTCCCCAATGAAGGATGCCTCCAACCGTTTCCTCCTTAATAGTTTCAACTGTCTTGCCGGAAGGCATTTTTTTCTTTTCGACTTTCTCAACGACCCTTCCCCCGATTTTCTCAACCAGCTCTTTGCGCTTTTCGGGATCCCCCGGATCAGGTAAAAGAGTCGCAATCAGCGCCGCCCGGCATGCTGCCAGTGGCCTTCTTGCCGGCCAGATGTGAAGTGTCGAGATATGTCCATGCCGAACATTCTTCTCGTGTACCGAGTCCAGCGAAGCCTGCTTAAGAGGAAAGGCATATTCAATTAAACGAGGTCTATCATTCATGTCCGAAATTTTCTCCAAAGTTCATTGAGGGTGTTATGTTTATATTTCCAAATCCAAGTCGGAATCAGAGGAGCTTGAGCCCGAGCTATGTGATATTCCTGCCAGGCTTTCAATGCATCTATCTCATCGCAGGTTCCTACATCGAGGATATCCTTTGCCTTGCGTTCAGCATCACCAGCACTATGACTAAAACTAAAGTACCCAAGCATCAACGGAATAAGATTAATTGAGAAAACCAGCATCAAGCTCGAAGTCACCACTCGACCCATATTGGCAAGTAGATCGTAATCTTTAATTGTATGGATACTTGTCAACAAGGTAAAAATAGATACGAAAACCAGAATAATTATTGAGGTCAAACACAAATGCGCCATTGTCCGTGAAAGGTGTTTACTGAACCAGGCTGATTCCTGCAGATTTTCAAGTGCCCTTCTTGGACTGGGGTATGTATTACTAGCAAAATAGGTTTCTCCTTCTTTTGATAACAGCTTCTTCCTTTCCCTATTGGTAAATTTCAACATGATATCTGACATTTCAGCCGTTGAAATTTGCCACCCCAAAGAATCCTGAAAATCGAGTTTTCTGCAAAGATCTTCAGCGACTCTCTTAATCCCTTCAGACTGTAACTTACAAAGCTCTGACACTATGGAAATGAATGCTACAATGAACGCCGACAGTTTTGGGGCGTGAGATGAAAAAATCAGTGTAACGCCTATGGCAAAAATGCTGAATTTCAACAATGATGACACGCCCCACCACACTTTTGCTCGATCGAATAAAGCTTTGTTGATAATCTGTGTATTATATCGAAAATCTATCGAAATATCAGCCATACTTAGGGAATTTGTCTCCAAAGATTCTTTGCCACCAATAGATTGCTTTTTCATGCTCTGAATTTCTCTCGTACATCAACGCGTAATCTGAATATTTACCGGCTTCATCAAGTGCGTCTGCCACCTTCTTCTTTGTCGCATAATCTATACCATCGTCCAATGGAGGTCCAAGGCCCTTTGGGTCCGGGCAACTACTCCACAGATGCAAGGAGCAGTACTTAAAAAAGTAGTCTACCGCAATTGGAAAATCACTTATTTTTGAAGCGGAATCGAAAACTTTAAGAGCCAACGTCTCGAAGTAGTAGGAAGCCAGCTTTGGTGCTATCGGTCGCCCATTCCAGTACTTCAGAAGCCGGACGGTCGGAAGAAAGTTGCCATTATGCCAGCCGTTGATGCGGGTGACATTATTTGAATCTATCCGCGGATCGGTGCGCTTCCAGTCGCCCAATCCATTAGGGATTAGATAGTATGCATATGCTGTACCACCCTGGCCATTGCTTATAGGAACTGCTGGAACAATGTCAAAAACCCACTCATAGGAGGATAAACTGAGAGTAACTGCCTCCATGTTCTTTTTGATTTCGGCTTTTTTGTATTTACTGATGCCAGAAAGGCCGTTTTTTATTTTGTTTAATATTTTTGTCGAATTTACATAACCGTGATCGTCAGGAAAGATAGCGAGGGGAGCATCAGGACTGGCGATTTTGAGCCAATACGTATAAATATTATTGGATGATCGGACTGAAAAAGTCCCTGTACCTACAAGTGGGAGAAGAATGTCAATGTCATCCAACGGCTGGATTTTTGTACTCCGGGCAAAGGAACCGAAAGGAAGATAATTCCCTATTAATCTTGGAAAGGCTGAATCATTTTTCGCAATGGCTTTTAGTTGATCGACTAAGTAATCGCGACTGGATCTTGCACCTTTCGTTGTTTCAGCGCCCAAGTCTACTGTTTTTTCACGGAATTCATTGAAAGCTCCCCAAACTGTATAAGGCACTTTACACCTCCCCAGCACCAAGGATATCTTTCTTGTCGATGACCACACCTCCCTTAGCCCGAATGATTAGCTTGCTAAAGGGGTCCTGAATACGCACGAGCTTTGGATTGGCACTGGCACAATCATAGACTACATAAAGCCAATAACGCTCTCGGAGGTTGCACGCTTTGGCCCATTCATTCTCCGAGATTTCAATATCGCCTATTCGGGCGCGTCCTTTGACTTCGACGGCGCGTTCTTCACCACTTTTTCGAATAGACAGCAGGTCAAACCCTGGCCAATCAAGCAAACCCGCCTTGCGGGCAAGAGAAGGATTTGAAACATTCTTAACGATGGCTCCCGAACTTTCTTCGTACAGGCAGGCAACTTTCACGGAAATCTCTTCAATAGCCTGATCCTGCCGCATCTTATCTTCCAGATTGCTGGATGGAACGACCAGTGCGTGGACCAAGAATTCAACCCCGGCAGGCTCAATTAGTTCTGGTTCTTTCTTCAGGATAGTAAGGGCCCGTTCACGAAGTTGTGAAAGCTGACGCTGATGTTCCTTGATTCGCAACAATTCCTGTTTCGCCCGCGCCTCACCTGCACGCACTTTTTCAGAAATGTCCACCCGGCGAGCTGCAAGTTCTGCCTCTTGATAATCATATCCTTGCCGGATAAAGGTTTCTCGTTCAGGTAAAGAATTGATTAGAGTCCGCTTATGCTTTTCTGCAAGACCCCCAGCAACCGTTCCAAACGCATATTCTCTTGCACTTTCTATCGCATCCTTAGCGGTTGCAGCAAACCGGATAGATGAAGGCGGAAGCTCCTGCTCATCTTTCAGCAGCAGGAGACACTCAATTGGACATTCTTCAACCTGTCCGTCCTTTTCCCGCTTAAGCCCGACCAATTGGTATTCAAGTAATTCATTATCAGCAAATGTTTTGAGAGCGGGGTGACCTTTACGTTCCACCTTAACCAGAGCCAGATGGAAAAAATATGGACGCTGGGCCGAAGGATCTACAAACACTCCGCCTTTTAATGCTATGGCTCCGAATTTCCCGCAAACGTACTCACAGAGGGCATCAAACACCGGCTCTCCCGGATGAAGGAAAATCGAATTCTCTTTTTCATGGTTTCTGTAAACTGTAAATCGATTTTGCTTTGGCTCGGGATATTTTTCCATTGAAGGCCAGAGAACGTCGAGGGCGCCGGACTGAAGTGCCCGAAAAGAGAAGATCCTATCCAGGTCCCCTTCAATGCCTATGTACATAAGAGATGTAGCCTTTTGAACAAATCCTCGAACGTAGCCAGGCAAGAGGCGGCAGTAAATTTCTTGCCCCAAGCTGTCTTGGAGCCGTGGCAATTCTTTTCTGACATCGCCCCCTTCTCCGTAAAGAACCCGTTCGCGTTCTTCAATGGCTCTGATTTGTTCTGTGGTCAAGAGGCCTTCGATAGCGATTTCTGCCTCATGGGAACCTTCGTCGGTAATGGCTTTTTCCATATAGTCTCTTATGGAAATATCTTCGAAAACACGGCCAATCACATCGAATACTTTGTCAGACCGTAACTCCTTACGGATTTTTTCAAGTTTATCGAGCAGGGTTTTTAACACTCTCCCTTCCCGAGTTTTACCAGCTACGAGATTAATGATCAGAACGGGATCATGCTTCTGTCCGTAGCGATGAATACGCCCCATGCGTTGCTCAAGGCGGGCGGGATTCCATGGAATATCGTAGTTAATCATTATCCAGCAAAACTGGAGATTGATCCCTTCACCGGCTGCATCTGTGGCAACAAGATATCTTGCACCACCTTTTTCTTCCGCTTTTCGGAAAAACTCAACTTGCTCGTCGCGCTCGTGATAATCCATCCCGCCATGAATATGAGCTACTCTGCCCGTATAACCCAGTCCCTCCAGGCGCCGAACCAGAAATACGAGTGTATCTCTGTACTCTGTAAAAATGATCAACTTCTCATTCTTAAATTTTGGATCTTGGAAGACTTCGAGAAGTCTCTCGAATTTGGACTCTTCTCCGCCGTCATAAACTTTTTGTGCCAAGTCGAGAAGTTCTCTCACCCGCATGCGCTCAACTTCCAAGTCTGCCAGGTTCGCCGCGATCGTCCCTCCCAAGGCTTGTTCCTCAGCGGCTTCATGTTCTTCCTGGTCACCCTCACTGATTTCTTCATCTGCCGTTTTGGTGAAAGAAACATCCTCAACATCATCGAGCTTTCTTTGCATTGCTGCCAATTTCTCAGGGGTGATTCTCCCCGATTGAATGTCGTCAATGATCTCATCCAGCTTAGCCAGTCTCCGTTTGAAAGAACACACGAGAGCATAAGTAGAGCTTGCCAGTCGTCGCTGTAAAATACTCATCGCGAAACAGACCGCAGAGCGATTTAGTAGTCGAGCCTTGTTGTAGTAGGTTTGGATGTAGTGCGTCGTAGTATCGTACAGCGCTTGCTCACTGGGCTCTCCCTTTGAAAGATCGTAACTGAGAGTGTCGGAGATGCGCTCCGGATAGATTCGTGTGCCGTCATAGCGAACCATTTCTTCTTTGGTTCTTCGAATAAAATGGACATCTCGTGCACTCTTAGGATAACTGGAAAAAGCAGTAAATGTTGAAAGCACCTCCGGCTCCAATAATCGCCAAAGGCAATAGTACGGGAAGTCCTTTCCCATATGGGGTGTTGCAGTGAGCAGCAAAAGGTGACGGGCACTCCAATCAAGTTGCCATCTTGGGCTCTCATTATTGATTCCGGCCAGGATTTCTGCTAAAAGGTAACGATCGGTGGCCCGGAAAGTACCATCCGGGTCCTGACGGGCGGAGAGCTTATGTGCCTCGTCGAAGATTACCAGCTCATAAGGTTCCACTCCCCATTCTTGGAGCCTTGAAAGCATGCGATCTCCAGCCAGGGTGTCTATACTCACGATCAGCAGGTCGCTTGCAGGACCTTTAAAAGGATTGCCGGTCCTCGCTTCGCCCCCCCGAATAATGCGGAAAGGCAAACTGAAAAGCTGTCGCATTTCCCTTTCCCAGTTCCCAACCAGGCCCGAAGGTGGCACGATAAGAACCCGGCGTATGAGACGACGAGTTAGCATCTCACGAATATAAAGCCCAGACATGATCGTCTTGCCGGCACCTGCATCGTCCGCGAGAAGAAAACGGAGTCGAGGTTGGGAGAGCATGTGCTCATAAACCGCTATTCTCTGGTGAGGCAGTGGATCAATACGGGAAATTTCTGTGGCAAACGCAGGATTGAAAAGATGGCCATAAGTTAATCGGTGGCCTTCTGCCACAATGCGGACAATCTCGGGATCAGATGTAAAATCCGGTATCGGTGAAGGTTCAAGTTTTGACTCATAAGGGGAGGATTCTTCCTTAATCGTGGTAATGTTGATATACGGACCGTATGAATCAGAGGGGTCGCTAAGAGCTTCCAATCCGTATCGCTCAATCCTGAGAAGCTGCTGCCAAGAAATACGTGATGGCTTCGATTGGCCATTTTCCCATCGGTTCACCGTGGCAAAAGAAACGCCTATGAGCTCGGCCAGGCGAGATTGCGTAAGTTCGTATTTGACTCTCAATTTTCTGATTCTCTTGGGAAAATCTTTCGGAAACAGACCTATCTTATTTTCTGCTTTACTCATGTTATAACAGCTACCACAGGTTGAGCTGAATATCAAGTAACAATCGTGTGCTTTAGAAACAAGGTATAACACATGATATATACGAACCAGGCAAGTACGATCTAGAAAGAACGAGGGCTAGGCATTCGTAAAAAAGTATTTATTCTCACCTTTCTTGATCAAGCTTTCCTTCAACTTCTATCGATCATTCCCCTGAAATGGTCGTCTTTATGAAGTTCGTTGAAGATAGGCTCCAATTTGATTCAAGGATTGTCGTGTAACGTAAGAATCACTCCCTTTATGAAGTTGTCTTAATATACCAAAAACAAAACATTATAGCAATTCACAAGATCCTTTGGGGCTCTTTATTTATTGAAAATTATTACCTTTTGCCGCATTGAGAGGGGTCTCTTCAGATGTATAAATGACGATAATGGTCCTTTTTACCTTCCGAAGGATGTTCAGAATTGGTTCAGTGGTTTAGAGGGTTTTTCCATTAGCTCCCTGTTTTCTTTTTGAAGCTTGGCCACCTATCGGTGTCTCCTTTTTCAGCAATTCTGTCAAAAATTATACCATTCCGCTTGATGTACCTATCGGGCATATCGCTTCCTGAAATAAATTCAGGACAAGTTTGAAAAACCACCCGTTCCTGGAACAAGTTTAGGACAAGATTTGGTGCAGAGTTGATAAGGATTCTTTTGGAGAGCCCAATAGGTGACGGAGCTGTAATCTCATTGACTTATTCTCTACAAGTTATTATTATTTTCTTACATTTATGGCTTTCCTTCTCCTTTTCATAAAAGAGAGGAGAAAATGATTTTTGAGCATCTGATCCCAGACAATCCATTAGCATTCATTCAACAGTGTGTCAGGGAACGAAAGATACATTGGACCTTTCACGTCAACATGCGATTAAAAGGAAGATTCATCTCTCGAGAAAAGATCCTTGAATCTGTCTCGACCTTTGAAATCATAGAGGAGTACCCAAAGGATAAATATCTCCCAAGCTATCTAATTTATTCTCAGCACCAGGGATCCATATTTCATGTGCTGTTTGCTGTGGATGTACCAGGAGATAATGTTCGTGTCATTACTGCTTATTATCCCGATCCAGAAGAGTGGGAAGAGGATTTGAAGACAAGGAGGAAATCTTTATGAAATGCCATGTATGCGGTTCTAATATGGGGGCGATTGTTACAAATCTTCCTTTCAAAGTGAATGAAACAACCATTGTTATTTTGAAGGAATTACCCGTGCTTCAGTGTAAGAACTGTAGTGAGTACTTGTTAGACGACCCTGTAATGAAACGTGTGGATGAAATCCTTGAGAAGGTTGACACATCAGCGGAATTAGAGGTCATCAAGTACGCTGCGTAAGGTTTTCAATCAACAGGGTATTTTATTTCTATCGTTCCAAGGAATTCAGAGAGGGGTTCAATAAGGCTTTAAAGAAGGCTGGTATCGAAAACTTCCACCTTCATGACTTGAGGTATACGTCCAACAACAACACCATGAGAAAAGCCGGGCTTGATCAGACGATAATCACGAAACTGATTGCCCATAGGACTCTCTCAATGTTTAATCGCTACAATCCGGTCGATCAGAAAAATGCAATGGGGGCTTTGAAATGATTGGATCTGTTTTTATCCGCGCAAAAATCTGTCGAAAGTTCAGACGATATTCAGACAGGCCCTTTTTATTGGAAAAAGCAAGACCTCTAACGAGAGCCTAAAGTGAAAATATTGGTGCCGGAGGTCGGAATCGAACCGACACGGGGGTGGAAGCCCCGCGGGATTTTGAGTCCCGTGCGTCTACCAGTTTCACCACTCCGGCACAGATATAAATATAGGAAAATTTATTAAGTATGTCAAATTTCAAATCTTATCCACCCTTACCCCCACCCTCTCCGTCAAGGGAGAGGGCCAAGAAGATGTGCGAAATGAATTGACATTTTTTCTGGTTCCGTGTTAAATATCTGATTGTCTGGGGCTGTAGCTCAGCTGGGAGAGCGCATGAATGGCATTCATGAGGTCGTGGGTTCGATCCCCATCAGCTCCACCAGATTGAATTTGTGGCTTTGCCATCGCCCGATGAAGTATTTGATCATACCTTTTATATTACCCCAATGGCTATCATAATCGCCTTCTCTACTTCCTTCATCTTTTCATCACTTATCTTGCCTGCAAAAGGCCCTCTGATAAGTAAGGATTTATCTATTGTTGTTACCTGTTCACATTTAGCCATAGATGCCTTTGATAAACCCCCTTCACCCTCTTGAAGTAAAACATGAGTGGGAGACGGCTTTAGGTTTGTAGACAAAGGAACAACAATTATGTCATTGGCTAACCTATTTCAAATGTCTAAAGAAACTACCAAGGCAGGACGATTCTTGATATCCTTTGGCTTTGATGGCAAATTGACTAAATATATCTCTCCTCTTTTTGGATACTCAATCATTCCATGTCCTTTTCGCACTTTCTTCAGCTACCTTAGTCCATTCTCTATCCTCCCTTTTTTCCTCTTTTGTGAGAGATAAGTAATAAGCCTCGATATCTTTTTCTATTGCCTTTTTTTTAGACTTCAGTAGCCAATCACGCAGTATTTCTTCCATCACCTGACTTCTCGGAGTTCCTTTTTCCTTCGCAATTCCGTCTATTTCACTGGCCACATCACCACTTATTGTTATTGTCAGTTTTGCTTTATGCAGGGTACTTGTAGATGACATGTTAGCCTCCTTTCTTTCTTACAAATTATAAGATAATTTGGAGTTTAATTGCAATCTAAATCTTTGCATGCTTAAAACTACCAAGACTTTTTTTAGGAAGGATCATAATTGGAGGGTAAAAATCTCACTTTGGCTTTCCCCGAAGGCGGAAGAAAAAATCGGCTCTTTACCCTTTGAACCCTGAATTTGTGAATTTGGTGTCAGTCAGGCATGACTAATTTCTTATTTTTCGCCTCCGATCAAGTGTGATCGCTCCTTCCAACTTCCGAAGTTTTGCCTCGAAGTCTTTATCCACCCCCATTCTCCCCTCAACCTTTCCAATCCCCCAACTCATTGCCACAGGATCCCGATGAAAATACTCAGCAAGATTCTTGATCGAATAACCACACAGTTTCTTAACTATATACCTAAACAATCCCACGCCCCCAAGCCCCTCCAGATTTCGGGTCATACTGTATTGCCGATGTCTGACACCAAATTGAATTTGGGATTCCGATGGCGGAGATAACCGTTTAATCGGACAACTCATCCAGAGTAACGTATTTCCCTTTCCGGATCTCTTCTCTGGCCTTAGCGATTCTCTGGAGAAATCTCTCATCATGCTCGATCTTGTAGTCGAACCAATCGTCCTCATCGCGGAATCCAATCACCAGGGCTGCTGGTTTGCCGTGACGAGTAATGAGGACTTCCTCCTTCTCTGCCTCACGGATGATGCTGCAGATGTCATTTTTTGCTTCGCTCATTGTATGCTTTTTCATTCCGGTACTCCATGTTCTTTCAGCCAATTTTCCGCTTCAGGTTTCATTACAAAACCCAACACTTCAACCCGGCCTTGTTCATCGTTCACATCGTAGAACACCCGTAGCCTGTCCACTCGCAGACGGTACTGCGGTTGCCGTAAACCCTTTAGCCGTTTGATCCGGCTCTTACTCTCTTGTTTAGGTACATTTTCAAGATGTGTTCGCATGGCCTCCTTCAAGGAGGAACGCCACCGCGCATTCAGCTTCTTGAAAGCCTCTTGTGCACTTTTCGCGATGACGACCTGATATTTCATTCTGGGAAGAATATAGCCAGATTATGTTTAATTGTCAAGCAGTATGAGGAAGAACAGCAAAATTGGGGAGATATGTCCAAACCCAATCAAAGCACACATCCTCATTTCCAGAAGATCAACAATGGAAAAGGGGCGGTTCTAATTATTTCCCCTAAAATTCGCAGAAGACAGAGGAAAAGTATTTTGTGCAAGCCTTAATGTAGGGGAGGCGGGCAGGACTCCCTTCGCTTCGCTCTGGGCAAGCTCACCATGGCCTTGATAATCAAAAATTTCGCTGATTGTTCTAAGTGGGTTCAAGATTCAATCCCCTTGATAACCCTTAAACCTTATGATAGTATTTCTCATAAAAGGTTCTAACTTTTTCCAATAGGCTCTACCAATTAGAAATTCTGCCTACCTCAAGGATGCAAGAGGAGACGAAACAAGAAACAACGATCGATCCCTTCTATTGGGATAAACTTTCTAAACTCCACCCCACCGACGTCTGCAACAGAACAGAGGCGCTTTATAACCCCACCAGAGAGGGTTTTTTACTACCCGTCTATAACCTCCGGTATCTTATCCTCACAAAAGAAAAAAAGATCCTCAGGGTCGAAAGGAATGATAAACCCGTTGATGAAGAACTTCACCCTTTCTTCCACCTGATGGTACTCGTTTACCTGACGGAAGCCAAAGATATCAAACCCACCCATTCCTGGGTCAGCGAGAAAGACCTTCAAGGGGGATCAACATTCTTTCGGGGCCCTCACAGCCTCCAGGTCGGAGAACTGGAAGATCTTTACGGAAAGGATTCAGATGCCTTCCTTAGAGCTGGAAAGAAGCTGGGTGGGCATGAAATCCTTTATGGAGATAAAGGGTTCGCCCTGGAAGTCTTTCCGAGAGTTCCATTAGCATATATTTTATGGAGAGGAGACGAAGAATTTCCCACAAGGATTGGAGTCCTCTTCGATTCGACCATCCAATCCCACCTCCCCCTCGATGTGATATGGTGTCTGGTGGCCGAGACAAGTCGTCGTTTAGCCGAACATTTCTCTTTCTAAAAGAAAGTTAGGGTTAAGCGTTCGGTGTTATTAATGCAAACGCATTAATTAGACTGTCATTGTGAGGGGTTCCGCAATGGCAGTGTGTTAAGATCTTTGGAATCGATTCCGTGGAAAATTTCCTTCGTTTCGCCTTGACCCAACCTATTTCAGAGATTGTGGTTGGGTGTGAAACCATCGAGCAACTTGAAAGGAACGCTCGGATTGCACATAAGTTTTAGCTCTTATTTCTCCCCTTTTCCCTCCCCTGTCACAAAGAGATGGATGGTTCATCCCTCGCTTATCAATGAAAAGGAGCCTCACAGGTTTGCAATTTCCCGGTTTCCTGTGTTAATTTTAAATTAAATCTCAGGAGAAAAATGATGAGGCCCATATTGCTGGAAATCGTTAGCAAAGTCCTCACCACTTTTGTTCATTGTCGCCATTGCGAAATCCTCTTCGATCAGGCAGGCCTAGATCAAAAATTCCATCAAAGAGAGATGAACGAATATCCTTCGGACTGGAAGGAAGAGGTTCTTAAACTGTCCGACTGGATCCGGGAATTAAGACGTCTTTACAAACATCGTCTTTTCATCAAACTCATCGATATCCATTCCCCCATGGGGATATATAAATCCCTTCGTCATCGGATTCGAACCTATCCCACCTTTATCATTGAAGGAAAGGAGACTTATGCTGGATGGGATAAGAAGCATCTCGAAGATCTCCTGGACAAATATATCCAGGCTTCTTTCCCAGCCAAACACCGAAAGGTTCAGCCAAGCCTCTCTTAAGGCACAAAATTCAACCGGAAGCGTGGGGTTACTGGAGAATGGGAAGAGGGGGCCGATTCGGTAAGTACGGAGAGTATAAGAGGTTCGAGCGGTTACGCCAAAAACGACGAAGTGCAGTCCCTCAAAAAATCACAAAGAGACTCCCAGAAAGAAAACCCTCCGGTAACAAAATACGCTAAGCGCTTAGCGAAAAGTAATATTTCACCAATTGACCCGAAAGACGATAGACGCTTATCTTAAGTGTGAGGACGTAGAGGAGGGTTATAAGGTCTTGAGCATCTCTTCGGCAAGATCCCTTAAATTGTGGTCGCGGGCGGTCATCGCCAAAATATCCACCTTCGCTTTGAACCCCTGTTTTTCCATGGGCGTCCTGCTCTCATAGAGGTTCTTCATAGCGGCAAGGGCCTCCAAAACCTTCTCGGAATCCGAATAATCTAATAGAAGTGAGAGCGTGTTCCAGTCATCAGGTAAACCGTACTGATCCAGATAGGCCTTGACCGCTGCCTCGAACTGATCCGTCCCGTGGTACCGATCGATGTCGTTACGGGCCTTTTGATGCTTTTTCGTTCCTTTCTTCCCCATGAAAAGTTTATCAACCTCCTTGCGATAATGCCTTTTCAACCACTCGGACCGACGAGATCTCTCCCGAACCTTGGGTGTCTCCTTAGGGGCATATGGACGATCCTTCCTTCGATCGATCTCTCTCCAAGAGATTCTCTCCCTTTCATCTTCGTCGTGGTAACGAACCATTTTCTCTCTTCAACCCTCCTGCCTGTCCCAGACTGCTCTATATCCCCGCTTCTATTGATAAGGGAATATTCTCTCTTACCAAAATATTAAAGACGGCAACTCTCTTTCCATACTTGTAAGGATTTAATTGATCACTTTGGGTAATCGAAAAAACGGGGCCAAAAGGACAGCGATTCCCTCTGCTCCTGATGCAGCGACCCTTTACCGAAGGTATGGGTGAGGCCATTTTCTAAATATGGCTTCCTTTTACGCGTACTAAAATAGGCCCCTTTTGTCAAGGCGTAAACTCGTGGTTTAAGGAGATCGGACCATCCAAGACCGTTCACCAAGCTCGTGGAAGAAAAATTACTCAGGGCTCAGTTTTGGTTTTTCGATGCGCTTCGTCTCCACTCCTCGGGGAGTAAAGATCAGATGAACCACTTCTCCTGATTTTCCAAATCTCTCCAAAGACCGCCCTTTGAAGATGAGGTCGAGGCCACCTGCATTTCCAACCAGAAGATAAATTTGCTTCACCGCCCGGTGGGAGGTCGTCTCTCCGGGTTTGAGGGTCATCTCCTTTTCGAGCTGGCCATCGATCTGAATGCGAACCCAAGTTTCCTCAACCGCACTCAACTGGAGTGAGAAAGGTTGCTCCTCCTGCGTAGAGACTATTCCCGCCGATGGAGGGGTGGGAGTGGAGGGAATGGTCTCTTCGATTTTGGGTTTCACAGAGACGGATTGAATGGGGGGTTTAGAGGGACGAAGGAAGAGAAAATAAGAGACGAAGAGACCAACTACAATGACCCCAGCAGCTATCCATAGATATCTTAGATCCCATAAGATCTTCTTTTCAGGGAGAGCTTCGGGCCGAGTGATCGGTTTCCCTTCCAAGCTACTCTCATAACGAAGAAGGACATCGTTGGGGTCAAGGCCGATGTATTTGGCGTAAGCTAAAAGGAAGCCTTTGACATAGGTGGGGGAGGGTAGAGAACCGTACTGACCCGCTTCGATGGCCTTGAGGAGATGCTCCTTCACCTTCGTATTTTTCGAAACCTCTCTCAACGAGACATTTCTTAATTCCCGTTCTCTTCTTAAGTATCGTCCTAAAGATTCATTCTCGTCCACAAGGGATTACCTCAATGCCGAGAGGCGAAGGGAGCAGGATAACCCAAGCGGGTCAGGGCACGGGCGTCATGGGTCCAATCCTTCTCCACATTCACCCACAATTCTAAAAATACTTTCCTCTCTAAGAAGGCCTCCATCTCCTTTCTGGCCGCCTCTCCGATCTTTTTTAATTTCTGTCCCCCTTTTCCGATGAGGATCTTCTTCTGAGAATTCTTTTCCACATGGATCGTCCCCTTGATGACGGCAAGGTTCCTCTCAGGATGCTCCTTAAACTCTTCGAGGGTGACAGCGGTGCAGTAGGGAATTTCATGATAGGATTGTTTGATTACCTTCTCTCGAATGATTTCGGAAACCAAAAAACGCTCTGTCCGATCAGTGATCATATCCTCCGGAAAATAGGGTGGGGATTCGGGAAGGGCTTTCAGAATTTCATCCAACAAGATATCCACCCCTTCTCCGGTGACCGCTGAAACAGGGATGATCTTTTGGAAGGGATGGAGTCTTTGATATTGATCGATGATCAGGAGGAGAGTCTCCTTCTTCACCAAATCGATCTTATTGATGATGAGAAAAGGGGCACCGCTGCTTCCCTTAAGGGATTCGATCATCTGCCGATCCTTTTCCACGAGGGGGGAAGAAGCTTCGATCATAAAAAGGAGGACATCTGCGTCTTTGCCTGAAGCAATAGCCGTTTTGACCATGCGCTGATTCAGTTCTGACTTTCCCTCGTGGAGTCCCGGGGTATCGAGGAAGATGAATTGACCTCCTTCTACATTCTTTATGCCAAGAATTCGGTTTCTTGTGGTTTGGGGTTTCTCAGTGACGATGGCAATCTTATCACCAAGGATGCAATTGAATAGAGTTGACTTCCCGACATTCGGCCTCCCCAGGATGGAGATGAAACCGGATTTAAAAGGTGCCATCATCAACTGCAGGTTTGAAGGTTGCAAAGTTATGAGTTCGGAGTATTTTTCTACCTCTTCTTGACGGCTAAAAATTCCAAGATACGATCCTTCACCTTTTCGACGTCGTAGTGGTCTTCGTCAAGGATGGTGCGAGCACGGCCCAGGTCCAGGTTATCTACGGTCTTCTTATTCCATGGCATCGTGATGAGGTGGTCGAGATAAGTTATGGAGACGGTTAACGCCTCATCAGACTGAAAAAAGAGAGGGACCACGACGTTAGGAAAAAAGATGAGGGTCTCTTCAAAAGTGATAAAGATGACTCTCTGGGGAATGGAAAAACTTTCTGACTTATAGAGGTCCTTCACAGGCAAACTCCTGATTCGATGGAAAGATGAAACATAATTATACGAAAATGATGAAATTTGTCAACGAAGATTCAGGATCTCTTTCAACGCAGCCTCAGCCGTTGATCCGCACCACTCCCTTTGGCCAATGATCATTCCTTCCATCCAACCTTCCCAGTTAATGATGAAAGCTGAAGGGACCATCTTGACGCCATAGCTTCGAGCGATCTTCTCCTTTATGTCCAAAAGGAAATTATTGGAGAAGCAGATGATTGGTCTCTTGCCTGAAGCATGGCTATGAAAAAGATGGTGATCCCGATCATGGTTAATAAGACGGTGACCCCTTTTTTCATATCCATCTCCTCCAAGGGAGGAACTCAACCAAATGCTAAAATATATCCTAAACCCCGTCAATATTCTCTTGAAAAGAGAGCTTAGAAATGGTAGGGTGGCCCCAGGGAGGAGTTCTATATGGCTGGAGTGAACAAAGTCATTCTCATCGGTAATTTGGGCGCAGATCCAGACGTGAGATATTTAAGCAATGGCACCACAGTAGCCAACTTTCGGATGGCCACCACTGAAAATCGAGTGAGCCGGTCTGGCGAGAAGACGACGGTGACGGAATGGCATCGGATCGTCGCTTTTGGCCGATTGGCGGAGATATGCGGCGAATATCTGAGCAAGGGAAAACAGGTCTATATCGAAGGCCGAATCCGAACCCGCTCATGGGAAGACAAGGATGGAAACCGGAAGTGGGTGACTGAAATCATTGCAGCGCGGATGCAGATGCTGGGAGCACCTGCCGAGGTACCTGGTGCCGAAAAGGAGATGGGTCTCGACCAAGACGTGATTCCCGAAGGAGACGACGTACCCTTTTAATTGCGGATTTCGGAGTATCCAATTCAGAAGTTTCTTTTCTGATTTAAATTCTGCACTCATCATTCCGCAATCCGAATTTAAAAGAGGAACTTTCTCATACTCACATTGAGGAGGAGACCGATTCCGATCAGGGTGGAGAGGAGGAAAGACCCCCCATAACTGAGCAAGGGAAGAGGAATTCCCACCACGGGCATCATCCCTAAGACCATTCCGATGTTAATAAAGATATGCCAAAAAAGCATGGCCACCACACCGAAGGAGAGGATGGCTCCAAACCGATCCTTGGATTGGCCGGCGATGCGAAGGCCCCACAGGATCAGGATAAAATAGAGTCCCACAACAACGAGAGAACCGACCAGCCCCCATTCTTCTCCCAGGGCTGAGAAGATGAAATCGGTCTGCTGCTCTGGCAGAAAGCCCAGTCTGCATTGAGTCCCCTTCATAAATCCTTTTCCAATAATTCCTCCCGATCCCACAGCGATCTTCGATTGAATGAGGTGATAACCCGCCCCCAGCGGATCCAATTCTGGGTTAAAGAAGGTGATGATCCGTCTCTTCTGATACTCTTTAAGAAAATTCCAGGAGAGTGGGACAATGGCTGCACCCACCAATCCAATGGTGAGCAGGGATGACCACCGGATCTTAACAAAGATCAAGATAGAGAAGAAGATCAACAGAAGGATGATGGACGTTCCAAGATCAGGCTGTTTAAGGATCAATCCCATTGGTAAAAGAAGGAGCAAAAACGGCAGGGGAAGATCTTTTAATGAATAGCCCTCTCGACTCGGTGGTCGACGGAAAAACCTTGCCATGGCCAAGATGAAAGAGATCTTGACGAATTCGGAAGGTTGGAAGGAGATCGAGCCGATCTTGACCCATCGCTGGGCACCCGAGGTGATGATCCCGTAACCCAATACTGCGACGAGAAGGATCAAGGCGACCGAGTAGACGATATAACCGAAGTCCGAATAGAGACGGTATTCGATAAGGGCAATGGCGATCATTACCACCAAACCGATCAGCAGCCAGAAGATCTGCTTCAGGTAGAGAGGGGTACCCGCTGCCTCTCCATTGCAAGTGGTGCTATAAAGGTTGACGATGCCGATAGAGGCAAGAAGAAGAACAATCCCCAACAACGTCCAATCGAAGTGGGTGAAGAGCCGTCGGTCAATCATTCTGCTTCGACTCCACCTTTTTCTCCACCATCTTGGAAAGAGAGGTGAATTCAAGGCTGAGATACTTCTCGATCACCTTCTTGGCAATGGGCGCTGCAGCGGCCCCTCCGTAGCCTCCATGCTCGACAAGGACGGCAATCGATATCACAGGGTTCTCAAAAGGGGCATAGGCGACGAACCATGCATGATCGCGAAATTTTAGAGGCATCCGCTCCATATCTCCCTTTCTAAAATTGGGTGCCATCCTTATCACTTGGGCTGTCCCGGTCTTCCCTGCCACTTTGACGTTCTTGAGGGCGCAGACCCATCCCGTTCCATGGGGCTCATTGACCGCACCCATCAGGGCTTCCTGGATGATACGTAACGTATCTTCAGAGACATCAACCCTTCCCTTTTCAACCGGTGGATACTCCTTTAAAACAGTCCCATAGATATTCTCCACTCTTTCCACGACTTGAGGAAGGTAAAACTTCCCTCCATTGGCGATGGCTGAGATAAGCATGAGGAGCTGGAGGGGTGTGGTGTTGAGATATCCTTGACCCACGGCAAGGGAGAGAGTTTCTCCACTATACCATGGAACTCCGGAATGTTTCTTTTTCCACGAGGTCGAAGGGACGATCCCCGGTTTCTCGTGGGGGAGGTAGATCCCCGTCGTCTTCCCCAAACCGAACTCGTTGGCGTAACGAGCGATCAGATCGACTCCCACTTTAAGGCCGACCTGGTAGAAATAGATATCGCACGATTCGACAATGGCCCGATGAAGGCTCAGCGTTCCATGTCCTCCCTTTTTCCAACACCGGAAATTCCGATTCCCATAGGGATAGATGCCGGTGCACGTCATCTCTGTATTCGGGGTGATGATCCCCGATTCCAAACCCGCAATGGCAGTAATAATTTTGAATACCGAACCAGGGGGGTATTGACCTTGAATCCCTTTGTTCTGGAGGGGATGACGAGGATTTTCCATGAGCGATTTCCACTCTTCTGGTAAGATGTTTCTCGCAAAGAGGTTAGGGTCAAACGAAGGTCTGCTCACCATCGCCAAGACTCGACCGTTGTTAGGGTCCATGGCGAGGAGGGCTCCGCTCCTATCCTGAAAGGCCTCCTCGGCAACCTTCTGGAGTTCAAGGTCTATGGTGAGGATGACGTTGTCTCCTGGGAATGGTTCGACACTCCGGAGGGGTTTGATCTCCCTTCCCAGTGCGTCCACCTCGATCTGACGACCTCCGTCCGCCCCTCTGAGATCAGCCTCCCATCGACACTCCACTCCATATTTTCCGATCAGGGCACCCATTCGATAAGGGGAATCCTTCGGCTGTTTCAAATCGCTTTCATCCACCTCTCCGAGATAACCAATGAGATGGGAGGCCAGATCGCCATAATTATAGGTTCTCCTCGGTCTGACATCGACAATGAGGCCAGGGAGGTGGACTCGGCTGAATTCGAGAAGGGCAAGCTCATTCCAATCGATATCGGATTTAACCTTGACTGGCCTAAAGGGGGCCCGCCGTTTCAGGCTCTGGAGTCTGTTCTCAATTTCTCCCTGATCCATATCCAACATTTCCCCAACCCTGGTCAGAACGTCCGGATTGACCTTCAGATCCTCTGGGACAAGAGAGACCTCAAAGGAGGGCCGGTTATGGGCCAAAACACGTCCCTTTCGATCCAAGAGCATCCCTCGGTCAGCAGGATTCTCCCGAATCCGAATACGGTTATTCTCAGATAATCGTCGGAATTCGCTTCCCTTAATCACCTGAAGGTACCAAAGATGGGCGAAGATCAGGAAGAAGGCCATCCCTAAAAAGATGACAAAATAGTTATGCCTTCCTTGGAAGTCTTCCATTCTCTGGGTATTTAATTCCATCATGCTCTGTTCTCTCTCCCCCCTATTTGTGCCTTATGCTGATTGAACAATAAAGAGATATCTTACGGATTAAAAAAAAGAGGATGGGGGCGATCAGACCTGTGAAAAATGACTGGGGAAGGAGGAGGGTGAAAAACAAGGGATAGAGATGACCCAGGGGCCGAGGATTGAGGACACTGAGAAGGATGAGGAGGACGAGACCTTCAACCAGACCGAAGATGAAGACGAAGAGGAATTGGGATGAAAAATTTTCTAAATAGAACCGGCCTTTAAAAAACTGTGCAACATAGAAGATGAGCGGTCTGGAAAGGGTGTAGAGGCCAAAGGAATTTCCAGAAAAGAGATCCATGAAAAACCCCATGAAGAGAGCTAAGATTCCACCAGAGATCGGTGAATAAAAAAGGCCCAGATAGAGGGTGAGGATCAGGATGATATCCGGTCTAATCCTCTGAATGGGAAGCGACGCCAACAGTGTCGTCTGCAGCGTCAGAAAAATAACTCCCAGAAGAAGGGGAAGGAGAATCCTTCTCATCTTTTCCTTTCAGTCTTTAACGAAGTCTTCTTTGCCTTTTTCTCCTTTTCTTCTTGGACGGGCAGAGAAGATTGGGTGATCACGAGAACCTCCTCCAATCTTGTCAGATCCACACTGGGGACCAATTCGGCATATTGAAAAACGCCGTGGCCCTTCTTATCCACCTTCCGCACCTCACCCACCATTAACCCTTTCGGAAAATTTCCACTTAAGCCGGAGGTGACGACGATATCCCCGACCATCACCTCTTCCGTTCGGAGAAGGTATTTCAGTTGACATCGGTTCTCCCCTTTCCCCTCCACGATAGCTTTGGCCCGGGTTCTCTGGACAATAGAGTCGATCGCGCTGTTGTAATCCGTGATGAGAAGAACGGTCGAATAATGGGGAGCTATTTTGAGAATTTGGCCGACCACACCCTCCGGAGAGATCACGGCCATTCCCTTCGTTACCTTATCCCTCTCCCCTTTGTCAATGGTCACACTCTTGAACCAGGAGGATGGGTCCTGACCGACCACTTCCGCCGCAACCACGGAAGGGGCGATCTTCTCCCGAAACTGGAGGAGTTTCTGAAGGCGCTCATTCGCCAACGCCATCTCCTTCAACTGATGGCTCTCTTTCTGAAGATCGGCGACCTTCTGTCTAAGCATCACATTCTCTTTCTGAAGATGAACCAAGAAAAGATATTCGTGAAAGACACCCTGGATAGTCTTGATGACGAAGGTTGAACCTCTTTGAAAGGGTGCACAGAACTCCATCAAAAGGGCATCGAAAAATTCCACTCCCTTTCGCTGTTTTACCCTCAGCGACATCAGGATTAGGGTAGACAACAGAAGGACGATGATGAAAGTTGGAAGACTATATCTTCGAAAGAGGAAAAGACCTCGTATCCTCATCAATCTTCAATATTGGAATGTTACGCTATGGAGTAATGTCTCGTTGTCCAAGACCATCCCAGCACCCAAAACAATCGCTGAGAGGGGATCATCCACAATGGTGATGGGCAGACCGGTCACCTCCCGGAGGAGGACATCCAGGTTCTTCAGAAGGGCCCCTCCTCCTACCAGAACAATCCCTTTATCCGCAATATCTGCAGACAATTCCGGAGGTGTCCCTTCGAGGGTGATCCGGACAGTATCGATGATCATATTGATCGATTCGGCCAAAGCTTCCCGGACTTCTTCACTATTGATTTCAAGGGTCTTTGGAATTCCGGTCACCAAGTCCCTTCCCTTAACCTCTATGGACTGAGGGTTCTCCTCAGGATAAGCGGTGGCGATATTGATCTTGATCAATTCGGCCGTCCGTTCGCCGATGAGAAGGTTATATTTTCTTTTGACATATTGGACGATAGCCTCATCCATCTTATCACCAGCCACTCGGATGGATTGGCTCGTTACGATTCCGGAGAGGGAGATAACGGCAACCTCTGTCGTCCCTCCTCCGATATCGACAATCATATTTCCTGAGGCTTCGGTGATAGGGAGTCCAGCACCAATGGCTCCAGCCATTGGTTCTTCGATGAGGTAGATCTCCCTTGCGCCTGCAGACTGGGCCGATTCCCGAACTGCCCTTTTTTCCACGGGTGTGATACCCGAGGGGACGGAGATGACCACACGGGGTCGGAGCAATGCCTTGCGGTTATGGACCTTAGCGATGAAATAACGAAGCATCTCACCCGTGATTTCAAAGTCAGCGATCACACCATCCTTCATCGGCCGGATGGCAAAAATGTTTCCAGGGGTCCGTCCCAACATCTCTTTGGCCTCGCGGCCTACCGCGAGGATGCGCTTCTCCCCTCTCGAATCTCTATGAACAGCCACCACAGAGGGCTCAGAAGAGACAATACCTTTCCCTTTGACATAGACGACGGTATTGGCAGTTCCTAGATCGATGGCCAAATCGGTTGAAAATAGCCCCCATAATGAATCGAATACCATCCTTCTCTCCTTGTTTTAATAAAGCCCCTCGGGCTGAGCCACACCTGGCAGCAGGCATGATACAGGACGACATCCCAACCATGGCACCCTCCAACCATAGATGTGATGAACCTTATCTATATTAACAAATACCTCAATTCGATTCAAGAAGATTCATTCCCTCCCCCCATAATGCCTCACTTACCCGTGGGATCATGGTTCCCGTCTCTCACCGAAGCCGGACAGGGGTGCTGGAAAAGCCTTACAGCGGCACCATCTAATGCTTAACTACAACGCCTCCATCCTCATCTAAGACCCGCCCTAATGATATCACCTCCTACCATTACCTGTGAACGACCCGCATTGTAAGGCTTTGAAAGTACCCCTGTCCGGCGAGGGCTCTTGTCTTTTTAATCTCGATTGTTTAATAATAGGAAAGGCTTCCATTCACATTACCTCTGCCTCGTGAAGGGCAGGGGGAACCAAAAGGAGACTCTTATGTTGCGGATACTAAGAGAACATGCAACGTCCTGGATGCTTCGAGGCATTCTGATATTGGTGGCGGTGACGTTCATCTCATGGGGAGGCTATTCCCTGATCCGGGAGAGAAGACACACTTATGCAGCCAAGGTGAGTGGAGTCGTCATCGAAATGAAGGATTTTAGTGATACTTATCAGAATGTGATCAAACAATATCGAGATGCCTTAGGTCCAGCCTTTTCCGAGAAGATGGTAGAAGAACTTCGCCTAAGAGAAAAGGTCTTAAACGACCTCATCGCTCGAGTCCTCATCCTTCAAGAGGCAGCCCGCCTTGGAATCGAGATCTATGATGAAGAATTGAGCGAGGCCATCGAATCCATTCCCTCTTTTCAGGTCAACGGCCAATTCGACCAACGCATCTATGAGAGGTTTCTTCGTTTAAATCGGATGAGTGCGGAGGAGTTCGAACGGGCTCAGCGAGAGAGCCTGCTGCTCTCGAAGGTGACAAATCTAGTTAAACTGAATGGAGGGAAGGTTTCTGAAGAGGAGATACTGGAGACCTATCTCTTTGAAAATGAACGGATCAATCTCATTTTTTTGAAGGTCAGCCCTGAGTCCTTTAAGGCGCAGGTCACCGTGAATGAATTAGAGCTAAAGGACTACTTCCAGAAACATCAAGAGGAGTTTAGAGTCCCAACGTTTCTCCAGATCCAATATCTCATCTTTCGTCCATCCGATTTTGAAGGGAGAGCCCAGGTATCGTCCGATGACATCAAGCGATATTACGATCTTCAGAAGGAGCGATTTAAGATACCAAAAAAGGTTAGGGCAAGGGAGATCTTGATCAAAGTCAGCACCGAAGACTCATCCGATCGAATGGACGAGAAGAGGAAGAAGGCAGACGAGATCTTGGAGAAGGCCAAGAAGACGAAGGACTTTGGCTCATTAGCAAGGCAATATTCTGAGTCAAATACCGCCTTTAAAGGAGGGGATCTGGGGTGGGTCCAGAGAGGGACCGTTGACGAGTCGATCGAAAGGATTCTCTTCTCGACGAAGCCGGGGGAACTGAGCGGCCTAACAAGAGGAAGAGAGGGCTTCTATATCTTCAAAATAGAAGACATGGTCGACGAGAAACAGAAGTCTCTTGAGGAGGTGAAGGACCAGATTCTTCAGACAGTGAAAAGGGAGAAAGCAAAAAGTGAAGCCTCCCGCAGAGCGGATGATGCCTTCTACTCGCTTTTTCGAAGTCGCGATTTAGAAGGATATGCCAGAGGGAAAGATATTCCGATCAAGACCACAGCCTTTTTTAAGGAAGGCGATGAGATCCCGGAGGTAGGTAAACATCCTTCCTTCCATTCCAGCGCCTTCTCGTTGAAAGTTGGGGAGATCTCTCCAGTGGTCAGCATCCCACCCAATTTCTATATCTTGAAATTAATCGATAAGAAGGAGTCTCGAATCCCTCCTTTGGAAGAGGTGAGAGATGACGTAAGAGAAAAAGTCATTGGAATAAAATGTGACGAGAGGGCTCGTCAAGTTGCTGAAGATCTTCTCAATCAGATTCGGTCGGGCAAGATTATGAAGGAGGTGGCGAGGGCTCGAGGGTTTCAGATGGAAGAGACAGGTTTTTTTACCAGGGCGGGAGGATTGGTTCCTAAGATTGGGCCTGTTGGGGAATTCATCACTCTCCTCTCTTCATTAATAGAAAAGACTCCTTCTCCTAAGGAAGTCCTCCGGACAAAGGACGGATACTTTGTGGTGAGGTTATCGGCCGTGGAACCTGCGGATCAAAGTAAATTCTCATCTATCAAAAAAGATCTTCAAAAAAGGCTCATTCTCCAAAAACAAGAAGAATTTCTCCAGAATTGGCTCCAACAATTACGGGCCAAAGCAAAGATCGAAATCAACAAAGAACTGCTTTGATCAGACCTTTAAATTTTTTAAGCCTGTCTTTTCAGATGGAAGGAAATGGGGTCAGGCATGATTAATTTCCTATTTATGAATCCTTGTTTTCCCGCCAAGACCCTCTGATATTAGATTCCCGCTTCCAATATTTAATTATTTATGTCTGACCCCAATTTCACAGGAGATTAGGGGATTGAGGAATTGGGAAATTAAGGAAATCCGAGGATCAAGGAATCAGTTAATGTTTTCTGCGGGTGGGAAAGGAGAGTTGTCTTCCGCTTTCTGGGTAAGAGAGCCCAAAATGCTGATAGGCCAACTCAGTTGCCTTTCTTCCATTCTGCATCCTTGCGACAAGACCGATCTTCAGCAAAAAGGGTTCGATCATATCGACCAGCGTATCCGATTCCTCCTGTAAGGTTGCGGCAATCGCCTCCAGACCCACCGGGCCTCCTTTATAATACCGAATAATGGTCTCCAGGAATCTACGGTCAAGACTTGTCAGACCGATCTCATCGACACCCTCCAGACGAAGTGCCTCATCAGCAACGCTCTTGTCGATCTTTCCCTGCCCACGGACCTGAGCAAAATCTCTCACTCTCTTGAGAAGGCGGTTTGAAATTCTTGGCGTTCCTCTGGATCGCTTAGCAATCTCGTCTGTCCCCTCTTCATCGATGGGCACTCCTAAAAGGGCTGCAGAACGCCTGACCACTTGGCAGAGTTCTTCTACAGAATAGAAATCGAGGTTCCTCAATATGCCAAACCTCTCCCGAAGAGGTGCTGAAAGAAGTCCAGCCCGTGTAGTGGCACCTACGAGAGTGAACCGTTCCAACCGATAGCGATGGCTTCTCGCATGAGCCCCTTTATCAAAGATGAAATCGATGCAAAAATCCTCCATAGCCGGATAGAGAAATTCTTCCACGACTTTGGGCAGACGGTGAACTTCATCGATAAAAAGGACATCCCCCCTTTCCAAATGTGTGAGGATACTGATCAGGTCTCCGCCTTTTTCGATAGCAGGCCCAGAGGAAGTCACAAGACGAACACCCATCTCTGTGGCAATGATGTGAGCAAGGGTCGTCTTCCCAAGTCCCGGAGGGGAGTGAAAGAGGATGTGATCCAAAGGCTCCCCCCGTTTCTTGGCCGCCTGAATCGCAATCTCCAATGTCTCGACCACCTGTTTCTGGCCAATGTATTCGGAGAGCTTTCGGGGTCTCAGATCCAAATAATCTTCGACCTCAGGATGGACCTCCTCGCTTACTTCCTTTGAACCAAGCTGTTTACCCTCTTCAGATTTTTTCATCTCGATTGGCCTTATTTAGAATACCTCATTTTAAATCCCCCCAACCCCCCTTTATCAAAGGGGGGGTGAGGTATCGGGAATTCATCAAGCGGAGCAGTGGACGGGAGGAATACATCGTGAACAACTCAATTACAACGAAACGCCCTTCTGCCCCCGATAAACCTCTTCAAAGAGCTCTTCCGGTGAACTGATATTTGGATTTCTCTGCATCGCATCCTTGACCAACTTCTGTGCTTCACTCAATTTATGGCCAAGATCCTTCACCAAGACCTCGATGACCTGATTCTTAAAATCGACAACCTCCACGTCGAACGGAATCTGATCTTCCCTCATCAGGGCAAATTTGCCCAACTTTCCGTGAAGCGTGGCGATGATCTTGTCCGCTGTCCTCTTCCCAATCCCCTTAAGACTCTCGAGGGTCTTTGCATCCCTTTCTTCGATCGCCCTGGCAATCTTTGGGATTGGCAGGACAAGGGCCTTCACTGCTGTGGGTGGACCGATATCTTCCACCGTAATAAATTTTTCAAAGAATTCCTTTTCGGGTTCAAAGTTGAAACCGATGAGCAGGGGTTTGGGTTGTCGTTCAGTTTGATGGTAATAAATATAAAGTTTGACCATCTCCCCATCCTCACCTGCTCTTTTTGGGTTGAAGGTCTTCCGCACAATGGCAGGAAGCAGTATCTCGTATCCCACGCCATTGGATAAAACCACGATTCTATCCTCTTCCTTCTTCAGCAACTTCCCTTCAATGTATCGAATCATCTTCTACCCCAAAATGTCAAATGCCAAAGTTCCTGCCTACCGCAGGCAGGCAAATGTCAAATCAATGACAAATGACTCAATGCCAAAAACTCTTTTTGAGCATTTGGATTTTGGATTTCATTGGAACTTGGAACTTTGACATTTGGCATTGGCTGTTTACCACCTAAAGTCCCCATTTCGAGAGAGGCCGGTTAACGCAAGGGCAAGGGCATCGCCAGCATGGCTCGAGCTGAGGGGGGCCTCTATATTTAAGATTCTTCGAATCGCTCTCTGAATCTGTTCTTTCTCGGCGCGACCGCTTCCGGTCAATGCGCTTTTCACCTCTGTCGGTTTAATCTCCACCACTGGAACCTTTCTCTCTTCAGCAGCAAGGTAGATGACTCCCCTGACCTCGCCAAGCCGAATGGCTGCCTTCGGAAATTGTTTCAAAACAAATACCTCTTCCAGAACGAGAAGGTCCGGTTTCCATTTTTGAAAAAGTCTTTTCAATTCGTCATAGATCGTCTTTAAACGGATGGGGACAGGAGAGTTTGCATCTGTTCGAATAGCGCCCCATTCACAGGCTCTCCCCCCTCTGGGAAGGGCCTCCACTACTCCAAAGCCTGTCATGGCCAGACCCGGATCAATCCCGATTGCCTTCATCGAAATGGTTTCTCCAGATGTGAAAAAGCCACCCAATCACTTTCCTTTAGAAGGGGGTGGCTTATCATCTGACTGAAATAGGAATGTTTATGCACTGAGTCGTTCCATCTCCTCATCGGCGATATCGAAATTGGCGTAAACCTTCTGGACATCATCAGAATCTTCAAGCCCTTCCATCAATTTGAGCATCTGCTCTGCCTCTCTTCCTGTCAGACGGACGGTGCTTTGAGGAACCATGGTCACCTCAGCGTAGTTATATTTGAAACCGGCCACTTCGATCGCCTTTTTCACCTCTTCAAACCTTCCAACATCCGTCGTCACCTCAAAGTCTTTACCCGTATCCATAACATCGAGGGCTCCTGCATCCAATCCCACTTCAATCAAACGATCCTCGTCAGCACCACCTTTGTCAACGAGGATCAACCCCTTCTTTTCGAACATCCACGAAACGCAGCCCGCCTCACCCAAGCTCCCATTATGTTTGGAGAAGATGTGTCTCACATCGGCAACCGTACGGTTTTTATTGTCCGTCATTACTTCCAACATCATCGCCACGCCGCCCGGCCCATAACCCTCATAAATCAGCTCATCGTAGGTAACTCCTTCCAGTTCCCCGGTCCCTTTCTTAACGGCCCTTTCAATATTCTCCTTCGGCATGTTCTCAGCCTTGGCTAAGTTGACGGCCGTCCGGAGCCTTGGATTGGAATTAATATCCCCCCCACCTAAACGAGCGGAAACCGTGATCTCCTTAATGATCTTGCTGAAGAGTTTTCCCCGTTTGGCATCCGCTGCCCCTTTTTTTCGTTTGATCGTGCTCCATTTCGAATGTCCAGACATATCACTTGCTCGAAGGTAGAAAGTGGTATAAACTTTGTACGGGCAATTCATGAATTGCCCTTGCCATACTCCTCTTTCCAGATTTGGTGGGCGCTACTGGATTTGAACCAGTGACCTCCTGCGTGTGAAGCAGGCGTTCTCCCCCTGAACTAAGCGCCCCTTTAAATTAAGACTTATTTTATAAGAATTTACTGAATTGTCAACACCTTCAACGGCCCAAATATCTCTCCAAAAGTTTCCATTGGAAGGTGGTTATCAAACGTTTGGCTCCCTTCTCTTTTTGCAAGGCCCGGATACCACAGATGATGCAAACGGAGATGGAGTCTAATTTTTCTATCCCCTTCGCATGTTTCATGGTTGGATTGGCCAATAACCTTGGCCTCAGGTTCTTGACAAATCGATAGACGTCAATGCAGGCAGGAAATAGAGGACTCTCCTCAACACCCCCTGAAAAAGCGCCGAGTCCTTTCCTGATGCCTGTCTCTAAGGCATGGGACCAGATCGCCAACCTCTCCTCTTCAATCTCACTCCTTAACACACTCAGGATATCGGTATGGTCAATATTCCATGCTGTGAGCTCGTCCATCATCTGATCGTAGGTTCGAGTATCTTTTTGGAGCGGAGGTTCAAATCCTTCCCTCTGTTTTCCTCCCCCTTTGAAAAGGTCAAAGATTCCCAAATGGTTCTCCTGTCTTTGAAAATTTTTTCCATTTTACCAGACCCAAGTTCGCTGTCAATGATTTTTATCTTCGATCCGCCTCCCTATCTTACGCAGAGACGCCCAAATACTAAACTGTTTGAAATGTTATAGAAGATCTCATCTTGTAGAAAAGATTGACATGGATGACCTTATGAATATAATACTGGTGAACCTGGATGTGACCTATGGAGCGCTGATATCCATCTATGAGGGGATGAAAGATTCTCGTGGGTTCCTGTTCATAATCCTAGAATAAGAAGGCTGAGGTAAGGTCATGAACATTTCCAACCTTCTCATTGAGAGCGCTGCACGTAAGCCGAAGCATCCAGCCATTCGTTTCCTGGGACGAACGATCAACTACGAGGAATTAAACAAACAAGTGGATCGCTTGTCCCATGGACTCGTTCGTGCAGGACTCCACCCCCGAGATGTCTGCGTATTGATGATGCCCAACTCTATTGAATGGGTCATCGTCTCCTACGCATTGGCTAAGGTTGGGGCTGTGGTCCTGCCTGTAAACTTCCTTTATCGGAAGGGAGAGCTGGATCATATCTTCAAGGATTCCGGTGCACGCGCCTTCATCGGCCATAAAGACTATCTGGAACACTCAAGCCAGGTCATGGAGGATCTTCCAAAGATGGATCTGCGCATCGCTCAGGGGGTAACTCCTGGTCAGGGATTCATGCCATTGGAAGAACTCTTTTCGAATGAAGAGAACTTTCTTCCTTATCCGACTAAAGATGATGACACTTGGGCTATCATCTACACCAGTGGCACAACCGGCCGTCCAAAAGGGGCCATGCTCACTCACTATAATATGGCAAGCAATGCCATGACCGTGGCCGATATGCGGTCAACTGGCCCCAATGATGTGGTTTTTGGCGTCCTGCCCTTCTTCCATATCTATGGACAGACGAGCGTATTCAACGCTTCTATCTATCTGGGTTTGACCATCCGACTGTGGTCCCACTTCCAGGCTGAGGAGTTGTTTTCCGCCATCGAGGATGAGGAAAGCTCGATCTTGATTGCGGTACCCACCATTTTCAACCGCTTGTTAGAGTTAGCCGATGTTCGTCCTCCGAAGCGGTCTGGCCTTCGGTTTTGTGTTTCGGGGGGAGCCTCTCTTCCAGTCGAGGTGCTTCGTCGGTTCGAAGACCGCTTCCAAACAATCATCTACGAAGGATACGGGCTTACGGAGTGTTCGCCGGTTTGTGTGGAGAACCCCTTCGGTCGGCCGACAAGACCTGGATCCATTGGTCTTCCCATTCCCGGTTTTGAGGTCCGTATTGTAAACGATCAGGATGAAGACGTCTCTGTTGGGGCAGTCGGAGAGCTCATTGTCCGTGGACCAGGGGTGATGAAAGGATACCATAACCAGCCTATGGCCACTGCCGAAACCCTACGCGGAGGATGGCTACATACGGGCGACCTTGCCCGCATGGATAAAGATGGATACATCTATATCGTGGATCGAAAGAAGGAAATGATTATCCGTGGAGGTTACAATGTGTACCCGAGGGAGATCGAGGAGATTCTGTACACCCACCCGGATGTGGTGGAGGCTGCTGTGTTGGGCATTCCAGATTCTGACTTAGGCGAAGAGGTAGCCGCAGTGGTTGTGCTTCGGCAAGGAACCCGAACGACCCCGGAGGAACTGCGTCAGTTCGTTAAAGAACGGGTTGCACCCTATAAATACCCACGAAGGATTCAGCTGGTACAGGAGCTCCCAAAAGGTCCAACCGGAAAGATTCTAAAACGTTTCATTCGACTGGTAGATCAAGGCATTAAATCGTAGTATGGAAAGAGGTCTTCTCAATTTAAAGACTTGACAGGGGAGAGAGGGTAGTGGTAAAAATCCCTTCAAAGGAGGAAGAAAATGAGAAAATGGACGATCTTTTTTGGTCTGGTAGTGGGTCTTTCCCTAATATTTAGCAATTCCTCCCAATCAATTTCAGCACAGCCGATTAAGCCTATTGTCCTAAAATATGCTGACACCGGTGCAGCAGACGTAACTCGCTGTAGAGCAGCCAAGGATACCATGCTCGAAATAGAAAAGAAAACCGGGGGGAGGGTCAAACATGAATTCTACTGGTCTGAGTCCCTGATGAAAGCCAAGGATATTTTAGAGGGGACAAGAGTCGGCACAGCCGATATAGGTGTGAGTCCAGCTATGATCTACCACCCTGCGATTTTCCCGATATGGCAGTTATCCAACTTAATGTTTATCGGTGGGCCTGACTTATGGGGAGCTACAAAGGCATGGCAGGAGATGGCGGCTACGAATCCTCTACTCAAGGGCGAGCTTGAGAAGACCGGAGTGAAACACCTGGGTTTCTACGGATACCCCACCACTATTTTCACTAAGAAGCCTGTGGAAAAACTCGAAGACTTGAAAGGAATGCGGATCAGATCAGTGGGTAGCGCAGCGAAGTGGTTCAGTTCAGTGGGCGCTACTGCTGTCCCGATGACCTTCTATGAAGTGACCGAAGCCTTAGCAAGAGGGGCCATTGATGGTACCATAGGTTATATCTATGCCCATTATTCTTGGAAGTTCCATAACTATTGCAAATACCTTACGGTCACTCCAATCGCCCATACATGTATTATTAACACCTATATGAACTTGAGTGCATGGAATAAGCTGCCCCCTGATGTGCAGAAGATATATGAAGAAGAGTGGCTCAACCTTTATCCCAAACTCTTTGTAAAGTATACCGATGAAGAACTGGATACACAACTAAAAGCCTTCAAGGACGCCGGAGTAAGGTTCATTGAACTCACCCCTGCTGAATTTACTCGATGGAGGAATTCAGCCAGTTTTATCATTGATGACTATATTACCCAGATGGCTAAGATTGGAGTTGATGGTAAAAAGATAATAGAAGAGTTTGAAAAACTTTATACGAAATATGAGCGGAAGAAATAGTTCATCAGGATGAGGAGCTTACGCGCTTTAGAAAAGTTCCTTAACTATGTAGCAGGTGGCGTCATCCTGTTAGGGATGATGCTGCTTGTGACCGGCGACGTAATTAGACGCCTTGCATTCAAAAGCTCCATTCATGGTACGACAGAGCTCGTTGAGTTCATGATGGTGGGGCTTCTTTATTTCACCTTAGCTAATACTCAAGCTATTAAAGCACACATCAATATTGAACTAATCGTCGAACGTCTTTCTCCCACAACCAGGCTCCTATGCGAAGTCATCAGCTATTTTTTAGGGCTGATTGTCTTTTCACTGATCACCTACCAGGGAGTAAAGTCTTCAGTTTATGCCTGGAAGATCAATGAAATAACTTTTGGAGTTATAAAATTCCCTCTGTTCCCATCCAAAGTGATTATCCCCATTGGCAGCTTCATCCTTTGCCTTCGCTTTATCCGAGACATTATAGATGGCTTAGGAAAGTTCAGAAAGAAAGCTTCCCCATGACAGACCTCAACCCGACGTTGATAGGAATCTTGGGATTCATCATCTTCCTCGTCTTGGTAATGGGCATCGGTTTGCCCATTGGTATAGGTATGGCATTGGTCGGCTTTTTAGGAATTTGGGCGATAGCAGGGAGCTCGAGTGCCCTGCTTGCTCTGTACCAATTACCCTACTCCGCTACCGCAAGCTGGCTCCTATCGGTTATACCCATGTTTATCCTTATGGGTTACATCGCCTTTTATTCAGGCTTTGCCAAGGATGCTTATGATGTGGCTTATAAGTGGGTAGGTAGATTCCCTGGAGGGTTAGCTATTGCCACCCTTCTCGGTGCGGCAGCCTTTGGGGCTTGCTCCGGGTCGAGCGTTGCGGCAACCGCCACTTTAGGAAAATTTGCCCTCCCCGAGATGGAACGATACAATTATGACCGCAGACTGGCAGCAGGAGTGGTAGCCATGGGAGGAACCCTGGATGCCCTGATACCACCGAGCATCCTGCTCGTCCTTTATGGTGTGGCCACTGAACAAAGTATAGCCGAACTCCTCATCGCTGGAATATTACCCGGTATCCTTTCGATGGTTTTTTTTATCCTCCTCGTCTTAGTTAGAGTTAAGTTTCAGCCCCAATTAGCCCCGCCGGGCGAGAGATTTTCCTGGAGGGAAAGGCTATCGAGTCTAAGAGGAATCACGGGCATTTTAATTATTTTCCTGGCGGTAATTGGGGGCATCTACACAGGCACTTTCACCCCCACGGAAGCCGGGGCATTAGGTGCCTTCACTTCCATTCTCCTTGCCTTCATAATGAGAAGACTCAACTGGGAACGTTTTAAAGAGATCATCTATGAATCTCTGAAAGTTTACTCTTCTATCTTTCTTATAGTGATGGGGGCTTATATCTTCGTCCGCTTCCTTGCCCTTAGCCGTCTTCCCATTGAGTTTGCTGAATTCGTAGCTGGACTACGTATCCACCCTATGGCGGTTTATGCCGGCATCATTGTAGTTTACCTCATCCTTGGCTGCTTTATGGATGCGATAGGGTTGCTCCTCTTAACTGTGCCCTTCATCTTCCCCACCGTAATCGCTCTCGGCTTCGATCCCATATGGTTTGGAATAATTGTGGTGAAGATGCTTGAGATAGGACTCCTTACCCCACCCGTAGGCATTCAGACTTACGTGTTGAAAAGCGTAGCCCCCGACTTGTCAATCGGAGATATTGTCAGAGGATTCTTTCCCTTCTTTTTAGTAGATCTCTTCTTAGTGATTGGGTTACTCAGTGTCTTTCCTCAGATTGCCACATTCCTGCCCTCAACGATGCGGTGAAGGATAAAAATATTCTACAGGTTATTATTTTGTGCTTAAAAAAGATTGACAATAGTGATCTTAAAAATATAATACTACTCGCTCCGATATGGAGCGTTAAATCATTTCCCATACAATCGGGGCTTCCCTTTAGAAGGGAATTTTAAGGAGGATCATTCGCTATGGATATGAAGCGAGACTACTATGAGGACATTGAGCTTTTTAAAAGCACAACCATCCTCGTCTGGTCCATCCTCTTTCTCATCTTCTTAGCCATCTTACCCTGGCTCATCATGAAGTACCATCCCTTAGGAATGTCCATCTATATTGTTAATCTCATTACTGTCCATGCCATTGTTGCCATTGGTCTAAATATTCTTGTGGGATATACAGGTCAGATCTCGATGGGGCATGCTGGTTTCTTCGCCATTGGAGCTTTCACCACCGTTATATTTGTCATCAAAGGGGATTTCCCCCTTTTGGTAACCCTTCCCATTGCAGGATTTATCTCCTCCATCTTTGGATTTCTATTGGGCCTCCCTGCTCTTCGATTAAAAGGACCCTATCTCGCTATCGCAACGCTCGGTTTTGGGATGACGATTACGACGATTATCAAACATATGGAATTCTTCGGGGGAAGAATGGGGCTTCAAGCTCCAAAGCTCTATCTCTTTGGGACTCCGATGAAAGATATCCATTACTATTATATGATCATGATCATTGCTGTGATCATGGTCATTGGCGCGGTGAAGTTGATCAAGACAAGAGTGGGACGTGCCTTCGTTGCTATTCGAGATAGCGATATCGCAGCAGAGGCAATGGGAGTCAATCTCACGTATTACAAGACCCTTTCTTTTGCTGTGAGCGCTTTTTATACCGGAATTGGAGGCGGCCTTTACGCCTTTATTCTTGGTTTTATCAATCCTGAGAGTTTTCATCTTATCATGTCGATCACCTTTCTGGCCATGGTGGTCGTAGGAGGGTTGGGGTCGATCATGGGCTCCATTGCCGGAGCAGCGCTGATGACCTATCTCGACATTAAACTTCAAGCCATTCAAGACATCCCGGCGATTGGACCTGCGCTGGTCACTTTTTCTCAGAAATATATGAGCGTAGGGGGGATCTCTAACATAGCGGTGATTGTTTATGGATTGATCATGATTTTGATTGTTCTCTTCGAGCCCCTCGGGATATTTGGATTCTGGATTCGAACGAAACGGTATTGGAAGACATGGCCCTTCTAAAAACTAAGTTTTAAGTTTAGAGTTTAGAGTTCGGAGCTTTGAATTAACACTCCGAACTAATTACTTCGAACTAATCATTTAGAGGTTAAAGATGCTGGGTCAACTGATTGTGAGCGGTTTGGCAGTCGGGGCGTGTTATGCCCTTCTCGCCCTTGCCATGGTGATTATCTACAAAACCTCTGAAGTGCTCAACTTCGCACAGGGCGAAATGGCCATGATCAGCACTTTCGTGGCCTTTACTCTCCTTGACAGTTATCATCTTCCTTTTCCTTATGCATTGGCCCTGACATTCCTCTTCGCTATCCTTCTGGCCATTTTCTTCGAAATTGCCTTTTTGAGGCAAGCAAAAGATCCAACGGTATTGGGATTGATCATCATTACCCTTGGATTCGAAATGATTCTCATGGGGTTTGTGGGATGGAAATGGGGGCCGGATCAAAGGCCATTCCCTTTTCCCGTCTCCAATGTGGAGACCTATAATTTCTATGGTTTAATCATCAGCAAGATCAATTTCTGGACGATTGTGATCTGTCTGATCCTGATGTTCATCCTCTTTCTCTTTTTCCGCTACACCAAATTAGGCACTGCTATGAGAGCAACCCAGCAAAATCAGTTGATCGCCCGGGTCATGGGCATCCGGACAAGATGGATACTTTCTTTCACCTGGGCAATAAGTTCTTTAATTGGAGCAGTGGCGGGCATGCTCATTGCGGCTCTTGGCGTACTGGATCCTCCGATGATGATGGACCCTCTCTTGAAGGGTTTTGCCTCTGGAGTCTTGGGAGGGATGACAAGCCTACCTGGTGCCGCCGTGGGCGGGGCAATGTTAGGGATCATTGAAAACCTTTTCGGAGGATACATTTCTTTAGCGTTTAAATCTGTTGTAGCCTTCGCCATCATCGTATTGATGTTATGCATCAAACCGAGCGGACTGCTGGCCAGGCATTATGTGAAAAAGGTTTAAGTCACAGTTTGAAAGGAGGTGCAGGATTTAGATTAAGGGTTATAAGTTAAGAGTTAAGAGTTAATGGTATTTCGTCAGAAATCTCAGAAAGGAGGAGGACAAAAGATGTTGAAAAGAATTTTAGTCTTTCTGCTATTATTGATTCCGGCCACTTTTTTAATGTTAACCCCAAGTTCAGCTCAACAGGTTCGTGGGGTCACGGATACTGAAATCCTCGTTGGTCAGTGGGGACCGCAGACCGGACCCGCAGCTCCTTGGGGCGCTGTCGCAAGAGGGACGGACTTATTGTTTAAAATCATTAATGAAGAAGGGGGAATCCACGGAAGGAAGATCAAATACTTTCTTCGTGACGATTCCTACCAGCCAGCGAAAACCAAAGCCATTGCTAAGGAGCTGGTAGAGCAGATCGGTGTATTTGCTGTCGCTGCAGGCGTTGGCGTTGCAACAGGTATGACTGCAAGGGATTATTTGATGGAGAACAAGGTCATTTGGGTTGGGCCAGCCACTGGAGTTTACGAATGGATTCACCCCATTCAAAAGTACCTCTTCGCTGTCTACCCCCTCTATGACGATGAGGCATTTAACCTGACAGGCTATCTTTACGAAAAATTGGGTTTTAAAAAGATTGCCATGTTCTATCAGAATGACGACTATGGCAAACAAGGAATGATGGGAGTGGAACGTTATCTTTTGAGGAAAAAGATCAACCTCGTTGCTAAAGTTTCAGCAGAGGTGACAGATAGGGACCTTAGCACCCATGCCTTGAAGCTCAAGAATTCTGGAGCAGAAGCAGTGATCATGTGGACGAACCCTACTGGTGCTGCATTGATCTTAACCGAAGCGGCTAAAATCGGTTTTAAACCCCAATGGGCGACGAGTAATACCCTCTCTGATTCGGCTCTCATGATGCTGATCACGAAGGGTTTGTGGGGAGGAATGATCAATTCATTCTTTGGTGAACTACCCGACTCCAATCATCCCTTAATGGTGAAGTACAGGGAATGGCATAAGAAGTTAGCGCCCCAGGAGAGATGGGGTGTCTTTTACTATGCAGGGATTCTCTTTGCTGAACCATTTGTCGAAGGATTAAGGAGGACAGGAAGGAATTTGACACCAGATACCTTTGTTAAGGCTATGGAAACCATAAAGGACTTTCAGGGGATAGGTCCACCCCTCACCTACACCAACCCTATGGATAGGCAAGGGGGCAAACACGTTTTTTATGGTAAGGTCAAACCTGATGGGAATATTGAAAGGCTCACGGATTGGATCAGAATAACGAAGTAGTAGATTAGGAAATAACGTGTCCGTAATTTATTGCATAGGCAGGGGAACTTTGGTCGCCAATTGATGATATGAGGGCCGAAGTCTCCCCTACCTTTACCTTAATAAACCTGGGAGAAAATGGAGCCTATACTTAAGATCGAAAACCTAAGTATCTCTTTTGGTGGCCTCCGAGCTCTGATTAAAGTAAGTTTTGCAGTGGAGAAAGGGTCCATCTACTCCATCATTGGCCCCAACGGAGCCGGGAAGACCACTATCTTCAATTGCATCAGCGGAATTTATCGGCCCGATTCAGGGAAGATTTCCTTTAAAGGAGAGGATATCACTTATTTGAAACCCTTCCAGGTCGCCAAAAAGGGGATTGCCCGGACCTTTCAAAATATCGAGCTCTTCTCACATATGAGCGCCATGGATAATCTCATGCTCGGCCGTCACCTCCATATGAAGACAGGGGTCTGGCGGGGTGCCACTTTTATCAAAGGCTCAAAGGCTGCCAGTGAAGAGGTTGAACACAGGAGGAAGGTGGAGGAGATCATTGATTTTCTCGAGCTCCAATCAGCGAGAAATCAGTTTGTCGTCAATCTCCCTTATGGAACTCGAAAACTCGTGGAACTCGGTCGTGCCATGGCATTAGAACCTGAATTGATCCTTCTCGATGAACCTTCTGCTGGAATGAATATAGAGGAGAAAGGGGACCTCATGTTCTCAATTCAGGATCTTCGGGATGACCTCGGCATCACCGTCCTCCTTGTGGAACATGATATGAACCTCATTATGGATATTTCAGACCGCATCTTAGCCCTCAACTACGGAGAGATGATCGCAGAGGGATTGCCCGAGGAGATTCAGACGCACCCCGAGGTTCTCAAGGCCTACTTAGGGGAGGAGGAAAAAGTTGCTTAGTGTTAAAAATATCGAAACGCTTTATGGATTGATCATGGCCATTCGGGGGGTCTCTCTCGAAATGAAGGAGGGGCAGATCGCTGCCATCCTGGGAGCTAATGGTGCAGGGAAGACGACCATCCTGAAGACAATCATGGGACTTCTTGAAGACCAACCGGACAAAGGAACCATCGAGTTTCTCGGCAAGAGGATCGACCAGAGGGATACCGAAGAGATCGTTCGATTGGGGATCTCCTATGTGCCAGAGGGAAGGGAAGTCTTTCCAGAATTGAGCGTCGATGAAAATTTGAGGATGGGGGCCTACATCAGGAATGATAGGAAATCGATTAAAGAGGATTATGACCGGGTGATCAGCCATTTTCCTGTTTTAGCCGAAAGGAAAAATCAATGGGCAGGAACATTAAGCGGCGGGGAGCAGCAGATGCTTTCTATCGGCAGGGCCTTGATGACAAGACCTAAACTTTTGATGTTAGATGAACCCTCTTTGGGACTATCTCCAATCCTCGTTCGGGAGATTTTTAGAATCATCAAAACGATCAACGGAGAAGGGACGACGATCCTCCTCGTTGAACAGAATGCCAAGATGGCACTCAAGATCTCAGATTATGGATTCGTGCTAGAAAACGGAAGGATTGTAGCCGCCAATACTCCTAACGTCCTTTTAGAAGATGAGGACGTGAAGGAGTTCTATTTGGGCATCCGGTCAGAGGAGTCGGTCAAAGGCTATCAGCGCTGGAAACGAAAAAAGCGCTGGCGTTAACCAGAATTGCAAAGGGCATAGCGTCCAAAATCCCAAACCACAAATTCCAAATCCCAAATAAATCCCAAGCACCAATTTCTAATGACCAAAACTATTTTCCTTTGGAATTTCGGATTTTGAATATTGGAATTTGTTTGTTATTTGGTGCTTGGGATTTGGTGCTTATTTTATTCTGCTCCTGAACGATACATTTTTTCGATGATATCCTTGAAGGCTTCGTTGATGAATTTCCGCTTCACCTTCATGGTGGGAGTGACCTCACCATCCTCCTCGTAAAGTTTTTTGGGAATGATGGTGAACTTCTTGATCGTCTCCACACTGGCCAAGGTTTTGTTCACCTTATCCACCTCTTTCTGAATCAATTGTTTAATCTCTGATGCCTGGGTGAGGCTCGCATAGGTTCCGAATTGAATCTTATGATCCTGCGCATATTTGATCACATTCTCTTCGTCGATGGCGATTAGAGCGGTGAGGTACTTTCGACGATCTCCGACCACCACTGCATCATTGATATAAGGGCTGAACTTGAGCTGATTCTCAATATTTTGAGGAGCGATGTTCTTTCCACCCGCGGTGATGATCAAATCCTTCTTACGGTCGGTGATCTTTAGAAAACCATCTTCATCCAACTCTCCCACATCCCCCGAGTAGAGCCAACCATCTTTGAGCGTATCTGCGGTGGCCTCGGGATTCTTAAAATAGCCCTTAAACACACCAGGACCTTTCACCAGTATTTCACCATCCGGGGCAATCTTCACCTCCAAACCGGGAAGGGGTTTACCCACCTTCCCGATTCTAATATTTCCTTTCTGACTGACAGTGGTGACGCCTGTGCCCTCTGTCTGGCCATATCCTTCCACTAAAGGAAGACCGACGGCGTTAAAGAATTTTAGGACGTCCGGCGAGATGGGAGCAGCTCCAGAGTAAGCGATCCGGACACGATCAAACCCCAATCGTTCTTTCAGTTTTCGAAAGACAGTTAGGTAAGCCGCCCCGTAGGCAAGCTTTAGGATGGGTGGAATGGGCTTGCCGCTTAGTCTTAATCCAGCATACGTCATTCCAATACCCATCGATGCCTTGAAGACGAGACGTTTAAACCAGGTGGCATCCGACATCTTAATCACAATACCGGAGGCATATTTCTCCCATATTCTGGGAACCCCATAGGTGACAGTCGGTGAAACCTCCTTCATGTTGTCCATGATGGTGTCAGTATTTTCGATGAAATTGGCGACTGTACCATATCGAAGATGAATCAAAATCGTAAAGAGCTGTTCAAAGATATGGCAGAGGGGAAGGAAAGAGAGGGTTTCATCCGAATCATAAACCGGGTTGGCAGCGACCATGGCTTCACTCATAAAGAGGAGGTTTCGGTGGGTGAGCATGGCTCCTTTGGGAGGGCCGGTAGTCCCAGAGGTATAGATGAGAATCGCCACATCATTGACCTCGACTTCGCCCACCCGTTGTTCAAAGAGACCTGGATTATTTTCATCAAACTCTTTCCCCAGCCTCAACAGTTCATCAAAGCTCATCAGCATCGGATCGCTGTATCGTTTCAGCCCTTCCATCTCGATGACGATGATTTTCTCCAATAGAGGGGCGTCCTTTCTGAATTTCAGGGCCTTATCGAATTGCTCCTCATTCTCGACAATATAGAACCTCGAATCAGAGTGTTTGACGATATACGCACACTGGTCTGCTGAATTCGTGCTATAGATCCCTGCCGTAATCCCCCCAGCAGACATGATCCCGACATCCGAATAGACCCACTCCGGCCGATTCTCACTGATCAGAGAAACACACTCGCCCTTCTTGAGACCAAGGCTGATCAATCCCATAGCCACCTGCCTGACCCTTTCTCCATACTCCGCCCAGGTAATATCCCGCCAGATTCCATACTCCTTTTCTCGAATCGCCACCTTCTTGGGATCGTTTTTAACCCGACTTTGAAAATAGGTTAGAAGGGTTTCGTTACTCATTGTTTGCTCTCCTTCATTGAATGACTGGGAACAATGAAAATTTGTAATCCCCCCTCCCCCCCTTTAGCAAAGGGGGGTGTGGGGGGATTTGAAAAATTAGTCCTTAATCCCGGCCAGACGCTTTACCATCTCCTTTCGGGCCTCAATGTCATACTGGCTCGTGATGGCGATCTTCTCCATGATAGGAGATCCCCCGCCGTGAATGGCTGCCACGGCCATCACCCCTCCTATGGACGAACAGAGGATGTCACCCACATGCCTCCAGAGGAGATGTTGATTTTGTGCCGAGATCTTAGGATTGCGAATAATGTATTTTTCGAGCAAATCTTTGAGTTCTGGATTCACCCAATCTTCCTCGTAAGGCAGAGTTGCCGGGACACCCCCCGATACGTCCGCCAGAGTCTCCATTTCATGGTAGAAAGCCTCGCCCGTCAAACAGCGTCCAACATTGCAATAGATCGAGTCGGGGATGTAGGTTCCTGGACCATAGGGGACGACTCCTACTCCAGGCATATATACCTTTGGACCGCTCAACTCAGAGCTCGTAAATCCAGCGGCGTAAGCGAGTTCGGTAATCATGATCATGTGGGCGAGTTTATCCCGCACATGTTTCTCATTCTGAACACCGTTATATTCTGCGGCCAGGGCAACAGTGCCCAACATCAGCTCTGATAGGGCAGGCTTGCATCCGGAATAGCTGTGCCGGTGGTAAAGGGCAAATAACAAAGCTAAAATACTTCCATGCAGCGTTTCACCACAGAGGAAGACCCTTTCCCATGGTATAAACGCATCTTCAAAGATGATCATCGCATCGGTCGATCCCTGTTCAAACCTCTTTTTGAAATACTTGCGGGGTCGAACGTTTGTGGCTCTGACGACCATCTTCACCCCTTCCCAGTCTCCAGGAATAGCAAAGGCCACGGCCCAGTCTTTTTCTTCCGGAAGGAGGGACCGGGTGGGAATCACCAGCACCTCGTCGGCTTGGGGTGCGATGGTGATGTGGATTTTACAACCGCGAACCACAATGCCATCGCTCTTTCTTTCTACAACGTGAACGTAAGCATCTGGGTCTATCTGTTGACGGGGTCTTTGGGTTCTGTTGCCCTTCACATCGGTCTGGGCACAACAGCCCACCAGATTCTCTTGCTGGAATCGTCTAAGCCATTTCAGGAAGTTGTTATAATACTCTGTGGCCCCTTTATTGACCTTGTCCGCCTCGTAGGATACAGAGGATACAGCATTGGCAGCATCAATGCCCATACAACGCTGTATGCAGCCGCCCACTTGCTGGCAAAGGAATCGCGTCATATCCTGTTTTTTATGGAGGTCTTCCTTGTTCTGGTGAATATGACAGAACCGATTGATCCTCTCCCCTGTGAGATGAGAGGTGGCTGTCATGAGATCGGTATGCTCGGGTTTCTCTGCATAGTCGAAGGTCACACCCAAAGTATTGATCGCGGCCTGCATCCGCTCATCGTCTCTGGCCACTGTCTGCCCTTGGAGATAAACGTTCCGCCGCATCTTCTGTAACCGTGCAATCCAATCGCCTTTTGTCTTCATATATCACCCCTCCACTTTCGAAAATTGACTCTTGTTCCACGGCCCTGATCATCTCCGTTCCCCCTTCTATTCTTCCGGGGGAACAAAAGCTTCCAGGGCTCCAACCTGCAGGGCTCCACCATCGATCACAATCTCGGCGCCGGTAGTATAGCTGGAGGCATCGGAAGCCAAGTAAATCGCCGCACCGACTATTTCATCGGGTTCGCCTATGCGTCCCATGGGCGTGATTTTGGCCAGTGCTTCTTTCTGCTTTTTGGCCTCTTCCGGTGGAAGGTAGAACCAGTGTGAATCCAGCAACTTCGTGCTGATCGGCCCGGGAGCAATCGTATTAACCTGAATATTAAAGGGGGCCAATTCTACAGCGAAGGCTCTGGTTATCATTCGGACACCGGCTTTGGAAATATTGTAGATGCTTACTCCAGGTTCCGGCTTGATGCCATCGATGGAAGCGATATTGATAATTTTGCCGCCGCCTTGCTTCTTCATGACGTTGGCGACCGCCTGGCTGCTAAAATAAAGCCCCTTCAGGTTCAGGTTCATGATGGTTTCCCAGAGACGCTCATCGGCATCCAGGACGCTACCCGAGGCAGGACTGGTGCCGGCATTATTGACCAGTATATCGATCCTGCCGAACTTGTCCATCACGGTGCGGACCATCCTGTTTATCTCTTCCATCTTGCCGAGATGGGCCTGGACAGGGAATGCCTCACCTCCGAAGGCCTTAATCTCTGCAGCATTAGCTTCAAGGTCGTTAATCTTGCGGCTGGTAACCGCAACCTTCGCACCAGCCTTGGCAAAGCCCAGTGCAATAGCTTTGCCGATACCGCGGCTACCACCTGTCACAATCGCTGTTTTACTCTTTAAAGAAAACTTGGAAAGATCAAACATGTTTAAACCTCCTTAAATTTAATTAAGTCGCTCTGGAGGATGTCTTCATTGAAGTTGACACAACCCCCATCTCCAAGATTGACCTTCTCAAAAGGCCGGATGTCGTAATCACCCCCCATTTTGGAAAAGGAGTGGTGCGTGTCCAAAAGACGATGTTAGGTTTAATAAAGACATTTGCCTTACTCGGTAAGTGGTCCAAGCCATGAGACAAATCAACTGCGCTACGAACCGATTCCAAAGGCTTCTCAAAACGTACGATAGCAACGATTGGTTTTTCCACCCCAAACCGTCCCAGTCAATTTAGATCAATGCCAGTAGCCTTCAAAATTAATAGCTTATGAAGCGAGGTGTGTCAAACAAAATGTTTCTAGATGTTTGTAGATAAGAAAAGATAAGTAACCCCTTGACAGGCGCGCTAAAGCTTAGTTAATTTTCAAAACTATAAAGCCCGTCTAAAAAAATCAATTTAAGAGCACTAAAATTATCTGTGAAATGAAGAGGCGGGACTCTCAGTTTGGCATGGTGGCAATGTGTATTGCAGGGGGTCAAGGCATTGCGATGATCGTTGAAAATGAAGAAAGATAATGATGGTGGATGCCACATCTCTCGAAGGAGGAAGAAATGGAGCAAAAACTTGCATATTATGAAATAGAGGGTCAGACGGCTATTGTCACCATTGATCATCCTCCAATGAATGCTTTGGATATGGCCACGAAGGAGGCTATTGGAGAAGTATTCAAGGAGCTTGATGGTCGGAGAGAGGAGATCAGAGCAGTCATATTACACGGGGCGGGAGAGAAAGCCTTTGCCGCAGGGGCTGACATCAAGACATTTTTAGAATTAAAACCTGACACAGCAAAGAGACGCCTTTCACGGAGTCACCAAATTTATGCAATGGTTGAAAATTTTGAATGGCCGGTGATTGCTGCTATCCATGGTTTTTGCTTAGGTGGGGGTCTGGAACTGGCACTCTGTTGCGACATCCGTTATGCAGAAGAAAATGCCAAATTAGGTTTCCCTGAAGTGAATCTGTCTGTTTTTCCGGGAAATGGAGGTATTTGGCGCTCTTTATACCATATCTCTCTGGGTAAACTAAAAGAACTCGTTTTCACCGGAGAGATGATTAGCGCAACCGAGGCATTCACGCTTGGATTAATAGAGAAAGTCGTTCCGCCAGGAAAGATTATGGAGACCGCCCTGGAACTTGCGGCCAAGATTATTGAAAAAGGCCCTTTGGGAGTGGCCGCAGGGAAAAAGGTGATCAATCGGGCAAGAGACCTTTCTCTCCATCAAGGATTGGAACTGGAATCCGATCTATGGGCCAATCTTACAACTACTGAAGATATGAAAGAGGGTGCCCAGGCCTTTATTGAGAAAAGAAAACCACATTATCGATGTCGATAAGGAGGATACGGTGACTATGTTCTATGAACTGAATGAGGAGCAGAGAGCATTCCGAAAAAGGGTCCGAGAAATTTATGAGAGAGAGGTCAGCCCTCTGGTCGAGGAATATGAGCGAAAAGAGGCCTTTCCGATTCAACTCTTTCGGATCCTGGGCGCAGAGCATCTTCTATGCCTGCGATGCCCTAAGGAATATGGTGGTCCTGGTTTAGACAAGGTCTCTGAGTGCATTACAGTGGAGGAATTGAATCGGATCTGCGTGGGCATCGGTGCAGGCATTATGGTTCACGGAGGTTTAGCCACAGATCCTCTCCTCCGTTATGGTTCTGAGGATCTGAAGCAGAGATACTTACCTCCTGCTGCTCGGGGAGAAAAGATCGGCGCCTTTGCACTGACAGAACCGGATGCAGGATCTGATGTCTCTGGAATTCGGACGACCGCCTTGAAACATGGGAATGGCTATCGCCTCAATGGTTCGAAGACCTTCATCACCAACGGAACGATCTGTGATTTTTTGACCGTTGCCGCCTATACAGATCCTACCAAGAGGGGGACGGGGATCAACCTCTTTATTGTGAATAGAGATGATCCAGGATTTTCTGTGACGAAAAAGCAGGAAAAGTTAGGCAACCATTCCTCAGATACAGCTGAATTGGCTTTCGATGACTGTTTTATTCATAAAGAGAGGATGCTCGGAAAGGAGGAAGGTGGAGGGCTGGAACAATTGGAAGAGACCCTCAAATCGGGGAGGATTACATATGGAGCGAGAAGCACGGGAGTAGGCCAGGCGACATTTGATGCCATCCTTCCTTATATCAAGGGGACCCAGAGGCATGGTGAACCCCTGAGAAGGTTGCAGGCAATCCGGTTCATTTTGGCAGAGATGGCGATGTCGATTGAGGTGATGAGATATGTGACCTATCGAGGAGCATGGCTTTTTGATCAGGATATGGCTTCGATGAAGGACGCCTCGATCGTGAAACTCTTCTGCACCGAATCGATCCAGAAGATCGTTCAGAAGGCGATGGCCATTCAAAAGAATATGGCTATGATGATGGAGAATCCCATTCAGAGATTTCTGCGGGATGCGAGATTATTTAAAATTCCAGAGGGGACTTCTGAGATCCACCACTTAGTGATTGCAAGGGAACTAGGACTTTAGAAGGAGAGAAGATGGATTTTGAATTATCCGATGAGCAGAAGGATGTTCAGAGAGCGGCAATTGAGTTTGCCCAGGGAGAGTTCGATCCAGATCTTGCATTGGAGCTGGATCGGACCGGACAATTCCCAGAATCGATATGGAAGAAGGCCTGCCAGTTGGGATTCATTGGGATTCATTATCCTGAGGAGTTTGGAGGTCAGGGGCTGGGTCTCTTCGAGAACGTTCTAGTGACCGAAGCATTCTGCAGGGTTGATTCTGGAATTGGGAGTGCTTTGAGCATGGTCGATATTGGATCAGAGGTGATTCTAAAATTCGGTTCAAAAGACCAGAAGGAGCAGTTCCTTATTCCTCTAGCAAAGGGAGCGAAACGAATGAGCATCGCCTTTGCTGAATCGGAGGATGGGAAAGACTTCTCATCCATCTCCACCGTTGCAGAGAAAAGAGGTGACCAATATCTCATCCATGGGGGAAAACGGTTTGTGCTTAATGCCTCTTTGGCAGATGCTTTCATCATGCTCTGTAGGGAACAGAAGGAAGGGTGGATCACATTGATTGTAAGTAGGGAAAAGGATGGTGTTGAAGTCCTTCCAATTGAAAAGATGGGGTTGAGGATGATCCCTTTTGGAGACCTTCACTTCAGAGAGGTTCGAGTGCCTCTTGAGAGTCGAATTGGACGTGAAGGAGAAGGGATGGAGCATGTTAACCACTGCCATCAAGTGATGGGACTGAGAAGTGTTTCTCAGGCATTAGGTGCAGTCCAAGGGGCTTTTGATCAGGCGATGCAATACGCCAAGCAGAGGGAGCAATTCGGCAGAAAACTTTCACAGTTTCAGGCCATACGACATAAACTGGCCGATATGGCTGTGGACATTGAGGTGGCACGTTGGCTCACCTACAAGTCGGCTACAGAGTATGACCAGGGAAAGATTGATCCTGGATTCCTCTCCATCACCCAATTAGAGGTCGGGAGGAGATTGGTGAGCGTGGTCGATGAGGCGCTCCAGATATTTGGTGGTTATGGTTATATGGCAGAACAAGCCATTGAACACTACTTTCGGGATGCCTGGGCAATCGGAGTGGAACTTGGAACAGAGGAAGAACAGAAAGACGAGATCGCTGAAATAATGTTGGGACCTGATGAAAGGAGAAAATAATGGAATACGAAGATATTGAATTGATCAGAGAAGAAAAGATCGCTTTGATTTACCTGAATAGGCCTAAAGTTCTAAATGCCCTGAGTGAAACGATGAGGTATGAGCTGATCCATGCGCTTAAAGAGACCGAAGAAGACAATGACATCCGGGTCATGATTCTCACTGGCCGGGGCCGAGGTTTTTGTGCGGGTGCCGATCTTAACAGATTTATAGAGGCTCAAGAAAATGATAAGGATCATAAAAAGAAATTAGGATTTGAGTCACTTGATCTGCCTAAGGCTTTTATACAGTACCCCAAACCCATCATCGCAGCCATCAACGGGCCATCTTATGGTTTTGGTTTTACTGTAACGCTAACTTGTGATATTCGTCTTGCCTCGGAAAGGGCAAAATTTAGCTGTGCCTTTGTCCGGATAGGAGTGACCCCAGAATTTTGTAGCACCTATTTTCTACCCAGACTCATAGGGTATGGCAAAGCTGCAGAGCTTATTTTCACTGCCAGACCCTTTGATGCCCGTGAGGCATTAGAAATAGGGGCAGTTAACCAAGTATTCCCCCATAACCGATTAATACCTGAGGCCAAAAAGTTGGCTAAACAAATTGCTTCCATGCCGCCTACTGCCATACAAAAGTCAAAAGAAATATTACGCCATGGCATGCAATCCACTTTCGACCAAGTAATACGGTATGAATCGTTAGCCTTTCTCGACTGTATGAAGACGGATGAACATCGATTGGCCCTGAGCAAACTATTGGCCCAGATGAAATTTAACAATGTTAGGACCCAACGATCTAAAAAATAAGGAACGGAAAGTCTCAATAGCCTCTGGCAGGCAATAAAAAGGCTGACCTTAACCTTTTCAAAGAAATCATCACGAGCATCAAAAGCCGCTGCAATATAGTCATTTGCATTACCACCGGTGGCGGAACGGGCATGACCGTAGAGCAGTGCGTAGCGCCAGTGAAGCTCTTTAAGCCAGAGTTAGCCTCATTTAATGCCGGCTCCATGAATTTTGCTTTATTCCCGTTAATTTCGCGATATAAAGAATGGAAGTTTGAATGGGAAAAAGAGCGCCTGGGAATGACTGAAGATGTCATTTTTTCCAATACGTTTAAATCAATGAAAGAGCACTGCGCGGTATTCAACGAGAATGGGACAAAGCCGGAGTTTGAAATTTACGATGCCGGAATGGTGAACAACGTTGCTTTCATGATTCAGGCCGGATACATCAAAAAACCTGTTTAGATCCAATTCGTCATGGGAGTTCTGGGAGGGATCACCCCCAGTTCGGAAAATCTGTTATTCCTTGTTGACTATGGACGCAGACAGATTGGTGATTTTGTATTCTCAGTTTGCGCTGCTGGTCGCGCCCAGTTTCCAATGTGTACTCAATCATTACTCATCGGCGGAAACTGCCGTGTAGGTCTGGAGGATAATCTTTATTTAGAGAAGGGGCAAATGGCAAAGAGTAATGCCGAGCAGGTAACTAAAATGGTCCGAATTGCCAAAGAGCTTGGCATTGAGCCGGCCACTCCCGATGAGACAAGAAAAATTCTTGGTCTAAAAGGAATAGACAAAGTAAACTACTAAAATATTTTAATCGCTCAATCGGGTTTTCACCAAAGACTTTTTTAGCATGACCTGGATGTGGTTGATCGGATAATATCTTTCACTCTAAACCAAGGAGGAAAAAACAATGAGAGACGTTGTGATTGCCGGATATTTGAGAACTGCTCAATCCAGGTCCAGACCCAATGATCCGGCCCGAGACTGGTTTCACAAACTTAGGGCAGATGCGCTTCTGGCCAAGCTCCTTCCCGAGGTGATCAAACGGACAGGGATTAAAGCCGAGGAGATCGATGATTTTATTGTGGGATCTGCTTATGGCGTAAGCGAGCAATGGAGTTACGGAGGCCGATTCCCGATCTTCTTGGCCAACCTGCCAGAGAAGATCCCGGCAAAATTCGTAGATCAGCAGTGCGGGTCTGCCATGGCCGGCATCCATATCGGGTTTCTGGAGATTACGGCCGGCTTTGCAGACATCGTGATGATCGGGGGAATGGAACATATGACCCGGGTCCCCATGGGCGCACCCCTTCGGGAAAAGGGAGCCGTCTCTCCGAACCCGCGTCTTTTTACGGATCCGGCCTACAAGCACTGGGACATGGTGACGTCCACGAATATGGGGCTCACCGCGGAGAAGCTTTTTGCCCAGAGGGAATTTACCAAGGAAGATATGGATCGCTGGGGGACTCGCGCCCACCAACTATCTTCCAAGGCTTATAAAGAGGGGTTTTTTAAGGATGAAATCCTCCCCATCGAAGCCGAGCAGGCAGACGGAAAGATTTTGGTCGTGGATCGAGACCAGGCCGTCCGGGATGACGCTACGCTGGAGGGTATGAAGGACCTCAAGCCAGCCTTTAAATCCGATGGGCTCATCACGGCCGGGAATTCCTCCCCCCTAAACGCCGCAGCGACCTCGATGATCCTGATGTCCAAGGAGACCGCCAAGAAAAAGGGGATCCAGCCCATGGCGACCATCCGCTCCATCGGATTCGCCGGAGTGGACCCCACCATCATGGGGGTGGGTCCTATCCCTGCTAGCCGCATGGCCCTGGAGAAGGCGGGTTTGCAGGTTAAGGAGATCGATTATTGGGAGATCAACGAGGCCTTCTGTATCGTTGCCCTGAACTGCATCAAGGAGCTGGGTATCGATCCAGATCGAGTTAATGTGATGGGAGGGGGTACGGCCATCGGGCATCCTTTGGGAGCTACGGGGATCCGTCTGGTGGGCACCCTGGCCCGGATTTTGAAAGTTAAGGACGGACGCTATGGTCTAGCCAACGCCTGCGTCGGCGGTGGACAGGGGGTGGCCACCATCATCGAGAGAGAGCCGTAAAATTCGCTCATCCACAAAAAGGCAGAATTACCCCCCTCAATGCCTGCCTGCCGGGAGGCAGGGGGAGGGTTACAATCAAATGGGGGAATTTCATAAATCAATGTCCATTTTCGGGCATATTATTTTAATTGATTTTTTCGTCAGATATGCATATAAAAGTCCCCAAGGGTGCCAAACGTACAAAGGGTGGCCTTATTCACTGGAGTGAAAGCCATGAAATCAAATTACAAGATGATAAAGGTTGAGCTTAATCTGGGAGTAGCTATCTTGACCTTAAACAATCCACCCGTCAACCAGCTCTCCAGACCATTTGTGGAGGAAATCAGAGATGCTCTGATGGCAGCTTTTGGAGACGATGAGGTCAAGGCCATGATCCTCACTGGGACCGGTAAGAACTTCACCGGAGGCGCAGACATCACTGAGATTCAGCGGATAACCGACAGAGATTCCATTTTCCGTCGGGTGATGGAGAACAACCGATTGCTGAATTCTATAGAACAAGGACCCAAGCCTGTGATTGCTGCCCTTAATGGAATCTGTCTTGGAGGAGGAATGGAGATCGCCATGGCCTCCCACTACCGAATTGCAGCACAAGGAGTACAGGTGGGACAGCCAGAGGTTCAGATCGGTTTAATCCCTGGAGCAGGTGGAACACAGAGGCTTCCCCGGCTTGTAGGGCTTCCTGATGCTCTCCAGATGATCGGAACAGGTCAGGCAATCTCTTCAGAGGAGGGAATGAAGAAGGGATGTATCGATGAGGTGGTGCCTCAAGAGTCCCTTCTGGAGAAAGCCTTGGAGGTGGCAGGCCGCTTCATATCTGGAGAATTGAATCACCGAGATCGGATGACGCGCCTGCGCAAGGATCGCCTTCCAAACTCCTTCATGAAAAAAATGATTATCACATACGCCAAGGAGGAGGCGGCGAAGAAGGGCAAAGGATATATTGCACCTTTCAAGGCCATTGAGGCCATGGAGCGAGGGCTCTCTGAGGATTTCGAGGCCGACCTGAAGGTTGAGGCTGAACTCTTCACTGATTGCGCTGTGTCGGATGTGGCCAAAAACCTGATCGGAATCTTCCTCAACACCAGGGCTGCGGGAAGGCTCCCCAGAATCAAAGGAGTGGAGCCACAAAAGATCAAGACCGTGGCCATGCTTGGGGGTGGAGCGATGGGTTCTGGCATCACAAACCTCCTTCTCAGCAATGGATTCGATACTATCCTCTGGGATATCAATGATGAGGCCATTCGGAAGGGTCTGTCAGCCATTCACAAAACCTTCGATTACCCAATAAAGAAGGGAAAAATGACCCAACAGGAACTGGATCGAGTGATCCAAGAACACTTGACCACTACCACCTCTCTGGATGACCTGAGCCAGGTAGACCTAATCATCGAGGCCGTATTGGAGGATATGGGGATCAAGCAGGGAATATGGAAGCACCTCCAACAGTTCTGTCGGCCAGAGGTTATTTTCGCCACGAATACATCAGCCCTTCCCATTACCCTAATGGCATCGGTTCTGAAAGACCCTAGCAGGATGATCGGACTCCACTTCTTCAACCCTGCGGAGCGGATGCAGCTACTGGAGATTATTTGCGGAAAAGAGACATCGAATGTGACATTGGCTTCGAGTGTGGCCTTCGCGAGGGCGATACGCAAGGTGCCCATTGTGGTGAACGATGGTCCTGGCTTCTATGTGTCCAGACAGCTTGGAGCCTTCATGGGTGAATCTACGTTTATGGTAGGTGAGGGAGTGGATGCGGCTCAAATTGAGGAGGCAGTCCTCGATTTTGGAATGCCCATGGGACCAGCAACTCTCAGCGACCTCACTGGCCTCGACATCGGCTATCATGTAGGAAAGAATTTTGAGGAATCCTTTGGAGAGCGTTGGAAGATGTCGCCTATTTACGAGTCCGTTTACCAGACTGGATGCTATGGCCGTAAGACTGGAGCAGGTTGGTATGACTACAGTGGGGATAAACCTTTCCCCAACCCTAAGGTCCAAGAAATGATCCAAAGATATTTAAAGGAAAGGGGGATCCAACCCAAGAGGCTGTCCTATAAGGAGATCGTGGATCGGATGCTTGCCCGGGCCATCAATGAAGCTTCCTATATGATCGAGGAGGGGATCTGCGATAGGCCACAGGACATGGATTTAGCCATAATCTATGGAATCGGATTTCCTCCATACCGGGGTGGTATCCTCCGTTATGCAGACGCCTGGGGAATCCGTAATGTATACCAGCATCTCTTGAAGTTGGAGCAGGAGCATGGAGTCCGATTCAAACCTGCCTCCTTGCTTAAGGAGATGGCCGAATCTGGACGCACCTTTTACAGTGAATAATTCTTTTGGGTTAGGCCGTGAGGAATGTTCGGTAATAAGGGGAAAAATATTGACACACTCCGGGGCGATTTAGTATTGGAGTGGAAAAAAGAAAGGAGGGATTACAAATGGATAGGTGGGAGAAAAGAATTCTCATACTGGCAATGGTTTTCTTATTCGCGGTGTCGTCCTGGGCGGTTGCCTTTGGGCAGGAGATTAAGATCGGAGTCGCAGGCCCTATGGCTTTTGTACAGGGCCAGCATCACTGGTTCGGTGCTGAGTTGGCCATGGACGAGATCAATGGGAAGGGAGGGATATTGGTCGGCAATAAGAGACAGCCGATCAAACTAGTGAAAGTTGATACGAACGAAATTCTTAACGTGCCCGATGCAGCCAGCGCTATAGAGAGGGCCATTACGAGGGACAAAGTCGATTTTCTAATGGGAGGTTTTCGCACAGAAGCGGTCTTTGCAATGCAGGATGTCGCTATGGATTATAAGAAGATTTTTTTAGGGTGTGGTGCAGCCCATCCCGAACTTTGCTCTCGAGTAGCCAAAGATTACAGCAAATATAAGTATTGGTTCAGGGTCACCCCTATCAACTCTATTTTCCTTGGAAAGGTAGATTTCATTCTTCTCGGGATGGTGGCCAAGGTGATGGGGCAAGAACTGGGAATTACGAACCCAAAGGTGGCGATTATTGCAGAAAAGGCGGTTTGGGCTGACCCGATCGTGGCCGCAGCCAAGGAAAACCTGCCAAAGATGGGAATGGAGATCGTTGGCGAATGGAGGCCTTCCGCCACAGCCACTGATGTGACCGCAGAGCTATCAGCGATCAATGCCTCCGGTGCCCACATCATCTTCACCACGATCTCAGGCCCGTTAGGTATTCCTTATGCCAAAAAGTGGGGCGAACTTAAAATACCAGCCGCTTCCGTTGGAATCAATGTTGAGGCACAGAAAAAAGGTTTCTGGGAAGCGACAGGAGGAATGGGAAACTATGAGACCACCATGAACACCTATGGCCGGGTGGAAATGACTCCGCTCACCATTCCATTCTATGATAAATTTACAGCAAAGGCCGGGGAGTTTCCTACTTATAACGCGGGCACCTATGAAGCCATCCATATCTTGGCCGCAGCCATTGAAAGAGCGGGGACTCTGGATTCAGATAAGCTGGTCACTGAACTCGAAAAGACCGACATCTTAGGAACGGCAGGCCGTACGGTCTTCACCAAAGAGCATGATATTACCTGGGGTCCTGGTTATGTGACGGCAACAGGCACCCAGTGGCAGGATGGAAAACTTATGTGCGTATGGCCGGTGGACTGGCAAGGTGTGACCTATAAAGGAGCTGTGAAATACAAGATTCCACCTTGGGTAGTTGAGAAGTGGAAGAAGAAATAGGAGATTGACCAGGCCAATAGTCCCTTACGAACGATGAAAATCCCCATACTAATTCCCTCCCCCTTGATGGGGGAGGGTGCGCTCCCTTGCAGGCCCTCCCGCCAGGGGGGAGAAATTCGATATGATTGAAAACATTCTTATCAACGGCTTGATTCATGGTGGGGTTTATGCCCTGTTGGCTGTGGGGTTTTCCCTCATCTTCGGCGTCGCCAGAATTGTTAATATTGCCCACACCGCCTTCTATATGGTAGCCGCTTATCTGGTCTACACATTTGCTACACGCCTCAACCTTCACCCTCTTCTTGCGATCTCTCTTTCAATCGTCATCGTCCCTCTGATTGGCATTCTGATCTATCGGCTGACCATCAAGCCGATCGAGGAGCATCATGTCACGGTGTTGATCGTTACGATTGCCGTTGCCATGGTCTTCCAGGAAATCATGCTCCTCCTTTATGGAGGCCATTTTCGGGGTAACCCCAGTCTCTTTAGTGGCTACTTGGAAATTTCCGGCGTCCGGGTGAGTTATCAACATCTGCTCACTCTTGTCGTGGTCTTTTTCGTTCTTCTGGCAACCTGGTGGATCTTGCTCAGGACCCGATTAGGGATTGCCATTCGTGCAACAGCCCAGGATCGGGAAGTTGCTAACCTGATGGGTATGAATGTCAGCCAGGTGGCCATGGTCACCATGGGGATCGCTGTGACGATGGCGGCCATTGCGGGTGTGCTGGTGGCTCCCCTGTCTGTTGTGGAGCCTCATATGTGGCTCCATCCATTGGTGATGATGCTAGCCATTGTCGTCCTTGGAGGACTGGGTTCTATCAAGGGGAGTTTGGCCGGTGCTTTCATCTTAGGCTTTGCTGAGACCCTGGTGGTCTTCCTCATCCCTCTGGGCGCTTTTTTAAAGGGAGCTTTTTCTCTAACGATTATGCTTGTCGTTCTTCTCATTCGACCAGAGGGGTTGTTTGGGGTGGCCTTCGAGGAGGAGAGGTAAGGAGAAATGGCAGCCCTCTATTCTTTCCGTCAGATTCGTCTCTTTTTCCAGAAGGAGATATTGGTTCTTCCAAGCCGAGCCATCGCCTTCTTTTTCTGCCTGGCCCTTTTGCTCCTCCCTCTGATGACGAAAGACCCTTACCTCCTGCGGATTATCATCTTTTCATCCATTTTTGCTATCTTCGCCGCCAGCTGGGATCTCCTGTCAGGCTTCACCGGCCAGATGAATTTCGGCCATGCCCTTTTCTTCGGTGTGGCTGCCTATACCTCTGCACTCTTAAACCTCCATTTCGGATTACCTCCCTGGTTGACCATTCCCCTCGGAGCACTGATGGCAGTGATCGCTGGCCTCGTTGTGGGCATACCTTGCTTGAGGTTGAGAGGACCTTACCTGGCCCTGGCCACCCTTGCCTTTCCAATTATTCTCATGGGAATTATCTTCACCATTCCGAATATTACGGGTGGTGAACTGGGTGTGTCTG
>Ga0315312_1000388_pt1 | contig 56868 bp, 37 predicted proteins | sample TDP7_MG_FD_203629 | JGI IMG/M metagenome (GOLD analysis project Ga0315312, IMG submission 203629) | Freshwater sediment microbial communities from Lake Towuti, South Sulawesi, Indonesia - TDP7 | ecosystem: Environmental > Aquatic > Freshwater > Lake > Sediment | place: Indonesia: South Sulawesi... | reverse complement strand
TCATAATACCAGGTGGCTTAGAACATCCTATCGAATAAAAGAAATCGCCTTAACCAATAGACACGCTGCTTAACCATGACCGGAGAATACACCAAACCAAATTACACACTTTTCTTGACATTACCCATTATCTTGGTCTGAAGTATCTGCCACTACTGCTTTCCTCGGTCATAACTTTCTATTTTGGGTCGAGGTCATAGATTACTACTTTGATTCCGGGGGCGCTTTCGCAGCGGTTGGCCTCGCCCGGGCAGAAATTTTTCGCCGCGCAAGGAGGAGCCATATTGCCATTGATATGGGCTGAAAAAGAAGACACCCAGCTCGTATACGGGCAGACAGTACCCAGCCCCGCGACCGAACCTTCTTGTTAGGTTTTGCATTAAGAAAGAATCGCTCGGCCCCCTTATTCCTGAGTCCGCGCGCGATCCCGCCCCGCCGAGGGCGGGGGACAGAATAGGCGCGATTGTGAATCTTGCTAATCATGTCAAAAGCATCGTTCTATACGCTGGCAACGCGTCGGCATGCTGTATTATCGAGTCCTGCATTGTGAAAGCAACCGGGGAGGCGTCCCTGGGTCCAATGCCAGTAGCCCTGTGCGCAAGTGTTGCCTCCGCGGGATTGTATGAGCAAGGGTCAATAACGCAAAGACGCAGAGGCTCCGATGTTCCCCGCGCCTGTGCGACTCCGCGTTCCATGCTGTTCCTTTGTCAATGCAAGGCTCGATAATCTCGCAGTAGTCCGTGGAAGAAGCCCGCGTGACCGGCAGTTCCCGCCCGGACCGTAGGTGCAAACGCGGTCTCCAGCGGGTTGGGCCTCCCTGCCAGAAACTTCCAGGTTCGGATTGTCATCTTCCGCGGCTCCCTTCGGACGGGGGCCGCAAGCGAAAGACCGACTTTTCTCCTGGACAACTTCTTGACTTCCCGACCGGCGCGGGCGAAAATGTCCACCGCCGCGCTCGCGAGCGAGAGCCCGCGCTTTCTTCGACGGGGCCATCCGAGGCAGGTGCGGACTGCTCAACTTAGTGCGAGGGGCACGGCTCTTGTGAAAGGAGGCGAAAAATGCAAAATGGAACTCACCGGGCGGGCCTTACCGGCAGCGGCATTCTGTTCGCCTTTCTCCTTGTGGGACTGACCGCCGGAGATGCTCCTTCAACCGAGGCTTCTTCCATAAAATGGAAGCATCTGTCCAGCAAAACAGGCGATCTTCCCTCTCCCGACGCTTCGACACAGCAGACCGCAGCCCTGATTCTCGATGTGGATAGAGACGGCCTGAACGATTTCCTCATCGGATGCCGAGCGAAGGGACCGGCGGTCGTGTGGTTTCGTCGCCAAGCCGACGGATGGAAGCGATATGTCGTTGAGAGAGATACCCTTCCCATTGAGGCCGGGGCGACGTGCCACGACATTGATGGCGATGGAGACCTCGACTTCGTCATGGGCGGGGATTGGTCAAGTAATCAGGTATGGTGGTGGGAAAATCCGTACCCGAACTATGATCCCGAGACCACCTGGACACGACGCTTTGTCAAAAATTCCGGCGAAAATAAGCACCATCATCAACTGTTTGGTGATTTCGACGGCGACGGACAAGCCGAACTGGTTTTCTGGAATCAGGGCGCGCGGACGCTGTTCGCCGCCGATATTCCGCCCGATCCGAAAGCTACCCAGCCGTGGCCCTGCGAAGCCATATACACCTATTCCGGCGGCGAGCACGAGGGCCTGGCAAAAGCAGACATAGATGGCGACGGCAAGCTCGACATCGTCGGCGGGGGCCGCTGGTTCAAGCACGAGGGCGGAACACGCTTCACTGCCCACGTGATTGATGACCAGCAGAGGTTCACGAAAGCGGCCGCTGGGCAGTTGAAAAAAGGCGGTTGGGCGGAGGTGCTCTTTTGCCCGGGCGATGCCATTGGCCGGCTGAAATGGTACGAGTGGGCGGCGCCAAAGACAGAGTGGCTCGCACATGACCTTTTGGGCTTCGATGTTGTTCATGGCCACAGCCTCGAGGTGGCTGACTTCAACAACGACGGGAGTCTCGACATCTTCTGTGCCGAGATGCACACCCCCGGACACAAAGACCAGGCCACAATGTGGATATTCTTCGGCGACAGCAAAGGCAACTTCCGAAAGACTGTAATCGCCACGGGCTGCGGCAACCACGAATCGCAGGTCGGGGACCTCGATGGCGATGGCGACATTGACATCCTGCATAAGCCTTACACCTGGGACGCTCCTCGCATAGACATCTGGCTGAATCCTTCGAAATGAAAGGAGCGTCCCCGCGGCGTGCAGCCGACTCCGGATAGCTGTCGGTTATCCGCAGGGCGCATCCGATAACGAGCCCCTGCGAGGGGGACGGTTCGAAAAAGCGAAAATGAACTCAGCCGAAGAGAAAAACATTGTAGGTTGTTGTGGGGCCTATTGCGCCCTATGTCCGAGATACCATTCAACGGCAAAAAGTAGGTGTCCCGGCTGCAAGCGAATCTCCCTGACCATTTCCTGCCGCATCTTCAACTGTTGTGTCAAACAGAGAGCTCTCATCACGTGTGCACAATGCAACGACTTCCCATGCGAAAAGAACAATCCGGAGCGTTTCCGATGGGATACCTTCGTTACCCGCAAAGTGTGCGTCCCGAACATAGAGAGGATCAAAGAGGTCGGCTTGGAAAGGTGGCTGGAAGAGCAGAGAGAAAAGAGGGATGTCCTTGAATGCCTCCTCGCTAATTATAATGATGGAAGGTCGAGGAGCTTCTATTGCATAGCCGCCACGCTCATGCCAGTTGACGTGATTAAGAAAGCCGTGGACCGCGTTAAGGGTGCCATGGCGAGCAACAAGGTTGACGCTTCGGATATGAAGGCTAAGGCCAGGGCCCTCACAACGGCGATCCGGGATTTGGCCGCAGGGCTTGGCGTTGACCTGACATTGAGAAAAAAGCCGAAGTGAGGGCAGCCGCGGAGACTGGGTCGCCAGGGGGGCCGTGCAAATGGGCATTTGAGCCGTTGGCCGTTTCAAAGGAGAGCTGGCTCGGCAACGGCTCTCAAGGACGAACCGGGCTGTCGGCGAGTGGAGTCGCCCCGGCAAGAACAGCCCTTTTGAAGGAAGATGACCTGGTCAAAGTCAGCATTCCGACAGGAGAAAAATCAAGGGATGGGGTCAGAGATGAAAGGGCCTGCACAGGTTCCCGCGAGTCGCGCCCAATGCCTGAGGGGAGATTCCCGGTCGTCTCTCAGGCTGCTGAGGCTGTTCCCTTCTTGGGTCGTTTCCACTTTTGCCGGGCGCGCGCGGCATGCATTGGCCGCGCTGGCACTGGTTGCCCCTCAGCCATCGGCTGGGACACAATTCGCGCCTATGTTCTACGCAAACCCACACTATTTCCAGACGGCGGAGGGTTTGCCGGTCGTGCTCGTCGGGGACTATACCTGGGGCACGTTCTCCGGTGTGGACTACGACTCCAATGCGATGTTTGATACCCTCAGGGCGAACGGCCTGAACTTCGCTCGGGTGTGGGTCTGGTGGGGATGCGAGGAGTTCCCTGAGGAATACGATGGCGTGCACTTCAGCCCCTACCTGCGCACCGGTCCGGGGAAGGCGAACGATGGCAAGCTGAAATACGACGTGGCGAAATTCAACCCGGAATTCTTTCAGCGGCTGAGGAACGTGTGCAAGGGGGCCATGGACCGGGGCGTATTTCTTCAGTTGACGGTCTTCGACGCATGGATGATCAAGCACGAGGAGCTGTGGAGACTTCATGCCTACCACCGGGACAATAACATCAATGGCGTGGACGGCGATCCCGGCAACACGGCGAGAGGGACCGACGGCATGCGCGGCTTCTGTTCGATGGGTAATCCAAAGGTGCTCGAGACGCAGAAGGCTCTCCTCCGCAAGGTAGTGGACATGGTGAACGGATTCGACAACATCTTCTTCGAGATCGCCAATGAGAATTACTATAATGCCGAGTGGGAGAAGCATCTCTGCGAGTTCATCCACGAGTACGAAAAAAACAAACCGAAACAGCATCTTGTGATGCCATTGGATTTGCCTAACCACGGTCACGGTGGCATAAAGACATGGGATGTGCAGCGGCTCCATGCGGCCATAGTGGAAGCACGGGGACTCAACCAGCCGGTCATCTTCGACAGCGATGGCATCGGGAGTCCCGAGGACGAGATTGTGCGAAAGGCCGCCTGGACGGCGTTCGTGAGCGGCGGCCACGTGGATTACCTCGATCCGAGTCTGCAAGTCGGCAGCCTGCACAAGGGGGACTTCAAAGGGTCGCGGCGGGAGTCCTTGCGTCGGCAACTGGGGTTTCTGGCTGGCTTTACGAAGCAAGTTGCCTTCTGGGAAATGCGGCCGAAGGATGCGATGGTGAGAGCAGGAGAGGCGTTGGCTTTCAGTTCGCCGGAGGAAGTCGTAGCGTACCTGCCGAAGGGAGGCAAAGTCACACTGGACCTGGGCGGTCTTCAAGGTCCACTGACAGCGCGGTGGTTCGACCCACGCAAAGGGGAGTGGGGGAAGGCATTTGAAGCCCAGACTGCACGGGAAAGCGAGTTTTCGGCACCGAGCGACGAGGACTGGGTTCTCCACCTCCGGAAAGGTCGCCCATCCCCGTGATCGTGGGCTCTGGACAATGGCATGAGGCAGTCCAACAAAAATGCAATTGGAGGGTACGTTGATGGAGAGGAGTGCTGCCAGGACCCGGGCAAGATGTCCCCGGGCGCATACTATCGGCTTCAGGTCATCGCGGGCTCTATTGGAGGTCGCGGCTCACCGGTGGAAGCTGTTACTGGCCGCGGTGCTGCTTTTGCCGGCGGGGCGGGCGACGGGCGAAGGAGTCTCGGCGAGCGGCCCGCTGAGGGTTTGTGAGAAAAATCCCCGGTACTTCACCGACGGAAGCGGCAAAGCAATCTACCTCACCGGCTCGCACACCTGGAACAACCTCGTGGATATGGGACCGACAGACCCGCCGCCGGCTTTCGACTTTCAAGCCTATCTGGACTGGATGCAGCGGCTCAACCACAATTTCATGCGGATGTGGACGTGGGAATCAACTACATGGGACACCGGCGCCAATGAGCCTGCTTCTCGGAAAATCCATTATGCTTCTCCTCAGCCCTGGGCGCGCACCGGCCCGGGCAACGCCCTGGACGGGAAACCAAAGTTTGACCTCAAAAAGTTCAATGAAACCTACTTCGATCGGCTGCGGTCCCGTGTGACAGCGGCACGCGACCGGGGAATTCACGTCTCCATCATGCTCTTCGAGGGTTGGGGGATGCAATTTGCCTCCGGCGCCTGGGAAAGACATCCTTTCCACCGCGACAACAACGTCAATGGAATAAATGGAGACCTTAACGGCGACGGAAAGGGGCTTGAAATCTATACCCTCGCCGATCCGGCTATCACAGGCTTACAGGAGGCGTATGTCAGGCATGTCATAGATACCGTCAACGACCTCGACAATGTCCTCTACGAGATTTCCAACGAGAACCATCCGCCATCCACTGAGTGGCAGTACCACATCATCCGTTTCATCCACAACTGCGAGAAAAGCAAGCCGAAGCAGCACCCCGTCGGGATGACTTTCCAGTACCAGGGCGGAAAGAACAGCACGCTTTTCGAGAGTCCCGCCGACTGGATTTCTCCGAATCCAGAGGGAGGCTATCGAGACAATCCACCGGCTGCCGATGGACGCAAGGTTGTCCTGAACGACACAGACCATCTCTGGGGAATCGGAGGCAACCAGGCGTGGGTGTGGAAGAGCTTTCTGAGGGGGCACAATCCGATTTTCATGGACCCCTACCAGGGCGGCATCCTCGGCAATCAGCTCGATCCTAAGTTTGACCCGGTCCGGCGCAGCATGGGATATACCTTGACCTTTGCCACGCGAATGAACCTGGTGGAAATGGTCCCCGAGACGAAACTTTCCTCGTCCGGACATTGCTTGGCGAACCCAGGCGCAGAGTACCTGGTCTATCTCCCGTCAGGCGGAACAGTCACGGTTGACCTCTCCGCGGCGAAAGACGCACTTTCCGTCGAGTGGTTCAATCCGAGCACCGGTGAGACCACAAAGGCCACGGAAGTCACCGGGGGCGCGAAGCTCAACCTCACGGCCCCCTTTTCCGGAGACGCGGTCCTCTATATCTTGCGCGCTAAGGAGTAGCCGCCCTGCGAACGTTCCGGCAACGCTCGGGCCCGAGAGGGGCTTTGCGAAAGAATCGTTGACTGGCACCGAGCGGGAGGTTATCGTTTTCACCAGAATAAGCCGATTGTTGCTTAGGATGTTTTTCAGGAGAAACACCAACGTCAGGAGGGGGAAATGAGAAAAGCAGCGATTGTGATGGGACTTTTACTTGCTGCGTCCGTCGTGAGAGCGGCCGCGATTCGGTACGTTGACCTTCTGGACCGGATGACGGACATCAAGGGGCTTGCCGTGCTTCCGCAGCCGGGCGAGACGTGCCAACAATTCTCCAGCTATGACCGCAAGAGCATAGCCCCTGACAAGCCGGACTGGGGTGCAAACGCCGACGCCGGGAATTTCCTCAGAAAGGACCCGGAAGGAATGGTTCTGGCCGATATGGAAGGACCGGGGTGCATCTTCCGAATATGGTCTGCTAACCCGGAGGGTATTCTCAAGATTTTCATAGATAGACAAAAAGAGGCCGTCCTCAAATGCGGATTCCAGGATATCGTCTACGGCAAAGTTGCTCCTTTCCTCGGTCCGGTCGTGGGAAGGCGAGCCGGCGGGGCAAACCTTTATTTCCCGATTCCCTACCAGAAGCATTGCCGCGTCGTAGTCGAGAATCCGAAGATAATGTACTATCACGTAACGTATCGGACTTACCCGAAGGGGACTGAAATCGAGTCGTTCCATCTTCCCCTGCGAGGCGATGAGCTGGCGAGGCTAAAGGAAGTCATTTCGCAGCTCGACCGAAGGGGCCAGCCCCCCTGGGTGCTTCGCGGCGAACAACTGGATCAACCTGTCGATGCGCAGGACACTTTGCAAATTGACCCGGGGCAAGTGGTCAAAGCGGAAGCCGAAGAGGAGGGCCCCGTCGCCATCTGCGGAGCATGGTTTCGATTCCTGGATCTTCCTCAAGACCTGATGGAGCAGAGGAAGATGCTGGCCCGAACGATCATGAGACTTTACTGGGACAATGAGACCACACCTTCCGTGGACGTGCCGATCGGAGATTTCTTTGGGACGGCACCGGGCGTCAATGCGTACGCATCCCTGCCTGTGGGGATGGAAAAAGACGGAACGGCCTACTGCTACTGGTACATGCCTTACAAGAGGGCAGTCCGAGTCGAGTTCGAGAACCAAGGAGATAAGACAGTCAGCCTCGAAGTCAAGGCAACAATCGAACGGTGCGACATTCCCCCGGACCAGATTGCCTATTTCCATGCAAAATGGCACCGCGATTATCCGAACAAGACCTTTGACTGGCCATTCCTCGAATGCACCGGACGCGGGCGATATTGCGGGGCCGTTCTGACTATCTGGAACCCGGTTCGCGCATGGTGGGGAGAAGGTGACGAGAAATTCTGGGTGGACGGAGAAAGCTTCCCCAGCACGTTCGGCACCGGCAGCGAGGACTATTTCGGGTATGCCTGGTGCGGGACGGAGCTTTTCCAGCACGCATTCCACAACCAGACTCTCTGCGAAGGTCCCGGAAACGGCAACTACACCTCCGTCAACCGCTGGCATATTGCGGACAACATCCCATTCCAAAAATCATTCAAAGCAACAATCGAAAACTACGGCAATGATAAAGATTATTCCTGCGTTACCTACTGGTACGCGGGCCTCGACCAGAAGGATTCCTTCAAGCCAGTCAACACGAAAGACCGCGTGATTCACGAGCCGAGGAAGCCCTTCCGAATCGAGGGAGCGATTGAGGGCGAGAGTCTGAAAATTCTCGCCAAATCGGACGACATGGAGGCCGACGTGCAGGACCTCTCCGGCTTCGGGGAGTTCAGCAACGACAATCAGATGTGGTTTCGCGGGAAAAAGGTTGGCTCATGGGCAGAGCTTGCTTTGCCGGAAGTCGCCGCCGGGGCGTACAAAATGACAATCCTCGCCGTCACATCGTGGGATTATGGGCTGGCTCAAATGTCAGTCAATGGCAAGAAGTTCGGCCAGCCTTACGATGCGTACACGCCTCAAGTCCGCCGCGGAAAAGAGATCGTCCTCGACCGCGTTCTCCTCAAAGGCAAAGGCGACGTATTGCGTGTTGATATGGTCGGAAAGAACGATAAATCAACTGGCTATTTCTTCGGAATAGACGCCATAAAACTGGAACCGCTGATGTAGGCCACCTCCGTTAACTTGGAGGACGGATTTCCGCGGAGCGAATGGTTCTCGGTCCCGAAGAGGCACGGTGGACGGGGAACAAAGCGCTTAGCGTGGAATCAGCCACCCCTTCGGCACGCGGGAACCTTCCTGCAGCGACAGCGTTATACTAATGACTACCACTTGACAGCTGAGAATTCCGCAAGGCCGATGTTCTTGGAGGATAAGGGAGATGTGTTCGTTTCTTTTCTTCTATCCGCTGTTCTATGACCCTTACTTCTATCTGCTCATACCGCCGCTGATTCTGGGAATTTGGGCGCAGTCCAGAGTAAGGAGCGCCTTCCGGCATTACTCGCAGGTCGGCTCGCTCAAGGGATACACGGGTGCGCGCGCGGCTCATGCGATTCTGACAAGGCACGGTGTTCACGACGTCAGGATAGAGGAGACCGCCGGGCACCTTACAGACCATTACGATTCCAGGGAAAGGATCCTGCGGCTGTCTGCCGAGGTCTATCACGGGCGGTCCCTTGCGGCGCTCGGTGTTGCGGCCCACGAGGCGGGCCACGCCTTGCAGCATGCCGGAGGATACATTCCCCTCAGGATCAGGGCTGCGTTCGTCCCGGCGGCGGCTCTCGGCACAAACGCGGCGCCGATTCTTTTTTTCATCGGCCTGATTGCCCGCTGGCGGGTGCTGGCAGATATAGCCATCGTCATCTTCGCCGCTGCGGCGTTTTTCTACGTTGTGACTTTGCCGGTCGAGTACAACGCCAGCTCCCGCGCCATTCAGACCCTTCGCGACGAGGCTATCATACTCGAAAGCGAAAAGAGCGATGCGAAACGTGTCCTTAACGCTGCGGCGCTGACATACGTGGCAGCAGCTTTAATGGCAGTGATGCAGCTCATTCGATTTTTGATGTGGCGCGGCCGCAGGGAATAATGGCCCAAACGTGAACTTTCGCTGGAGTGGCGACGTGACGTCCGCTCACTTGTGGGCGAGTAAATCACCGCGGCTCGGCGACCCACCTCTGCGCCACCGCCACGCAAGACTGAGTTAAACGACGTGTCCCCACCCCTGTTCATCCTGCGCCAACGCAGGACCATCCGAAGCGAGGCGCCCGACAGTATCTCCTGTAGCTTCACGCCGACAAGATGGAGTTTCGGTCCCGCAGGCCGAAGCCGACTGTCGAAGAGGCAACGCGCTTATGTTGAAAAAGCTAAGCGCTCCGCCTTCCCAAGGCCAGAACTGACAGGCCGCGAACAAGGCGGAGGAAGAAAAGGCTTTTTTTGTAAGGTTCTCCCAGCGCCTACGTAGCGTCAAAAATGGGCGACGAGCCCGGCGCCGCTCCTCTTTCGTGGCACGTGCGTTGCTCTTTGGGAGTTACCCTATGCGGCCTCGCCGCTTCGCGTCGTGAATACTCCCCCTACACCCCCGGCGACGTCAGGCCCCAGAGAAAGCCCCGGCGAGGCGCATAGGGACCTTGAAAACCACCGCGAGGTTCTTTGATAGAAGGGTCTAAAGAAAATGGCCATGGTGGACGTAGCGATTAAGCGGCGAAAGATGCTGAGAAAAGATGTGAGCTTTGGGGCATTTCCCGAGCTCTATCCGGATGAGCGGACAGTGCTCGAGCGAAGAGGAGCTTGCAGGACTGCCCTGAAAACAGGCTGGAGAACCGGGCGCCTGTTTCTGACGGAGAAAAGATTGCTGTTCGCGCATGGAGGGCGCATCCTTGCAGAGGTCCCATACGCCTCGATCAGGGACATGCAGGTGGCAAAAAGATGGCCTTTCTTGAAGAGAAGCAGAACGCTTGTCCTCACTTGCGGGAACGACAACGGAGCGGGTCTGTGGAAGGTGTGGCTGGCCGTCAAGGACGCAAGCTCCCTCGCGCAATGGCTGTGCTGGACAACCGGTTCTGTCGTTCGCGCGCGGGCGGTTGATGAACTCCTGTTAATGCTGGACGCAAAGTCAAGAAGCCTGATCCGGCATCTGTCGGAGAATCGCGATGCGTCCACGAAGGACCTGGCACGGCTTTTGGCCTGCGAGGAGAAAAGCCTATCTCTCCATATAGACCAGAGGATCAATGCCGTTGCGCGCCGTATCATCGGCCGGGACGTGGTGGTTTTCAGGAAGTCGTGGTTTGATGCCGGACAGGGCGAATTCGTGGGGAATAATTGGTGGCTGGTCTGTCCCCTCGACGTGACCTCTCCAGCGGACAGGCCGGCGCTTTAGTTTGTTTGCCAGGGGGTCCCTCTCAACTTCATCGTTGCGTTGCCGCGTGATGTATTTCTACATCTGCCCTCAGACCAAAAAATGTGGTAAACAATTTCCATGATAGCGAAAAGTGGGCCGCTGACAGCTCGTACAGGCAAGAACCGAAAGGCGAAATCGGGTGACCGTAGACCCTTTGGACGAAGCAGCCGCGGGCTGCAGCGGGTCTCTTGTCGGGGCGATAGGGGGCCCCTGGTGGGGTGAGCGTCTGAGAAGGAGGGTCGAAAAGTGTCGAAAGCAATTGTTCGCTCGCATGATTCCTATGGAGGTTCGGAGGCGCCGGGCACTGGCTGGGGGTTGCCTTTAAAAGGCGGTAGGGCCGCACCTCCCGGGCAACCGCGGCGGTGGGTCTATGCGACCAAGCCTTTTTTTGCGAGACTTCACGGGCCGCTTGCCGACTCGCTCGACGGGGTCGACGAGGTTCGCCTTATCATGAACCTGAACGATTTCAGTGCTGGGGGAGTTCGCCTCGAGATCAAGCCCGACAGATGTCTGATAACCGCGAACCGCCCCGGTATGCGTTTCGCCGAGGAAATCCCGTTACCGAAGAAGACGCACGCCTTCAGAAGCGAAGAGCACTTCTGGGATGGCATTCTGGAGCTTGTCCTGCAAAGGAGGAATAGAAGAGCTCCCCCACGCCAAAAAGAGAAGGAAAACTGATGGCCAAAAGGACGCGCATCCTGGTTATTGATGACGAGCCGGAAATATGCGGTTTTCTAAAGGACTTGCTGACAGCAGAAGGCTACGCAATTTCCACTGCGACAGACCCGGAAAAGGGCCTTTACCTCGCCGAGAAATTGAAGCCCGACCTTGTGCTTCTCGACTTGAAGATGCCCAGAATGGATGGCATAGAGGTCTTGCGCAGGCTCAAAAGGGCCGACGAGACAATCGAGGTCATCATCATCACGGGCTTCGGCACCATGGACTCTGCCAGGGCGGCCATGCGCCTCGGAGCCTTTGACTACATCACAAAGCCTTTCGACCTCGCCCACGTTAAGGCTCTCGTCAAGGACGCTCTCGCTTACCGAATAAGAGAGTTGGTTGAGCGTCTCAAGCCGGGCAAAGGCCTGCTGAGCGAAAAGCAACTCGCCGTGCTGAATTCCCTGGAGAAGTGCCGCCCGCAAGAAGCATGTTTCTGGGAGGTGGCTGTGAAAGCCTTTTTTCTCGGAGATACTCAATTCATGGTTGACTGGACAGAGAAGCCCAGCACGTCCGACAAGGACAAAAAGAGCTTGAAGCACCTCACGGAGCTTTTGAATGAGGTCATGAAGAGGTCTCGTGCAAAGCCGTCGGATTGACCGTTCCGACGTGAGGGGAGCGGTGAACTGCCCGGACTGAAAAAGAGGTTCCAGGAAAGCACTCTGCCGGGCTAAAACAGAGCGGGGCATGCGGGCAATGAGCAATTCAGCTTTTCGCGAGCAATGTAGCGGTGCCCAGCCGGACGATGCCTGGCGCTGGAGGGCGAAAAAGGAAAAGCCCTCCCGGCCGTGAGGCACCGAAAATTCCGGGCCTGTCGCTGAAGAAGGGGAAACAAGTCGCCGGGAAATATGAGAGGCGACCATGGCAGAGAAGAAGGCTTGCGTTCTGGTCGTCGGGGAAAACCCGGAGGGCTGCTCGGAAATGGCAGCTCTCTTGGCTGGGGAGACGGACCGGGTCCGCATCGCCAGTGGCTTTGCGGCAGGGCTTGATGCGGCCCGAAAGGGCATTTTCGACGTAGTCGTTCTTTGCGCGAAAGAAGAGGACTCACCGCAAGCGGAAATTGTGCGGGCGGCGCGAGCACGCAACAGCGAGGCGAGGATAGTCCGCCTCGAGCCCGGCGACCCGGCAAACACCAAAACCCTTCTCGACAGGGCCCTTGGGCAGTTGAGAACCGAACACCCGATTGGGTACGCCAACGCCTCATTTCGCAGCCTGTTCAATGCAGTTTTCGACAGCGTGCTCCTGATTGACGCGGCCAGCGAAACCGTAGCCCTCGCTAACACGGCGGCAGCAAAGGCATTGCGATACACCGACGAAGAAATCCACGGAGCCAGCGTATGGCAACTTATTCCTGCGCATGGCAGAGAGCGCTTCCGGAAAATGCTTCAGCGAGTAACGAGCGAAGGAAACGTTTCCGCGAAGGATTTGGTCCTGCGACGAAAAGACGGCACGCAGTTGCAGTGCCAGTGCAGCGCATCTCTCACCGGGGAACTCCCCCAAAAGATGATTCAAGTTGTGTTCAGGGATGTCACCGAAAAGAAGCGGCTTATCGGAAACCTTGCCGAAGCGTCGCAGTCGGCCCCTCTGCGAGAAATCGTTTCGGGAATTGTCCACGAGCTGAATAACCCTCTTGCGGCCGTTCTCGGATATGCCCAGCTTTCTCTCACAGCTACATCCCGCAAGAAGCTCGACGAATACCTGCAGACCATTCATCAACAAGCCAGCCGATGCCAGTCTATCGTGAAAAGGCTCGCATCCTTTGCTCCCCCTCCTCAACTCCACAGAGAAACTACCGACCTCAACACGGTCGTCGAAGAAGTAGCTTCCCTTTTCGACTGCGGACTAAGCCCCAGCAACGTTGAGGTGAGGCTACAGCTTTGCCCATCCCCGCTAATTGTGTCTGCGGACCGGGGACAGATTCAGCAAGCCCTTCTCAACGTCATCAAGAATGCCGCAGAAGCCATTTCTTCTGACGCCAGAGGGGTGATTTCGATAGAGACGCAGCGATGCGGGCAAGAGGCGGTGGCTACGGTTTCTGACAACGGCCCGGGCGTCGCCGAGAGCATTCGTGAAAGGATATTTGACCCATTTTTCGGCACCAAGCCCCACCGAATGGGCCTCGGACTGAGCATTTCCAGGTCAATTCTGCGCGCAAACCAAGGCGAAATTGACGTTCTCCAGAAAACGGGGCAGGGTGCCGCGTTCGCCATCAGATTGCCGCTGGTCAAAAGGCGGCGTGGCCGCGACGCAGCTTCCCATTATTGAGCACAGGAGAGCGTTTCGCCAGCCTGCCCTACTGAGTGCTTCGTCGCGTCAAGAAGAATGGGGAAATTGCCCTCGACTCGGTACGAGCCTGCAAGGGCAAGCTAACAAGGTTGCCAAAACCGCGCCGCCAAAAATGGTACCAGGTCGCTCGCCCCGCGCAGTGCATCGCAGCAAGCGTTGGCATTTTCCTTCCCGAAGGAGGCGTCCCACCGCTGCGTCGTTCTCCCCATAAACTGGCGCGTAACCTTAACATCGTGCTCCAGGCAAGCATCTCTCGACATCCCTGCACGGGCTTCCGGCCTCGCCTGCCCTCTTTCGAGGCAGAGGCATTAGTGTTCCGCGCGACACCATCAAGTCCAATAGCCAATTTTCTTGTCGCGGGTTGTTTGCCCTTTACACAGGGCCCGTCTTAGCTTAGACTACGGCTGTCTTTGAGGGGGCGGGCGGAAGGTTCTCTCGCGGGCGATTCTTCGCGCAGAAGCGAATCAAGTTCATTCGTATCCATAACCGGCCACACGAAGGAGTGCCAGAAAAATGCAGAAAGGAGTAAGCAAAGTCGAGTTGAAAAGGGTAAGAAAATTCAAGAGCGGGAAGGTCAGAGACATTTACGACCTTGACGACCGCCTCCTTATCGTTGCGACAGATAGGATTTCGGCTTTCGACTATGTCCTGCCGAATCCGATCCCGGACAAGGGAAAGATTTTGACCGGATTGTCGGCGTTCTGGTTTGACCTCATGGCCGATGTCATTCCCAATCACTTGATATCTTGTTCCATCGAGGACCTTCCGCCGGAACTCCAGGCGCAGCGAGAAAAGGTCGAAGGGCGTTTCATGCTTGTCATGAAGGCAAAGGTCATTGAAGTGGAGTGCGTGGCGCGCGGCTACGTGGCGGGTTCCGGCTGGAGAGAATATAAGGAAACGGGGAGGATTTGCGGGATCAAGTTGCCAAAAGGCCTGGTCGAAGCGGCGGAACTGCCCGAGCCGATTTTCACCCCGGCCACCAAAGCCCGAACAGGCCACGACGAGAACATCACCATGAAAGCCGTGGAGGAAATGGTCGGCCGAGAACTCGCCCAGAGTCTCGCGGAGACATCTCTGGCCATTTACGCAAGAGCCAAGGAATACGCCAGCGACGGTGGCGTGATTATCGCGGATACCAAGTTCGAGTTCGGCCTGATTGACGGCGAGTTGATTTTGATTGATGAGCTTCTCACTCCGGATTCCTCGAGGTTCTGGCCCGCAGAAACGTACAAACCGGGCGGTCCGCAGATGAGCTATGACAAGCAATTCGTCCGCGATTATCTCGAGAGCATACACTGGAACAAAAAGCCACCTGTCCCGGAGCTTCCGGAAGAAATAATTGTGAAGACGCGCCAGAAGTACATTGAGGCATACCGGTCTCTCGTCGGCCGGGAACCGCCCCTCGGCTAAATAGGGTGCGGCAGGAGAACATTTTGAAACAGAAATACAGGCTCATCGCCATAGATGTGGATGGAACGCTCCTCAATCAGGACCTGATTCTCGAGGAGAGCACGAAGGACAAGCTCGCCGCGGTTCGTGCCAGCGGTATGGAGGTCATCCTTTGCAGCGGGCGAAGGTTCTCGGCAGCGGTCGGCTACGCGAAGGAGTTAGGGCTTCTCGGCCCGATCATCGTCAACAACGGCACGATTGTAAAGGAAGCGGCCACGGGACGAACGCTCTACGCGGATTTTTTTCCAAACAAAGAATTGCCGCCGCTTATCGGCCTTCTCAAGGAAATGGAGCTGCCGGCGGTTCTCCTGGCGGACGAATACCCCGACTACGATTTCTTCGTGGATGTGGCTGAGGACTGCAACGAGTTCCACCTGGAATACGTGAACCTGAACAGAGAGATGGGCAGAGTCGTGCCGGACCTCGCCGCGGTTCGATGTGACAGGGCGACGCAGGTCAACGTCTTCCACACATATCCCACTCTCCTCGTCGCGGAGAAAAAAATCCGCGAAGCGATGAATGGGAGAGTCAGCTCCGTGATTGTCAGGCATGTCAAGTACAAGGGATGCTCGTTAGAGATTGCCGCACCGACCGCCTCCAAGTGGAAGGCATTGAAATGGCTCGCTCAGCAGCGAGGCATCATTCCGGAAGAAATCGTCGCCATCGGCGACGAAGTTAACGATGTCGAGATGGTTCGAGAGGCGGGCTTCGGAATAGCCGTCGCCAATGCTTTCGATGAGGTCAAAGCTGTCGCCGATTATGTGACTGGGCTGCCCGCAAGCCTCGGCGTCGAGGAGGCCATTGGTGTGGTCTCCGCGCGGTCGATCGAGACTCGGAGCGCCCGAGGTGCGGGCCCGCGCCCCCGGGGTGCGGGGCCCGAGCGCCCTGGGGGGCGGCTACGAGAGGGGCGCGCATGACAAAAGACCTGACGGCCGTGGTTAGCGCAGTAGCCGTCGTGCTGCTAGGCGCCCTGGGTCGGCTGGGGCAGCCACTTGTGAAGCACCACCTTTCCAGGCGCAGGGAGCGCCTGCGCCAAAGGGATTCGCTGGTCAGCGAACTCCGGCCGTTGATGGACGAAGCCTTCCGGGCGGTGACTACTCTTGCCGCAGCCTGGCAACGTCCGGACCCCCAGGCCGAAATAGCGAACGCCCAGAGCAGGGTAGAGGCCCTCAGAACCTGCTTCCGAAAAGCCAAGCCGTTCCTGCCTGCTCACGTTAGAGCAACCGTGTATAGGTTTGTCGTCAACAGTGGGGCCTTAGTTATCCTCTTTAGCACCCAGCATAAAGGGCCAGACCCGCATCTGGCGTGGATCGAGATAGGGAAGTGTTATCGCGAGCTGAAGCCGTGCCCGAAGGCCTTTGAGCAGCAGATTCAGCGCATGCAGCAGACCTATTTGGCGCGCCTCGTCGCGTGGGTCCGGCCAGCCGTTCGGAGGGGCAAGAAGCCCGCTCCCTAGCGCCGCGGGCACCGTCATGACCGCGCGAAATGAGCCGCGGTTCGGCCCCGGACGGTTAGGCCATGAAGGAGAGAGGATGGAGAAAGGGATAACGAAGAGAGAGGAAGATTTCTCGCAGTGGTATAACGACATTGTGATGAGGGCGGAGCTTGCGGACTATTCGCCCGTAAAGGGGTGCATGGTGATTCGCCCATACGGATATGCCATCTGGGAGAACATTCAGCACCAGCTCGATAAGAGGATAAAAGATTCCGGGCATCAGAACGCCTATTTTCCGCTATTCATCCCTGAGAGTTTTCTGTCGAAGGAGGCGGACCACGTCGAAGGGTTTGCCCCGGAATGTGCGGTCGTAACTCACGGCGGCGGCAAGAAGCTGGAGGAGAACCTCTACGTCCGCCCGACCTCTGAGACCATCATCTACAGCATGTATTCCAAGTGGATTCGTTCCTGGCGGGACCTGCCGATGCTTCTCAATCAATGGGGGAACGTCGTCCGGTGGGAGATGAGGACGAGGCTCTTTCTGAGGACGACGGAGTTCCTCTGGCAGGAGGGGCACACGGCGCACGCCACTGCGGAGGAAGCCGAAGAGGAAGTCCTGAAGATACTGGCGATTTACAAGGGGTTCGCTGAAAGCGTCCTGGCGATTCCCGTTTTCGACGGGGCGAAGAGCGATGCCGAGAAGTTCGCCGGCGCCGTCAGAACCTACGCGATAGAAGGGATGATGCAGGATAGAAAGGCGCTTCAGCTCGGAACTTCACATAACCTCGGACAGAATTTCTCGAAGGCCTTCAACGTAACGTTCCAGGATAAGGACGGGAAGCTTCAATATGTCTGGCAGACGAGCTGGGGCGTCAGCACTCGGCTTATCGGAGCGATAGTCATGGCGCACGGGGACGATAGGGGGCTGATTTTGCCGCCGCGAGTCGCTCCGATAGCGGCGGTGATTGTCCCGATATTCCGCGACGCTGCCTCGCGCGAGAAGGTGCTCGAGGCCGCGAGAAAGTGCAGAGAGTTAATCGCCGACTCCGCCACAGTTGAAATTGACGAGAGAGAGCAGTACGCGCCGGGGTGGAAGTTCAATGAATGGGAGCTGAGGGGCGTCCCCTTGAGAATAGAAATCGGGCCGAGAGACGTGCAGAACGAGCAGGTCGTCCTCGTCCGAAGGGATAGCGGGAAAAAAGAGACCTTCCCCCAGAGCGGCTTGCGGGAGAGTGTCGTCGCTCTTCTCGACGAAATTCAGAAGAATCTTTTTGAAAGGTGCCTCAAGTTCAGGGACGAAAACACAATCAACGTTGACGATTTCAGCGAGTTCTCCGCGGAGATGGAGTCGCCTGGGATTTTTGCGCGGTCGCACTGGTGCGGGAGCGCGGAGTGTGAAGCGGCGATAAAGGAACAGACGAAAGCGACGATACGGTGCATCCCGTTTGATTCCGACGATGAAAAAGGAAAGTGCGTTCTCTGCGGAAAGGAATCCAATCGGCGGGTTATCTTTGCCAGGGCGTATTGATGTGTTCTCCCCGTCTTAAAGGCCGGGTTGTTTACGGAGCGGCTTCGTCGAGCATGTCGCGATCTTCGCGGCGACGGGCGCGGCGAGTTTCTTTTCACGAGAGAAGCGGGGATGGTGAGGAAACGTGGCGCGTTCGCTGAGGATGCTATCGCCGATAGACCTTGGCATCATATTGAGCTACCGATGTAGGTCGAGATGCAAACACTGCCTCTACGCATGCGGACCGAGTTGGGAGGAAACGATCACGCTCGATGCCGTCAGCGAAGCAGTGGAGGCTACGAAGCTATGGACTCACCCCTTCCGTGTGCACCTGACGGGCGGAGAACCTTTCCTCGACTTCGACCTTCTTCTTGCGGCGGCGGAAATTGTGGCAACGAGAGGCGTGCCGCAATTCGTCGAGACAAATGCTTCCTGGTGCCTCGGCGAGGAAGATGTCAGAACGAAATTCGCTGCGCTGAAAGAGGCCGGGGTCGGCAGCATACTGATAAGCTGCTCGCCGTTCCAGAGCGAGACGATTCCTCTAAGAAGGGTCGCTGTCGCCATTAAGGTTGCGTTCGACATATTCGGCGGGAGGAACGTCACCGTTTACTTACCCCACTGCATTGACCAGGTTAGAGCTTTCAGCATGGACGAGCCGGTCCCTCTGCAAGCCTACGTCGAGCGCTACGGTGAGAAACGGGCTGGCGAGATGTTCTGGGATGAATACGGGCTTATTGGCGGCGGAAGGGCCAGCTATCTCCTCGGCCACCTCACGCGGCGTCTGCCTGCGGAGGCTTTCCAAGGAGAGAATTGCGCCGCCGAAATCCTCTTCCCGCACCATTCGCACTTTGACCTCTACGGCAATCACATATCCTGGTTCTGCGGAGGCCTTTCTATCGGGAGCTGGAGAGAATTGCCCAGAACGGTAGAGGATTTTCAAAAAGGGAAGTTTCCCGCCCTCATAGCCATTCTTGTTTTGAAAGGCCCATACGGATTGTTCAAGGTGGCGGAAAAAGAATACGGTTACGAGGAACTCCTCGACGGCTATACCAGCAAGTGCCATCTCTGCGTGGACGTGCGGAAAAACCTCGTCGGGAGGAACGAGTTTCCGGAATTGCGCCCGGCGAAATTCTATGAAATGCTCTGAGGATTTTTGACGGACGAAAAACAGAAATTCCAGGAACAGGTTAACTTAAACAAGGGCGGAACTCCTTGAGGAGGAATAGACGATGACGAAAGAAGGAATCACAAGACGTAGTTTTCTGAAGAAGTCGGCAAGGGGAGCGGCGGCGGTGACGCTTGCTTCCCTCGGAGCGCCAATTGTCAGGCCGGTTCTTGGGGCAAACGATGAGATTGTTGTGGGCGTGATAGGAGTTGGCGGGCGAGGACAATGGCATGTCCGGCACGTCCAGGAGCTGGGGGCAAAAGTTGTCGCGGTTTCGGATGTCTCTTCCTTCCGCCGGGACCAGGCCAAGAGGCTGACCGGCGGCAAGGCGGATGCTTACGTGGACTACCGGCAGCTTCTCGAGCGGAAGGACGTCAACGCGGTGGTCATTGCCACTCCCGACCACCAGCATCACGACCAGCTAATAGACTCCGTCGAGGCAGGGAAGGATGTCTATATCGAGAAGCCCCTCTCGCACGCCATTGCAGAAGGAAAGGAAATGGTTGCGGCGGTGAAGCGAACAGGACGCATCGTGCAGGTGGGGAATCAATACCGCTCCGACCCGCACTGGGCGAAGGTCAAGGAAGAAGTAGAGGCAGGCACGCTTGGGAAAGTCAGGTGGATTCGGGTATTCGACTGCCGCAACTGGTCGAAGGGGGACCCGTTTGCTCCGCCGCCCAAAATCGAAGGGGAGATTGACTGGGATAGGTTCCTCGCGAAAGCGCCGAAAGTTCCTTTCGACCCGCACCGCTATTTTGCGTGGCGGTGGTTCTGGGATTACGCCGGGGGAATCATGACCGACCTCGGCGCTCACCAGATCGGGTTGGTTCACTGGATAATGAACGCGAAATGGCCAAAGTCGGTGGTTGCCAACGGCGCCGTCTATCACCTCCCACACTGGGAAACCCCCGACGTCGTGCATGCGGTTTTCGACTACGGAGAGTTCTCGGTGGTTTTCTCGCCTCAGATGATGAACGGGCGCGATGGCGACAGAGGCGTCTTCTACGGAACGGACGCCAGTCTGACGACGGCCGACGGGTTCAACGTCTATCCGGAATTTGGCGACACGAGCAAGCCGATCAAGAGCTGGCAGGACGAGGGGGGCGACCACACGAAAAACTGGCTCGATTCCGTTCGTAGCCGAAAGGAGCCCAATTCGACAATCGAGTACGGGCATCAGGTCATCACCGCCTGCCACATGGCCAACATCTCGTACCGAACCGGCAAACGCGCCTACTTCGACGATGTGAAGAAGGACGCGATGTGACCGGAGCCCGGATCGTGGGATGGTGACCGGACGCTCGTATCGGGAGCGGCACATATCCTTCTGCACGCCGACGAGGATTCCATAACGGCCGGACCGTGGTCTGAGGGCAAAGCAATGTGCTTTGCCTCGTCTACCCGACCGGTGAAAGAGGGAGGCGCTGTTGAGTTTCGCGTCAGGAAAGCAATCGCCCGGCCCCTTCACTTTTAGGCTGGCGAGCGCAATCCCGCCCCGCGGGAACGCGGGGGACTTTCCCCCACCGAAGGCGGGGTTACTGGCGTTAGACGGAAGAATGCCGGACGCCTTCGCCCTTCCTTTCGCAATACAGCATCCGATAATGAAACAGAATTGCGGAGAAGAACCGGGATCATGGGTCGCGCCTTAGCGGTGCACGCGACTCGGACCAAACTTCCGGGCCGAATTCCGTGTTCAAGGCGTCCGCGGTGCGCTGAAGTCTCGCGCGGTAGCGATTGAAGAATATACCCTTCTGCACTGCTACAGGGGAAGCTTCCCGGACAATCTTCTCAATGTATGCAAGGATTTTTCTCCGGAATGCCATCGGGTCAATCTGGGTGTCGCGCAGGGCCATTTTCAAATCCGCGTACATGCACTCGAAATCCTCGTCTTTGACAAAGTGCAGATACGTCGTGAAGGCGTTAAATGCTTCCTCGATTGTCCCTGGCATCGGGGGCCCCTCCCTGTTTGGCCCACCGCTCCTCAATAAGCTCCCGCGCGATTCTCTCACCATTCCTGCCGCCCCGCAAGACGAATTTTCGTTCGGCCGCTTCCGGCCGCCAATTCTCTCGTCGTTATCAAGCGAGGGTACACGCCGGGCGCGAAAAACGCCACCGGATCAGCCCCAGCAGAAGCCGTCCGTTGTTTTGGGCAAGTTCACGAGCTGGGCGAGACTCTCATTACCGTGTGATTTGAAACAGGGGTCGGTGCACTCGCCGTTGACGCAGCCCAGGGGAGGCATTTTCCGCACCTACCGCGTGGTGGAGCATGTCCGGGCGAGAAATCGTGCAGATGCCGCTTCAGTATTCCCCTGCGGCGACCCTACTCAGCGACAAGCTCCAGCCGCAGGAACATTTGCTGCAAACCGTCGAGCGGGCCGCTGCTCCACGGGGGCACTGTGACGTGGCCCGGGCCATCGCTAACATAGACCCAATCCCCTTCCGTAAGAGAGGTGCTTTTCAGCAGCCTGTAGCTTCTGCCATCGTTGTCCCAGGTCGCTATCAGGCTGTCCCTTCCCCTATCGTAAGAGAGCTGAACGACCGGCAAGGAAGTGAGCTCGTCACATGCCATGGCGAAGATGCCCGCATTGGCACCGGCCGGGCCAACCATGCCGCTGAAGGTGACCGAGGAAAGCTCCTTTCCCGGGTCGCACGCAAGCTCTTGAGAGTAAAGGTTCGGGCCGAGGCCCGCAGAATGCTCGGGCGACCCGTTGAAGCGGGTGAGGTCTGCGGCAGCTTTCACCACTCCCGCTGGAAGGTCGTCGCTTCGCTTGAACCAATCGGGAATTATAAGCGTCATCCCGCCTCGGCGGGACTCTCCGTCGCTGTAATTCAGCGTCAAGGAGAGCGAGCAGTCTCCGTTAGCAGCAGCGGTCAGGAACGACAGCCGCACACATTTTTTCCCGATGGCGACAGTAAGGTCGGGCGATTCGGTGGAGAAAAGAATGCAGTTCGGGCCCGTGTACTCCGCCAGCGTGAAAGCGCCGATGGTTCTGTCGTCGGGGAGCCCCTGATATCCCTCCCACCCCTGCTGGTCAATTCTCCCCTGGGAAACCCACACCCAACTCCCCTCCGGATCGAAAGGCGCGTTTGCCGAGAGGTCTTCTCCGTCGCTCCAGATGACGTCCGAATTGAATTGGGGAGTCAGGTCAAGATTCGAGGCGGGGAAAAGTTCAACATTCTCCGAAGTGTCGAACCACGTCGCGGAAGACCAGTCGCTCCACAAGCCGCTTTCGTCCTGGTATCTCACCCGCCAGAAGTACCTCTTTCCAGGACTGAGAACTTCGCCCTCGACATAAATAGTGGGGATGCTCCAAGTGCTCCTTTCGTACCAGACGCTCTGGGAAAAACTCTGCCCGTACTCCCTTATTTGCCATTCAGTCGCCCAGAGGCTGCTTGAAACGTCCGGATCCTTGAACTTCGAGCCCATAAGCTGGACGGAGTCAGGCGCCACAACGGCGCCGGACGGCGGCGAAACGTTTGCGGGCTTTTCGGGTGGGGAAATGCTCGGAAGATTGCTCCTTATGAAGGCTATTCGGCTGCGCACGAAACTCTTCAGCTCACTGACGCCTCCTTCGAGGTTTCTTCCGCTGCCGCCGCCCCACTTGGCCCGGTCCATGACCACCTCCTCGGCGAGCATCGAGTAGTGATAGTCTATCTCTTTCAAAATCTTCTCTTCCGTATAAAAGGTTGTGAGGAATTCGGCGAGGCGGCGATAATGGAGGTTCCGATATGAAGGGACCGACAGGAACTTATCAACAACGCGGTTCCACCATCCGGAGACGACCGTGTGGTTACGGTCCCCCGCCAGCAACGGAAGGTCGTAAGCGGCGAAGCGGCCGTCCCAGTGATCGCCCATGGTGCGGTCGAGGTCCCACGGCGCCTGTTCCCATTTCCCGGTTCCTTCCGTGTCGCAAAGGTCGTAGTGGTTGCGGGCGAACTGGTCCCAGTTCATGATGCACGCGTTGGCGGCCATGTACCCGGCGAAGCTTTCGATGTTCAGGTTTTCCTGAAGGAACTGCTCGGCGTCTGTCGCGGCATTTAGCTCTTCAATGAAAGTGATGAGGTCATCGTAAGGCTCCCACTCGCGGCTGTGCTTGTCGTAGGCGCTGACGTACTCTTCGTAGCTGCCGAGAACTCGCTCGTCGCGGTTGTTGTCGCCGGGATTAGCTTTGTAGAGGGCCCCGTTCGGACGATTGTTCCTGCGCATGTATCGCTTATCAGGGTGCTCGACTTCCACGAATACTCCCCAGAACTCCCCGTTGAGCTGCAACCGGACGAATTTTGTCTCGCAGTAGGGCACGCCTGCCCATTTGAACACGTCGTATGCTATCTTCTCCCTCATGAAGGCCGGATCGCGCCAGCTCGAGTTCAGGTTGATAGTCCGCTGATCCTGAAAGTAATGCCCCTTATTGAACCTTATCTTCCATGATTTTTTTGGCCACGACCTCGCCCACGCTCCCCTGTAGCGAACCCTTATGCCGTCGTAAACAGTCCCGTTGTGAACGAAGGTCGCTTCCACGAAATCGTCGCTGGAGGGATTGCTGTCGAGCCGCTGGAGGTTAGACGCTGAAATCAATAAATGGTAAACGGGGAAGTTCGAGACCACCGGCACAGGCTCGACGTAAAACGCAAAACTCGGCGTCGGATCGCCAGGCTCCGGGCGTTGAGTACTCAATCCGAGGACGTCTGTTGCGGAAAGTTTATAGCGCACGAGCTTACCGGCTGGCTGGGAATCAATCATTGCGGAATAAACTCCGTCGGCGGCTACCGCGTCGCCTTCGGTGCCATCATCGTGCATTGTCATAGGCTGATAGCCGGCACCGAAATCAACGTGAAGCACAACCGCGCTTACCGCATCGTCGTCTTTGACTTCGACGGAAACGACCACACTTTCGCTCGGCGAAGGCCGCTGCGGCGAATGGATAGGCTCGCCGATCAAGGGAGGAATGTTCTCGGATCGGACGCTATTTTCGAAGCCCGGCGTCCCTTGGCTCCCCTGGGAGAGGAGGTCCGTGTTGCCACTGAGTCCGTTCCCGGACAGGCGAGAATAGAGGTTCTGCTCCCCGGTCAAATACTTTGCCCAGAATGAAAGCGTGTAACTCTGCCCCACTACCAGCGCGGGCGAAAGGTATTCGTTCACGCTGTTGCTGTAGCTCTGGCCGCTCCCCGTCGCGACGAGATGAAGACAATAATTCCCTGATCGGCTGTCTTCGTCGCTTTGAAAGGATGTGGCGTGGTTGCCGCTCGGAGTCCAGTTGCTCCCGTCGAGAGGCGTTTCAAAACCCCCGTTCTGAACGTGCTGCTGGCTTCCGCCGAAGGGGACAATGCTCACGTCGTCAATCAAGCATTCACCCGAACCCAGAAGATAGATGTACAGCCGCGACGAGGTCGCCACAGCCGTCCTCTCGACGTAAACCCACTGCGGCTCTGTAACACTTGCCCGCCAGTTCAGTGCCCCCTTATTGTCATAGTAGGGGTTCACGCACTCCAGGGTTGAACCGAGACCATCCGCAAGAACTGTCCACGAACCGCGGTCGTTGTATTTCACGTAATCTATCGGCAACCCTTCATCGTTCGACAGAATGAGCTTCTCCCCGCCGTTATCGAGTTGCCCCGTGAAGTCTCCGAGGGCAATTTCCGGCTCCAGGCCATAGGCTTGCCGGGCGACGGCTGCGTTTTTGCACACGACGAGATATTCCGCGGCCCCGAGAACCGTCCCCGGTAGAAAGGTGAAATCCACCCCCGCCACAAACTGCCACCCACCCAAATCCACCGCCGCATCGCCGCGGTTGAACAGCTCGATATATTCGTAATTCGGGTCGTCGTTCGGCGGATGATACTGAATTTCGTTAATCACCACGTTGAGGTCAGCCGTGTCAAGGATGCCGGGGCTGTACCGGGAGTTCTCTCTGCCCGGAGTGCCGTGCTGTTCCGGCGGCGTACTCGCCTTCCAGAGAGTGAACAGGGAGTTGTCTGCATAGGGGTCAATAAGCTCCAGTGAGCTGCCGCCGCCGTCCGCAAGAGGGTCCCACGGCGCGCTGTCGCCGTAGTCAACCTCATCAACAAGAGCATCCGAAGCATCGCTCAGAGCAACATTCTCCCCGCCGTTATCCAGCCGTCCCTCGAAATCGCCGACGACATTGTTTATCCCGTATTCCACGGCGACGACCACCCTGTTTTTTGCGACGACCAGAAATTCACCCGGCCCTATCGCCACGTCGCCGAAGGCGTAGCTGATGCCATCCGTGAACCTCCATCCATTCAGATTGACCGGCTCAGTTCCCCGATTGTAAAGCTCCAGATACTCGTAATCGCCTTCTTCAATCCCCTCCGCAACACGAGGATGGTACATAATCTCGTTGATGACGATGTCGCTGCCGAAGGCAGGGGCAGGGCTCGGGAGCGCGGTCCAAAAAAGCAAGCTGAGAACCAGAGAAAGACGTCCTTCCACAGAGAAGAAGTTAGACCTCCCCTGCCTTTCCTGCCTCTGGCTGCCTGGCATTGTCGCTGAGCTCATTCCAGAGACTCATCCCTTTACAAAAACGGCCCCTCGTGGCGTTGATGACGACACCGGGGCACCCACATCTCCTCAAACCCCTCGAAGCTGCGCGGGATCAGGAAGAACCCGCCTCCGCATTTGTTTCCACCACTTCCTTCTCTTTTAAGTTTAGCAAATTTCACGACGTTTGACAAGGGTCAGACACGGCTTGGGTGGCCCTGTCTGAGCGGGGCGCAGCGAAGGGTTGCAGAACTGCCGGTCATCCCTGAGTGAGCTGTGCCCATGCTGCCGCCTATGAGAGAGTCCGCTCGCTCCTGCGCACATACCCCCCGAGCCGCCGAATTACGCCCTCCGCCCGCGGAACCGCCTCGCCGCCCGACATTGCTTCAAGATTTCCCCGAAGAAAAATCGTAGCCCCATGACTTCTCCATCGCCCTCAGGCGGAAAAAGCTTTCCCTTGGCGTCCCATCCTCTCTCAGAAAGCCCGATGTAGGAATGAAAGCGGGGTCTTTGAAATCCCACCAGGTAACCGCGGTGACTTCCGGTCTCGCATAGCAGATTGTATAGAACCATTCGACCCAATCCGCCTGAACCTTTTCGCACCAGGGAATGTGCCATTCAGTTACAGGCGGCCCTTTCCCGCTGCGAGAGGCAGGGCTCGTCCGCACGCCGAGCTCCGTGATGTTCACCGGCTTGCCGAAGCGAGCATACTCGTCGAGCAATTTGCTAATTGAGAACATGTCTCTCGCCGGAAAATAAATCTGAACCCCGACGATGTCGAAGTCAACCTTTGCCTGCATCACTGCGTCCAGATACGAAAGCGGCGTGAACACCTTCTCATAGACCGGCCCGAGGTGGACTCGTCCTTCTGCCGCGTACTCCCCGAATGGTGCGCAGTTGTTCACAATGAGCTTTGCATCCGGGTTCTTGGAGCGTGCCGCGTCGGCACAGATTCTGGTTATCTCCACCTCCTGCTCGTGCGTCAAGTTCAAGCCATTCGCCCAATCGTGGGCCTCGTTGATGATGTCCCAGATGTTGATTCGACCGCGGTATCGCTGGACGCTGCGCCCGACGACCCGCGCGCAATGCTTTTGCGCCGCCGCCCAATCGGCGCCCTTCAGCCACCCCGGAATCCCTGCCTCATGCCCCCACCAGAGAGGATGCCCTTTCGGCGTAATCCCCACCTTCTCGCACCATTCGAGAATCGCGTCCACGCGGCTGTAATCTGGCTTCCCTTCTCGAGGCTCGAGCCTGCGGAGATAGAATGGGAGCGTCGCGAAGTTGAGCACCTCGCGGAAATAACGGCCATAAGGCGTGTCGCCGCGATAGGCAAAGGCGTTGCAGCCGAATAGATAACCCTCTCGCTTGAACCGATACCGACGCCCAATAAGCTGTCGGGAAGTTTCGACAATCGCCAACTCTCCCACCCAGAGTGCGTGAGAAAGCGCCATGAGACTCCATTTTGCCGGGCTCTTCTGGCCCGGTCTCGTTGCCAGTTCGAGGAACTCCCTCGCGGCTTCCTCGTGGGCGCGGCATTCCGCGGAAAACCGCATCCGCTCATGCGACTGCCGCAATTTCTCGACATCCCGCAGACGGCTTTCGGCGGCCTGTCTGACGAAATCGAGAACCGCCGAAATTTCCCCGTACCCCTCGCCTTTGTTGTCCGCGATGACCCATGTGTCCCCAAAGCCCGGAATTTCTATCTTCGCGTGCAGCGCGGTTGGGCCTTTCGGAATCTCGATCTCCACAGTCCCGTCGTCGAGAATCTTGCTGTTCCTGCGGATCGGCTCGAAATGAAGGTCCGCCGCGTAGAGCGTCTTCAGCCGCCATTCCGGCATCGGCTTTCCATCTTCGCCGAGGAGCTCAACCCTGAGCGATGGATTTGCCGCTTTGCCGGGACGAAGGCTCGGGGCATCCGCGGGTGCTACCCCGGAAGGCACATCTTCAGCCCCGACTTGCCCAAGAACCCGCCTGCCCGCAAGCACGCCCGCCGCATATCCCGCCCCCCTCAGAAACTCCCTGCGATTTACTCTCTTTCTCATATTCTCCCTCCTAACTTTGCCGCCGAGGTGGCAAACAACGACCAAGACAACCTCGACCCCGAACGAGACCTTGCTCTTCTGTCTGCGCTCTGCGGCTCACGCAACTTCAACCGGTTCAATGCCGAACATCTGGCAATAAGCCTTCAGGTCAGCCGCGTGATCGCCGTAGAAGAATATCTGGTGAAAGCCGGGGAACTGCGTCGCGTCGGAAACGCCGTCGAGCTTCACCATGACCGCCGTCCGGCACCCTCCTGCCGGGGGACTCCAAACGTTGTCAAGAACCGTCCCTGACGAGATGAGCATCTTGTCCGGCCCGGTGAGTTGAGCGATTGTCACGCGCTGCCCTTTTCGCCAGATTGGGCGAACCGTAACGCCTGTATCCGAATGATGGGACCTCAGGTTGAATGGCGCCGGTCGCTTCGAAAAACCATCGAGCCTCGTCGCGCAGACGCAATGCGAGCCTATCAGGGCATTGATGACCGTCTCCGGAACAGGGTCCTGCTGAAAGCCCGGCTTATCGAACAGATGCCTCACCAGCATCAATGTCAGCGTCGGGTAAAGGTCGGCCTCACAGCCAGCGGGGGTCCCCTCGTCGTTGAGCTTCGCCCATGCTAAGCACGGCACCGGAATCTCCCTCCTGCTCGCTGGCCCAAGACAGTCCATTGTGATTGCGTCGCCGTTTTCCTTCTCCAGGATATTGCGAGCGACAATGTAAGTCTTGGCGGCGTTCAGCATGTCCTCCCACGAAGGCTCGACGACCTTCCTCGCGCGGTTCGTGTAATACCTGGCGATTTTCTCGACTTCGTCGGCCACACCAGTTTCCTTGTAGAGCCGCACAAATGTCTGGACCGGCAGAGTTCTCAATTCTGTGCCAAGCTTTTCGACCTCCGACTCGCTCTCCTCGTTCCCCCTGAGGATGATGAGGCGGCTTTCCCGCATTTGCTTGGCGGCCTTAATCATTTTCATGCCATACCCGACGCCGCCAAAATCGAGGGAGGAAACGACGAAGATACCGGGCTTCCTCGCGAGCGGCTGGACGTTTGTGGTGAACGCCGCACCAATGGGAGCGAACACGATCGTCGGAATCTCTGTCTCCGCAACCCGGTGCGCTGTGGGCCACGCGTGCTGTTGCCTGTCGAGCAACACTACGAGTGCGGCATCGAATTTCTGCTCCGTTAAGCCTGCCGCAAACTCGTGCGCCTGCTCGATACTGTGGATAATTTGCCCCTCAAGGACGAGGTCAATGCCGATCTCGCGTGCGGCTTGAACGATTTTCTCAGTGTAGTCTCGCCTCGCTGCCTCCCCGTCATAACCCTGCCCCGGCCAGAAAAAGTCATACTCCTCCTTCCGACGCACGAAGACCGCTTTCATTCTCGGTGTGGCTTTATGCCCTGGACCCCACGAGAGAATCTGTCTCTGCTTTGCATCAGGCGCAGGTTCTCTCTCGCTTATCGCAAGCTCGATTCCGAGACGAGCCCCGGGCAACGAAAGGAGGAACTCCCTGCGGCCGACAGCATACGGAGAACTTTTTCGCGCATTGCAGTTTTTCATTAACGAGCCTCCTTGAAAAGATTCATAACCCCACACGGCGAAGAGTCCGCAGAGAGAAGGAAGCCGCCACTTCCCCTATTCACGGCCCTTTCGCTGCGCGCTCAGCGGCTCCATATTTCGTCTTCTTGACTTCTGCGTAAACGGCGTAGGCTCCCGCGACGCCTCCTTCGTCGGCCTTGCCACGATGAACATAGACGAGGTATCGCAGCGTCAGCGGCTCGCCCGGTCTCAAAGTGTACAACTCCAGTCCCGGCCAGGCTACACCGAGAAAGCCGTATTGGCGGAGGGTCCAGCCGCTTGGGAATCCAGGGTTCTCGTTGTGGTCGAAGATGGCCACCCCAGAGAAAGTCTCCCTCCCTCCGAATTTCGCTGATAGGTCTGCCCAAGGATGTCGGTTCAGGTCGCTGTCTCCGGCCTCCCTTCCCGAGGGCGTGGTCAGGACGGTTTCCTCCCGCGGTGCAAAGCGAAAGCTGAATCCGCCGTAGCCCTTAACGGGCTCACGACCCGAGATTGTCACAGGCTCTCTTATCGCTTCGAGGACGAATGCAACACCAATCGCACGGCCCTTCTCGGTTGCTGAGAAAACCTGAACGCAGACTTTCTCACTAACGACCTTATTGCCACCGACATACCAGCCGGCTTCCGCGCTAAATCCAGCGCACTTGGCGCAGAGGTGTTCCTCCCCCCAGCGCTCGAACCGCTGCGCAATCCCCTGAAGAGCCCACAGGTCGTACTCCTTTTCCCCGACGATCACCCTCGGCCAGACCCAGCACAGGCCGCGATGATGGAGGTGGTCTTCGGGAAAATCGTCTGTCAGGACTTCTCCATCCAGCCCGTAGACCGGATGGATGTAGCAAGACCGCCGCCACTGCTCCGGCACACCCTCCTTCAGAACCATCCCGTAATTGTAGGTCAGGACCCGCTTGTCTCCCTCGAAAAGGTGAAGGTGTTTCCCATCTTCTTTCTCGAATCGAAACGCCCCGACGCTTTCCTCTTCCGCCGCTGCCGAGGCTGCCGCCAAAAGGCAAAATTGGCAGGCCACAATAAACGATAGCGGCCAACCCTTCATCTCAGCTCCTCCTTGTCCTGCGAGTTCCCCAGGGAGCTCGCAGAGAGCGCAGAAAAAACAAGCCAAGTTGCCCCAACCGGGTTATCTCTCGTCTCTCCATCCTCTGCGCACTTTGCGGTTCCCTATTGCCAAAGGCTATCCTTCCCGAATTTCCTCTTTCTCAGGGTCGTAAACCTGCCGCCGCCCAGACTCCCATGCCAAAAACGCCATAATTGAAGCCACCGAGTGTGCATACCCCGCGCGAATCTCCGCGTTGGGAGTTCTCCTGCTCCGAAGGCACTCCAACCAGTTCTCCATGTGCCCGACGCTCTCCTTCGGCTTGACGGCGATTTCCTCCTTCAATTTGTTGTCGCCGCCGCCTTCTCCGGTCGCTTTCCACGACGAGGTATCGAAAGTTCCACGGAGACCGTAGAACGTCGCTTCCGGCATCGGCTTATTGTTTCCGAGCCGTGTCTGGTATCTCAGGAGAAATCCTTTCGGATAGTCCCAGAGGCATTCCATCGTGTCGGCGTGCTCCCTGCCATCTTTCCAGACGTAAACGCCGCCGTGAGCCACGCAGCTCTTCGGATAGTGGTCGTCCATAAACCAGTGTGCGATATCAATGACGTGGCTCCCCAGAAGACCTGGCGTCCCGACCGTGAAGTCTTTGTACAAATGCCAGCGCCGAAAACGCTGCGGGTCAAATGGACGTTTTGGAAGGTCCATCAGGTACGCATCCCAATCCACATCCTCCTCCTTCACGTCATGATACGGTCTCGCCCAGCGTGGATTGCAGTCGTTCCACCCTATTGCGACTTCGCTGATCGTTCCCAGGATTCCCGACTGCACCAGCTCTGCTGCCGCTTGAAACAACCCATCGCTTCGCCGCTGCGTGCCAACCTGCACGATGCGCTTGTTATCGAGCACAGCGTGAAGCGAGTCTTTCGCGTCCTTCATGTTGCTGGCCATCGGTTTCTCGCAATAGGCGTCCTTGCCTGCACGAGCAGCGTCCGCGAGAATCCTTGCGTGCTGAAAATCGGGCGTCGCGATGATGACCGCGTCCACGTCCGCCAGAGCCAGAACATCGTGATAACGCGAAAAGGTTTTCGGCTCTCGTCCAGTCCAGCTCTTGAGCTTTGCCGCGGCGCGTTCGCGTCCGAGCCGCCACACGTCACAAATAACAGTCATCTCGACATTGAGCTTCTCGGCCAGGTTCTTGACCTCGCCCATCAGGTACTGTCCCCGGCCGCCCGCGCCAATCACCCCTATCGAAATCCGGTCGTTAGCACCGAGAGCACGCCCCGATAGCAAAGCTGCCGAACCGAGAGCGAGGACTCCTGCTCCCGCGGCTGATTTCGATAGAAATTCACGCCTGCTGAACTTTCTGCGCGCCATAATCTTTTCCTCCATCTTCATGAAACCCTCATTGCTGAAAACGCGCAAAAGGCAGCGCCCTCCCGACGAAGTCGGCGTTCTCGCATACGTCTTTTGCTCTGCCTTCTCGGCGCTGTCCCGCGTAATGCCTCAATGCACGGTCAGAGCTTTGACCTTCTCCTCATCCACTTCGATTCCGAGACCGGGTCCGGTCGGCACGGCGAGTTCTCCATTGACGGGCCTGAAAGGCTTTTTCAACACGCTCGCCGCAAGAAACTGCGGCCCGTTCAGCGCCGCTGGAAAACGCAACTCGTGTGCCCCGTATAACGCGAGGCTCGCCGCAAGAGATACGTCCGGGTCTGTCAAGCCGCTCCCTAAGAACATCAGCCCTGCGTCTCGCAAAATCTCGACCTGCCTCCTCGCCGGCAGAAGCCCACCGCATCTCGCTGGCTTCATCGCAACTCCGTCGAGAAGGTCGAGGCGAATGAACTCGATAAGGTCCGCAGGCGATACAACCCCCTCGTCCATGATTATCGGAAGGGCCCCCTGCCGCTTCAGCTCGCGGTATCCGGAGAGGCGATTCGACGCAAGCGGCTGCTCGAGGACATCCACGCCGATGTCCGCCAGTTCCGGTGCAATCTTCAGAGCCGTAGCAAGGTCGTACCTGCCGTTGGCGTCCGCCCACAGAAACCCCTCCGGGACTCTTTTCTTCACAATCCTGCACAATTCCAGGTCGAAAGCCGGGTCCGGGGCGACCTTGACGTTGAAGTTCCGGTAACCGCGTTTCCACCCCTCCTCGATCAACTTGTCGGTTTCGTCGAGCGTTCGCGGGTTGAGCGTCCAGCTCAGGGTGATTTTTCCGCCTGTGCGGCAACCCCAGCGCTGCGCAAGAGAAAGACCCGATGCCTTGCCCGCCACGTCGTGCAGCGCCATGTCAATCCCAGATTTGGCTATCGGCGCGCCAGTCGAAAAGGAAGGCGCGATTCCACTGTTCATCGCCTCATGGGCACCAACGAGGTCGAACGCCTCTCGCCCAAGCAGAACCGGCTTGAGATAATTCTCGATGGTGCTGACCACCGATTCAAGCGTCTCGTAACTCCATTTTGGAATTGGGACAGACTCGCCCCAGCCAACCGTTCCATCGTCGGTCGTGACCTTCACCAGTACAGCCGGCCGCCCTGGAGGTGTCCCCGGCGGCCCCTCGAAGAACTTGAAGTATCCTACCGTCGGATACCGCACCGGAAAAACCTCAATCCGCTCGATTGTCAGCCCGGGCACTGCCTTCGGCCGATTCGTCTCGGTCTTAGCTTTAATCCTTGAAACTACAAACGGCGCCAGCGCCGCAGCACCCGCTGCCCTGAAAAACTCTCGTCGGGAATGGCCCCGATCTCGTCTCCGATTTCGGCTTCCTCGATCTTTCATATGTCATTCCCTCCGGAACATCAACGGCGGCGTTCCTTGGTTCTCGCCAAGCTTGTGATTTCTCCGACCACATTACCCCATGAATGCTCTCAATTCCAGTGATTTCAGCGGGGCGACTCTGGTCTTCGCCGGTCTGCACTGCCCGTCTTAATCGGAGTGCATACAAATCGCACCGGCCGGAGTTCCCGCCAACGAAGAAGCGTGCCCATGACAGTGGGTGGATTCAGCTTCCACCCCGTGAACTCACGCATAAATAAAGAAGCGCCCGCAGAATCCTTCGGCGAACTCTCGGGGCTTCTTTTTCTTTCCGAGTGTCAGAGACCCGTGATCAACCGGGACCGACACGCCGCGTTTTCCAGCCTTACCCAGCGTCCCTGCAGACGCCTTTACCAGAAGTTTGCCCTGAGGCCGAACGACGTACCGGCGGCGTTCTTCCACTCCGCGCTGCCCCCTCCGTAACCCATGTTGCACAGGAAGCGGCCCTCGGTCGCCCAAACTTCCCCGAATGCTCCCCTCCATTCGCGGTACTTGTAGCGGTATGCCACTACGGCGTGGCTGGGCGTGCAGCCGACTGCGATGATGGCAGGTCTCTGGTCCGTCTTGATTGCGTCAATCGCTTTGTTCCGTGGGCCCGACCACGCCCATCCGAGGCATGGCGACGTCCATTTGTACGAATAACTGTAGCTGTGGCCGCGATGCGTGGCCCACTTATATCCCTTATACATGTTCCAGTGATTCGTGGCCCCTCCATCTCCGACACAGTAAGTGCCGATCTCAGGAACCACGTACCAGATGCAATCTCTGACGTTAGCGTCGTTATAGAGAGGCGCGGGGGTCTCGGGACCGCCAATGAGGTTGGTCGCAGCGCCTGTGTAGTCAAACCAGCCGTAGAGCATTGCCCATGCCGTCGCTCCGCATCCGCTCCAGCAATTACCCCCCGGCTCCTGGGTGTAACGCCTCTGCTCGATCCAGGTGCCCGCAGAGTAGAAGGTCCAGGAAGTCCACCCTACGGTCGGCCTCTCCGGAGATAGCGGCCTCTCGCTGACCACTGCCAGATACCCGTCCGCTGTTCCTCCATCCCCAAACAGAGCATGGTACGTTGTGGTCCCGGCTTTCCTGCCAGCAATAGTCACTCCAAGCTTCTGGATGGTAACATAGGCCAGAGTGGGGTCCGCCAAAGTGAACTCCTTGACCTCCTTGTCTGGAAACGCCAATATCGGCTGACCTATGGTTACGTAGATGATTTGCTGTTGGAGGCGGCCGGTATATATGTCCCACAGCATCCTGGCGGCTTCTCTGCGGCGGCGGCGCGCCTCCTGAAACCGCCTGGAGTTCAGATAATCGTCCTTGAAAGCCTGGTAGCTTGAGTAAGGTTTGCCCGTGAAGGCCGGCGGCTCTGGATTGTTTTCCCCTTGCTGGTCGCCGTAGCCTTCGAACTCCCGGTCGCACAACTCCAAAATCTCGTCGGGGTACCAAACCGGCGGGGAGCCAAGATACGCCACCAACTCTCCCTTTGCATTTTCGGCAGCCATGAAACCATCGTCGAATCTGAATATCTGAACCGCCGATGATTTCGCCAGCTTTCGGAGGCATTCGGTGCGGGTGGGTCCCTCCATGGCATAGTCAACGACCGGAAAATCGTCCTCCTCCGTCGAAACCAGAATGAACCCACGCTCTGCCCCGACACCGGGGAAGGAGCAGCCGCTCGGCAATTCCAACCCGCCGACGGGTACCTTTCGTTCCGGCAGGATGACCTTGAACTCCACATAGTCCGGAGTAGTAATAGTGATAACCTCCAGCGCATACATCGGAAACGCTACGGGTCCGAGGATGGCCCCCTCCCAGCCATTATCCCCGTCCATGTTTCGCAAGTCATCAAGAAGCCCCTTCGCGATGTTCACCGCGAAGGAGGGCACATCCTCCAGCGGCATGCTCAAAGGCACCCACTGGTCAACGGGCTCAATACGCATCCGATAGAATCCAGTAGCAGATTCGTACGTGTCGAGAAGCGCACCTTCCTCCGTTATCGGAAGCGTATTCGCGGGCACCTCCCGCCAAACGCCGCCCGGTGTGTCGGTCCTTTCCAGGCGGAGCAACGACGAAGTGCAGAAAGCCGCCGGTGGCAGCACCAGGAAAGCAGTCAGGGCAAGCAGAATTGTTCTCTTCATCGTTCCTCCTTTCCTCATGGTGATAGTTGTTGCCTGAAGCCCAATGGAAAACAGACCTTCGATGTGTTTTCCTGGCATGGGCTGAGTTGCACACTGTGGATGATGCGGGGTTTCTCGCGCGCCTCATCGAGTAAATCGAGCCGCCGAGAACATGCATGCAGTCGCTCGCACAAGGTCCGCGGCGCAGCCGATACCCCGTGTCCCGGCCGTCCAGTCTGGCCATTGACCGCCGGACGGTAGCAGGGCGCCCCAACCTTGTCAAGACTCTTTTTGGCAGGACATTCCCCGAAATCTCGCGGGGGCCACGTTGTGATTATTTGGTAGCGCGGAGGAAATCCGAACTGGGAAGTGTGAGGACCGTTCGCAGAGAAAAAGTGGGGAAAGTTCTTCTAAGGAAATCTTGACATTGAGATAGCAAACATGCAGTATTATTCGCCACGTCGAGGGGGCGGAGATCGCGCGTTGGTGCGGCACAGAGACTGAGTCGAAAGGAACTTAATGAGACAGGGGGAGGATTATGTCGGAGATAACGATAACAGAAAAAGAATATCGGGATAAGGCCTTTGCTTGTTGGTTAGGGAAATGTATCGGCGGAACGTTGGGCCGCCCGGTGGAAGGGAAAAGAGGTCCTCACCGGCTGACCTTCTATCGCCCCATCCCGAATCGAGCAATCGAAAATGACGACATAGATGTTCAGCTCGTCTGGCTGCACGCCCTTCGCGAGCGGGGAGTTGAGCTGACTTCGGACGACTTAGCGTCGGAATGGGTGGAGCATATGATTTACTGGTTCGACGAGTACCGCTTCGCAACGTCGAATTTCAGAAAGGGGCTTCGCCCGCCTATCAGCGGCTGGTTCAACAACTGGTTCAAGGACTCGATGCGCTCGCCCATCAGGTCAGAAATATGGGCATTGATTTCGCCCGGCTCGCCGAAGACGGCTGTGGCTTACGCCTATCAGGACGCCATCATTGACCATTCCGATGAAGGCGTGTACGGGGAGATTTTTCTTGCCGCGGTAGAGAGCGCCGCTTTCGTGCTATCCGACGCCCGAAAGCTTCTTGAGGTTGGCCTTTCCGTCATTCCGGCGGACTGTCGCGTGAGCCTCGCCGTCCGAGATGTGATGGAGTGGCATGAGAAAAGGGCCTCCGGTGAGGAGGCTCGTCGGATGCTTCTCCAGAAGCACGGCTCAGATAACTTCACGGACGCTCCCCAAAACCTCGGCATCATCATCCTCGGATGGCTCTATGGGGAAGGCGATTTTGAAAAAGGAATCCTGGCCGCCGTCAATTGCGGCCTGGACACCGACTGCACCGCAGGCACACTCGGCTCCATCCTCGGAATAATACACGGGCGCGATGGCATTCCCCCGAAATGGAAAGCCCCCATCAGGGAGAGAATCACCCCCGGACGAGGAATCGTCGGCTTTGAGCCGCCGACCGAAATCGAAGTCATCACCGAGCAGACCCTCGAGGTGGCAAAAGCCGTCAGCGAGAAGAGGGAAACCGGTGTCCGAATAGCTTCCGCCAAGCCGAAGGGACGCAAAATCTCCTCTGGTGATTTCCTCGACCTGTCCCTGGTGGCTATCGGCGATGACGAGAAGCTGAGCCAGAAGCACCACCTCGGGGCAGCCACTCTCATGATTCGCTTCCGCGACTATCCGACCATAAGCTACGACAGACCCGCGGAAATCGAGTTTATCGTCGCCAGCTCGTCCGAAAAGAGTATCGAAGGGCGCATTGACCTGATTACTCCGTGGGGGTGGCAGGTCGAGCCGCAGGACGGATTCGATTTCTCCATCAAGAAGAAGGGGAAACCCTCCTCCATAAAGTTCATCGTTCGTGTTGATGAGAAAGATGTGCGGCTCCTGCCGTCGAATCCACTCTCGGTCAAGGTGAGCGTGAAGGGCCAGCAACCCGTTAATGTGCCTTTCAACATTCTCGGCGAGCGACGCTGGTTGGTCGCCGGTCCCTACGGCAAGAAAGGCGAACGGGCTCACGAGAGAGTTTACCTGCCCGAAAAGGCTCTCGCCGAAAGCAAGCCCAGGGGGAGGGTGGTTTTTGAGAAGGTTTCCTTTCCTGAATTTTCGATGGATGTCAACCGACTGTTCGGCCGCAAGAAGGAGGGAGCCATATACGCCTTTGGCTGGTTCTACAGCTCCCGCAAGAGAGACCTTCGCATGTTTGTCAGTTGCAGCGACGGGATCAAGGTCTGGCTCAATGACAGGCTCGTTCTCGCCAGGCACGAGCACTTCCGCATCCGTCCCCCGCAATATCGGACGGACGTTCAGGTCCAGCGGGGATGGAACAGGCTGCTCCTCAAGGTCGCACGATGCGGCAACCCCGTTGACCTCCATTTCTGCTTCGGAGACCAGAAGAACCACATCTACAACGACCTGATTGACACCTATTTCCCCGCGGAAGTCCTATCCTTTGCCGGGTAAGTGACAAACGGTGAGCGGCCGGCGGGCAAACGATGAGCCGGCAGACGTGGAGGCGTGATGCGGCGAAGGTGCCCTCAAGGGTTTGGCCGTCCTGTGTGCCCGGCGCCGAGCATGGTCAGCGGCAATGCCACGTGTCTGCGAAAGGTTTGCGTTCGCCCATACATGCGCCAGCAGCCGGATGCTGCAAAAGACGTTACCCTGTGTCTCCGGTGCACTACTGGCTTCGGAGGCGGTTGACGACGGTCGGCATAATGTCCTGCCCTCTCATCTCGCCGAGCTGCCCTTGCGCGCAGGCTTTTTCCGAAAACTCCTTCACCGAATCGGGTTTCAGCGGCCCGCCGGAGACAAGAATCGGAACCGGGTCGTCCGAATGGACCTTCATCAGGCAAGGCGTTGAATGGTCCGAGGTGACGATGACGGCGGTCTGCTTCATGTCAACCCCTTCCATGAGAGGCACGATGAAGAAACGGTCTATCTTCTCGATAATTTCCTTCTTGAGATTGTAATCTCCGTCGTGCCCCGGGACGTCCGGCCCTTTTATGTGGACGTATATTCCGTCGAATTCCGGCAGTTTGTTGAGGACTTCTGTGACGATGGTGCCGTAGCGCACCTCCAGGCTCTCTCCGGAGACCGGCATCTCAATGGGATGCATCCCGGTCAAAAGAGCGATCCCTCTTTCCACCGGCATCTCCACCACGCAGCCGAAGTCCAGCCCGTATCGCTCGTTCATGGAAGGAAATTTCGGCAACTTATCTCCGGCATCGCGATTGAGGATGACGTTAGCAGGCTGCTTTCCGTCCGCTGTTCTCTTCTTATTGACGCGCGACTTATTGAGAACGATATGGCTTTTCTCGGTGAACTCATTTGTCAGGTCCGCGGCGATTTGTGCTGCCTGACGGTCGGTTGCTGTTTCCAGGGGAGAGCATTTGAGCACCTTCTTCCCGTACGACTTCAGTGCGACGCCCAGCATTCCTTCCCTGCCGTAGGCGGGGTCTGTGTTGCTGACCTCCCCAGAAAGACGCCTTCCCTCGGCGCGAATCACCAGAACCGCCCGGTGCTCAACCGTGTTCTTGAAAACGAATCTCGCCGGGAAGGAAGTCAGCCTCACCTTCTCGTTTATCTCGCGGGAAAGCCGAGTGGCTTCCTCCGTCGTCAGGTTGCGGCCCGCTCGTCTGTCAACAATCTCGAAGTTCTCGCCGACCGTGGCGAAGTTCGCCCGATAGGCGAGGTCTCCATCTCGCACCTCAACCCCTACGGCGTGAGCTTCCAGGGGGCCCCTTCCGGTGTAGTATCGGTGCGGATCGTAGCCCAGGATGCTTATGACCGCTATGTCCGACTCAGGGGAAATCCCTTTTCCGACGGGATAAACGAGGCCGCAGATACCGCTTTCTGCAAGAGAATCCAGGCCGGGCGTCTCAGCAGATTCCAGAGGGGTTTTGTTGCCGAGAGCCGGAATTGGCCTATCTCCAAGCCCATCCAGAACTACGTACAAAATCTTTTTGGTCATGTTTCCTTCCTTTCTCCGTCACTGAGCAACACACACTTTGGCCATGCAACCGCCAGCGAAGAAGCCATCACCTTCCCGCCAGCTCGCACATCATGTGATATTTGCCGATTTGCTCGAGATTAATCATTCCGATTAGCTTTCCTTCTTCGATGATTGGCACGAGTGAAACGCCCTGCCCCTGCATTTTCTGGAAAACGTGGTCGAGGGTGTCTCTTCTGGTGGCGGACAGGAATTCTTTCTTCATGATTTCCGAGACCGGGGTCTCTGCCGGTTTCTCGTGGATAGCCGGAAATATTACCTCCTTTGGGAGAAGCCCCACAACGTTATCGCCCTCCACGACAGGGAAATCCGCCTGGAGGGTGTGGCAGGCTCTCTCGACGACGCTGCGCAGGGAATCGCCGGGGCTGACGGTGTCTATGCTGGTGAGCATGGCGCGGCTGACAGGGACCTTTCTGAGCGTTGCCCGCAGCATCGTGATGTGCTCTTCACCTTCGGCGCCGAGGTAGATGAAGATGGCTATAAGAGCTAAAAACCAGTTGTAGAAGACCCCGAGAAAGAACATCAGGATTGCGATTGCCTGTCCGATTTCCACGGCGAGCCTGGTGGCTTTCGTATGGTCCATGCGGGTTGCCAGAATTCCCCGCAGCACCCTTCCTCCATCCATCGGGAAAGCCGGGAGAATGTTGAACAGGCCCAGCGCGAGATTTATCCAGAAAAGGTTGGTGAGAAGATTCGGACCGAAAATGGTGAACCGCGCGGCATCGCGCGGAGTAACATCCTCCCCCGCCGCCGAAGCAAGAACAAAGAAAACCGCCGCCAGAAGGAGGCTCGTCGCAGGCCCGACCACCGAAACCTTTATCTCCTGGACAGGGTCTTCCGGCATCTCCTGCATCTGCGACACGCCCCCTATCGGCAGCAGGACAATCGCCCGCACATTTACGCCGAAGCGCATTGCCGTGAGGCTGTGGGCAAGCTCGTGAACCACTACGCATGCAAAAACAAGCACAACCGTCACAACCCGATTGAGAGGGGACGCCCCTTCCGTTGCTGGTCCTCCACCCATCGCTACGAAAAGCAATAGGAGAAGAAACGTCACATGAATCCTCAACGGAATCCCGAAAAGCCTTGTAACTTCAAACGACCATTTCATGCCCCAAAACCTCCATTATTGCTTTGCGGGGAAATGCTGTGCCCCCGCGGGGGATTGTGCGATGCCATCTCAGTCTCGCCGCTGGTATTTCGTCTCGTCGATCCGCAACCCATTTCCGATCAAGTTTGTGCTTTGGCCGCACGCCCAACGTCCCAATATCCCCCGGGCCCTTTAGGCAGGAGCCCGCAGCGCGGCCCTGGCTTCGCTCTCCATGCCGTCAGCCGCGCAGGGGAGCCCTCTGGGAACTACTTCCCCTTGCCCGTAAGCGTTACGATGGCCATGTCAACAGCCGGACCCAAGACGAGCGCGGTCGCCAGGCCCAATACACCGGCCCAAACGCCGCGGACCCCAAGCTTGGCGCAGAGAGCTGCCGAGCCGGCCCAAATCAACGCGAGAATGAAAGTGGAAAGTGCTTTCACGACCGTTCGTCTCCGTCACGCCAACCGCGGTGTTACCTATTAGGGCCCACATCACCCCAGTTCTAACGCAACCTTGGTCCTTGCCCGTGCGCTCTTGCAATGAGCGCCCGCGGTTGAATCGGCCTAACGATGCAACAGGTACGCATACGCCCCAAGGGCCGCCTTGCAGCCGTCGCCCGCGGCGACAACGATTTGCTTTTCAGGGACGGTCGTAACATCCCCGGCCGCGAAGACGCCGGGCGTGCTGGTTCTCGCATAGCAATCGGTGACGATTTCGCCCCACTGGTTCATTTCCACCAGCCCTTTGACCAGCTCCGAGTTTGGGACGAGGCCAATTTCGACGAAAACTCCCTCGACCTCCAGAATTTTGGTCTTGCCGGTTCGCCGGTTGCGGATTGTGATGTTGGCAACTCGCCCGCCGGCCCCTCCTATCTCGACCACCTCATGCCCGAGGTACAGCTCTAACTTTCGCGGATTCTTAGTCTTCTCTATCAGGACTGGGTCGGCCTGAAGCGAATCGAGGATGTTGACGAGGTGGATGTGGGTTGCACCGATATTTAGAAGGTCGTTGACGGCAGTGAAAGCGGAATTCCCCCCTCCGATGACCGCAACGTCTTTTCCGGCAAAGAGCGGCGCGTCGCACGTCGCACAGTAACTGACGCCCCTGCCGACAAGCTCTCGCTCGCCCGGGACATCGAGCTGACGGGAGCGCTTGCCGGTCGCGATAATGACGGTTGTGCCCCCGAAGAGCTTGCCACTCTCCGTTAGAACCCGGAACCCGGGGGGAGAATGTTCTATCTTTACCACCGTCTGCCCCAGGTCAATGTCAATAGGGTGCCTGCGTATCTGCTCCTCGAATTTCTGGACAAGCTCGACTCCCTCGATGTAATAGAACCCCATGTAATTCTCCACTTCCGAGGTGAGGAGGATCTGGCCGCCGATGTCCTTGGAGATAAGGAGCGTCTTGAGCATTTTCCTGGCGGCGTAAACTCCGGCGGTCAATCCGGCGGGACCGCCGCCCACAATTATCAGCTCGTATTGGAGGCCGCTCTCGACCGGCGGAGTCTCGGCTTTTCTCTCTGTCTGGGGCAGAATCACCCCCACTTCCTCTCCACTCATACTATTATCTCAGCACGTCCCTGGGAGCTATGCGTCTCAGATAACTCACTTCCCTCGAATCGGGGCGGATGCTTCAGGCAAGCCAATCGTGACAATAGCGTTGGGGCCGGGAAAGTTCAAGGGGAAACTGCGGGTGGGTGTGTCTGCGATTGGGTGGCAAAGGACTATGCCGCTGCTTCAGAGCTGCGATGGTTTATGTGCAGCCCTCCCTGGGCGTTGCCCAGGGCTATGGTATCGCGCCCCTTCGGGGCTTATGAATGGTGGAGACGCCAAGCCCCACCCCACGCGGGAACGCGGGGGGCAAAGAATAGCCCAGGTCGAAGCCCTGGGAGAGCCGTTTCAATGCCACCAAGCCCTGCAAGGGCGCCATAAGACCGAGCCGCGCGCAGGCACGAAGCCCACGCCACCCAAACAGAGCCGCACCTGTGCGGGTGCACCGTTACCCTGCCCGGAACGACCTGAGGACGAATAGACCCGATTCACCCCTTCCCACAGCGCGCTCCCAGCGGAACTGCTGCGCACCGAACGCTCACCACAGCCAACTCGCTCACGATTTAGGGTGCTGCATGACCCAGATTTCGGTGGCCTTGGGGAGCTTGTCCGCGGAGACTTCGATCTCCTGCCCGACCCTTTTGACGTTTTCCTTCCCTTTCAAGAAGCCGTCGAGTGGAGCAATGGGAAAACCGCAGCATTCCGTCTTGTAGTGCATAGGGATGACAATCCGCGGCTGAAGCTTGAGGGCGACCTTCCATGCAGTCAGCGCGTCGATAGTGAAAAATCCGCCAACCGGTATGAGGAGAACGTCCGGCTTGCCAATCGCCGCCGCCTCAGTGTCGGAGAGAGGATGCCCCAAATCCCCCAGATGGGTGAGCTTCAGCCCGTCCTGCTTCAGCAGGACGGTAAAAACGACGTTGCCACCTCTCTGCGAGCCCCGGGTCTCGTCGTGGTAAGTCTTCACGCCGGTGACTTCCACATCTTTCATGGAAACAGTCCCCGCAGAGGAAACGACCTTCGGCTTGCCCTTCACTGCTTTGGCATAGCCATGGTCCGGATGCGCATGGCTCAGCAGGACAATGTCCGCCGTCTCATTGATTGGGGGGTAGCCGACCGCTCCGTCGTATGCTCCCGCCTCGAACGGGTCAAGGACAATCCGCGTCCCTCCCTCAGAGGTCAAAACAAAAGCCGCGTGACCAAGGTACTTGATTCTCATACCAGGCTCCTTTCGTCACAGAACACTTGCACGCCCGAGGTCCCTCTAAGCACCCCTCCTGTATCCTGTCTGGTGTCTACTTCAGAGAGGGTACAGTAGACAGGATACGGGGGGCGCGCTTGCCTGAAACCCTCGCCGCGAACGACCACTGGTGGCACGGGCGTCCCGCCCGTGAGGAGTTCCATGGGCAAGATGCCCATGCCACTGCTATCGCTGGTCAATCGGGACGTAGCTCAATTCCCGTTCGCCGACATAGGCTGCCCGTGGACGGAAAATCCTGTTGTCGCGCAGATATTCGAGGACGCGAGCGCACCATCCGGCAACTCTGCTGACCGCGAAAATCGGCGTGAACATCGGTGGCTCTATGCCAAAGGCATAATAGATTGTGCCGGAGTAGAAATCCACGTTCGGGAATATCCCCTTGGCACCGTAGGCGGCGATGACTCCGTCCTCGATCCTCTTGGCGATGCGATATAGGTGCCCCATTCCCTTCTTCTCCGTCACTTCCTGGGAGTATTTCCCGAGGATTTTGGCGCGCGGGTCGTAGGCCTTGTAAACCCGGTGCCCGAACCCCATTATTTTCTTCTTCTGGGCGATGCACTCCTTGACGTAGCGACCAGCGTCCTCCTCGTCTTTCAACTTCAACAGCTCCGCGAGAGCCTGCTCGTTCGCTCCTCCATGGAGAGGCCCTTTCAAACTGCCGATACCTCCTGCAATCGCAGAATACATATCGGAGAGGGTCGAATGGATGCACATCGTCGTGAACGTGGAGTTGTTCATTCCGTGGTCGGCGTGGAGGATCATCGCCACGTCCATGACTTTCTCCATCAGTTCATCGGGGTTCTCGCCGGTGGTCATGAAAATGTAGTTGGCGGTATGGTCGAGGCTCGGGTCCGGATCAACCGGCTTAAGTCCCTTCCGGATTCTCGCTACCGCTCCGGCTATCGTTGCCGTCTGAGCGATCAGCTTGTAGGAAATCTCCGTCTCGCTCTCCACGGTGCATTTGTCGGCGTCGGGGTCAAGGCATCCGAGCACTGAAACACCGGTCCTCAGCGCAGCCATGGGGTGGGTCTCTTTCGGGATGCGCTTCAGCGTGTCAATGACCTCGCCGGGGATTTCCCGATAGCTCATAAGCTTCTTCTTGAATTCGTCGAGCTCCTTTCGCGTCGGGAGCTTCCCGAAAAGGAGAAGGTAGGTAGTTTCCTCGTAAGTGGAGTGCTCCGCGAGGTCGAAGATGTTATATCCGCCATATACCAGCCATCCTTTCTCGCCGTCAACGTATCCGATTTTCGTTTCGCCCGTAATGGCTCCTTCCAGCCCCTTTCCGAGTTGGACCGTCACCGGCCACTCGACTTTCCCTACATATTTGGGTTGCGGTTGCGACATAAACAGCCTCCTTCCTCAACGTTGGTTGAAATGGCCTCTTGCGTTCCCCGCCGTCGGCGGGGCCGCGAATTAGTTGACCTCCGAAAGATTTACCCTGCCAAAGCAGGGCTCAAGCACGGTGCAAGAAAGTAGAAAGTAGAGCGGGGCTGGCTGCAACCCTGACAGTTCACCCTCCGCTTCGTTTCTCCTTGAGTTCTCGGGCGGCCCTGATTCCCTCCTCAAAGGCGTGGAGGTTGAGCTGTTCGGTCCCCTTCGGGACGCTCGCTCGGAGCGCGTCTTCAAAGGCACGACGCGAAACGTACGGCGTCAACCCGCAGACCGCCCCCAGAGCAACCACGTTAGCCACCACAACACGTCCGACAATGTTCTTGGCTATCTCGGTGAACGGTAACGCGCAAGCTGTCGGAGCCGGGATGTTTTTAACGTAAAGCGAATCAACAATCAGAAGGCCGTTCTTTTTCAAGTCGGGGAAGTATGCGTCGCACGACTCCTGGTTGAGGCAGAGGAGAACATCGAGTTTTTCCGCGAGGGGATAGTCTATCGGCCCATCACTCAACACGATGTCGGACTTGCTCGCACCGCCGCGCGCTTCCGGACCGTAGCTCTGGGTCTGAACGGCGTTTCTGCCGCCGTATATTGATGCGGCTTTTCCATAGATGACTCCGGCAAGAATCAATCCCTGTCCGCCGGAGCCGCTCAGCCTCACAGAAACGACCCCGGGAAGCCCCACCACTTCTTCTTCTGATGGAGTCGCCTCGATGACTTCCTCCTCCGCGCCCGCTTCCCCGCCGGAAGGCGCGGCTGTCGCACGGTCAATCAGTTTCTGATATCGGGCCGTGTACTCCTCGCGCTGCAATTCATGGAAAATCCCGATCGGGAACTTCCCGCTGCGCTCTTCCTCTGACATCTCCTCCCAATTCTTGAGTCGAACGGCGTTCTCCTTGAGCTGCTGGACCATCTTGACAGCCGATCCCATCTTGTTTCGCCGCCCGAAGCCGGTCGGGCAGTCGGAGATGATTTCCACCAGAGAAAACCCTTTGTGCTCGATGGCCTTCCTGAAAATATTGGTCATCATGGCGAAATGATAGACGGTGCTTCTGGCAACGAAAGTCGCTCCGGCACCCATGCTGAGCTGACAGAGGTCAAAAGGTGGCTCCTGGCATCCATAAGGCGCAGTGGAAGCCATAGCCCCAAGAGGGGTGGTCGGAGAATACTGCCCCCCGGTCATTCCGTAGATGCTGTTGTTGACGACTATGGCTTTGATGTCAATGTTTCTGCGGCATGAGTGAATGAGGTGATTTCCTCCTATAGCGGCCGCGTCGCCATCCCCCATTATGGCGAAGATGACGAAGTCAGGGTTGGCAATCTTCAGGCCTGTTGCGCAAGGCAAAGCCCGACCGTGTGTTACGTGTATAGTGTTGAAGTCAACGTAAGTCGGCATTCTGCCGGTACACCCTATCCCGGAGACGAAGACTATTCTGTCCCGCGGTATTTCAAGCTCGTGGATTGCTGTCAGAAGCGACGTCTGGACGATCCCCGCCCCGCATCCCGCGCACCAGACCGTCGGAAACTTCTTATCCTTTCGGAGATAGTCCCTTACCGGAGCCAGCTTATCCTGCAACCCCACTTCCATGGTCTGTTCCTTTTCAACGCGAGAGACGCCGCACCTCACACGGAACGCCGCTCCGTACTGCGGCTTACGTTTGCCCCGCCTTGCGGGGTCAACTCTCCTTCACTTTGCTACCGACGCGGCCAGGGTTCCCCAGGACTTTTTCTTGACGATTCGCCTGACGTGCTCGAGCAGCTCGCTCGGAGAAAACAGCTCGCTGCTCACCTTGAAGACTCCGTGAACCATAGCCATTCCCTGCGCCGCCCGCTCGACCTCTCCGAGAATCTGCCCTAAGTTAAGTTCCGGCACGATGATATGCTTGGCTTTTTGGGCCGCCTTGGCCACCACGCTCCGCGGGAATGGCCAGATTATGACCGGTTTCAGGAGTCCGACCTTCAATCCTTCCTTCCTCGCTGAGTTGACTGTCCCCTTAGCCGCCCGGGCGGATGAGCCGTAGGCAAAGAACAGAACCTCCGCATCGTCGGCTAAGTAGCTTTCCACTTCTCTCAAGCCCGGTTTGTCCTCGGTAACCTTCCTCTGGAATCGAAGCATCAGCTTCTCTATCTCATCTGCACGGGAGGTCGGGAAGCCCGAATCATCGTGCGTCAAGCCGGTCACATGGTAACGATACCCAGCCCCGAACTTCACGAACGGGGGGACGTCTCCCAAACTCTCGTCGTAGGGAAGATAGTCCTCCGGTCCGACCGTCGGGGCAGGTCGTTCAACCGTTTCGACCGCCCCCGGAGGAGGTATCTCTATATTCTCTCTCATGTGCCCGATGGATTCTTCGATGAGGAAAACCGCCGGCACGCGGTATTGCTCCGAGAGGTTGACGGTCTTTATCGTGAGGTCGAAGCACTCCTTCACCGACGATCCTGAGACCGCCACGATAGGGTAATCGCCGTGTGAACCCCATTTTGTCTGCATCATGTCCGCGGAATGAGTTTTCGTGGGCAGGCCTGTGCTCGGCCCTCCCCTCTGGACATTGACCACGACGCAGGGCACCTCCAGCATGGATGCCAGACCGATGTTCTCCTGCATGAGCGAGAAGCCCGGGCCGGAGGTGGCAGTCATCGCCTTCAAGCCAACCATGGACGCTCCGATGATAGCTGCCATGCTGGCAATCTCATCCTCCATCTGAATGAATTTGCCACCGACTTTCGGCAGCTCTTCGGAAAGCATCTCGGCAATTTCAGTTGACGGGGTTATCGGATACCCTGCAAAAAACCTTACCCCGGCAGCGAGGGCCCCAAGGGCGACTGCCTCGTTCCCCTGAAGAAACATTTTCTTTCGCTGGGTCAACTCACTGCCCCCCTTTTGCCTTTGGCAGGAGAACAATCGCCATGTCCGGGCAGATGTTAGCGCAGATGCTGCACTGCTTGCATTTCTCCGGGTGCTTAACGACGACTTTCCCCGTATCTAAGAAAACAAACACCTCCGCCGGGCAGAACGACACACACAGACCGCAATTCTTGCACCATGCCTCGAAGATGTCTATTGGTTCGGTCCTCATCCTCTCCGGGAAGGGAACTCGTTTCTTCCGGAGGGAGGGCCGCTTGGTCAGTTCCGGGGCCACTTTCACCCTGTGCAGTGCAGTCCCCTCGGCGCACTCCAGTCCCTCGCCGGCCAACAGCATACAACGCAGACTTTCGAACCCCAGAGGACGCCGAGGTCAATCAGAGTCCGGCCAGCGCTTGCCAACACCTTGTTTCTATGTATATCACTGCGCTCCATATTCCTCAAGAGATTTTTCGCCGGTTATTCCTCTCGTCGGGATAGTCTCGGAACCATTGTCCCCTACTTGTCCCAGGGCTTTGCCCTGGGCTAACCTGTATCGCCCCGTTGGGGCTAATCGAGGAAAGAACACACGCAGAATGAAGTTTCGACGCGCCCCCTTTCACCCCCCGCCGTAGGCGGGGCGGGGAGGCGGGGTTCCTTCCCTGAAAACCTCTGCGGCCTTTTCCTTGAGCAACTCGACGTACTTATAGTCGAGCTTGACTGTGCCAAGAAGGAATTTCCCGTCGCTTTCTTGGTGGCAGTCCGAACCCCCGGTGATTAGCAATCCATGCTTTTCCGCCAAACGGCAGTAATGTTCGGCGAGCGCTGAGTCAACCCCGCCTCCAGCAGTGCAAAAGAACGCTTCGATCCCCATTATCCCCTCCTTGACCAGCTTCCGGACCGCTCTTTCGCTGTTAAGCTGGGAAGGGTGAGCGAGGACAGGTATCCCCCCGGCTTGCCTGATTACCGTGCACCCTTCCGATGGCGACAGATGCGCCCTCGGCACGTAAGCGGGCTTTCCGCGCCCGATGTACTTGTGGAAAGCTTCCTTGATTTCCGCGACGAATCCCTGCGCAACCAGGGCTCTCGCAAGGTGCAGCCTGCCAACGGAGCCGTTCTTCAGCAGGACGCCCCGCTCGATTTCCGTCCGGTCCAGCTCCACTCCAGCTTTGGCCAGCAAACGAATCATCTCCTCCATCCTCTTTACCCTTTCTTCGCAGAGGCGAGAAAGGACTGCCGCCAGAGAGGGATTCTGATAATCCAGGCAGTAACCGAGGATGTGCGCCTCGATTTTTCCGAAATAAGTCCCCAGCTCGAGACCGGGTATCAGCTCGAGACCTGCTTCCTCCGCCGCAGCGATTGCTTCTGGAAGGCCGGCAACGGTGTCGTGGTCGCAGATGGAAATCGCTGTGAACCCTTCCCTGACGGCGAGCTTGACGACCTCCGCCGGCGCCATGCATCCGTCCGACGCTGTGGTGTGGATGTGCAGGTCCGCATACCCACCCTCCCCGGGCGCGGAGCATGGTCCTGAACAGGGGCAAGGGGAGGGGGAGGTCGAAGGGGAAAAAAAACCGGGATAAGCTTGGCCACTCCGGGGTGAGTCTCCAGGCGCGGCATCAGGTAGCCAGGATTCTTCTTGCTTCATCAAGGAAAATCCCTTGCATGTTCATCTTCAGCGCTTCTGGATTGCTGGCATAGGCAAGGGCTTCTTCTTTCGTGACAAGCTTTTTGTTGTAAAGCTCCAGAAGGGATTGATTGAATGTCTGCATTCCCTCTTCCCGGCCCGTCTCAACCGCGGCAGGGAGCTTCAACAGCCTATTTTCGTAGATGAGTTTCTGAACCGTCAGGCTGTTAATCATTATCTCAACAGCGGGGATAACCCCTTCCCCGGAAGCCTTTGGGACAAGGCGCTGGCATATCACCGCCCTGAGAGTTGTGGAGAGCTGTTGCCTGACCTGGTCTCGCTCCTCCAGGGGGAAAAACTCGAGAATCCGTCCCACAGCCTGCGTTGTGTCCGTGGTGTGCAGAGTGCTGAAAACAAGGTGACCCGTATCCGCCGCCGAAAGAGCCGCCATGAAGCTCTCCGAATCCCTCATTTCTCCGATGACGATGACGTCGGGGTCCTGCCTCATAACACGCTTAAGGGCCGCATGGAAAGACTCCGTGTCAATTCCCACCTCGCGCTGGTTGATGATACTTTTCTTGTCGCGGTGAAGGTATTCAATCGGGTCTTCTACCGTCATCATATGCGTTCTTCTGTTCTGATTGATGTAGTCAATCATGGCGGCGATGGTGGTGCTCTTTCCGCAACTGGTTGTGCCGGTGGCGAGGATGATCCCTCGTTCGCTCAGCGCAATCCTCTTCAGAATCGGCGGAAGGTTCAGCTCCTCGAATGAGGGTATATCCATCTTGACCATCCGCATCACGATCCCGACGAATCCCCTCTGCCGGAAGATGTTCGTCCGGAACCTCCCAAGCCCTTCCGCCTCGTAAGCGAAGTCAACCTCGTTGTGCGCCTGAAAGCGCTCCCGGTGGTAGGCAGACATGATTTCCCCTGCTATTCGCTCCGTCTCCTCAGCGGAAAGTGGATCGTAGTCTGTGGGCTGAAGCCTGCTGTCTGTTCTGAAGACAGGGACGCTGCCAACCTTTAGATGAAGGTCAGATGCCTTTCTCAGGACCATGTCTGAGAGCAATGCTTTGAGGTCAATCATCTTTCGATTCCCTTCTGCCGCACGAACCCCTCTTTTGAAAGCCTTCTTGAAATGCTACACTCAGCACTTGCGAAAGTCAACATCGCGTTCGTCTCGCTCACGGGGGTGCAGACCGCATTTCCTCGCGCTCGGCTGCCGTGCAGGCCATTTCAGCGATTGGCTCTGGGTCGGAGGTCAGCTCGCGAACCGTGGCGTCGTTCCGCAGAATCTTAGTCATCCGTTCGGGGGCGATCGGCGATTTTATCGTAACGCTTCCCGTGATTTCTCTTCTTCGGAAAGAATATCGGCGAGCCTACATTGTCGTCGTCGCTAAAAACCGCCTGCGAACGCTGGTCAAGCCCGTCGCTGCGGCAGCAACAGGGCATGGACCTACCCAAGAATGCTTGGCAGGGGCGCAGCAGAAGCAAGATTCGGGCCGAAAGAATCCCCTTGACGATTTCATTGACATTGACGCGCCGCTGCTTGTCCCTTTCTTTCAGGATGAGGTTGACAGAAGTTGCCATGAGTTCCGCTATTTAGCCGGCTTTGACCTGATTATTTCCTATCTCGGCACAAGGGGAAAGTTCGGTGAGAATCTGCGACTCTTGAGGGAAACGCGCGTGATCAATGCAGACCCCATCCCTCCGGAAGACTACCATCGCCCTGTCACGGAGTTCCTTTTGGAACCTCTGGCCGAAATCCTGGACGTTTCCTGCCCGGCAATTCCGTCAATCACCATCGGGGAGGAGGAAGCGGACTTCGCGCGGAGATTTCTATCCGAGCATGGAATTCCCCCTCGGGCACGAACCATCGCGGTTCACCCCGGAAGCGGCGGCCGGCGCAAAGTCTGTGCCGCGAGAAACTTTTGCCGGGCGGCCAACTGGATCGTCGAGAGGTTTCCCGAAACCGGGCTTCTCCTTATTGAGGGAGAAGCGGATAAGCAAGACGTTCGCGCCGTCGAGCAGGGTTTGAAGGCGGAATGCGTGAGAGTCAGGCGAGACGACTTGCTGGAAGTAGCCGCAATTCTAAGCAGGACTTCGTTGTTCATGGGAAATGACTCCGGCATCGCTCACCTCGCGGCCGCAGTCGGAGTTCCCACGATAGTGGTTTTTCGAGCGAGCAATCCAGAAGTATGGGCGCCCAGAGGGAAGCAAGTATGGGTTGCCGGGGACCATTCGCTCCAGGCCGTCGTGGAGGAGGTTGCGAGCAAGCTCCTCTGCTCCGCCGCGGAAGCCTGAGCTGAGAAAGCGTGCCCGACCGGACGCCGGTGCGCTCCCAAAAGCGATTTTTTCCCTGCAAGCTCTTTTACCTTCTCTGCACGGTCTGTCCGCTCTGCGGTTGTCTTCCTTCGACTACGTTTCGTTTGCCTCAACAGGCACCGAGAGACCCGCCGGCAAGCTACCCTGCTTCAGCAGGGCGAAGCCAGGCAAACGATTTTCCCACTCTCAAGGACGACAATGACCCGCCCGGCTGCGTCCATACAAAGGCCCCCCGGAAGAGGCGGCGAAGGCAAGAATTCCGCCCAGAGCATCTTCCCGCTTTTGATTTCGAAAGCCTGGACAGTCCAGCGACTGGGCGAGGCGGATGCCGCAAGCGCCGTTTCTCCCGCCGCCAGAACAGCATTGCCGCAGATCACAACTGATACGCTGTTCAAAACCGAATTGGCCCTCCAGCGCTCTTTGACGCCGGTGCGCTCCTTCCTGAGCCACTGCTCCACGTTCTCAGCATCGAGGCACAACAGCGGCCCTCTCCCAGAAAAAGCAATGACGCCGTTGCCGAAAGCCGGCGGCACCCTCCCCTGGAACTCGGTGGCGAGCTTGGCGGTGACGTTCTCCACATCGAGAACCTCGTATGGCTGCCAATTCGTGATCAGGTCGTCGTCCTGCGTGAACAGCCGCCTTCCGCCGACCATGGCGTATTTCTTCATGAATCCGCACGCTTCCGAACCGCGATTGGCTGCCGGCCACCCCGGCCCCGGCGGCGGATTCAGGCACTTCCCATCCGAACTGCGGTACATCGCTGGCGAAGTCACGTTCCCGCCAGCAAGCAAAAGCTTGTCGCCGAGAAGCGCCAGATTTCCCTGAACCGACGCTCCCTCTCGCAGCTCCTTGTTGAGATGCCCGGAGGTGTTGTTCTGCCACTTAATCTTCCCCGTGGCCGCATCGAGAGCATAGACGTGCGTCCCGTCGTAATTGATGATGCCAGCTGCCGCGTATGCGACCCCATCCTCCACCAGCACCCCGCTGTTCACCGGCCATGTCGAAGACAGCGAGCCATAGACCGGTATCTTCCGCTCTGCTGGCGCCGCCCGGAACCGCCAGAGCAACCGCCCGCTCGCTGCTTCCAGCGCGTAAACGCAACCGTCCGCACATCCCACCAGCACACGTCCCTTCCAGATGCTTGGCGGCAACCGAAGTGGGCCACCCGTGAAGAAGCTCCATCGCTCTTTGCCTGTCGTCGCCTCTATCGCGCGAACCCTGCAATCGCTCCCGCCCAGGAAAATCAAGCCGCCAGCAGCCGTCAGCGGGCTTGGCGAGAACGGATGCTTCGGTTCGAACTCCCAGCCCCTCACCACCTTTTCCGGCGCGTTCACCGAAGTCGAGGAACTGCGGTAATTGTCCGCTCGATACGTCGCCCAATCGCCGTCCAGCTCCCCTAAGGGCGACACCACCGACGGGTCGCCAGCGGTCTCCAGTCGTTCAGACTCCTTTGCTTCGCGGTTAAACTCGAAACTCCCTGCGGGAGCAAGTGAAATCATCCCGATAAGCTGGAGGTTGCAGTCGCAAACCCATGCCGTCACGTGCAGAAGCCCCTCAGCGGGAATGATTCCGTCCATGCACGGTGGGCGAAACGCGTGAATCACCGTCGGACTCGCCATCGAGAGGTCGTAGCGGGTCGCTCCCTCACCTTCCCGAATGCTCCCGCGGTGGAAAAGCGAATCAGGGCAGCCCGTGAAACGCGCGCAGGACCGCTTGGCTGTTCCGATGTCCCTGACTATCCGCCCGGTCAGCGGCTCAATCATGCTACAGGAAGCAATGTGAGCGTACAAATGCCCGCCCTGGAATAAGAGGTTCGTCGCGTTATACGCCCCCGGAATAGACCACAGAAACTTCCCGTCCTCCGCCGACACCGCCACCACGTTCTTTCTGCCGCGACCAGCAAGGAACAACCATTTCTCCGTGCAGAGAGCATACGGCGTCGTCTTGAACCCGAGACCTCGGTCGTTGGCCTCCGAGATCGCCGCCAGGAGCCTCGGGTTGTCGTTCTTCCACAAGACCTCCCCCGATTTCTGGTCGAGACATCCAACAAACGCCCCTTCGCTATGCAGAAATATCCTGCCGCCGCTCATGCACAGAGCACGCGAATCAATTGCCTTTTCCTCCTTATGCGACCAGAGGATTTTCTTCGTCTGCGGCTCAATCGCGACGATGGTTTTGCCGAAACCCCACGGGTAGTCCTTCTCGTAATAGCCCTTCGATAGCTCATCCCACCCCCAAGCTCCGGTCGGCCTGTGCCGCTTTACGACCTCCGCCTCATATTCCTTCCCGCCGAGAAGCGCATACAGAACCCCACCGTCCAGAGCAATCCACTTCCAGTGGCCACCCTCGGCCTCCTCTGTCTGCACGACGACCGCGTCCTTCTCCGCGCCGGTCTGTGCATCGAGCAGCAGGCACCTGTCATTGTCCATCAAGTAAAGGGTCTGCGGCGTCGCCACGAACATCGAGCGGTGCACGAGAAAACCCGTCGGAATTGGCCGCGTCCAAAGAACCGTTCCGTTGTAAGCATTTGTCGCGTACAGCGTGTTAACGTAGCGTTCCTCTCGGTCGTGGAATGCGATGTGCCCGGACGCTCGGAATGCCCTTCCACCCGAAATCACCGAAATGGAAGGTATCGCGGAGAACCACGGTAAAGCAAGAAACTGCGTCAGATATGGCGCCTTGATGACTCTATCTTCGGAGAAAGGATTATTGTCCGGGCCGTGCTGCCAGTGAGTCCAGTCGTCCACGCCATCCGGCGCCGGCTTGACGAGTTCCGCCCACAGGCCCAAGTCGTTCTCCGTTACGGATGCCCTGAGCGCCTTCACGCCGCTCAGCCATTTCGATAGCCTTGGACGAGTCAGCTCCCCATCCTCGCCCGCGGAAACACGTCCACGGCCCAAAATCGCTTTTCCTTCCGGCCTCAGCACACGGAGAATTTCAGACGCGGAAACCGCATCGAGGACTTCATCCGAAAGCGAAACGCAAACCACCACGTCCATAATGTTGTCAGCGTATGGCAAACGTTCGAAAGACCCTTTCTCTACTACGACTCGCGTGCCGTAAAGACCGGCATCGTCGAGGAGCTTGCGCGCCGCCTCCACCGAACGCCAAGCGGGTTCCCGGACGTGTATCACGAGTTCACTTTGGCGGGCGACTTCCAGAGCGATTTTCTCGTCGCGGCATCCAAGCACCGCGCACAACCCGCAGCGAACGCCCCCCTTCTCTACCAGAAACTTCGCCAGAACGCTTGAGTCGCCCCGGTCAATTCTCTCCGCCACTGCGCTCTGGCTACCGAGGACGGACTGCACTCCAAGAGTCAAACAGACAACCGAAACCACCGCCGTCGCTTTTCTAACCATCATGGTTCGCACCCCCAGGTTGCCCACAGGATACGACGCTAACGCATCCCTCAGTACGTTGTTCAACACTCGCTTGAGCACAGGCTTCCCCTGCGCTCTGCGCACAATTAAGCTCACCGAGAGCCTACCAGAAGCACGATAGGCACGCAAGGAAGGTTTTTGGAAAATCGCCCCGGGCGGTTCACTCCCGGTCCCTCAAGGCCTTGCATCTTTACCTCAGCGGCCAGCAAAAAGCCCCGCCGGGGGGGCGGGGCCTTCTTGCTCGCAATCTGTGGCTATCGTCATTGAGAGCGGACGCGGTAGAACCTCGTCTTGATACCGGTTGTCGCTTCGCCCGGCCAGGTTGTCTGCGTGCTTGGCCATGTCCCTGTCACGGGCTTCCAATCTCCCTTCGCAATGTCGTCCGTGTACTCAATGGTGTAGTTGCCCGGGCCAAAGGTGCTCCAGCTCAGCTCAACCTTTCCGGCAACAAGCCTCATCTGCTGGATAGCTCCCTTCTCAACGGGCTTCTTCTCGCCGCTTAGCTTCACGTTGTCAACCGCAAACCAGTAGTCGTAGTTGGCATTGTAGAAGCGCCACCTCAGTTGTATCTTCTTTCCGTCGTATGCGGAGAGGTCGAACTCCTCCGCCGCGCTGTCAATCGCGGGGTCTGTGCCGGGCGCGAAGATTGACTTGTCGAGATGCAGCAGGTTAACCCAGCTTCCGGGGACACCTGCGGTAATCACCCTTACATCAACGTCCGCCGTCTGGGCATGAACCGTATCCTCCAGGTACGCCCTGTAGTTCCTGTCGAAGTTCAGACGCAGCTTTATCCATTCGGTGCAGTCAATCTCCTTTGTGATAAGCTGCTCGTCGGCATCAACAGCTCCCGCAAGGTCGGTGTCGGTTATCACATACTTGTTGTCCACGTCGGATATGTCAGGACTCTCGTCCCCCAGCTTATCGCCGGTGGTAATCCAGAGCCTCCATGCGCCAAGAGCACCGGCTGTGCCCTGAATGGTCCATTTACCCCCGGCAATAATGTCGGCGTTGCTGTAAAGGGTCGCATAAGACTCAAAGTCGTCCTCGAAAATAGCCTGCCTCTTCGGAGGACTCCAGTTGTACCCGATTCCGATGGTGTCAAGGTTCAACTCTCCCGAAACGGATTCAACTCTCAGGACGTGTATCCCGGAGGTCGTCTGAACCTCCTCTTCGATTGCAGCGTAGGTGAAGAGATGCCAGTTGCCGGTCACGTAGCTGGTAGTCCCTATGAGGTTACCGTCCCAGTAAGCGGCAAGGACTCCTCCGCTCGGAGACGCAACCCTGAACGTCAGCTTTATCCACCCCGCCGCAGGAACATCGAAGGTGTACTTATACCAGCTTCCCGCATCTATCCACCCGATGTTTGTGTGGAAAGTTCCGGGTCTGTCAACCTCCTCCACAGTCTCGATCCCTATATCATCGTTGGGACGGTAGTCTCTCGGACCTCCGGTGTTGGGATGCCAGTAGTCGTTGGTGCACTGAACTTGATCGACAGCGGTCGCCTCCGTTGCAGCGGGGCAGTTCTGGTATCCGGGCCACTGCCCTCCTCCGAAGTTGAAGTTCTCCGCCTCCCTCAGCTCCATCGTTATCCTCGCTTCATCCGTTGGCACGGTGGCAGGTCCTTCAACTCCTCCCATGTTGACTGCCGCAACCTTGTACCTGTATCCCTTCCCCTCTTCAGTCCACTTGTCTATGTAAGAAGTTGTGGTAACAAAGGCTATCTCCTGCCACGCCGCTCCATCCACGCTGCTGTAAATCCGATAACCCAAAATCCCTGCCTGGGGGCTTGCGCTCCAGCTCAAGTGTGCCGCAAGAAGCATCTCCACGCTCAGGTTCGGCGGAGCGGATGGAACTTCATACACAACGTTCTCTCCGTAAATCCCCTGCTGCGGAACGCCGGAGTAGCTCATATTCCCTGTGAACGGCAGCCCGCCGGTCGTCCCGGCAAGGACTCTCAGGGTATATGAGATGGTCTTGACAGCCGTCCCTGGGATGCTCCATCCAATCTCGTTTCCTATCTTCGTGCCACCGCCGAGGTCAACTACCTCCGTCCCCGCCGGAATCGTTTCCCTGATAGTTATCGTCGGAGGAAGCGCATCCGGGTTGGCCCTCAGCGAAAGCTTCACCGGCACGTCTCCCCCAGCCTCGTACGAGCCGGGGAGGTCCCTCAACGCATAAGCATTAGGCAAAGGATTCGGAACCGACAGGGAGTAAAGAAGG